>Ga0134128_10000035_pt1 | contig 180528 bp, 152 predicted proteins | sample KB31754_FD_96462 | JGI IMG/M metagenome (GOLD analysis project Ga0134128, IMG submission 96462) | Terrestrial soil microbial communities with excess Nitrogen fertilizer from Kellogg Biological Station, Michigan, USA - KB3-175-4 | ecosystem: Environmental > Terrestrial > Soil > Unclassified ...
CCACGGTAAACACGGACCCCTTACCGAGCGAACTCTCGCAGGAGATCTTGCCGTTGAGCTCTTCGCAGATGCGTTTCACTATGGCCAGTCCCAGACCGGTGGAAGCCTCGCCCTCGGTGGGCCTGGACGATATCTTGCTGTATTTGGAGAAAAGATGCGGCAATTCCTCCTGCGGGATGCCAACCCCTTCGTCGCGTACGCGGATGCTTACCGCGTCCTTTTCATCGCTCACACTTATCCAGACATTTTTGCCCGTAGCAGTATATTTTATCGCATTCGATAGCAGGTTCTCCAGCATGCGGCCCAGGAGCTGCCGGTCACTGAGAAAATAGAGCGAACGGTTGGGACACTCCAGATGCAGCGCAATCTCTTTTTTTGCTGCCACCGGGGTAAATTCATCCAACATGGATTCTGCAAAAATGCGCAGGTCCAGATTCTCCAGCTCCATCTTGTGCTGGTTGGTCTCCGCCTTTTCAACATTCAGGATATGCCGGATCAGGCTTTCACCATACCGCGTAGCTGTCCCGATACGATCCAATGCCTTGCGCTGGCTCACGCTGAGGTTATCCTGCTCGTTTTGCAACAGCTGCTGCCACATGCTGATGGTGGCAAAAGGGGTGCTCAGATCGTGCGACACGATACTGATGAGCGAATTCTTTTCGTAGTTCAGCTCCGAAAGTTTTTCATTTTGCCGGACAATGAGGCTATTGGTAGCGCTCAACTGCTGGTTCGCACGCCGCTTGATCACAAAGAGAATGGCGGCGGCGATCGCGATCAGTAACAGGCTTACGGCCATGATGCTCACGATGCGGTTGTGGAATTTCTGCTGGGCGATCTCTGCCTGCAGCAACAGCTTCTCGTTCTCTCTTTTCCTCGCCATGTATTTTTGTTCCAGCTCCGCAATGGACTTGTACGTCTCGCTATTGACGAGGGCCGTATCGAGGGCATACCATTTGCTTTGGAACTCGAAGGCTTTTTTATAGTCTCCGCGATGGCGGGCCAGCGTGGAGAGGACCTGATAACTGTCCGATTGTTTGCTTTTCGATTCCTGTTCTGTCGCCAGCTGTAACGAGAGCTGTCCATATTTTTCAGCGGAATCATAAGCACCCATTTCCGAATAGGAATCGGCCATGTTGAGGGCATCCACCCAGAGATCCGCGAGATGCGAGGGCAGCCGGGTGTTGAGATCATGATTGTAGTTTAATCGAAACCACGCGATCGACTGAGGGAATTTATGCTGATAATAATAGGTGTTCCCGATATTGTTATAAATTTCGGAAAGGCTTTCCTTGCCGGCATCCTCCAACGGCTTACCGATACGCATGCCTTCGCTTAGGAAGATGAGCGCACTGTCATAAAGTCCAAGGCGGTTGTAGATGGCGCCCAGGTTGCAATAGGCCTGGATGAGCAAATGAGGATCGGCGAGCTTTTCGCAGATGCGAACAGATTCCTGGTAGATGGATTTTGCTTTTTGCGGCTCCTTCATGTCCTGGGTATAGACCGCCGCCAGATCGGCCAGCAGTTCCGCTTGCCGCTGGAGATAATTGTGTTTCCGTGCGGAGTCGAGCGCCTGATAATAATTGTTGAGTGATTTGGTGAACTCGCCCCTGTTCTCGTAGTACCAGCCGCGAAGCCGCAGGACCATAATGTTGATCCGCGGGTTGACGCCGCCGGGATAAAGATGGGCGAGCGAATCGCCATAGTATTTCACGGAATCGGCGTCGGTGAGGTGAGCAGCCCGATAATAAAGCCGCTGGATGGCAGCAGAATCCGGCTGGGCGGACAGGAGGGTGCCTGTCAGCAACAGAAACAAAAGGAGGACGGCTTTCACTAATCGATCAAATTATTCCGGAGGGCGAACTTCACCAGCCCCACGGTATTGTTGACGCCTAACTTCGCGATGAGATTTTTACGATGCGTTTCCACGGTGCTGACACTCAGGAATAGTTTTTCGGCGATCTCGGCATTGCTGTATTCCTTACAGATCAGCCGCAAAACTTCCAGTTCCCTGCGAGACAAGATCTCATCGATCTGTTTGTCTTCTATGGTTATGGTATTCCGGAAGTCTTCATCCCGGTCACCGATGTGAATGTCCTTGCTGAAAAAAGTACCGCCGTCGACCACGGCCCGCATGGCCTGCAAGAGTTCTTCCAGTGATGCGTTCTTGAGTACATATCCCTGGATATTGTATTTCGACAATTTGTGAACGTAGCGTGTACCGCGGAGCAAGGTTAGATAGATGATACGAAGATCTGGGCGGACTGCCCTGATCTGCTTTACAATTTCCTCTTCGCCCAGATCTGGTAGATACACATCCAGTAACAATATGTCTGCTTTCAGATCATGCACTTGTTCAAGGAGTTCTTTGCCCGATGTAGCCGTACCAATCACTTCGATGCCTTCTTGTTTGCCCAGCAAAAGGGACAGTCCTTCTAAGTAGATTTCATGATCATCGGTAATAAAAACTCGAATCATGGTATTTTAGTAGATTCCGTAAGTGTTTCAACTACAAAGCAAGTTAAAACTATTTATGATATGAGTAAATTAAAAAGCCTCCCGGGGGGAGGCTTTCCAAAAAATGAGTGATTTTAGCTTGCTATTTCCTTGTTTTAGCGGGTTTGGAGGCATCTAATTAAGATTTTCTATAATACCTGCTATTCCCTGTCCCCCACCCACACAAGCGGTCACAATTCCGTATTTTTTATTCAATCTTTTCATTTCATGCATCAGTTGGATGGTCAATTTGCAGCCTGTGCACCCTAATGGATGACCGAGGGCGATAGCCCCGCCATTGATGTTCACGATGGCCGGATCGAGCCCGAGTTTCCGGATCACGGCCAGCGACTGGGAGGCAAAAGCCTCGTTCAGTTCCACCAGATCGATATTCCCCAGGTTCATCCCCGCCTGTTTGAGGGCTTTGGGTACCGCCTCGATGGGACCGATGCCCATGATCCGGGGATGGACGCCGGCGACGGAACAGGCTACCAGCCGGCCGATGGGTTTAAGCCCAAGTTCCTTGACCATGTTCTCGCCCATGACGATCACGAAAGCGGCGCCGTCGCTGGTCTGCGAGGAGTTGCCGGCCGTGATGGAGCCGCCGGCGGCAAACACGGGTTTTAATTTGCCGAGCGCCTCTATCGAGGTATCTGCCCGGGGACCCTCGTCGGTATCCATCACAAAACTCCGTTTTTGCCGGTGGCCCTTCTCGTCGACATAGACCTCTTCGACGTTCAGGGGGAGGATGCCGGGCTTAAAATGGCCACTCTTAATGGCCGCGATGGCTTTTTGGTGCGAGTCGTAGGAAAATTTGTCCTGCTCTTCGCGGCTTACGTTGAATTCTTTGGCTACCGCCTCGGCCGTAAGGCCCATATTGAGATAATAGTCCGGCTCGTCGGCGGCGATGGAATAGGCGGGAACCGTCTTCCAGCCGGCCTGTGGCACCATGGTCATGCTTTCGGTGCCGCCGGCGATGATACAATCGGCCATGCCCGTGCGGATCTTGGCAGTCGCCATGGCGATGGTCTCCAGCCCGCTGGCGCAATACCGGTTAACCGTCACACCCGGGGCGTGGATGCCAACGGCCCGGGCCGCGATGATCCGGCCTACCTGCAAGCCCTGCTCCGCTTCGGGAACGGCATTGCCTACGATAACGTCGTCTACTCTTTTGGGGTCCAGACCGGGTACCGACGCCAGGAGTGCCCGGATGACGTCGATGGCCAGGTCATCGGGACGATAGAATCTTAACTTACCTCGTTTCGATTTGCCGACTGCGGTGCGATAACCGGCGACTATATAGGCTTCTTGCATGGGATTCGCATTTTTTCCGGCCCTTCGGGCCGATTGGTTGTTTATGCAACTTTCGAAGTTAAAGTTACAAAATTTTATCTTCGCGGCCATGTATAAGTTGTTGCGCACACTTCTCTTCTTTTTCCCCGCGGAAGAGGTACATCATTTCTCCATGAAAGGGCTACGCATATTATGTGGATTCGGCCCCACCCGTTCGCTGATCCGCTGGTCCTGCAGGCCCGAAGGAAAGCTAAAACGGCAGCTGTTGGGTTTGCATTTCCGGAATAGCGTGGGTCTGGGGGCCGGTTTCGACAAGAATGCCCTCTATCTTCGTGAGCTCGATGCATTGGGTTTTGGGTTCGTGGAGATCGGGACGGTGACCCCAAAGCCGCAGCCGGGAAACGACAAGCCGCGGTTGTTCCGGTTGCCGCAAGATCAGGCATTGATCAACCGAATGGGTTTCAACAATGACGGCGTAGAGGCTATAGCCGAGCGCCTCCGGGCATTGAGGCAGTCAGATGGCCGGAAGCGGGGCGCCAACGGTGCGGCGAGTGGGGCGGATGCCCCCCGCATGATCATCGGCGGCAACCTGGGTAAGAACAAGGTTACGCCCAACGAAGATGCCTGGAAGGATTATGAGATCTGTTTCCGCGCCTTATATCCCTACGTGGATTACTTTGTCGTCAACGTGAGCTCCCCCAACACCCCCGATCTGCGTGAGCTCCAGGATAAGGATGCTTTGCGTCGCATCCTCACGAACCTGCAACGCGTGAATGCCGAACTCGCGGCCATTGCCGCCGCGAATCACACGCTGTCCGCCGTGCCGGCGATTACGCCCCGTCCTTTGTTACTCAAGATCGCGCCGGATCTCAACCAGCAACAGCTGGACGACGTCATCGCCCTGGCGCTGGAGATCGGCCTGGATGCCCTGGTCGCCGCCAATACGACCATCAGCCGCGAAGGGCTGCTCACTTCCGCCGGGCGGATCGAAACCATTGGCGCCGGTGGCCTTAGCGGCGCGCCGTTGCGCGAGCGGTCCACGGAAGTCGTCAGGTATCTGGCGGAGAAGTCCGGCGGGCGGCTGACGATCATTGCCTCGGGGGGTATCTTCACTGCTGCCAACGCGCGGGAAAAGATCGCCGCTGGCGCCTCGCTGATCCAGGTATGGACGAGCTTTATCTATGAAGGACCGTTCATCGTGCGGCGGATCTGCAGGGGGCTGCAGGAGGCGGAATAGCCGGCCTGAACTCAAAATATGGCCCGATATCTTAATTTCATAGCATGATCTTGCGCTCATTCGCTGATGCCCTCGCTTCTTTGTCTTTCGCCAGCCGGGATCTGTTGCTGGCTTCCGGGCGGCACTTTGCAGTACCTAAAGACGCATGGCTACTTCGTGAAGGCCAGACCGCGCGCAGCATCTTCTACCTCGAATCGGGGCTCGTCCGCAGCGTCCGTCTGGAAGATGGCCGGGACATCAACCTGGATTTTTCCCTGGAAGGCGACTACGTTACCCATTTGCGCAGCCTCCGGTCGTCCGGTCCTGCCGACTATGGATTGCAAGCCATTGAGGCTGCCTCGCTCGTAGAGTTTGCTTCCGACGTGCTTTTTGAGCTCTATCGCCTTTCGCCGGAGATCGAATCTTTTGGCCGGCAGATCGTCGAGGGGTTATTGATCCGCCAGGAAACGCAGGCGCATCTGTTCCGGCTGCAGTCACCGGCAGAGCGGTACCGTTATATTGCCGAGCACTCGCCTGCTCTTTTGCAGCGCGTCTCGCTCACGAACCTGGCTTCTTATCTGGGGGTTTCGCGGGAGACGCTAAGCCGTATCCGTGGGACGGGGCGGTGACCCCCGGGCGGTTTGCCGTGCGGCCGCCTGGCAGGAGGCGACGCGTATTTTGTGACTTTTGCCGCAAGCCGGGGGCTCGCTGCTGCCGAGCTTTGCGGTATGACAACATACAGTTCAACCCAAACTCTCGTCGCAGGCTATATCCGCGACATCTGGAACGAGCGCCGTTTCGACCGGCTCCCACAATACCTGCATCCCGCTTTTACCGATCATTCGCTGCCACCCACCCTGCCGCCCGACGTGCATGGCCTCGAACAATGGATCACGCTCACGGGGCAATCGTTCGAGCATCATACCGTCATCGAAGAGCAGGTCACGGAGCCCGGTAAGTCGATCCTGAAGATCCGCATGGAGCTCCGGCATATCGGGCAGTGGCGCGGCATCGCGGTTACCGGCCGCGAGGTTACCGCCGTTGGCTATCGCTGCTTTCGCGAGGAAGAGGGACGGATCATCGAACACTGGGCCTTGATCGACGGCAATGCCATCGAGAATCAGTTACGGGAGACGGAGCAGGGGTGTAAAGTGCAGAGGTAGTTTGTCAGCATTCCCCTCAACCCCTATTTTTGTGGGCTAACTGACCGTTCATGCATGCACTCTGGAGTTTAGATTCCCTCATCAGCCTGTTGACGCTTATCGTGTTGGAGATCGTACTGGGCATCGACAATGTTATTTTTGTTTCCATCCTCATCGGCCGGCTGCCGCAGAACCGCCAGCTGGATGCCCGTCGTGTCTGGATGATCGCGGGTATCCTTATCCGCAGTGGGCTGTTGCTTGGGCTGGGTTGGTTGGTGACGAACGGCAACCGGGAATTATTCAGTATGGCGGGATACGGTTTCAGTATTCGCAATCTCATCATGCTGGCGGGAGGTTTGTTCCTTTTATATAAAACGGTGCACGAGATCCACGAGAAACTGGAGGGCGACCCGCAGGAAGGCGGTGCAACGGCCAAAGGAAGCAGCAACTCGTTTAGCGCGCTGGTGAGTCAGCTCGTGCTGGTGGATACCGTGTTTTCCTTCGACAGCATCGTTACGGCCATCGGGCTGGCGCAGCAGATCGCGGTGATGATCACGGCCGTAATAGTCGCGATGATCATCATGTTCTTTTTCTCTCAGCGGATCGCCGATTTCATCAATCGCAGGCCGACCGTCAAGATCCTGGCCCTCTCTTTCCTGCTCATGATAGGGTTCAGTCTGTTCTTCGAAGGACTGGAACCGATCCATCACACCCATATCGATAAGGGATATATCTATTTTGCCATGGCCTTCGCCTTTGGCGTGGAGCTGCTGAATACGCGCATTAGAAAGAAGTCCCAGAAATAAGTATCTTAAGGGTATAATTGCATGCTCATGCCTACCACCGATCCCCGAGTCGATGCCTATATCGCGAAAACCGCGGAGTTCGCGCGGCCCATTCTGAGCCATATCCGCGAGCTGGTTCACAAAGCCTGTCCCGGGGTCACGGAGACCATCAAGTGGGGAATGCCGTTCTTCGAATACAGCGGCGGTATCATCTGTAATATGGCGGGGTTCAAACAGCACTGTACGCTGGGCTTCTGGAATGCCCCGATCCTCAAAGATCCGTCGGGTGTCCTGCATATAAAAGACAGGAACGCCATGGGACATCTGGACCGCATCACCTCGTTAAAGGATCTGCCTGCCGATAAGACCCTTGTCGCGCTGATCAAGGAAGGGGCGAAGCTCAATGAACAGGGCGTGAAAAAACCGGCGCCGGCCGCGAAAGGGCCCAAGGCGGCATTGCCGGAACCACCCGAATTGACAGCGGCCTTGAAAAAGAACAAAAAGGCCAGGACTATCTTCGACGCCTTTCCCCCCTCCCACCGCCGGGAATATATCGAATGGATCACCGAAGCCAAAACGGATGCCACACGGGAAAAGCGGATTGCGACGACCATCGAATGGGTGGAAGAAGGAAAAGACCGCAACTGGAAATACAGAAAATAAATTTTTAATTCGCGGGTTGAATAAACTCTCTTAATTTTAGCGCGCAAAATCAGTAAGCCCAGCGGAAAACAGATTGGTCATGCAGTCTGTTTCCGCCTGGCACTAGTCTCCCTTCAATCATATATCTCACTTGAGGCCCATGCGGGGCCTCGTCCGAAGGACAATCATTTATTTAATGCAAAGCAAAGTCGCCGCTACCACGCCGGCCGTTTCTGTACGTAATCTGTTCTGTCCCAGACTTACGGGCAGGTAGCCCGCCGCCAATGCCATCTCCACTTCTTTAGGTGAGAAATCGCCTTCCGGCCCGATGAGGATCAGGATACCGGGAGCCGGCTGAGTCGCACCCGGGCCCTGCGGGAATGCGCCGTAGGTCGAAAGGGTCCCCGCCAGGCTGGCCGTCGCCCGCGGCGCTTCCAGACAATGGGCAATCAACCTGAGCCCCGCGGCTTCGGCGGCAGTGGGGGCAGCAGGGACAATCAGCTGTGAAAAGCGCTGCGGTTCGGGCATGAGGGGAAGCCAGGCCTGCTGCGACTGAAGCATGGCGCTTACCAGGATATTCCTGAGGCGGTCCGGCCGGATCTGCTGCCGTTCGGTACGTTCGCAGATCAGGGGAATGATCGCGGTTACGCCGATCTCGGTGGCCTTTTCCAGGAACCATTCGAACCGCGAGGCGTTCTTGAGCGGGGAGATGGCGATCGTGACGTTGGTGGAGGGTGGCGGGACGGTCTGTGTCGCGCGGATGGTTACACGACATTGCTTTTTATGCGCCTCGACGATCGCGCCTTCCAGCAAATGGCCGCGGCCATCGGTAAGCTGCACTGGCTCGCCGGGTTTCATCCGGAGCACCTGGACCACGTGCCGCGAGTTGTCCTCGTCGAGCGCCAATTCCTGTTGTCCGGCGGTATAAGAGGGTATATAAAAAGAAGGCAATGCCATGGCTCCGAAAGCTTGGAAGACTTAAAATGGCGTCTCGTCGTCATCCATGGGAACATCCTTCATGCGGCTGCCTGCCTGGATATAGAGCTTGGCGCCGTCGCCGTCGTTGCCGGAAACAGGTTTCCAGTTCCCGCCAGAAGGCATGCCGATGCCGCCGAAATCGTCTTCGCCGTATTCGGTGAACTTTTGGATATGCAGGAGTGCCCTGAGCTTCACGGTATCGAGCGAACCGTTACGGTGTTTGGCGATCTTGACGTGCGTTTCACCTTTGTTGCTCTCGCCCATTTCATTGGCGGTAATCCCATAATATTCGGGGCGGTACAGGAACATGACCATGTCCGCATCCTGCTCGATGGCGCCGGATTCGCGCAAGTCGCTCAGTTGTGGGATCTTCTCGCCATCCTTTCGTGATTCCACGGCACGGCTGAGCTGGGAGAGGGCGATGATCGGTACCTGGAGCTCTTTGGCCAGGCCTTTCAAGGCACGGGAGATCTGGCTGATCTCTTGCTCGCGGTTGCCATTTTTGTCCCCGGAGCCGCTCATCAGCTGCAGATAGTCGATGATGATGAAACCGATATTGTGCTTGTTCTTGAGCCGGCGGCATTTGGCCCGGAGCTCGAAGATGTTCAGGGCAGGCGTATCGTCGATGAAGATCGGCGCCTTGGCGAGCCGGTCGATCCCCTTCTTGTACAGCTGTTTCATCTCATGTTCCTCCAGCCGGCCACGAGCTATCTTTTCCATGAAGATCTCGGCTTCGGCGCTGAGGATACGCTGAACCAGCTGCGCCGAGCTCATTTCAAGGCTGAAAAAGGCTACGGGTGTAGGCTTAGTGGCGTTGAGGGCGGCATTGCGGGCCAGGTTGAGAGCAAAAGCCGTTTTACCTACCGCCGGCCGTGCAGCCAGGATGATCAGGTCGGTATTCTGCCAGCCATAAGTGATCTTGTCCAGCGTTGGGAAACCGCTGGGTACCCCGGTGATCTGGTCCTGCTTATGCCGCAGGTCTTCGATGCGCTGGATGGTCTTGACCAACACGGTGTCGATGCTATCGAAATTCTTACGCAGGTGGTTATTGGTGATCTCGAAGAGCTTGCTTTCCGCGTCGTCGAGCAGGTCGAAAACATCCGTACTGTCCTCATAGGCATCTCCGATGATCTCGCCACTGATCCGGATCAGCTCGCGCTGGATGAATTTTTGCAGGATGATGCGCGAGTGGGTGTCGATGTGGGCGGAAGACACCACCGAATTGGTAAGCTTGGTGACGTAGTAAGCCCCGCCGACGATATCGAGCTCCTGACGGGTCTTCAGTTCTTCGACCACGGTAAAGATATCGATGGGCTGGCTCTTCTGCGCCAGGCTTTGCATCGTGCGATAGATGCGCTGATGGCCCTCCAGGTAAAAACATTCCGGTTTCAGGATCTCCACAACCGTGTCGAAAGCACTCTTTTCCAACATAATAGCACCCAGCACGGCCTCCTCCAGCTCCTTGGCCTGGGGAGGTATCTTACCATATACCATGGTGCTCAGATCCACAGCGGGCTTGCGCCTCATTTTGCTGCGGTCTTTGTTCAAATTTAGGTTAGTGAGATCCATAAAACCGTTGAGAATAAATTTTGAGTCCCGTTAAGAAATTGTTACGACAACATGAACTGAATGTTACCCGGTTCATCGGGAGGGCGAATATAGAACTCCTCAATTCGTTTAAAACATTTTTTCTTTTTGTTTCTTTATCCTATAGAAATTCACCCGGTTATCCACAGGCTAGAGGGGGTTACGCACCGGAATGGCGGAGGTATCCACAATTTAAAAAAGTTTTCAGCCATTTCGCCGAAAAAATGCACACCGCCTGTGCAGAAGTATTTAGGGGGTAAAATTTTGCCGGCATACGAAAACCACAGAATGGGAGTTGCGGCGTTTTAAAGGAACGGCAGACCATTGGTCTGCCGTTAAAACTAAGTCGGGGCGCGGGTTAGTCGCACCGGCCCTTTTCCCGCATCGGGCCGAAATAGGCCTTATCAGGGCCTATCGGTGGTTCTGACCGTCATCCCGTTTTTGAGGTGGCGGTGGATTATGCTGTTGTGGCGCAGGTTTCGGCCTGTTTCCTATCGGTCTCGGTTGGTTGGTATTTTGGTTGGGCTGGCCTGTTGCCGGACGCTGATTGGAATTTTGGATCGGTCGGCCAAACATACGTTGCGGTTGCTGCGGCTGTTGCGGCTGTACCTGGCGGATAGCCGGCGCCGGCTGTGGTACCGAAGGGCGCCCCGCAGGTTGTGCCGAAGGCACACCGAAAGGCTGGCCCGCAGGCTGTCCACCGCGGGAAAACCTACCGTTATTGTCGTTTGCGTTGTTATTCGGGTGACCCTGGTTCGCCGGGGGCACATTGGCCGGGGGGCGGTTATACGTAGGCGGATTATTCGCCGGCTGGCCATTTACAGGCTGACCGTTCACGGGCTGCGCGCCGGAAGGCTGACCATTGTGGTTGCCATTGTTGTTCCAGCCGTTGTTTCCGCGATTGTCATTGTTGCCGTTGTTTCCATTCCAGCCGTTGTGGTTCCCATTATTGCCATTGTTGTTGTCCCAGCCATTGTGGTTCCCGTTGTTGCCACGATTATCGTTCCCATTGCCACGGTTGTCGTTCCCATTGCCTCGGTTATCGTTCCCATTCCCGCGGTTATCGTTCCCATTCCCGCGGTTATCGTTCCCACGGTTGTCATAGCCGGCGCCGGGCGTATTCTGGCCGGCGGGCGGCGTGGGGTTGGCGCCGTAACTGGTCCGGTTGACCGGCCGGGCCATGTTCAGCGGGTGGAAGCTGGTGGGGGCATAGCCGCCGGGCCGGCCATTGCCGCCTGTATGCGGGTCGCCTGCCGGCGGAGCCGAATTGACGCGGGGACGATAGACGGCAAAACCGCCACCGGAAACATTCCCACCGGGAGCACGGCTGTCCCGAATGGGCGTAGGGCGGAGCTGTCTGCCGCTAAACCGGCCGACCTCACCCGGATCGGGGCCCGCGCCATAACGGTTATTCCCGAAGTGGTTGTTGTTATTGATGACCGTGACATTGTTGATCACCGTAGTGCGGTTGATGATCGTGACATTGTTCGTCTCGCGCACATAGTAATTGTTGACCTGCGGACTGGCGACATACTGATGTGGTACGAAGCACCAGTAATGCGGCGGCGGGTTATAGCCGCTGCTGTAAGCCACGCTCACGGATATACCGGGCTCCATCGGTGCCCAGCCATAGTAGTCATCGCTGTTTCGCCAGCTGACCCAGGCCGGGGCCCATTCGTTGCCGGGCATCCACATCCAGCCATAGCCATCGCGGAAGAACCAGCGGCCATAGTGGAAAGCGGCCCAACCCCAGGGATAACCAGAGTCCCAGGCCCAGCCTTCGTCGGTATAGACCCAATGACCATTGGTAGCATAGGGCTTGAAATCCGGGCCGGCCTCGGGCATCCAGACATAGCCGTAGTCGGGATCCTGGATCCACTGACCATAGGGGCTCAGCTGATCATAAAAGGTTTGGTAAGAAACGTCGTCGGGATTGGCGGGCGGCGGAGCCGGTTCGGGCGCCGGCGCGGACGTCGGGGTGGGTTGCTGAACGACATAAACAGGGCCACAAGCATTCAGACCCACGGCCACGATGGCCAGGAGAAACAGGTGTTTGTACATAGATCAACAAGTTTATTTATAGGTATAACAACCACAAAAATAGACCATTCTAAAGGCAAAACGTTTAATGAAAACGAAAATTCCTGCCGATTATTACCTTTGTGCAACTATGACAATCAGTTACAATTGGCTTTGTGATTATCTGCCGGTAAAGATCGAACCGGAACGGCTTTCCAGGATCCTGACCTCGATAGGTCTGGAAGTCGAAGGCATTGAACACTACGAATCGGTAAAAGGCGGATTAAAAGGGTTGGTGATCGGGGAAGTATTGGAATGCGTGCCCCATCCCAATGCCGACAAATTAAAGCTTACCAAAGTGGCTACCGGTGGCGCCGAACCGCTATCGATCGTCTGTGGTGCTTCCAATGTCGCCGCGGGACAAAAAGTCGTTGTCGCATTGCCGGGTACGACCATCTATCCTATAAAGGGAGAACCGCTCACGCTCAAGATCGCGAAGATCCGCGGTGTCGAGAGTCATGGCATGATCTGTGCCGAAGACGAGATCGGTCTGGGCGAAAGCCATGCGGGCATCATGGTGCTGCCGGCGGATGTCAAAGCGGGAACGCCGGCTGCGGAGTATTTTCAACCCTATACGGATCATCTCATCGAGATCGGCCTCACGCCGAATCACATGGATGCCATGAGCCATTGGGGCGTGGCACGGGATGTCTGCGCCTGGCTTTCGCATCATGAAAAAGGCGAGTTCCGGCCCAAACAGCCCTCCGTCAAAGACTTTAAGATCGCTAACAATAGCGCGCCCGTCGCGGTGAGCATCGAAGATAAACGGAGTTGTAAGCGCTATTCGGGTATCACCATCCAGGGCATTACGATCCGCGAATCGCCGCGATGGATGCAGGACCGGTTAAAGGCTATCGGCATCCGCAGCATCAACAACATCGTCGATATCACCAATTATGTCTTACACGAGCTGGGGCAGCCTCTGCATGCTTTCGATCTGAATGCCATCGAGGGCAGGCAGATCATCGTGAAGCGTCTGCCGGAGGATACGCCCTTTGTAACCCTCGATGAAAAGGAGCGGCGGCTGTCGGCGGAAGACCTCATGATCTGCAATGCCCAAGGCCCCATGGCGATGGCCGGTGTCTTCGGCGGTCGCCGCAGCGGCATCAAGGACGATACCACCGTGATCTTTCTTGAAAGTGCCTGGTTCGACCCCATCACCATTCGTAAAACCTCGTTCCGGCATGGGCTGCGGACCGATGCCGCGACGCATTTTGAAAAGGGGATGGACATTTCCGCTACGGTAAATGTCCTCAAACGCGCGGCCGTACTTATCCGGGAGTTGGCCGGCGGCGAGATCGTATCGGATATCGTCGACGTCTATCCGGACCCCGAGAACAAGGTTCAGGTCGCGCTGAAGTATCATTATCTCAAGGTGCTTAGCGGAAAGAGCTATCACCCCGATGCCATCCGGAACATCTTGCAGGCGCTGGGTTTCGAAATCATGAAAGACGGGATCGACGCCATTGTAGTGGCAGTGCCCTGGCATAAGCCGGACATCAGCCTGCCCGCCGATCTCGTGGAAGAGATCATGCGGATCGACGGTTTGGACAATATCGCCATCCCGGGTGCGATCACTATCTCGCCCGCAGTAGAAAGCAATGGTAAAAACGCTTCGAGAAGACACTCGGTTGCGCATTACCTTGTAGGCCAGGGATTCAACGAGATCCTCACGAACTCGATCACGAATAGCGCCTACTATACGGAACAGGAGCTCGAGACGGCCGTCAAAATGATCAATAACCTGAGCGCCGATCTCAATATCCTTCGCCCGTCGCTGTTGGAAACGGGGTTGGAATCCATAGGCTACAACCTCAACCGCAAGGTCTCCGGTCTGCGTTTCTTTGAATTCGGTAAGACCTATCATACCTTCGGAATAGGCAAATACGAGGAGGTCAATCATCTCTGTCTCTACCTCACCGGTCCGTTGCTGGAGGACTCCTGGAAGGGCAAGGGTAAGGCGGTCGACATCTATTACGTCAAAGGGCTCTGCGAGCGCCTTTTCCAGCTGGTGGGCCTGGATCTGCCGGTCTGGGAGCCAAGGCAGCAGGCGAAGCTGGAGCAGGGTCTGGCCATTTTCAAGCCCGGAAAGACCGGCGACAAGCCACTGATCGAAGGCGACAAGATCAAAGGGCTGCTCGTCGAAACAGGCGCGGTAAAAGGGGATGTGCTCAAACGGTTCGACTGCAAACAGGAACTGTTCTTTGTGGACATTTACTGGGACCGGCTGATGGAAGGGGCGGCGGAACGGGCCATCGAATTCCGGGAACTGCCCAGACAGTTGCCCGTCTACCGGGATCTGGCGATAGTCGTCGACAAACAGCTTTCGTTCGAATCCGTGGAGAAGGCGGTGCGGAAAGCCAGGGTGGATAAATTGCAGGAAGTAAAGCTTTTCGATATATTTGAAAGTGAGAAGCTGGGTAAGGACAAGCGATCACTGGCTCTGAGCTTTACTTTTTTGGACGAAGAGAAGACCTTAACGGATAAAGAGATCGAAGAGCTGGTGAACAAGCTTATCCAAACGCTTGAGAAAGAAGTAAGCGCCGAGATACGCAAATGAGTGAAGAAAGCCATAGCAAGGGAAAACCTTTCCCTCCTGCGGGAGAGGCCGAGCTCCGGGTCCGAAGGATCCAGGAGAAGCTACAGCAATTGCTGCGGCAGCGGGATCTATTGCTAAAGGAGAACACGAAATTGCGGGAGGAGGTGCATCAGTTGCAGCAAAACCTGGAAGAACGCGGCACGCGGCTCGAACAATTGCAACAGCAGGTGGAGATCTTAAAAGCTACGAAAGCGACTATGAGTGAAGGGGAAAAACGGGCATTAGAGAAAAGACTTGGCCAGTACATCCGGGAAATCGACCGGTGCATTGCCTTGCTGGGGGAATAAGACCGGTCAGACTCGTTTGACGAGACGCATTTTCATCTCATCCTTTCCGCGCGATATTTCCAGGGTGTAAACGCCGTAGGGCAGGTCGTTGAGACCGTTCCAGTCCAGCTGCTGCTGGTCGTTCTCTACTTCGGTTTCGAGGGCGCTGCATACCAGGCCGGTGTCGTCCTTTAAGACGGCTCTTAACAGGCATTTTTGTGGATCGTCGACTTGAAAGGTGAGATGGTCGATGAAGACGGGGGATTTGACTTTTAGGAACATGGTGCTTTAGTTTTTAGATAGGGTATTGGTGTCGTGTGCATAAGGTGTTAATAAATATAAAACAAGTATTTCAACTATGCAAGAGTTGATTCCAATAAATGTTGTGATCGGGGACCGGACCTACCGGATCAAGATCGAACCCCGGGATGAGGAAGTGGTCCGGAAGACCCTAAAACTGATCAACGACAAGGTGATCGAATACAAAACCCAGTTTGCCGGCCGGGACATGCAGGACTATATCGCCATGGTCGTCTTGTGGTATGCCACCCAACCCGCCGGAGAAGGGGGCCTCCCGGGACAGAACCATGCGGTGCTGGATGCGCTCACCAGAATGGAGCAGCAACTGGATAAGGTATTGTAAAAGTCCGGCTCCAGCCAGGCAAATTGCGCATCAAAATGCGCTGTCCTGGCGCAGTTTTGCACATGTTTTTCATATCTTCGCCAACTAACAGATTTTCATACGATCATGAACCTGAATAAGATTTATATGATTGTGAACGCTTTAAAATTTAATATATAATGGAACTAACGACCATAATAGTGGGGGTCATTGCCTTGGTGATAGGCATCATCGCCGGGAAACTGATCTTCGCTAAGAACACCCAACAAAAAATACAAGAGGCTGAAGGTCAGGCAAAAAAACTCCTCAGTGACGCGCAAACGTCAGCCGAGAACCTCAAACGCGAGAAACAGCTGGAAGCCAAGGAAAAATTCGTGCAGCTAAAGGCGGAGCACGATAAGGAAGTACTGGAAAAGAATCGAAAGATCAACGACGCAGAGGCCCGGATCAAGCAAAAAGAGCAGGGTATCAATCAAAAACTCGAAAATCTCGATAAACAGGCCAAGGACAACGATGCCATCAAGGAAAACCTCAACCGGCAGATCGAAGTAGTGAACCTGAAGCGGACCGAGCTGGAAAAGCACCAGGAAGAGCATATCCGCCGTCTGGAAAAGATTGCCGCCCTTACGGCCGAGGAAGCACGGGCGCAGCTCGTGGAGAGCCTCCGCCAGGAAGCCCAGACCCGTGCGCTGGCCTTGCAGCAGGAGATCATCGACGACGCCAAGCAAAAGGCCAATAAAGAGGCCCGCAAGATCATCATCCAAAGCATTCAGCGGACCGCCGCCGAGCAGGCCATCGAGAACTCCATCACTGTTTTCAACCTGGAAAGTGACGAGATCAAGGGGCAGATCATCGGCCGGGAAGGCCGGAATATCCGCGCGATCGAGGCCGCCACAGGTGTAGACCTCATCGTGGACGACACTCCCGAGGCCATCATCCTGTCTTCGTTCGACCCGCTCCGCAGGGAGATCGCCCGGCTTTCGCTCCAAAGGTTGGTGGCCGATGGGCGTATTCACCCTGCCCGTATCGAAGAGATCGTGGAAAAGACCCGCAAACAGATCGAAGAGCAGGTCATGGAGATCGGCGAGCGGACCGTCATAGAATTAGGTATCCATGGATTGCATAAAGAGCTGGTCCGCATCGTCGGAAAGATGCGGTTCCGGTCTTCCTATGGTCAGAACTTATTGATGCACAGCCGGGAAGTAGCCAATCTTTGCGGTATCATGGCATCCGAATTGGGGATGAACCCCAAATTGGCCAAACGGGCCGGCTTATTGCATGATATCGGGAAGGTCCCGGATGAAGAAACGGAACTGAGCCATGCCTTGCTGGGGATGAAGCTGGCGGAGAAATATGGGGAGAATCCCGCGGTTGTCAACGCCATCGGCGCGCACCACGACGAGGTGGAGATGCAATATGTGATCGCCCCCATTATCCAGGCCTGTGACGCCATCAGCGGCGCGCGTCCCGGCGCCCGGCGCGAGATCATGCAGCAATACCTGCAGCGGATCAAGGACCTGGAAAACCTGGCACTTGCCTATCCCGGGGTCGAAAAGGCCTACGCCATCCAGGCGGGCCGTGAACTCCGGGTCATCGTCGAGGCGGACAAGGTCACGGATATGGACAGCGATAAGCTGAGTTTCGAGATTGCCCAGAAGATCCAGAATGAGATGACCTTTCCCGGTCAGATCAAGGTGACCGTAATTCGTGAGAAAAGGGCTGTAAACGTGGCCAGATAAGGAAAAAACTTTGTTTTTTCCACCAATGTTGATTAACTTTGCCGTCCTCAAAACGCATGTCCGTTTTGGTCATTCTTTAAATGTTTTTTTATGCAAGCTGCTGTAGCCTTTGTACACGAACAACTCACGGGAAAAAGAGAGTTTCCGAAGTTCAAAGCAGGTGACAATATCACCGTCAATTATAAGATCATCGAAGGAAACAAGGAGCGTATCCAAAGCTTCAAAGGAGACGTGATCAAACGTCAGGGTACGGGCCAGACAGCCACTTTTACCGTCCGGAAGATCTCCGACGGCGTAGGTGTAGAGCGCACCTTCCCTCTCTTCTCGCCCAACATCGAGTCGCTCGAGCTCAACAAGGTTGGCCAGGTTCGTCGCGCCAAGCTGTTCTTCCAGCGTTCACGGAGCGGTAAGAGCGCCCGGATCAAGGAAAAACGCCTTGCCATCGGCGGAGCAGCTGCCAAGTAATCATCCGAAAGCTGACATTAATTATCCGCAGGCTCGCGCCCCGGAAATTATGTTTTCGTTACCGATTTTTGTGTATACCTTTGTGGGGTACCTTAAAATGTAGTTATGGGAGATTTATTCAGTGGTCCGCATATTATTCTGATAGTACTTGTAGTACTGTTGTTGTTTGGTGGTAAGAAAATTCCCGAACTGATGCGTGGTCTCGGCCGTGGCATCCGCGAATTCAAAGATGCTAAGGACAATGTCTCTCGTGAGATCGAAGATCATATCAATGACGACAGGAAGACAACGACAACGACGACTACTACAAAAGCTACTACGAGTCCAACTGTTCCGCCCGATCATAATTAATTTTTTACTCGCATAAGAGTAACAAAACCCCGCGAAGATTTTGCGGGGTTTTCTATTTTGCAATACGGAGTTTTTTATCTTGCAATACTTTCGAACTTCCATGAAGCTATTTAAGAGAAGGACAAGGAATGGGGATGATCAGGAGATGTCCTTTATCGAACATTTAGACGTATTACGCGGGCACCTTTTCAAATCGGCCCTGGCCGTTGCTGTAGGCGCGATCATCATGGCCGTGTACAATAAGTTTATTGTCACGCGCATCCTGATGGGCCCGACCCACCCCGACTTCTGGACCTACCGGACGCTCTGCGACGTGGGCCACAAATGGGGGTTAGGTGATAAACTGTGCATGGCGGAGATCCATCTGAGGATGCAAAGCAATGCCGTGGCGGGACAGTTCGACACCTATTTCAATATCATCCTCATCGGCGGTTTCATCATCGCTTTTCCCTATGTCTTCTGGCAGTTCTGGAAATTCACCAGACCGGCCCTGAAAGAAAAAGAGCTGCAGAATACCCGCGGCGTCATCTTTTGGGTCTCGATGCTTTTCTTCCTGGGCGTGCTCTTCGGCTATTTCGTCATCGCGCCATATACCATCAGCTTCTTTGCCAATTTTTCCCTAGATACCAATATCGAGAACATCTGGACCATCAGCAGCTATTTCACCACCATCTCCCAGCTCATCCTGGGCGCGGGTCTGGCTTTCCAGCTTCCGCTCGTGATGTATTTCCTGGCGAAGATCGGGGTCGTGAGCGCGGCCTATCTGCGAAGGGTCCGTAAATACGCCATCCTGATCATCGTGATCGTAGCCAGCATCATCACTCCCCCGGACATGCTAAGCACGATCGTCGCGTCTTTTCCCTTGATCATCTTATATGAGATCAGCATCCTGCTCTGTGTAAAAGTAGAAAAGAAACAAGCCAAGGAGGAAGCCCAATGGGACTAAACTTTCATTCTATCGAAGCCTATCATGTTGCCCTGAAAGCGGGAACGACCAGTTGTGAACAAGCCGTGGCTCACTACCTCGCGGCCATCGGGCGGCAAAAGGACCTGAATGCCTATCTGCGCGTCTATGGCGATGAAGCGCTGGACAAAGCACGGCAGCTCGACCGGCGGCGGAAAGCCGGCGAACCCATGGGAAAGCTGCATGGCGTCGTCGTCGGCATCAAAGATGTGATCGCCTACAAGGGGCATGGCCTCACGGCGGCCTCCCGCATTCTGGAGAATTACGTTTCTATTTATAATGCAACCGCGGTTGAGAAATTACTCGCGGAAGAGGCGATCATCATCGGAGCACTGAACTGTGATGAATTTGCCATGGGCAGCTCCAACGAGAACTCGGCCTTCGGGAATGTGCTGAATGCCCGGGATAAGGGGCGGGTGCCCGGCGGGTCGTCGGGCGGCAGCGCAGTGGCGGTGCAGGCAGGGCTTTGCATGGTGAGCCTGGGGAGCGATACCGGCGGGTCCGTCCGGCAACCGGCGGATTTCTGTGGCATCCTGGGTTTGAAGCCTACCTATGGACGCGTATCGCGTTATGGACTCATCGCCTATGCCTCCTCCTTCGATGTCATCGGCATCTTCGGACGTACAGTGGCGGACGTGGCCAGCGTCCTGGAGGTCATCTCGGGCGAGGACGAATTCGACAGCACCGTGAAGCGGGGGAGTACGCTCAGCCCGGATGCCCCGGGGGCGGCCGGCGGCCCCGGCGGCCTTTTGAATCAACCCGCCAACCGCAGCTATCGTATCGCCTATTTTAAGGAGGCCCTGGAACATCCGGGGCTCGATCCGGAGATCCAAACCACCATCCTGGATCGCCTGGCGGAATGGAAGGCGGCCGGACATACCGTCGAAGCCATTGATTTTGAATTACTGGATTATATCGTCCCTGCCTATTATGTCCTTACGACGGCCGAGGCTTCGTCGAATCTGGCCCGGTTCGACGGTGTCCGCTATGGCTACCGGACAGCGGTCACAGACCTTGAATTAACAGAGTTTTACAAGCGGACAAGGTCCCACGGTTTTGGAAAAGAGGTCCAGCGACGCATCCTTCTGGGAACCTTTGTCTTAAGTGCCGGCTATTACGATGCCTATTTTACCAAGGCCCAGCAGGTCCGGCAATTGGTTGTCGAACGTACCGAATTGATCTTCAAAGACTTCGATATTATTATCCTGCCAACGGCCCCTTCTACGGCCTGGCGGATCGGCGAGAAGACGGATGACCCGATTTCGATGTATCTCGCTGATATCTATACAGTTTATGCGAATCTCACCGGAATACCCGGAATTTCCCTACCACTATTCGTCCACACAAATGGCATGCCTTTTGGATTGCAGGCTATGACAAGTCGCTTTAATGAAGTAAATTTGCTTCAGTTCTCGCATCAGATGATGCAACAATAAAGTCCTACGAAATCCTACTCTATGTGACTGAGAGATCATGAAGCGCGACCTGCACGGCTGGCTAAAATCCGTTTTTGGGCTTGATGCTTAAACGCAATCTCCCGAGGTTAGAATCCTCCACCCTTCGTCCGTTACCTATGAAAGATTGTAAATGTCGATAACGGCATGTACCATCTTTAAATCGTTGGACCATAATGTACAACAAAAGGCTTTTATTGTTGAGCGGCATCGTTTTGTTCGCAACTTTCATCCTCACCGTAGGGTGGGCGTATCCTTCCGGACCCGTGGGTTTTGAAGCAAATGTTCATTTCCCAGTAGCGGATCAGCATGTTCCCACCTTCGACACGAGCCGGAGCTCCGACGGCTCCCTCTCCACCTCCTCCCCTTCGGAGATCACCTTTGGCCAGCTTTATCTGGCTACCACGGTCGGCGGCAGCAATGGCGTGCGGTTGAATCCCAAGGCGCTGAGTTTCGTCCAGGATTATATGAAGGACAATTGGGATAAGCTCCAGAGCATTCGCAGCTGGGGGCAGCCTTATTTCAACCTTATCGAGAACATCCTGACTCAATACGGCCTGCCTAAGGAGCTCAAATACCTGGCGGTGATCGAATCCAACCTAAAATCCTCGGCTGTTTCAAGGGTCGGCGCCAAGGGTCCCTGGCAGCTGATGCCGCAGACTGCGCGCGATCTGGGACTGAAGGTCAACCGGAACGTCGACGAACGCAAGAATTATGTAAAAAGCACCCGGGCCGCGGCGCTCTATCTGCGTGACCTGTATAACCAGCTGGGCGACTGGCTGCTGGTGATCGCCGCCTATAATACGGGCGTCGCCCATGTCATCCACGCCATCCATCAGAGCGGCAGCCGCGACTTCTGGGATCTCCAGAACTATCTTCCGCTGGAGTCCAGGCTTCATGTCAAACGGTTCATCGGCACACAATATACCTTCGAAGGCCAGGGCAGCGTCACGACGCTGACCAGGGAGGAAGCCACCGAGCAGCTAACCGGTTCGGCGATGTATGTCTTTCATCGCAATCTCACCGCACAGGAGGCCAAAACGGCTCAGACGATGACGGTCACCGGCGCGTATTCCTCGGCTGTGATCGCCAAATACACGCTGATGGATTCGGCCACTTTCAACCGCTATAACCCGGATTTCGATAAGATCATGGCCAGCAACAACAACAGCTATGACCTCAAGCTGCCGGCCGGCAAAATGGACCTTTTCGTCTCCAACAAATACGATATTCTCACCGAGTCGGTACAACTCCTCGCCAAAGAAGCGGTCGACGCCGGGGCGACAGCTGGCCTCGCCGCAAAGTAATGGAAATCATTTCGGGGTTTAAAGACAAGGGCAGGCGGGATACTTCAGAGTATCCCGCTTATTTATTTCTGACCGCGGGCTGAAGGCCTACAGACATTATTCTCCAAGCGCCTTCCTGATGCCGGCGGCTTTCACCAGGCATTCCTCGTATTCCGCCTCGGGGTCGCTGTACCAGGTGATCCCGGAACCTACCTGGTAGGACAGATAAGCCCCTTTCCGCTCATAGAGCAGGCTGCGGATGACCACGTTGAAATCAAAATCCCCACCAGGCGTCACATAACCCACGGCGCCCGAAAAAAGGCCTCGACGGGACCGTTCGTATTGCCCGATGAGTTGTACCACCCGGTTCTTCGGAGCGCCCGTCATCGATCCCATGGGAAAACAGGCGCGGATCGCGTCGGTCCAGTGTTTCTTCGGGAGCAGTTCGCCGGTGACCGAAGAGATCATTTGGTGGACATGCGGAAAAGGATATACCCCATAGAGTTCCGGAACGCGCACGGAGCCCGGCACACACACCCGGGCCAGGTCGTTGCGGACCAGGTCGACCACCATCACGTTCTCTGCCCTGTCCTTGGAACTCCGGCGCAAGGTGTCGGCCTGTAGCGCGTCCGTTGCCGCGTCATCATGTGCCCGCGGGGCCGTGCCTTTGATGGGTTGCGAGAGCAGGGTGGTGCCGGTCCTTTTAAGAAACCGTTCCGGGCTTGTGCAACACAGATAGCGGTCGTCGAGCCGGTAGAACGCGGAGAAAGGGTTGGGTGAGGCCTCGCTCAGGGCCTGCCACACGGAGAATGGGTCGAGGACGACGGGCTGTGCAAAAAACTCCTGGCAAAAATTGATCTCATAGCAATCGCCGCGGAGTATATGCCGCCGCAGGGCGTCGACGGTCCCGAGGTATTCCTCACGGGTAAAACGGGGCGTAAAGGTGATTGGAGGCGTAGCCTGGGCTTCCTTTGGCGCTGTGCTGGCAATCTCCCGCCAGATGACCTCGGGGACGGTATCCAATGTGCCAATGCGGACATGATCGGAATAGAGCTCGATTACGGTTTGAGGAACAAAGAAAAAGAGATCGGGAAATCCTATGGGGTCGGGAGGGGACTGCAGGCCCCCGTCCGCTGACTCCCGCGGGACTGCTTGCGCCACTCTGTCTTGTGTCGCCTGTCCCGCTTGCGCTGGCTCCGTTTCGGCGGCGAGCCCGTAACCCAGATGGCCAAAGAGCCAATCCTGGCGCGTCTGCGTCCATGTCTTAAATGCAGCGAAGGCATCGCCCGCAGGAGCGCTGAAGCTGTCTACGGCGCCCGCAGCCAGCAGACATTCAAAACCGGTGGGAGAAGAAGGCTGACCCGGATAACCCTGGTTGTCCAAAAAACAACAAATGTTGAACGGGGAGGCCCATGTCAACATTTGCTGCTTAATAAATTGAAGAGAATCAATGGTGATCGGGAATGAAGCGTACGCCCTGGCTTGAAGGATCGTATTGCTAAAAATCATCCTCTTCTTCCTCGAAACCGCTGTCGTTGAAAAGATCGAGGTCTTTGAAATCGTCGTCGAGACCGAGGTCGTCTTCGTCGTGACCTTTGGCTTTTTTGGAAGTATTGCCGCCGGTGCTCTTTTTCGTTTTGGATTTGGGAATGTCGAACTCATCGAAGTCAGGATCCCACTCCTCTTCTTCCTCTACCTTCTCCCATTCGTCTACTTCGTCTTCGCCCATATCGTCGTCGTCGTCATCATCGTCACCATCGTCTTCCTTAGACTTCGATGCCGACTTGGACGCGTTTTTCGACGTGGATGCCGACGCCGATTTCTTTGATGAGCCCTTGGAAGAGACATCATTACCCTTAGAGGTATCATCATCATCATCCAGATCATCATCATCATCGTCATCCAATTGTTTCTTGGATTTCGAAGAAGGTTTCTCCGGAGTGTCCTTTGGTACTTGAGGCGCGGATTTCTTAGAACCCTTTCCCTCCTTATCAGATTTTGGTGCCATGTCCAATAAGATTGTTATGTAAATTTTCAGCGAAGTTTTTAATCCGCCAAATTTATTTTAGATTAATTTTTTCTTCAACATGAAGCAGCGAAACTGCTTGATGTAGGGTCGTAAAATTAAACATTTTCAATCAATTGATCCCTGCCGGGGCCATTGGAAATATAGGCAATTTTAACACCAAGGTATTGATTGATAAACTTCACGTACTCCTGCATCTTTTGGGGCAATTTATCGTATTTTTTCACTCCGGTGGTATCCGTTAACCAACCACCGAACGACTGCAGAACGGGTTCGATCCTGACCTTGTTCATCTGGAAGGGCACTTCCTCGGTCCTTTCTCCATTGATATTGTACGCGGTGCACACTTTAAGTTCGGCGAAAGCGTCCAACACGTCCGCTTTGGTCATCACGATCTTGGTGACGCCATTGATCATGCAGGCGAATTTCAGCGCCACGCCATCGATCCAGCCGCAGCGACGCGGACGTCCCGTGGTGGCGCCGAACTCATTTCCTACTTTGCGCAATTCTTCCCCGGTGGCGTCTTCCAGTTCCGTGGGGAAGGGGCCGCTGCCGACCCGGGTGCAGTACGCCTTGCTGACACCGATGACGTCGCGGATCTGCTGGGGAGCTACGCCCAGGCCGGTACAGACACCCGCTGAAATGGTATTCGACGAAGTGACAAAGGGAAAGGTCCCGAAGTCCACGTCCAGCATGCTGCCTTGTGCGCCTTCCGCGAGCACCTTCTTACCTTTGGCGATCTTGTCGTTGATAAAATATTCTCCGTTCACGATCTTGAACTGACGCATAAATTCCAGCGCTTCGAAGAATTCCTCTTCCCATTCGCTGAGGTCTTCATGGAAGTTCAGGCTATCGAGCAGTTTCTGATGTTTGAGCCGCAGCTTGATGTACTGGGTCGTAAAGCTTTTGTCCAGCAGATCGCCGACCCGGAGACCGTTCCTGCCGGTTTTGTCCATATACGCCGGGCCGATGCCTTTGAGCGTACTGCCGATCTTTTCCTGTCCTTTTGACATTTCTGAAGCCTTGTCCAGCGCGCGATGGGTGGGCAGGATCAGGTGCGCCCGTTGCGCGATATAGAGGTTCTTCCGGTAGTCCACGCCGAAGGCGGCCACGGATTCGCACTCCCGCCGCAGCGTAACCGGGTCGAGCACGACGCCGTTGCCGATGAGATTCACCGTATTCTCGTGGAAGACACCGGAAGGGATCTGGTGCAGCACGATCTTTTTGTCCTTGACGTAAAGGGTATGCCCGGCATTGGGGCCGCCCTGGAACCTGGCAATCACGTCATACTTTGGCGCGAAAAAATCAACGATCTTTCCTTTTCCTTCATCGCCCCACTGGAGGCCTAAGATTACATCAACCATTTAATGAAAATTTTATGCCCGAACCGCGGGCGTCGATTTCGAAGCGGCAAAAATAAGCGAATGCGCCGTCTTAAAAAAAGACATTTGACATTTGTCCCCCCGCTCCGTGTGCCTAGGTTGTTTCCGTATCATACCGGACCACGGTGTGGATGCCGTTTAGCTGCATCAGCCGGGAAGCGAGCTCTTCCAGCTCTTCTTTATCGTGTACATAGATCTTGATATTCCCTTCGAAGATCCCTTCCTTGGCCTCGATCGTAAGCGCGGCGATATTCAATCTCAGCTCGCCGGAGATCAGATTCGTGATCTTGTTGATGACACCCACGTCGTCCATGCCCACGATGCGGACACCGGTGAGGAACGAAATCTCTTTATTTTTGGCCCATTTCGTCTTGACGACCCGATGCCCATAATTCGCCATGAGCTTGGCGGCATTAGGGCAGTTGGTACGATGGATGGTCAGACCCTTGCCCACGGAAACGAAACCGAAGACGTCGTCCCCTGGAATGGGTTTACAGCAGTTGGCCAGGGTGTAGACGATCCGGTCGCTGCTTTCGCCAAAGATGATGAGCTCGGTGTCCTTGCGGGGGATCGTAGGCGCCGCGCCCACGTCGCCCTGCCGGGCTTCGACCACAGGCTTCGGGGGCTTGGGCGGCTCCAGCCGGTCCCCCAGCACCTGGAACTCCTTGAGCTCTTTCAGATCGATGTTGCGTACCGATACCTGGTAGAAAAAATCCAGTGAGGAGGAAAGCTTATAAAAAGTGGTCAGGACATCGATGTTGTGCTGGTTATAGGCCGCACCGAAGTTCTCCAGCTTTCGCTGAACGATATATTTCCCTTCGTCCGCGATCTTCCGTTTCTCTTCTTTCAGCGAGTCCTTGATCTTGCCTCTGGCCTTGGCCGTGACCACGATATTCAGCCAGTCCTCATTAGGCTTTTGTTTGCTCGAGGTGATGATCTCCACCTGGTCGCCACTGCGCAGCTTATGACTTATCGGCACCAGTTTATGGTTGACCTTGGCGCCGATACATTGCATCCCGATGGCGCTGTGTATGGAAAAGGCAAAGTCGAGCGCGGTAGAACCCACGGGCAGCATTTTCACATCCCCTTTGGGCGTATAGACATAGATCTCATCCGCCAGGAAACTCGTCTTGAAGTCCTGCAAGAAATCGATGGAGTCATTGTCCTCGGTGTTGAGCACCTCGCGGATCTGCTGGAACCATTTGTCGAACCGGCTTTCATCGGCGGCGCCTTCTTTGTATTTCCAGTGGGCGGCGAGCCCTTTCTCCGCGATCTCGTTCATGCGTTTCGAACGGATCTGCACCTCCACCCATTTCCCCTGCGGCCCCATCACGGTCGTATGCAGAGCCTCATATCCGTTCGATTTGGGATTGCTCAGCCAGTCCCGCAACCGCTCCGGTGAAGGGTTGTACTCGTCGGTGATCATCGAATAGACATTCCAGCAATCTTCTTTTTCTTTTTCGGGCGGAGAATTGAGGATCACCCGGATGGCGAAAAGATCGTAGACCTCCTCGAAAGCGACCCCTTTCTTTCGCATCTTATTCCAGATGCTGTGGATGCTCTTGGGCCGGCCGTAGATGTCGAAATCAAAACCGCCTGCCCGCTCCAATTTATCTTTCAGTGGTTTAATAAACTCGTTGATATACCGGGAGCGTTCGCGTTTGGTCTCGCTGAGCTTGCGGGCGATCTCACGGTATTCTTCCGGCTCGAGGTATTTCATCGCCAGGTCTTCCAGCTCCGTTTTGATGGTGTACAGACCCATTCGGTGGGCAAGAGGGGCATACACGTATACGGTTTCCGAGGCGATCTTGAGCTGTTTCTCCCGTTTCATGCTGTCCAGGGTCCGCATGTTGTGGAGCCTGTCCGCCAGCTTGATCAGGATTACCCTAGGGTCGTCCGTGAGCGTCAGCAGGATCTTCTTGAAGTTTTCCGCCTGACGAGAGGCATTGACATCCACTACATTGGATATCTTTGTCAAACCGTCTACGATCCGGGCTATCTCTCCGCTGAACTCCCGCTCTATATCCTCCAGGGTGATGTCGGTGTCTTCCACCGTATCGTGAAGCAGGGCGCAGATAGAGGAGCGGACGCCGAGCCCGATCTCCTCGGAGCAGATCCTGGCTACCGCCAGGGGATGAAGGATATAGGGCTCCCCGCTTTTTCGGCGCATGGTCTTATGTGCTTCGGCGGCCATTTCGAAGGCACTCCGGATCAATTCCTTGTCGCCGGGTTTGAGTTTGGCTTTCAGGGAACGCAAAAGGGCCCGGTATTCTCTGAGGATTAATTTCTTCTCCTGGTCTTCCGTAAGATTGTATTTCGGTATCGCTGCTACTGTTTCCATTATCTACCTACGAATTTACAAAAAAAAGGCCTAGTTTTGCACGCTTCCGGCAATCTGACACATGTGCAGGCTTTTAGCGGAGGAAGTTAGCAAATTTTTGATCTTTAGATAGTTAGCGGGCGTGGCGAAATTGGCAGACGCACCAGACTTAGGATCTGGCGCCGCAAGGCATGTAGGTTCGAGTCCTATCGCCCGCACTTTCTTTTACCGGCGAGCCTTTCGGAGGAAATACAACGAAAGGTATGTATCGACACGAAAATAGATCCAACCGCTGGATCGAAAAATAATATCATCATATTTCCGCGGATCATTATTTCTGATCGTCCTGATTTTGAGTCGGGCGGATAGACGGTATTCCCCGGTATCGATCAGACTGTGATTCGCCATGAGATCGAGTGCCAATGTATCGGTGGCAAATGGTGCCAGTTTTTTTTTTGGCATGTCGACGTGGCGTAGGGAGCCTATCCTATCGGTGGTATCGGAAGCGATCGGGTCGCCGAAACTGGTTACATAGTTCTGAAATCTCCCATTCACCTTTCGTTCCAGCCGTATAACGACATTGTAATAGGGGTCATACGCCACTCCTTCCTTTAATTCGCGGTATATCATCACGTCGCGATCCGTTAGATTTTTGTACACGACCCGCAGGACCATGCCCATGGTATCCCGGACAGGCGTTTTGATAAACAAAAAGCCAATAGCCAGGGAATCCTTCTTTCCCTGACCAAAGGACGAGAGCGTAATCACTAGTGATAAGAGAAGCGCGCCTGTTATTTTCATTGCTTGGGTTTTGGATCAGCAGTTTGTTTCAAATTAGCTATATAGGTATTAATTTCAGCCGCTTTGGCCGGGCTGACCATTTTTAGGAGGTCGTTGATCTGATCCCTGTATTTTTCAGCATAAACTTTCTGATTGTAAATAGAAACGGGATGTTGGGGATCGTTACTGAACAGACCAAATTCCAGGGGATAAGTGGCATATATACGATCGATCGCATCGTGATTCTTGAGGGCGGGAAGCGTCTTGTTCTTTGCCTCCCTGTAATAGGCTACAAATTCAAATTCTTCACTATTCAAATTTTTGTCCGTGAGTCCATCCATACCTCTGATCTGTTTGACATGAATGAACTCATGGAACATACTCCTGAGGATCTCGGCAAATTCGATCCTGGAATCGTCATCATTGTTCGCCGCCGCAAACCTGTCCCAATAGGCATGGCTGATCTTGATCTGTACCATATCGTAATCGTAGCCCACGGGTCTGCCCTGATCAAGCGTTTCATATCCATGAGAGATGACATTAACATCCGGTCCCGGTTCAAAGACCGGTCGTCTTTTCGCATCGAGGTCAGACGCAAAAACTTTTTGGAGCGCAGGCACATGGCTATAAATGTACATAAATGCATCTGCATATTTATTAGCGCGGTTGGTCCGTAGTATCCGCTTAGCCTCAGTTTCGATGGCAGCATAGTCCGGATCATCCCCCTCATTGAGGCCGCCCATTTCGTTATCGGGGTCTACAACCAGCATATCGCCGATCACCTTGGCGCTACTTCCCAAACCCATCATGTTTAAAAACCCACCCAACTGGTCGGGGGAGACCGTCAGTTCAAAATCCATTCCCGTTGGGTCGGTTGCGTTTACAGGATTATTCATGACATAGCCGTATGGTGTGGCATTGAAACAATTGTCCGCATGGGGGTCAACCATATGGAAACGTCCCAGTTGCGGGTCCTGCAACCTAGCGCCGTAGTCGTAGAGCTCGAGCCCGCTGCCGTCCGCAAATTCCTGATGCTGCAGTTCCTTTGTACCGAATCGATATTGGTTTTCGGCATAATTGGATTTGACCGCCGACGATGATATCCCAGCCATGGTAAGTCCGTACGGATAGTAATGGTTCTCTTCCAAAACGGGGCCTTGTTCATGACTCAATGTAAAGTTATCGAAATAGACCAATTCGTTGCTTTCATTGGTAAAGTATATATAGCAATATCCGTTCTTTCCGGCGGGGACCGCATTGGAGAAGGTCCGGTCGATGGTGCCGGCGACATTGGGAGAATACGGAACACTGACCACAACGCTATGAGCCTTATCGAATTGGAATCGCTCGTCGAAAAAAAGCACGCATAAATAGGCCATGGGCGCCACATTGTTACCGCTCGAATTGGGAGTGGGTGTGATCAAGCCACTCAGGTCATGATTGTTCGTAAGCTGGCTGGAGACTGTAGAAGCACCGCCGTGGATCAGCGGTCCCGGAACGGCGGTATTGGTCAGGCTGGCCGCAAGACTGGTCAGGAAATCGGTAACCGGGGCGGCGCCTGAATTGTCGGCATTGGTCGAAGTATAGTAGTAGTCCAACTTTACATGGATGCGGTCCCCCGACATCACCTTCAACAACTTCGTGGCGCCGATGGCCCTCGTGCTTTTTTGGACGAGCATGGCATAGCTGCCATTGGTGGTGCTGGTATAGAAATTGCCCGGCCTTGGCGTCCTCACGGCGGAGATATTGATCGATTCGCCGCTGCTATTATCCCATTGGGCATTCTGTTGTGTAGCATCCAGATCTTCAAAGGTAAGCGGCTCATAAGGGGTGATCAACTGCTCATCCGAAAGCACCATCCGAACATTATCCAGCTGGTCTCTTAAGAAATAATCCGATACCAGACCCGTGGTATTTCCGTTAGCATCCAGAACAGGGCGGGACCGGCCTTCGGTATTATTGATAAATTGCAGTTGATCGGTATAATTGGGGGTTTGTGTATTCGTTGGGGTTGTCGTCATGCTTTGATAGACACAGCTTCCTAAATAAGTAGTAGTCGTGACCACCGTTGTGCCGGCGGAGGTGTTGTCCGTAGTTACTTTTTTCAATTTGTTACCCAGGACGTCATAGGTATAAGCAATGCTCCCTTTGCCTGCGATCGTAACAACCAGGGGCAGATTAAGATAGTTGTAGGTGATGGAAGTGATCCCCTTGTTCTGGTCGCTGAGCAGGTTGCCGTTGACATCATATGTATAGTCAACCGTTCCTTTTGTAGCCGGATTATATTTGAAATCACCCAGCACGCTATTCATATTGTCTTTGGTGTCGGTAACACATTGAAGCCGGTTTGTGCCCGAAATGGGTATATAGGTCAATTGATCTATAGGATTGTTGCTGCCGCCGCCCAGGACCCATCCATTTTGCGTCATGCTGCCAATATTCCCGTTCGCATCATAGCTTAGATTGGAGACCGAAAAATCGATGCCCTCCCCTTTGTTGAAACTGCCGGAGTAATATTCGTTGAAATCGGCGCCCATGAGCCTATTAGCCGCATCATAGGTATAGTCATATTTCCTGACCTCGCCATCACCGGCCGTTTTCCATACTGTTCCGGCCAAATTACCGTCGAATCTGGCATTGCCATAAGCCCCAAGCGCGGTACCGCCATTGGAAGGAGCTATATTGGCATTATCATATCCCAGATCGAATCCAAAATAATTGCTGGTGCTGGAAACCGTCTTCGCGTAGTCTCTGTTCGCACCCAACAGCCAACCGCGGATATTGTAGTCGTAGGTTAGGGACTCGATAGGCGTCGTCGAACCGCTTTGAGTTCCGAAGTTCTTTACCTTTACATGTCCAAGGGCATCGTATTGCGTGGTGGAGATGGTCTTCCATGCCATGATCACTGTGGCCCCGTTGACCGTACTGCTTATCTGGGATTCTACTTTTGTAGGACGGCTAAGATCATCATACGTATATCGGGACTCGATCACTTGTGTTTGAGGGTTGCTGCTGCCCACCTTTTGTTGTACCTCGACTGTTTGCAGCGGTTCGCCGGTAAAATTGTATTGTTTCGTGTTGACATCGATGCCGCCGGTAATATTCGCGGCAATCGTTTGGATCACCCTGTTCCGGTTGTCATAAAAGATTGCGGAGGGTAAATTGAGCGTCAGATCGACGTGCCCGGTGGTCAGCCCAAGTGTCCGGGTATTTTCCGTTAGGGATTGAGGGTACGGCCAGCTCGTGTTAGTGGCCGCGGGGAAGTCACCATCATAGGAATTATTCTTGCTGCTGTAGGCCGAGCCATAGGTAGCGGCCCAGGAATAGTCATCGTAGAACGTCAATGACCAGGGCGTAAAGGTGGCGCCGGCAGGGATCGGGGAATTGCTCACCACGACACCGTTCATCGATGTGGAGGGTATTCCCACGATCTCAGCCGTAAAAGGACTGGATCCTCCTGCAGAGAAACCACTATCCATCGAGATGCTATTTGTCGCCTGGTGTACGCCGCTGGTTGGTCCGCTGAGGGTAACATCTGCGGGGATCCCGCTGGAATTCGGGGTCGTAGTGGCCGAAGATACCGCGCTCTGTAAAGAAACTAAAGTGCCTGAATAATTGAGTATCCCCAATTCTACCGGTCGGTTCATGAGATCATACAACGTTCCCAGCCATTGCCCGGCTGCCTGCTGAATGCCATCCTGCGAAAACACCATCCTGTCCTGTGCATCATATACCATCTGTACAGGCGCCACCCCGGGCGTCTTTTTGACGACCTGTCTTCCCCGTTCGTCATATTCATAGCGGAAACAAAACTCATTAAGCTGGGTGGTAGAGAGTGTCCAGTTATTGGCAGCGTCCATAGCTTGGACGGCATTGGGCTGGATCACGGCCCGCAGCCTATCGAAATCGTCATAAATATAATACGTACACAACCAGCCGGAATGGCCGCTACCGAAATGATTATCCGCGGTTGCCGACAACATCACTTTTTTGAGTATGACCCGTCCCAGCAGATCCGTAAATGAAATGGCCTGGTGGCCTTCTTCGTCTGTAGTCATGCTCTTAAACAGCTCGCCGGCGGCATAGGTACCGGGAGACGAATAGGTTCCGAATACGCCGATTGTGCCGCTATTGGTCACTGTCCAGATGTGGACGGCATCCGTTGCCGTATTGACGCTATAACCGGTTTGCACGGAATGATGCGTTGTAGGGTCCGCATTACCGGATGTTCCTGCCCAATTGTTACCAGCTGCGAACAATTCCACCTGCCGGTTGAGCGGAGAAGGTTCATAATTCGCCTGGCCATAAAACCAGTTCTCCCCCTGGCTGCTATATTGCGTCTGCATGAATTGCGCCTGTTGCTGAAAGGGGTTGAATTTGAAGCTGCCATCATTGATCTGGCCCGATGCGCCGCTAACCGCCGTAGAAGCAAATGGCACATAAAAATAGGTCTGACGGCCATATTGGTCATAATCATAGGCTTTAACCATATCTACGGCGTTAGAGGAAGAAGCGGGGTTGGACGGATCGGTTACCAATGATGCCTGCATCGAAACCTCCTGGAGAGGCCTGCCCATACCATCAAAATATTGGGTTTTCTGTCTCACATCATGAAGCTGGGCATCTGCCAGTGCCGTGGGATCGGTAATGGGCGCCTGAACAGCCATCGCCTGCACACAGTTAACGGTCGAGCTAAGCGGATAAGACTGTGGGGCGGTTCGCTGTGCCAATACGGGTTGGGTAAGCGTCCAGGCCAGGGCCATAATCAGCAATCCAGGAAAGATATTATGATGCAGCATAGTATTTAGGTTTAATTGACCACGACATAGCGGGGATCAGGAAGTATTTTGTAGGTAACTATACAAGTCTGTCCATTTTGAGGATATGATTGATAGTCGCTATAGTCCAACTGTTGCGAACTGCCGCCCCAGCAATCCACTGTTGTCGTTGTCGCGCCGGACCCGCAGGGGTCTACCCGTTCATACGTGACGCTGAACCCGTCTATATTGCCTGCATTGTAGGGTTGAGTACAAGCTGCGTCCGAATAGAAATAAGCGTAAACATCCGCGTAGACCGACCCATCGTCGAAGGTTTCGACATTATTATATCCTATCTTGACATAGATCTTCGGCAGCGGACAGGCGTTCGCGGGAGACGTGATATAAGTCTGCTGCGTGCTGGTATAGGTACTTGAACAGGGATTCTCATCAACCTGCTGCTGTAGATAGGCGCCGGTGTTCATACCGTAAGCGTCGGTTGCGCAAACGGGCGGCGCCGAAGTATTTTGCCAATCCTGGTTGGCCATTTGCATGACGCAGCTATTGCTGGTACCCTGATCGACCCATGTAGTCTGATTGTAGGTCGGGCTCGACGAATTGACATCCTGCATTTGAACCTGACCGGTACTGGTGACGTAGTTGGTATTGGCTTCGCAAGGTTTACAGCGGGTGGCGCCGGTCGGCTGCCAATTGGCTTTGCTATAAGGATTGTATTGATATTGATAATTATATTGTTTAATGATGTCATAGTCCTGATCCCTCGTCCTCAGTAATCGCCCAAAGCTGTCGTATTCAAAATACGAGATCCAGTTATTGGGGTCGTTGATGGAGGTGATCCCCGCCAGCGGAGAATAGGTATAAGTAACCATAAAGGCGTTCGCCGGACAAAACCTTACTTCATCGACCTGTCCGGTAAGATTGATGGAATAAGTACCGTTGGTGACGCTTGCCTTTGAAGATTGAAGCGTCCAGGCGCCTCCCGAATAGCTCCACCAGGTAAGCAGGTAATTACCGTTGGTCAATCCGGTAAGCGTGGTCTGCAGGCCGGCTGTGCTACTTTGAAGACCCGTCTTACCGCCGCTTACGATCCCCGTACCGCTGGCCTCTTCGAAACTGGTGTAAAAACAATTCGCAGCAGAGGCATTGATGATCTGCGCAATCGGGTAATTGCTTTTATAACCCCACAAATAAGATTTGTGAATACCGTCTCTTGCAGTATAATCCAGCACATCGTTTTGAGCATCGTACCTGGTTAAATTCAATGAAGCCTGATAACTGCTGTTATTGTTAAACTGATATGAAGATCCATTTTGCGTGATAGTTGAGAAAAAGTTGTTCGAATAAGGAATTGGATTCAATGTATTCAGCGTGGATACCTGGCTCAGGGAAACCTGGGGGTGCCCCGATCCACCCGCAGTAACGCTGAATAAATTCAACTTGCCTCTTATCACGGATTCAGTGCCGTTCCTAACCCTATCGTCCAATTCTTCCACTCTCGTCCCGATCTTATGTTGAGAGATCAGCGTCTGAATCCCATTAGAGGGGCCGTCCCAGGTAGCGGAGCCTCCCGGAGTACCAATTGCAGCTTGGTAATCCAGGGGATATTTATAGCGGATCACATCCTGGGTCCCATCGCTCAACGTGGTGGTTATCGCCGTGGGGAATTGGTGTAAGGTGGGTGCATTATTATTGACAATATCCAGGACAGAAGGTATACCTCCAAAGGTATAATTGGTGACCTTGGTCGTCGACCCTCCAGTTACAGGGTCATAGACTATCTCGTTCTTCTGCGACAGATAGATACTACCGGTGAGCTGATCATACGGCATCAGATAAGGATCGCAAAGTTCGTAGAATGTCCTCCATTCCTGGGTATTGGGAACAGCCGTTCGGTTATAGGCAGCATAGGTGTAATCGGTCTCTGTGAGCGGATTACCATTAGCGTCTTTGACGATCTCTGACAGCAACTTACCGGAATATAACAGGGGATATTTCAAAATATAAGGACAGGTCCCGATCTCGTCATAGTTGGATTCGTCGAGGATATGATCGACATCGAAATAATATTCGTGCGAGCCGTTGCCGGGTTGAGATTCTGTCACCTTACCATGGACAACAAAGTTACTCGAGATATCACCACCGGACGTATTTATGGGATCGTTATAGACCATGTTCGTATAATTGGAGCATGGCAGTGAAGTATTATAATCAGGGCCCGTACAACCTGCGATAACGTCCTGGCTTATCTGGGTATAGACCGGCGGACCACCGGTCAATATCGGGTTTTCATACGTATACTGCTTAACGATCGGTAACTGACCATTACCCGGGTCATTGGTGATCTGCCTGACCCTAAGACCGCCGAAGATATTATTCGAAGCAGGATCGCCGCAGCTTTCAAAAATATAATCCGTAACACCACCGGTAGGGAATATAATCTCATCGAGGATGTAAGCTGCCCGAAAAGCGCTGTTGGGTTCTCTATTGGCCAAAACGCTCAGCCAAGGTGACAATAGCCAATTGCTGGCATTGCCGGGATCGGCAACCAGCACTTGATTGGTGGTGACGCCATTGTAGTATCCCCAATGATCACGACCCGTAGATACGCGATACGGCAAATTTGTGACCGGGTTGTTCTTGTTATAGCTAAAAATATAAGCAGGCAGGCGATTCCCATTGGCATCCAGTTCCGCGATGGAATCCAAACGTAACCGCAATCCCTGGTACCCGAGAATCGGCCAGCCATAATCGATGGTGGGATACATCGTGCTGGTAAAATAGCTTTGGTAGAGATTGTATTGTTCCTGTACAGCCCCGGAAAGCACACTTTTGATCTGGACATTGCTTAGCGCATATACATTATATCCATCCTTTACGTCTGCTCGCCTTGTAGTAGAATAATTGAAATCCATCTCGCAGAGATCGCTGGTGATCTTCGTAATTTGCAGCCCCGAATAATTGGTGTAATACACCCGGCCGCGAAGAGAAGAGTTATAATCGGCATATGTTCCCACTGGCTGTTGATAAGGTTCGATAGTCTCATCCTGGTAACCGGACGGCTGATACTGGAAATTGATAGTATGCTGATTGGGTGTAATGATCTGGGTAACCTTCCAGGAGGAAATGACATCGTCCTGGGTGCTAACAAGTCCGTGGCCTGAAGTGTGCTCGTACGCGCCAAAAATGTACTGAGCACCGTTGGGCAAAGTTATGGTCCAGGAGGTAAGCTGGTCATTATTATTCTTGATGATTATATCCTGCTCGGGAATAATGTGTATAGTCCGGTTTTGATCAAACAGAAACCGGCCGGAGAAGTCGCCAACACTGAAATAAAACATATCCGGTTCTTTGTCGAATGTCAATACGTCATATTCATTCGGATTATACGGTTGAGAAGGGTCGGTATTAAAAACACTGCATTGATGCCAATTTTTCACCAGGGACCCATAATTGACATAGTATCCTGCCGCTTGTTCGTCGGGCTTATCCCGGACGACCCGGGAAATAGATCCGGCCAGATTCATCGTCCAGCCTAAACCGATATCACTCGACTGTTCCTCCACTTTGATCCCCCCGGCATGATAGGTAATCGAAACAGGTAAAGAAAAATCCGGTTCTTTTATGGTATATAAAGGAATACCGATCTCCGGAACCCCGGTGCCTTTGTTCACCGGAAAATCGATAAACTTATTGATGTCAGCTACGGCCGGAGTTTGGATAGAGGGGACCTCGTTTTGCGCCTTGGCGATGGCCCAACAAAAGATAATGAAAACCAAAAACAACATGCTTTTACGCATAGGAAAACCTATTAGGAATGGTGAATACTAATGCCAGGAATAACCTACCCGGAACAGAATCGGCTGCGTCTTGGGTATTTGTTGATAGCTTAAGATATCCCAGAGCAGCTGGATGTTCCCATTGAGCTTTTTCGAGATCTTATACTGTTTTGTGAGCCCGATGAGCCCGCTGGTCTGCCAGGCGCTGTAGTTCCTTAGTTGCTGGATCGAGGTAAACACATTCATATAGCTTTTCTCGTATCCGCCGGTAAGAAACCATGAGCCCTTTATCTGCCAGTCGACGAACGAACGCAGGCCGAGGCCCTGCTGCGTGAGCTTTATATTGTTCCAGTTCGTGCCCCAGCCGAGGTCATATGATAGACCTACCCCAATATCGCTCCGGTCGTTTAGCCTATAGCCGACCATCGCTCCGATATTCGAGGTAACGGGGAAATAGCTGCTGAGTCGTTGAGTTTGGATATTGGCGCCATATTCGAGCCGCTTCAGGAAGGTCTTTGTCCGCTGGCCGTTAGGCTTGAAATCGGGCATAGGCTGACTACCGGAAGATCCGCCATTGCCGAATCCGCCGGAAGCAAGGCTGCTGGCCTTGTTCTTGAGGTCACTGAGCTGAGACTCTACCGAAGGGGCATTCTGTTGCATCACCTGGCTGACATTAGCCAGAGAGCCGTATTTGGCTGTAAGCTCCTTGTTGATCGTCTCCCTGGTTTGCACACCAGCCGGAATGGTTACGCCTGCTCCCGCAGCAGATGATGACGGCCGGGGAAACAAACTGCTTATTTGCGAGTTCTTGCTGAAGAAACTTTGAAAGGCGGTAGATTGGCGGACCAGCCCAAGAACGGCCGCCGTCGTTTTGTCCGGATCCTCTCATTCCTGCTGGTAGGCTTTTACCTGCGCCTGGTAATAATAAGCGTCCTCCTTGAATTTCTGTAAGGGGCCATTCATCCCTACCTTCTGCAATTCCTCCTGGAGATATTGCTGCCGCTGCTGCAGCGCTCTTTGCACCTGATCCGAAGCATTGAGCTGCACCTGCAAAGAGGAGAATTGATCCAGCGTCTTTTGGAATTGTGGGTCCGGCGGTATGCCCGGAACCTGCTGGTTCTTCAGGAATGCCAGCGACGTCCTCAGCGAGTCGAGCCGCGCCGAATAGACAGCCGAGTATTTATTAACCTGACCGCTGGTGCTTTGTAGCTGGGCATAGCGGGCGTCGACATCGCCAAAGATCTGTTTGGCGCGAACGGAATCTTTTTTATAGAGCTCGGCCTTGAGCTTGTTCTCTCTTTTTTGAAGTCGTTGCAGATATTTTGTCGTTTGATCCGCCAGCCGTTTCTCCATGTCCGCCGATCTGCCTTGCAGCCGGTTCAACAGTTTGGAAGGCAGCTCCGCTACTTTGGTGGACACGGAATCTACGGCAGACTGCCCGTAGGTCGTTGCCTGGAACAGCAGGATACAGGAAAGTAATAGGAACGCTATCCTTTTAGATGGCATAAGCAATTTTTTGAAGATGAAGGTCTTGGTGTTCGATGCCGGGTGGCTGAACTAGCTAAAAATTGCCATCGGATGTGGGGAAATGGGGGGCATTACACGACCGTGCTGCTGCCCAAGAGGAATGATGATTTTCATAACAAAGGTTTTAGTTAGGTGATTTAGGACGGACAGGATTAATGAGGCTAAAGTAATCGGATCGGCGGATCGTGCAAGAGTCGCCGGAAGTGGCGTCACGCCCTTCAACGAGGGTGATCCAAACGCAAATCCAGTATGGATGCGCATAATATCGCAAAAATCACACGGGTTTTTACATATTCAGAAAATAAAAATCGAGGGAAAATACGCGACTTTTTGCGGTTTTCCACATGTAGAGTATTCTCTTTGCTAACGCAGTTCTGCAGCCGGGGAATGTTCAATGGTCCGAGCTGCGCCCTCAGTATTATTAGGGAATCCGGCATTGTCTTTCATTGGTTTATGCTTGGTTGCGCCGGCATGTCCGGCGGGGCGGGTGATTTTAGTCTGTAACCCAAAAAAGCCGTACCTTTGCCCCCCGATTTAAATAATAACGTATTATGGCAACAGTAACAAGGGAAAATATCGGCTTGTTGACGGACAAGATCACCGTCAACGTTTCGAAAGGCGATTATCTGCCGTCTTTCGAGAAAACGCTGAAACAATATGGCAAGCAGGCGAATATTCCCGGCTTCCGGAAAGGGATGGTTCCCGCCGGGCTCATCAAAAAGATGTACGGCAACTCCGTCTTCACAGAAGAAGTGCTAAAGACCGTGGAAAAAGAGCTGACCACTTATATGTCCAGCGAAAAACTGGAGATCTTCGCCCAGCCGCTTCCCCTCGCTGAGAACGATGCCCGGCAGATCGATATCAACAATCCCGCCGACTACTCGTTTGCCTTCGAGATCGGGTTGAAACCCGCCTTTAACCTGGCCGACCTGGCTACGGCAAAAGTCACCCGGCTCGTAGTCGAGGTAACGCCGGAAATGATCGACGAAGAAGTCGACCGCCACCGCAACCGCAATGGCAAGATGGTGGATCAGGAAACCGTCTCGAACGACGACAATGTCCTGAACCTGCATTTCACGGAGACCAACGCCGCCGGCGAACCCGTAGAAGGAGGCATCCGGAAAGACAATTCGCTGTTGGTAAAATATTTCAACGAGGCCACCCGGCCGAAATGGATCGGGTTGAAGAAGGGCGATTTCCTGGTCTTGCAACCTTCCGCCGCCTTTGACGAAAAAGAACGCGAATGGGTCCTCGGCGATCTCGGTATCGACAAACACGACGCTGACGGCGCCGACAAATACTTTAAGGTAGAAATTACCAAAGTCGGTTTCATCGAGAAGCCGGAACTGAACGAAGAGTTCTTCAAGACGGTTTATCCTGCTAAGGAGATCACCACCGAAGCCGGGTTCCGGGATGCCGTAAAAGAGGATATCCAGGCCTACTGGGGTAGCCAGAGCCGGAACCAGCTCCAGCATGGCCTCTATCATATCCTGCTGGATCAAACGAAGATCGAATTCCCCGAAGACTTCCTGAAGCGGTGGATGCAAACCAGCGGCGAGGAGCCCAAGAGCCATGCCGAGGTAGAGCAGGAATTCCCGCAATTCGTGAACCAGCTCAAATGGACGCTGATCCTCGATAAGGTCACCCGCGAGAATAATATCGAAGTAAGCCCCGAAGACATCCAGGCCTTTGCAAAGCAACAGCTGTTCGGTTATATGGGAATGCCGGCAGGAGCCGAAGAACAGCCCTGGGTAGCGGATTATATCCAGCGGATGATGAAGGATCGGAAGTTCGTGGAGGACACGGCGAACCGCATCCAAACCGAAAAGGTTTTTGCCTGGGCTGAAACGCAGATCCATCCTACTGACAAGCCCGTGAGCAAGGATGAGTTCACGCACCTGGTCGAGGAACATCAGCATCATCACCACTAACAGTATAGAACCCCGGCGCGACCGGGGTTTTTCATTAGGAGGGCGGCCCTACGGGCCGCCCTCCTGCAAAACTGTCATGTTTTTTGGCAATTTGAAAGTTTGGACGGAGATTTGAACGGAACTTTGTCTATCCAAAAACAGAATCGGCATTAAAACATTGAAAAATACGTTTATGAATCCAGAAAAAGAGTTCGAGAAATATGCTGTGAAACACCGTGGTATTTCCAGTAACACGTTAAACGATTACAACAAGCACCTCGTCACCAATCTTACCCCCAACATTATCGAAGAGCGGCCCATGAACGTAGCCGTCATGGACGTGTATAGCCGGCTGATGATGGACCGGATCATCTTCCTGGGCTATCCCATCAACGAAGAAGTAGCGAACATCGTTACGGCGCAGCTGCTGTTCCTGGACAGCACGGATCGTCATCGCGATATCCAGATGTATATCAACTGCCCCGGTGGCAGCGTTTATTCCGGTCTGGGCGTTTATGATACCATGCAATACGTGACCCCGGACGTCGCCACGATCTGTATCGGTATGGCGGCTTCGATGGGGCAGGTCCTGATGTGCGCAGGAACCAAGGGCAAACGTACCGCCCTTAAACACAGCCGGGTGATGATGCATCAGCCCAGCGGCGCCATCGGCGGTCAGACCACCGATATCGAGATCACGGTCAACGAGATCAAGAAGCTGCGGAAAGAGCTGTATGAGATCACGGCCTTCCACACCGGCAAGACGGCCAAGCAGGTCGAAAAGGACAGCGACCGGGACTACTGGCTCACCGCGCCGGAAGCAAAGGAATACGGGCTGGTCGATGAAGTGCTCCTGCTGAATCCCAGAAAAGAGGGAAGAGAGTAAACCGCTACTTTTAAAAACTATTTATAAAAAAAAGAAAGCAATGAATTATTCGAAATATCTGCTGAATCCCTTGCGCATGGATGATGAGACGCCGGACGAAAAAGAAGAGCCTAAGGACGAGAAGGGGCCGGAATACGGACTCCTGGCCAAAAAGATGGAAAAATACTTTTTTGAGACGAGAGCCGTGGAACTGTGGGGTCCTGTAGATGACAAATCGGCAAAGGAAGTGGTCACCAAGATGCGGCTGCTGGAAGCCGATAAGCCGGGTGAAGAGATCAAATTCTTCATCAACAGCCCCGGCGGGGTCGTGACCTCCGGCTTTATCATCTATGATACGATGAAAATGCTGAAGAGTCCCGTTAGTACCATCTGTATGGGTCTGGCCGCCTCCATGGGTTCGATCCTGCTGAGCGGTGGGACTAAGGGGAGGCGTTTCGTATATCCCTTGTCCGAGATCATGATCCACCAGCCCAGCCTGGGAGGATACATGCAAGGGGTCAGCATCGACCTCGAGATCACGGCCAGGCAGACCCGCAGGGTCAAGGACATCAGCGCCCGGATACTTGCCGAGAACTGCGGCAAGAAATTCGAGCAGGTCATGAAGGACTTCGACCGCGACTACTGGATGGACGCCAAAGAGGCCATCGAATACGGTATAGTAGACGCAGTTTACGAAAAACAATAATGAAAATCAATTAGTTGCAGTCCCGCGACGGTGTCGCGGGACTGTTTTTCTCACGCTACTGTGAGCATCGGAACTATTTGGTTAACTTTGTAATTATGGCAAAAAATACATTGCACTGTTCTTTTTGTGGTAGGAACCGCGACGAGGTAAAGATCCTCATCGCGGGTCAGGAAGGGCATATTTGCGAGAACTGTGTCGAGCATGCGCAGGAGATCATTCAGCAGGAGCTGATGATCCGGGATGATTCGGCGGGCAGCAGCTCGTTCAAACTGACGGTAAAAAAGCCCGTTGAGATCAAACGGATATTGGATGAATATGTTATCGGTCAGGACGATGCCAAAAAGGTATTGTCTGTGGCCGTCTATAATCACTATAAGCGTCTGCAGCAAAAGGTGGTGGAGAACGAGGTCGAGATCGAGAAGAGTAACATCATTATGGTAGGCGAGACCGGTACGGGTAAAACCTTGCTCGCGAAAACGATCGCCCGGCTGTTGAATGTACCTTTTGCCATCGTAGACGCCACGGTATTCACCGAAGCCGGTTATGTAGGGGAAGACGTCGAGAGTATCCTAACTCGCCTCTTACAGGTATGTAACTATGACGTAACAGCCGCCGAGCGGGGTATTGTCTACATCGACGAGATCGATAAAATAGCCCGAAAGGGTGATAACCCCTCCATTACCCGCGACGTTAGCGGTGAAGGCGTACAGCAGGGCCTGCTCAAGTTGCTGGAAGGTACAGACGTACTTGTCCCGCCCCAGGGAGGCCGGAAACACCCCGAGCAAAAGCTGATCAAGATCAACACCCAGAATATCCTCTTTATCTGTGGCGGCGCATTTGACGGCGTGGACAAGATCATCGCCCGCCGGATCAATACCAATGCCATAGGCTTCAACGTTAATAAAGAGCAGCAGGAAGCCGCCAAAAAGAACCTCCTGCAATATGTGAATGCACCCGACCTCAAATCCTTTGGGTTGATCCCCGAGCTGCTTGGTCGTCTGCCGGTAGTCACGCATCTCGATCCGCTCGACAAGACGACGCTCCGGTCTATCCTCACGGAGCCCAAGAACTCGCTTATCCGCCAATACAAAAAGTTGTTCGAGCTCGAAGGTATTCAGCTGAGCTTCGATCTGGCTGTGCTGGATTTCATGGTCGACAAGGCTGTGGAATACAAGCTGGGCGCCCGTGGTCTGCGGAGCATCTGCGAAAGCATCCTCACGGATGCCATGTTCGAGCTGCCCAGCGCCAAGGAGGAAAAATTCCATCTCGAACTCGAATATGCGCAGAAGAAGTTCGACAAGAGTAAGATGAACCTCTTAAAAGTAGCGTAACGCTTCTTTAAATTAATTAAGCATGCAGGAGCTCGTCGACAAGTTGTTGGCCCAGGGGCTTACGGAAGAACAGGCCTACAAGGCCATTGAGGTCATTAAAACCTTTACCAAGGAAAAATTCCCTTTCTTTTCGGGGGCCATCGACAAATTGTTCGATAAATACGGGCCCAAAACGGAAGAAGATTTCATGCCCTAGCGGGCCTGGATCAGGCATGCTTCAATACCTCCCGCGCGATCACGATCTTTTGGATCTCGCTGGTTCCTTCGCCGATGGTGCACAGCTTGCTGTCGCGGTAGAATTTCTCTACCGGAAAATCCTTGGTATACCCATAGCCGCCGAAGATCTGCACGGCCTCTGTAGCCGCCCGTACAGCCACCTCGCTGGCGTAATATTTCGCCATGGCCGATTCGCGGGTCACCGGAAGATGTTTATTCTTGCGATCCGCTGCCTGCAGCGTCAGTAATTCGGCAGCAGCGATCTCCGTGGCCATATCAGCCAGCTTAAAAGAGATGCCCTGGAAATTGCTAATGGGTTGGTCGAACTGATGCCGTTCTTTGGAGTACTGAATGGCCGCCGCCATGGCGCCTTTGGCGATACCCAACGAGAGCGCGGCGATGGAGATGCGGCCACCGTCCAACACCGCAAGGGCCTGATGGAAACCATCCCCCACTTCCCCGAGCCGGTTGGCATCGGGGATCCGGCAGTTCTCGAAGATCATCTCCGCCGTTTCGCTGGCGCGCATACCTAGCTTATTTTCTTTTTTGCCGCCACTGAAACCCGGTGTCCCGCGTTCGACGATGAAGACCGTGGCGTTATTCTTTGCCCTTGGCTCGCCGGTGCGCGTGACCACGACGGCGACATCGCCGCTGATGCCATGGGTGATCCAGTTCTTGGTGCCGTTGATCACCCATTCGTTGCCTTCTTTCACCGCGGTACACCGCATATTACCGGCATCGCTGCCGGTGCCGGCTTCGGTGAGCCCCCAGGCGCCAAGCGCCTCCCCCGTCGCCAACCGCGGGAGATAGCGCTTCTTTTGCTCTTCGCTGCCAAAGGCAAGGATATGCCCGGTGCAAAGCGAGTTATGCGCGGCCACACTGAGCCCGATGGAGCCGCACACGGAAGCGATCTCGCTGATGATCGTGACATATTCGAGGTAAGACAGGCCGGATCCACCATACTCTTCCGGTACTACAACGCCCATCATACCCAGGCGTCCCAGTTCTTTAAAGACTTCGTGTGGGAAAGTTTGTGCTTCGTCCCATTGCATTACATAGGGTTTGATATGCTGAGCGGCAAATTGCCGGGCGGTACGGCCTACTTCCTGAGTGAGTTCTTCGGTTGCAAAATCCATGGGGTGAATTTAGTCAAAATTTTTCATGCACGCTAACGATTGTTAGTTTATTATTTTAAAAAAAGCCCCGCTTCCGCAGGGCATTGGGTATCGATGCTTAATAGTAATAGCGGCGATAGTGGGGCCCAGGTCTGCGGGCGGGATGATAGGTCTGCGATGGCAGCACACGGCCCAGACCAATGATCAAACCACCCCCAAGCGTAAACGAATAGATGCTCTGGTTGGGATTGATCCCGCCACCGGCATAGTTCGTGTAATAATACGCATCTCCGGCCGAATTTACCGGCGACAGGAACTGCCCCTTTAGCTGGATGCCTACGCTGGGAGAGATATAGATATTCATTCCCAGCTGTATCCCTGCAGCAAAATGCCCGTTGGAACCATAATTATTTCCCGTCATCGGCGTAATGATGTCGGCGCCGAGCAGGAGGCCGAGGAAAGGCCGTACGGTCGAATAAGGGATCGTGCCGGAAAAAACGAAACCGCCCATGATATAATCCTGGTTGAGATCGCCGCCGACGATCTTTGTCCCGCCGTCGTAGCCATAATTGTAAACACCTGAGGATGTACTCTGGTGATTATACAGCACTTCAAACCCAAAATTGCGGGTGACATTGAAATTCACGGCGCCACCCAGGTTCAGCCCGCCGGCGACGCGGCCGTAATCACCATAAAAATCATTTCTTGCCGGAAAAGTATAGCCTGCCTGGGGGATGAATTCCACAGCCGTCTGCGCAAAAGAACGCGCTGTAGAAAGTAAAAGGAGTACGAAAAGAGCCAATGATATTTTTCTCATACTGAACTATTTTATGCAGGGTATATAGACCCAAAAAGGCAACCGAAGTTTAACGGTCTTTTACGTCTAATGTTAACGAGATGTGAAGTGTGTTGCGCGCATTATGCTTCCAGCATCAGCCCGTCGTAAGCAAGCTGCATGCCGGGAGGCAGAGAGGGGTTGATATCGGCATATTTGCCTAGCTGATGGCTGATATGGGTAAACCAGGCCTGGGGTACCCCTAAATAGCGCACTTCGTCAATGGCCTCATTGAGCGAGAAATGGCTCAAATGTTTTTCATGGCGCAGGGCATTGAGGACGATCTGCCTGCTGCCGCGGATCTTTTCGCGCTGGTGGTCTTCGATCCGATTAGCGTCGGTGATATAGGTAAAGTCACCAAAACGGAAACCCAGCACGGGCATCTTCATATGCCAGACCTGAATGGGTGTGATGTCGATATCACCGATGCTGAAAGGCTCTTCGTGGATCCGGTTCAAGCGCAGTTCCGGTATGCCGGGATAACGCGTATCCGCAAAGGCATAGGGAAATTCGCGTACGATGGCCTCCTGGGTCATTTCGTTGGCGTAGAGATCCATGGGCCTGCGCTGAAAAAAATTGTATGCCCGGACATCGTCGAGACCGGCAAGATGATCCTTATGCGGATGTGTAAAGATCACAGCATCCAGTTTGCGGACCTGCGCACGCAGCATCTGGTAACGAAAATCCGGCGTGGTGTCGATGACGACGGTGGTGGTGGGAGACTCAACAAGAATGCTGGAACGAAGCCGTTTGTCGTGCGTATCGGAGGAAGCGCAGACATCACAGGGACACGCGATCATCGGAACACCCGTGCTGGTACCCGTACCGAGAAAGGTGATTTTTAAAGGCGGCTTGGTCACGACGTAAAGTTACGTGATTTTTACTCCTGCTCATCGGCGGCATGATAGGCTTCGAGCACCTCGTCATAGATCTTCCGGGTCTCGGGGGCGAGCGCATCCGGCTGGATCCTAAGCTGGGGGATGATATCGATCAGGGTGCTGATGCGGCCTTCCAGCTGCAGGAATTTGTTGAGGACTACCACCTTTCTCTGCTCGAGGATACAATAGCCGCTTTGAAAATTGCCTCTTTCATAGCGTACGATGTATTCCGACTCGTCCAGGACCCGCTCGATCTTATCTAATGTGGTTTGCGTGAATTTCATGCTTCTCAAAGTTACGTTATAACGGCTGGGGGCGGGAATTGCGCCTGTCGTTTTTACCCACAAGTGTGGAAAAACCTTGCTAGGCGTTCTTGCTGGTCATCCGCACCACCGGAATGATCATTTCTTCCAGGCTTATGCCGCCATGCTGAAACGTATTGCGATAATAGTTCACGTAGTAGTTATAATTGTTCGGGTAACAGAGGAATCCGTCGCCACGGGCGAAAATAAAGGAGGAATTCACGGTAGGCACCGGCAGACCTGCCTCTTTGGGGTCGCGGAACGCCAGGACCTCTTTAGGCTCGTAATTGAGATTCCGGCCATGTTTATACCGCAGGTTGGTCGTCGTTTGTTTGTCCCCGATGACCTTATAGGGTGTCTTGACGCGGACGCTGCCGTGATCGGTTGCCAGGATCAGGTTGATCTTTTTGTCGGCGATCTTTTTCAGAGCCTGGTGTAGCGGGGAATGCTCGAACCAGCTGGCGGTGATGCTCCGGTAGCTGATCTCGTCGCTGGCCAGCTCCTTGAGGACCTCCATTTCGGTGCGGGCATGGCTCAGCATGTCCACGAAATTATAGACGATGATGTTGAGATCGTTGTTCAGCAGGTTGTGGATGTTGTTGACCAGGTCCTGGCCCGCCTGGTAATTCAGCACTTTGGTGTAAGAGAATTTAAAGTTGTCCTTTTTCAGCCGTTTAAGCTGCGCGCGAAAGAACTCTTCTTCGAACAGGTTCTTGCCGCCCTCTTCATCGTCGTTCTTCCATTGCGAAGGGAACTGTTTCTCGATTTCCAGCGGCATCAGTCCCGAAAAGATCGCATTGCGGCTATATTGGGTCGCCGTAGGCAGAATGGCGTAGAAACTATCTTCCTCGAGGATGCGAAAGCTCTCGGCAAAGATGGGCTGGATGGCCTTCCATTGATCGATGCGCAGATTGTCGAGCAGGATAAAGAAGGTAGGCGTCCCTTTTTCAACATGGGGCAGGACCTTGAACCGGAAAAGGGTGTGCGACATGATGGGCCCTTCGGTCGATTTGGGGCTCACCCAGTTAGCGTAATTTCTCGACACGAACTTGAAGAACTCGGTATTCGCCTCCTGCTTCTGTGTCTGCAACACTTCCCGCATCTCGGGGCTGTCCGACTTTTCCATCTCCAATTCCCAATAGACTAATTTTTTATAGACTTCCATCCATTCGTTGTAGTCCGGACTGCTGTTGAGGGCCATGAAAAGGTTTCTGAACTCCTGCTGGTAGGCGGTTGTCGTCTTTTCGGCCACGAGCCGTTTATTGTCGATGATCTTTTTGAGGCTCAACAGCACCTGGTTAGGGTTCACGGGTTTGATGAGGTAGTCGGTGATCTGTGATCCGATGGCGTCGTCCATGAGATTCTCGGTCTCGTTCTTGGTGATCAGGACGACGGGGGTCTGCTGATTGACCTCTTTGATCTTGGCCAGTGTCTCCAGACCCGTGATGCCGGGCATGGTCTCGTCGAGCAATACCACATCGATGGGGTTTTCTCTCACAAAGTCGATCGCATCGAAGCCATTGGTCAGGGCTTTTACTTCATACCCTTTGTTCTCGAGGAAAAGGATCTGGGAATGCAAGCTTTCTATTTCGTCATCGACCCAAAGTATTTTAGCTAGTGCCATATCCCACAAACTACAATTTCCCCGCCAAATTTTTCTACATTTGACAATTGATCCCCCCGTTTTTTAACAAATTCTTGCATCAAATGGCTCCCTTATCGCGTAAGATCATCAATGACCCCGTGTATGGCTTTATAACCCTGGATCATCCGCTATTGCTCGGCATCGTAGCTCATCCCTTTTACCAGCGGTTGCGCCGCATCCATCAGATGGCCTTTGCCCATCTAGTCTATCCTGGCGCTGTCCATACGCGTTTACATCATTCCCTGGGCGCCTATCACCTGACCTGCAACGCAATCGACGAGCTAAGACGCAAGGGTTTTGCGATAACGGAAGAGGAGGCATTGGGCGTCAAGGTCGCTGTCCTCCTTCACGACATCGGTCATGGTCCTTTTTCCCATGCACTGGAGAGTGTCGTAATTCCCGGTGTGGGTCACGAAGACTTATCGCTATTGCTGATGCGGCAGCTCAACGAGGACTTCGATGGTCAGCTGGACACCGCGATCCGCATTTTTACCGACACCTATCCCAAGCCCTTTCTGCATCAGTTAGTGAGCGGACAGCTCGATATGGACCGAATGGACTATCTCACGAGGGATAGTTTCTTTACCGGCGTTTCCGAAGGAGTAATTGGTTATGACCGCATCCTCAAGATGTTGACCATACACAATGACAAGCTGATGGTAGAAGAAAAAGCCATTTACTCCATCGAAAAATTCCTGGTGTCCCGCCGGCTGATGTACTGGCAGGTCTATTTGCACAAGACGGTGCTTAGCGCGGAGAAGATGCTGGTCCGCATTCTGGAGCGGGCGCGGGAGCTGATCACACTGGGTGTAGCGGTCCCCGCCGGTTCGCCGGCACTGGATTTCTTTCTCGCGCATTGCGACCGAAAGGTGGAGATAGCGGCCAATCTGAACAAATTCTGCCTCTTAGATGATTACGATGTCATGGGGACGGTCAAGAACTGGATGTTCCATGATGACCTTATCCTTTCCGCGCTCAGCAGGATGCTGATCGACCGCAAGTTGTTAAAAGTTCGTTTCCAGGCAACCGGATTCGACCCCTCGTACGTACAGAAGATACGGTCGGAGGCAGGCCGGAAGCTGGGCGTCTCGCCGGACGAAGCCCGCTATTTCGTATTCACGGGCGAGGCGGTCAACACCACGTACAATCCCCGGGATGAGATGATCAATATCCTTTTCAAGGATGGATCGGTAAAAGATATTTCGCAGGTGGACAATGCCCTGATCCAGCAAACTCTGGCCAGCACCGTTAAAAAATTTTATATTTGCCACTTGAATACCTCAATATGAAATTCACTGCAGCTCAGATCGCGATGTTGATTAACGGTAAGATCGAGGGAGATGCCCAGGCTTCCGTAGGTTCGTTTGGAAAAATCGAAGAAGCCGTGTCCGGCCAGCTTGCTTTTCTGGCTAATCCCAAATACGAAGAGTTTCTTTATACCACCGGTGCTTCGGTGATCATCATCAACGAAACGCTGGAGCTGAAACAACCGGTTCAGGCGACGCTCGTCCGGGTTCCGGATGCTTATACCGCGTTTGCGAGCCTGCTCACGAAATACCAGGAGATTGCGGCACAACAGCTCACGGGCATCCAGGAGCCTTCGTACCGGGCTTCGACGGTAAAGCTCGGCGACAAGGTCTTTATAGGTGCTTTTGCGTATTTGGGCGAAGGGGTAATCATCGGTAACAATGTCAAGATCCATCCGCAGGTCTATATCGGTGACAATGTCCGTGTGGGGGACAACACCGTTTTGTACCCGGGTGTCCGCATCTATCATAACTGTGTCGTAGGAAAGAATGTGACGATACACGCCGGTTCGGTGATCGGCGCGGATGGCTTCGGTTTTGCACCTCAGAGCGATGGCAGCTTCAAGAAGGTGCCGCAGATCGGCAACGTGGAGATCGAAGACTACGTGGAGATCGGGGCGAATTCGGCGATCGACCGGGCGACCATGGGCTCGACCGTGATCCGCAATGGGGCCAAGCTCGACAATTTGATCCAGGTCGCGCACAATGTGGACATCGGCCACCATACGGTGATCGCCGCGCAGACCGGTATCAGCGGTAGCACCAAGATCGGCAGCGGCGTGATGATCGGAGGGCAGGTCGGTATCGTTGGTCATCTGCAGATCGCGGATGGCGCGCGTATCAATGCCCAGAGCGGTGTGACCAAATCGATCAAATCTCCGGGCGGAGCCGTCACCGGTTCACCCGCTTTCGACTATACCAGCGCTCTGCGGAGTCAGGCGGTCATTCGCCGTCTCCCTGATCTCGAAAAGCGCATCAAGGAGCTGGAGGAGCTTGTCAGGCAGCTGCTGGCGGAAAAGGTGTAGGTTTTAACGGCGCGGGCGGCCTGTACCAGCAGGCGGAGGGCCGGTTCGCGCTCCGGCATGGCGCCGCAGGCAATTGTCACAAATTCCGCAATCTGCGGCTTCTTTATCACCGAAATAATGCGCCAGATAGCGGCTCCGGCAGCCATCTACGAGCCTGATATAGCGAAGCATGGCCCGGATACGTGTGGCATACTGCTCCTTTCTCTCCCGATATTGAACCGGATCGATATACAGTTCTTCCGCCGCCGGGCGGTTCCGGAAAAAATAGAGCTGTGGAGAATCCCTGGTCGGGGTATGATCGATGACATGGAAGGCCTGTAATTGCGCCAGGGCAGCCGTGAGCTGCGCCGGCTCCTGGTGCGTGAGATAGGCCAGCTGCCGCTCCCGGATGATGACCGGCTGGTCCATGATGCCTTCGTAGGTGCGAAGCAGTGTATGGATCAGGGGCTCCAGCGCCGGATGGTCATGCCCGAACTCCATAAGCGTTTCCCGCTTCGTCACAAACTGTAATCTGGCCGGCAGGAATACCTGCTGCTGAAAGCTCAGCAAACCCTCTTGCTCCAGCACCTTCAGTACGTTGAGGACCACCGGCGACGACAGGTTGAACCTGCTGGTGAATGTGGTGAGATCAAACTCGAAATATTGTCCCTCGCCGGCGCCCACGGGCAGCTGCAGATAGTTCATCAGCTGCTGATAAACGGGACGGATCTCCTCGACAGGAGGAAACCGAATGGCCGGCTGGCCCTCCAGCTTCACGATGTCCTGGTCGCCGGCAAGCAGGATCGCATACGCCTTACGACCGTCCCTGCCGCCACGGCCGGCCTCCTGGTAGTAATGCTCCACAGCATCGGGGGGATCGGCATGGATCACGGTGCGCACCGCCGCTTTGTCGATACCCATGCCAAAGGCGTTCGTACCTACTATGACGCGTAACCGATCATGCACCCAGTTCTCCTGGCGCTGCACCCGCTCCTCATGGCTGAGGCCCGCATGATAGGCTGCGGCCGATATGCCCTGCCGCACAAGCCAATCCGCTATTTCGCGCGTAGCCTGGCGCGTCTTACAATAAATGATGCTGCTGCCCGGCACGCTTGCCAGGATCTCCGTGATCTTTTTGATCTTATTGTCGACTTTAAAAAAGCTGTAAGAGAGATTGGCCCGGGTGAAGGGCATGCGGAACAGCATCGGGTCCTTCAGCTCCAGCTTGCTGCCGATATCATCCAGCACCTCCGGAGTAGCAGATGCCGTGAGGGCGACGATGGGGGCATCGGGGATGTGGCTCCGCAACGCGGCGATACGGAGATAGGGAGGCCGAAAATCATAACCCCATTGCGAGACACAGTGCGCCTCATCGACGGCGATCAGGCGGACATTCAGCGCGGCGAGGTGTTCGAGGAAGAGCGACGTTTCGAGCCGCTCCGGCGATACGTATAGCAGCTTGCAGTTGCTGTTCGCGGCTACCTGAAAGGTATTGATGACCTCCTTCCTGGTCATGCCGGCATGAATGGCGAAGGAGGTGATGTTCCGTCGCCGGAGACCATCGGTTTGATCTTTCATGAGGGCGACGAGTGGACTGATCACAAGACATATGCCGGGCAACGCCAATGCCGGGAGCTGATAGCAGAGCGATTTGCCGCCGCCGGTAGGCAGCAGGGCAATAGTATCCCTGCCCGCCAGGATGGAGCGGATGATCTCTTCCTGCGGCGGCCGGAAACCCTCATAACGCCAATGTTGACGCAAAAGGGACAGCAGGTCGGTTCCTGCCGGGACGTTGGGAATATCCATGTTGTCAGACCAATTTTTTTATATACAACCGGAGCGAGTTGAGAGCCAGGATCACATCGCTAAAGCCCATGACCAGCGCTGCCAGGGCGGGTGTCAGCAGACCCAGGGCGGCCACCGGTATGGCAACGATGTTGTAGATGAAGGCCCAAAACAGGTTGCCGCGGATGGTAGCAAAGGTATGCCGGCCCAGGCTCAGTGCCGCAGGCAATTGTTGCAATCCCCGGTTCATCAGCACTACATCGGCGGTTTGCAGCGCCAGATTGCTGGCGTCGCTCATCGAGATGCCGATGGTGGCGCGTGCAAGGGCCGGGGCATCATTGATGCCGTCTCCGACCATGGCTACCGCTCCCTCCTTGTTCAGTCGCGTCACCTGCCCGAGCTTTTGTTCGGGCGATTGCTCCGCCAGCACTTCGTCGATACCCAACGTCATGGCCAGTTGTTGGCAAGACGCTTGCCTGTCACCGCTGAGCAACACCGTTCGGATCCCGCGGGCCCGCAGCCACCCGATGACGCCAGCGGCCTCCGGCCGGATGGCATCGGCAACATCGATGGTACCCAGCAGCTGATCGTTGCAGACGATATAAACATTATGGCTCTTGTCGGTGGTGAGCTTTTCGGCCACCTTGTGTGACCCCGCCCAGTAAACGTCACCGTCTTTTGTCTCGCCGCGCATACCCAGCCCCTTGATCTCTTCGACTTTGGCCCAGCGGAGGGTGGTCGTGCCGGACTTCCACTCGCGTGTGATACTCTTCGCAATAGGATGAGCCGAATATTTTTCCAGTGAAAAGGCTATCTCGCGGAATTGTTCCGTCTTCAGCGCCGGATCGTGATCCGAAGCGCTGATGGTAAACGCTCCCGTAGTGAGCGTACCCGTCTTGTCGAAAACGACCTGCCGGATATGCCGGAACGCTTCCAGATGGCGGGCATTGCGGATGAGGATGCCATTACGGGCGCCACGGCCGAGACCCACTGCGATCGCGGCAGGCGTAGCCAGCCCCATGGCACAGGGGCATGCGATCACGAGTACCGCGATGCTGCGCATCAACGCCACACCAGGCTCATGTACATAAAAATAATTAATAAAAAAGGTGAGGGCGGCGAGACCCAGTACAGCGGGCACAAAAACGGCGCTGATCCGGTCTGCCAGCCGCTGTACCGGTGGTTTCTCACCCTGCGCTTGTTTTACCAGGCGGACGATACCCGCCAGCACGCTGTCCGCCGCCGCGGCGGTGACCTGGGCCTTCACGCTGCCCGACACCAGCAGACTCCCGCCGATAAGCCCATCCTTGGCCTTTTTGACTATCGGCAGGCTTTCACCCGTGAGTATCGACTCGTCGACTTCGGCCGTTCCCCAGAGGATCTTGCAGTCTGCGGGGATCTGCTCGCCGGTGCGGATCAGGATCAGGTCGCCGCTGTGCAGCTGGGCCGCTTCTATAGGAAACAGGATCTCCTGGTGCTGGTCGTCGAAGGCGATCATGGTGGCCATCGTCTTTTGTGTCGAGGCCAGCGCCTGCAGCGATCGCTGGGTAGCCCGCACGGAGGCATCCTCCAGGTAATAGCCGAGAAAAACAATGGTGATGATGGAAGCCGTCGTTTCATAAAAAAGGTAGCCGGGCCCGAGATTCAATAGCGTGCCGGTGAGACTGTACACGAAGGCGGCGGTAGCGCCGAGTGCGATAAGCACGTTCATGTTGGGGAGACCGTTTAACAGACTCTTCACCGCACTGCGGCCAAAGAAAAGCATGCCGGCCACGAATACCGGCAGACACAGCAACAGCTGAACTACGGGATGCATAAGCCAGTGGGGAGCATTGCCGCCGAGCATGTGTCCCAGCAACACAATGGTAAAGGGCAGGCAGAAGAGAAAATACCGGAGATGCCGGTTCATGGGCGGGCGCCGGTTGGCCGGGGCAGCCCCTTCTTCTTCCGCGACGACCGAATAACCAAGATCGGCAATACCTTTCTGTAATTGTCCGCGGTCGACATTGCCTGTGACATCGAAGCTGACGTCGCCGCTGGCCAGGCTGACCTTGACATTCTGCCCGCCTTTTTTCTCGAGGTATTTGCCCACGGTAAGTGCGCAGGTCGAACAACTCATCCCTTCTATTTTCCAGTTAATGGTTTCCATATATTTCTAATGTCCGGCCTTCGGCCGGCGGCAACATGCAAAGTTACATATCTTTGCGCCCATGGAGCTCCGTTTTCAATTGCAGGACATTGCACACGCCGCCAGCGTTTTTTGGCAAGCCTACCCCCTGCAATCCGTATTTGCCTTTCATGGGAACATGGGAGCGGGAAAAACGACCTTTATCCACGGGCTCTGCGAGGCTAAGGGCGTTACCGACACAGTAGGAAGTCCGACCTTTTCCATCATTAACGAATACCGCTATCCCGGGGGACGCATCTTTCACATCGATCTATACCGGTTGAAGGACGAAGAAGAAGCCATCCGGGCGGGCGTTGAAGACGTCCTCTACAGCGGTGACATCTGTCTGGTCGAGTGGCCGGAGCGGGCTCCGGATATTTTTCCGCCCGATACCGTGCAGGTCCGGCTGGAGGTCCTGGACCCCGATACCCGCAAAATTATCGGGTGAAGGTGCGTTTCAAGGGTTAAAATCGAATTTTAAATTGTAATTTGACGGACTTTACTTTATGGCGCAGCAGCAAAAACCAGTTATTAGCACCTCGTTCAGTTACGAAACCCTGGAAGAAACTTTGGACATCAAGCCCAAGGGTATTCCTTTGCATATCGGCATCCCCAAAGAAACAGCATTCCAGGAGAATCGTATTTCGCTGACGCCGGACGCGGTAGGCGTACTGGTAAGCAATGGACACGAAGTGCTCATGGAACACAATGCCGGTGAGGCTTCCCATTACCGGGACAAGGACTACAGCGAAGCCGGCGCGCGGATCTGTTACGATAAATCGGAAGTGCTCAAAGCGCCTATCCTCGTGAAGAGCGCCCCGGTGATCGAAGAGGACCTGCCGCTGCTGCAATTGAACCAGATCATCATCTCCCCCATCCATCTCAGTGCAATGAAAGCGGACCTGCTGCAAAAGATGATGGACAAGCGGATCACGGGCATTTCCTTCGAGAACCTCAAGGACGATAGCGGCACCTACCCCATCGTGCGCAGTATGAGCGAGATCGCCGGCAGCGCGGTGATGCTGATCGCGGGTCAATACCTCAGCTCCGCCAACCGCGGCAAAGGTGTGCTGCTGGGAGGTATCTCCGGCATCCCGCCAACAAAGGTGATCATTCTTGGTGCGGGCATCGTCGGGGAGTTCGCGGCACGGGCGGCGCTGGCACTGGGCGCCTCGGTGAAAGTGTTCGACAACAGCGTGTATCGTTTGAAGCGGCTGCAGAACAATATCGGCCAGCGGATGTGGACCTCGGTGATCGAACCACGCATCCTGGCCAAACAGATCAAGACCTGCGAGATTGCCGTAGGGGCGCTTTCTTCGCAAAGCGGCCGTACCCCGGTGGTCGTCACGGACGAGATGGTGAGCAATATGCGGCCCGGGAGCGTGATCATCGACGTTAGCATCGACCGCGGCGGTTGTTTTGAAACTTCTCAGATCACCACGCATGAGCATCCCGTATTCATCAAATATGGCGTCATCCACTATTGCGTACCGAACATCCCTTCCGGTTTCGCCCGTACTGCCTCGCATGCTATCAGCAACGTCTTGATGCCGTTGTTATTGGAAGCGGGGGAAGAAGGGGGATTCGAAAACCTGGTGTGGCATAAGATCCATCTGCGGAGCGGTATCTATCTGTTCAAGGGAGCGCTCACTAATTTCCATCTAAGTCAACGCTTCGATCTGAAGTACACGGACCTCAACCTGCTCATCGCGAGTCAGCGGTAATCGCGGATGTCGATCCTTTCCTCGCAAAAATCATATTCCTGCAGATCGTTCGAGCTGACGATCACGACCCGGTTCGCGGCGATCTCGCCGATCAGCCTGCGATAGAGCTCGATGCCATCGGCGTCGAGATTGGTGCAGGGCTCGTCGAGCAGCACCACCGGGGTATCGGAGAAAAGCGCCTGGGCCAGCCGGACGCGCTGTTTCATCCCCGAGGAATAATAGCGGATCTGTTTGTGGGCTGCCGGCTCGAGTCCTACGAAGCGGATGATCTCCGCCGCGGAACGGCCGGGCAAAAAAGGTTTGAATGCGGCGTGAAAGTGCAGGAATTCAGTGACCGTCATTTCCTCGATCAATTGAAGATAAGGCGCGGCGAGTGAAAGATGCCGGTAGATGTGTTCGGGTGCGATGGAATCGTAGCCGATCCGCCCTTCGCTGACGCCGATGGCGCCGGCAATGGATTGCAGAAGGGTAGACTTTCCGGAACCATTGGGCCCGGTGATCGCATAACTATGTCCAGTGCTGAATTCGTAGCTAAGATGACGGAAGATCCAGTCGCGGTTGAACCGTTTACCGGTATCAATCAGCGTAATCTTCATCAAAGCTAGATTTACTATAGCGTTTGATAATGCCGCGACCGCTCTCCCGGATGAAGCCAACGATCTCGTCTCGTTCGTCGCTGGCCGGGAACTCTTCTTCGAGGAATTCAAGCGCCTGGCTGGTATTCATCCCTTTGTTGTAGATGACGCGGTAGATATCGAGGATATGATTGATCTTGTCGATCGAGAAACCGCGACGCTTGAGGCCCACGGAATTGACGCCGGAATAGCTCAGCGGCATGCGGGCGGCCTTGATATAGGGGGGAATGTCCTTTCCGACCAGCGAACCGCCGCCCAGGAAAACATGGGAACCCACCCGAACGAATTGGTGGATGGCACACATTCCGCCGAGGATGACCCAGTCGCCCAGCACTACGTGCCCTGCCACCTGGGAGTTATTGCTGAGGATACAATTGTCGCCGATGATGCAGTCGTGAGCGATATGGCTATAGGCCAGGATCATGCAATTACGCCCTACCTTGGTTCTCCACCGGTCGCGGGTACCGCGGTGAACGGTTACGAATTCGCGTATGGTGGTATTGTCGCCTATTTCTACAGTGGTGTCTTCGCCGTCAAACTTAAGATCCTGAGGATCAGCAGATATTACGGCCCCGGGGAAGATCCTGCAATTTTTTCCGATCCTTGCTCCCGGCATAATGGTGACATTACTGCCGATCCACGTGCCTGACCCAATTTCTACATTTTTGTGAATCATCGTAAACGGGTCCACTTTTACATCATGCGCCAGACGCGCGTCGGGATGAACAGACGTAAGAGGGTGGATCAGTCTACTATCAAGTGATTGATTTTCAGTTTCTTGAATCATTATTGCGGCTTCCTTGTGGATTGCTGTTTTCTTCATAATTAGTACTGAGAACGCTCCCGCCAGCTACGGCGGCGTAGGCAGGCATCCCACAAAAGTAAACTTATTTGACACAATTAGCGGAAATAAACTTCTGTTCACGACCGCTTAACCAGTTGGGCCATCAGGTCCGCCTCGGTAGCGATCTTATTGCCTACATACACTGTCCCACGCATTTCGCAAATACCGCGCCTGATGGGGTTGAGAAGCTCCATTTTCAGGATCATCGTATCACCGGGGACCACCTTGGCCTTGAACTTACAGTTGTCGATCTTCAGAAAGTAGGTGTCGTATTCTCCCTGCGGCATGGCATTGATACAGAGAATACCGCCGGTTTGGGCCAGCGCTTCGATCTGCAGGACGCCGGGCATCACGGGGTTACCGGGAAAATGGCCTACGAAGAACGGCTCGTTGAAGGTGACATTCTTGATCCCGACGATATGCCGGTCCGTAAGCTCGATGATCTTATCTACCAGCAGGAAAGGAAAGCGGTGCGGCAGGGTCTTTTCGATCTGCTGCGTCGTGAAGACCGGCGGCTGGTTAGCATCGTAAACGGGGGTATTCTTGAGATGCTTGTTCTTCTTGATGTAGTGCTTGATCTTTTTGGCGAACTCGACATTGGTCGCATGGCCGGGACGATTGGCGATGATATGCCCTTTGATGGGATAGCCGATTAGCGCCAGATCGCCGATGATGTCGAGCAGCTTGTGACGGGCCGGCTCGTTGGGGAACCGCAGTTCGAGGTTGTTGAGATAGCCTTCGCTCTTGATCTCGATCTTGTCCCTTTTGAAGGCTTTGGCAAGACGATTCATTTCCTCCTGCGTTACAGGCTTGTCGACCACTACGATGGCGTTATTGATATCGCCTCCTTTAATAAGATTGTGCTCCAGCAGCATCTCCAGCTCGTGCAGAAAACAGAAGGTCCTGCAAGGCGAGATCTCCGCTTTAAATTCCTTCATGCTTTTCAGCCCTGCATGCTGTGTTCCGAGCACAGGGCTATTGAAATCGATGAGCGTCGTGACCTTGTATTCCATCGACGGCATCACTACCATTTCCACGCGTTTCTTTTCATCGTAATAGGAGATATTCGTGTCGATGGTGTACCAGGCCTTGGCAGCATCCTGTTCCATGACACCCGCTTCTTCGATGATCTCCACGAAAGGCTGAGAGCTGCCGTCGATGATGGGCACTTCAGGGCCGTTGATCTCGATCAGGCAATTGTCCACACCCATCCCCACCAACGCAGCCAGGATATGCTCCACCGTACTGACCTTGGCGCCGTTCTCTTCGAGGGTGGTACCCCGGGACGTGTCCGTCACCAGCTCACAATCCGCTTTGATCACTGGCTGACCGGGCAGATCGACGCGTTGGAACTGGAAGCCGTAACCAGGATTGGCGGGCTTCAGGGTCATATCCACCTTGATGCCGGTATGAAGGCCCGTGCCGGAAATGCTTGTTAATGAGGCTAATGTGTGTTGCTTGTCTGGATTGAAGTTTGCGTCCATGCTTGATTTATAGTATATAACCGGCCTTTAACCGATCCGGCCGACAAAGATAGGGGATTCACATCAGTGGGATGCATAACGGCAAAATTACGATGGTTTAACAAAACATTATTGCGACAGGCTGATAATCAGGCAGTGAATTGGTTTTATTTGTATACAAAATCATGATATATGGAAGGAAAGAAACCCAAAATATTGTTGTGTGAAGACGATCCCAATCTGGGTATGGTGTTGAAGAACTATCTTGAATTAAGCGATTTCGATGTTACGCTGGAAAGAGACGGCCGGCTGGGGCTGGCGGCCTTCCAACGCGAAAAGTTCGATCTCTGTTTGCTGGATATCATGATGCCGCATATGGACGGTTTTACGCTGGCCGAGGAGATTCGTGACGTCGATCCGGACATTCCACTTTTCTTCCTGAGCGCCAAGACCATGAAGGAGGACATCATCCAGGGCTACAAGCTGGGTGCCGATGATTATATCACCAAGCCTTTCGATAGCGAAGTGCTGCTGTTGAAGATCAAGGCGATCCTCAAACGCAACGACGACCTGAACAAAGAGTCGGACAATAAAGAGTTCGATCTGGGTTCTTATCATTTCAATCCCAAGCTCCGGGAATTAGGACATAAAGGTCAGACGCAAACGCTTTCTCCCAAAGAGAACGAGCTGCTGAAGATGCTGGCCGAACACATGAACGACCTGCTGCCGAGGGAGCAGGCGCTGAAAAAGATCTGGGGCAGCGATACGTATTTCAATGGCCGCAGTATGGATGTATATATTGCGAAGCTGCGCAAGTATCTCAAGGACGATAATCAAATCGAAATTGTAAACATACACGGTAACGGGTTCAGGCTGGTCGTGCCTGTAAGCGCTGAAAAATAATTAAAATAATTCGCCTTCTCTGCCCGGCTTTTTCTTGCCCAGATGTTCGTAGGCTTTGTGGGTCACCTCACGTCCCCTTGGCGTCCGCATGATAAATCCTTCCTGGATCAAAAAGGGCTCGTAAACTTCTTCGAGCGTACCCGTCTCTTCGCCCACCGCCGTAGCGATGGTGGTGATGCCCACGGGTCCGCCCTTGAATTTTTCGATGATGGTGCTAAGGATGCGGTTGTCCATCTCGTCAAGCCCATGCTCATCGACGTTGAGCGCGCGAAGCGCATGCTGGGTAATACCGAGATCGATGATCCCATTGCCGAGGACCTGCGCAAAGTCCCGGACCCGGCGTAACAAGCCGTTGGCGATACGGGGTGTTCCGCGGCTGCGGCGTGCGATCTCGGCCGCTGCGTCCGAGGTGATCTTTGTCTGGAGTATAGTGGCGGAACGGAGGATGATCTTTTGCAGCGTATCGGCATTGTAGTATTCCAGCCGCGATTTGATACCAAACCGGGAGAGTAGCGGCGCCGTGAGCAAACCGCTGCGGGTGGTGGCGCCCACGAGGGTAAAAGGGGAGATGGACAGCTGGATGCTGCGGGCGTTGGGTCCGCTGTCGATCATGATATCGATGCGATAGTCTTCCATCGCGGCATAGAGATATTCTTCTACCACGGTGCTCAGCCGGTGGATCTCGTCGATGAACAGGACATCGTTGGGCCCCAGGTTGGTAAGCAGGCCCGCCAGATCACCGGGTTTCTCGATCACGGGACCCGAAGTCTCTTTGATGTTCACACCCAGCTCGTTGGCGACGATCCGGGAAAGTGTCGTCTTGCCCAGGCCGGGGGGGCCATGAAAAAGGATATGATCGAGGGCTTCGCCGCGCAGCTTGGCCGCTTTGATAAAGATGCGCAGATTTTCAATCAGCTGGGGCTGCCCGGAAAATTCCTCGATGGCTGCCGGACGGATATTGTTCTCAAACTCCCTTTCCGAGGCGCTTAAACCGCTTTTTTCATTGTTGAGATTGAGATTGGACATGAGCAAATATACCTTATCGGCGGGGTTGGGGAGGGTGTGTTTTTAAATTTCTGCGACATTTGTATATACAAATGCTCTTTTTTGTCATTGGCGATCCGCAAGGCAAAAATAAATGATTGAAAAATAAAAAGATACGTCGGATCGAAAAGGTGCTCGTACCAAAGAAATTGATTTGTATATACAAAGATGAAAAATTAATTTTAAAGTACCGGTTCGCGTTCCCAGTGAGGTGTTCTTGCAAGCGGGTGAAGATAAAAAGTGTGTATGGAAGCGGTTACTAAAATAAAAGCGGTTGACAGCCCGTTTTCGGATTCTCTTTTTTTTGCTGCCGGCGCTTTATCGTGGGAAATTGAGAAGCTCGCCCTGGAATGCTGGAAGCCTACCGGCCTTTCTCCCAGCCTTGGTCAAGTGTTATACTACCTCCTGAATTATGCTCAGGTGACTGGTCCAATGGTGATTGCCCGAAATCTGTTCCTTAGCCCAAGTACAGTGACCAGACTGCTGGAAAAACTCGAAAAAAAAGGACTTATCCTTCGATTCATTTATGATCGTGCACGAATGGTGCAACTCACGGACAAAGCCTGGCGCATGGAACCGCTGATTTCGGAAAGCGTATCTTTGTTCAGCAAACGCTGCTATGACCTGTTGGGAGACCAAGCGGGACAAATATGCCCATTAATGACCGCTATGGCCGATAAGCTGAGGTCTGGAACAAATGTCCTGAAGCCGACCGAAAAACTGACAACGAACACCGACCTTCGCAGCGAAAATTAAAACCACATGGAAACCCCCATCGCCGGAAAGAAGATAGAACCCGCTTATCTTGAAAAAGCCATCTCTTATGAGGCTTATACTACATTGATCTCGGATCTGCTGGCGCAAGGCCGGACCTCGGGTCCGGATCAGTCGGAAGCGATGGTTCACTATACGCAGCTCAACCAGCAGCGGATGCACCGGCTGGACAAAGTGACCGAAGTGTTGCCGGTAGTCGAAACGCTGATCAAAAGCATCTCCTCGCCGCAAACCTGGCTGGTACTCACGGAGGCCTGGTGCGGTGATGCGGCGCAAAGCGTTCCGGTGATGCATGCGTTGGCGGCCCTGAATCCCCTGATCGAGCTGAAGTTTTTATTCCGCGATGAAAATCTTCCCTTGATGGATCGCTATCTCACGGGTGGCGCCAGCCGGAGCATTCCGAAGCTTATCGGCCTGGATACCACGACCTCCGAAGAGCTTTTCACCTGGGGCCCCCGCCCTGCTCCTCTCCAGGCCATTTTTCTCCAAATGAAGGCGGACGGGGTCGAATACCACCTTGCCAAAGAAGAGCTCCAGCGCTGGTACAACAAGGACAAAACGGTGACCATCCAGCAGGAACTGTCGGCTATCGCCGGCGCCTAGATCACGCCTGCCGCTGCCACAGCACGTCTGCAAACCACTTTTTGCTATCGAAGAACGTATGGATGGGCTCGAACCCAGCCTGCACCGCCATCAGCTCCGTTTCTTCCAGACTGTATTTTTGCGAGATCTCCATATAGATCGGTTCGTTCTCCTGGAAGAAGATCGTTTTATCGCCAATATGCACCTCCTGCGCGATCCGGCTGATGAGATAACTTTTGCAGGCGCCGGAACCCGGATCGTACACGGGATAATGTTCGAACTGATCCAGATCGAAGTCGGCGGTGAGCTCATCGTTGATGCGTCGAAGCAGGTTCAGATTGAAGGCTCGCGTGATCCCCTGGCGATCGTTGTACGCGTCCAGGATCGTGCGTGGATGTTTTTTGAGATCGAAGCCTATGAGCAGCAGATCACCGGGCTGCAGATGATCGTGCAGCTGACGGCAGAACTGGGTTGCCTGGGTAACGTTCATGTTCCCGATATTGGCGCCCATAAAAAGCACGATCTTCCGGTTCGGAGAAAAGGTATTAACCTGGTGCATTTTTTCCATGTACTCGCCGTTGAGCCCCCGCACGTGTATCCCCGGGAGCGTCACGGGCAATTTGTCTTCCAGCCAACCGATGACCTGCGACGAGATATCGATGGGATAGTAGGTGAAGGCCGCGTTTTCCTTTTGGAGCTCGCGCAGCAGGAACCAGGACTTGGAGGCATCGCCGGGGCCGAGTTCGATGAGATCGAAAGAGGGACTGTATTCGGCGAAGAATTGCGCCATCCTGCCACTCTGGTGTTGCATGATCTCCATTTCGCAGCGGGTGGGATAATACTCCGGACAAGCCATGATCTGCTGGAAGAGCTTGTCCCCCGTCTCGTCATAGAAATATTTGGACGACAAGTATTTATTCTCTGCCCGTAGTCCGTCCAGGACGTCTTTGCGGAAATTGGCGCTCCGGCGCGCGGCCGGCATGGCGGTGGTAACAGTCAACATAGACCTTTGGTTTATTTTTTTATTATTCGGATTTCCCCGGTGCCAGTTCGTAGGCGCCTTCGGCGCGGAAGGTCGGCCGGGGCTAATGTCGGGCCTTCGGCCGATGAGCTTCCAGCTCATCAGGTCGCAAGCCTTATGCCAGTGAACTGCCACCTCAGCGATGGATGAAAAAAATTACGATATGTTTTTCTACTGTGGTTTTCCGGCGTGGCGACGGAAGCCCCGCGAAGCACCATTTGGCTGACCATGAACTTGCCGTTGTATTCGCCGATCGCCCCCGGAGCCTTTTCGAATCCCGGATAAGGCAGATAGGCGCTCTCCGTCCACTCCCAGCGCTTCCCCCAGGCGAATTCATCCGATGCGGCCTCCCACTCGAATTCCGTGGGCAGCCGGCACCCTTTCCAGGCTGCATAGGCCACGGCTTCATAATAGCTGATATGACACACGGGCTGCTGCCTGTCGAGGGGCTGCAATCCCGCCAGCGTATATTGCTGCCATTGTCCGTCGATCCGGTGCCAATACAACGGCGCGCCGACCGCGTTCTTTTTTACCCAATCCCAGCCTTCCGCATGCCACCACCCGAAGTTGCCGTATCCACCCGCCTCGATGAATTCCAGGTACTCGCCATTGGTGACCAGGTCGCGGGCAATACGAAAATCGTTGAGATAGACCTTGTGACGGGCCTGCTCGTTATCGAAGCAAAAACCTTTCCCGCCATACCCGATTTCATAGATGCCGGCCGGGATAAAAAGAAAGGTGGCAGGTTGCCCACCCGAGATCTGCCGCGCGGCGACCACCGGTGACACACCGGCTTCCGGTTGCGCCGGCAAAGACTGCGTAGCTCCCACCAGGTCCTTGTCCGAATAAGCGGGGAAAAGGGGGTTATGCCCGAGGATATATTTGATATCGGTATAGAGCAGCTCCTGATGTTGCTGTTCATGGTTGAGACCAAGGATGATCAGCGACTCCAGCTGGGGGCCCACGCCGCCGGAAATGAGCTTTTCCATTGCTTCGTCTACATATTCCCGATAGACATAGATCTCGTCTACGGAGGGGCGGCTTAGATTACCGCGATCCGTGCGCATCACCCTGGCGCCGATGGTCTCGTAATAGCTGTTGAACACGAAATTGTAATCCGGGTTACAAGGGCGATAACCCCGGGAATGGGGGATGAGCACGAACGCCTCCCAGAACCACGTGATATGCCCCAGATGCCATTTAGGCGGGCTCACGTCTACCACGGGCTGCACCACATAGTCCTCCTTTTGCAGCGGCCTGCAGATGTCTTCACTGGCCTTCCGGACGGCCCGGTATTGCTCTAAAAGGCTCATTATCGTTCTTTTTTTAGGTAATTGGCAAGATCGGATATAGACAGGATGCCCAATTGCCGGGCCTGGCTGCGACGCATCATCAGGGCATAGGCATTGTTGAACCCGATGGGCTCCAGCCATGTCAATCCATATTCGCGGTCGAACCTTTGGCTGACATAATTGTATACGCTGTCCCTGTTAGCAGCCAGGCGGGCGGCCACATCGGGAGAAGGCTGTAAAATAGCCAGCAGCGCGGTTCCGGTGTATTCTGGATACATATCTATTTGTCCATGGGTTAACGCTTCAAAACAGATTTTTGTTCCGCCGAGGCCGGTTTTACTTTCCACCTTCAGGTCCGTATACCCGCGGATAAGCATGGCATACATATCCGTCAGGATATATTGTTCGGGGAAGATCTTGGAACCCAGGACGACCGTTCCTTTATCGCCGGTTCCCGGCACGTGGTAAAGCCCCTGCCCCGTGAGAAAATCTCTGGCAATCTGTTCGGGAGACTGCCCCTCATATTCGGCTTTATAGTTCAGCAGCGTCATGAGAGAATCGTTAATCTTGCCGGCCAGCTTATTCAGCACGGGTCCTAACTCCGGGTATTTGGTCAACACCTCTTTCCGGATCACGGGAGCGGCATAGTAGGGTGGGAAGATCTTTTTGTCGTCATTGAGAACAATGAGATCATAGGCTTTCAAGCGGCCGTCGGTACTATATCCGCTGATCACATCCAGTTTATGATTGTAGATAGCCTTGTACATCACCGCATCGCTGATGACCACCGTGCGGATATGGAGACCGTATTCGGCGCGCAACCCGATATCGCCGTCCCTGCGGCCCATGAACTCGGGGGTAAACCCGGCCAGAAGACGGGAGCCACCACCAACGGGAAGCACATAAAAAGAAGAAAAGACCAGTAGGGCTACGGGCAGGAGAGCTATGGCCCGGCGCCGGCCCCGGCCACCGGTATGCTGAACGAGCGACAGCAGGAAATCGAGCAGGATTGCGAGCAGGGCCGCCGGGATGGCCCCGGCGAGGATCATATTGGTATTGTTAAGCGCGATGCCGCCAAAGATAAATTCCCCGAGCCCGCCGGCCGCGATATAGGCGGCCAGGGTGCCCACGCCCACGTTGATCACCGTGGCCGTGCGGATACCGGCCATGATCACGGGAAACGCCAGCACCAGCTCGACACGCACCAATCGTTGGAACGGAGTCATGCCCATGGCTATGGCTGCCTCTCTGACCCCCGCATCGACGCCATTGATGCCTTCGTAGGTGTTGCGGATCACGGGCAGGAGCGCATAGAGAAAAAGAGCGGTGATGGCGGGGATAGGACCTATCCCTAAAATGGGGATCATAAAGCCGAGTAAGGCGATGCTGGGTATCGTTTGAAGGATGCCGGCGACGCCCAGCACGATGCCGGCCAGCCGCCTATTGCGGGTGATATAGATGCCCAGCGGCAGCCCGATGAGTATGGCGATCGACAGCGAGATAAACGTCAACCCGATGTGTTGGATCGTCTGCTGCAGCAGTTTACCGGATTGCTGTTGCATGAACAGCCAGAGGCTTTCGTGTTGCTCCATCAGCTTTCCCTGGTCTTGAAGTGATCGAATGCGCGGATGAGTGCTGGATAGTCGCCCGGAGCGATGCGTTCTGCTTCGAGCTGAAAACGTTGCTCCTGCAGGAATTGGCGCACGTAGTCGCTACCTGGCTTAAAGAGGAGCTCGTCGGGTGTCCCTTGCTGTACGATCCTGCCTTTGTCCATCAGGAGAATGCGATCCGCCAGCTCGAAAGCCTCCTGGATATCATGCGTCACGAGGACAATGGTCTTGGAGCGGAGCTCGTCGAGCTCTTTGAAGTCCTTTCGCACATTGGACCGGGTGATAGGATCGAGTGCGCCAAAGGGTTCGTCCATCAGCAGGATAGGCGGGTCCGCCGCCAGGGCGCGGGCGATGCCTACCCGCTGTTGCTGGCCTCCGCTCAACTCACGCGGATAGGCGGCAAGGTATTGCGCCGGAGACAATTGCAATTTTTCGAGGAGCGTGGTCGTGCGTTGTTCGATCCGTTGCCGGTCCCAGCGTAACAGCCGGGGTACGGTAGCGATGTTCTCGCCGATCGTATAATGTGGAAACAAACCCGTATTCTGGAACACATACCCCATCTTCCGTCGCAGGTCTTCCACCCGCTGATCGACGACGCGGCGGCCGTCGATGAGGATCTCGCCGGAGTCGGGTTCGAGGAGACGGTTGATCATCTTGAGCAGGGTAGTCTTCCCCGAGCCGCTGGAACCAAGAAAGACAACGGTCTCTCCCTCTTCCACCGTGAAAGAAATATTGTCTACGGCAGTAAAGGCGCCGAAAGTTTTGGTGATATTTTTTATCTCGATCATTTGTCCAAATGGGCAAACAAATTATTCAGCGATTCCGCGAACGTGGGATGAGCGAACATGGTGTCCCGCAACACGTCATAGGTGATACCGCCCATCATAGCCAGTTGTAGTATCGTCATGAGCTCACCGCCGTTCTCCGCCAGCATCGCCGCCCCCAGGATCTTGCCTGTATCTGCGTCGATTATGGCCTTCAACAGCCCTCGCGTTTCATCGTTCTCCCAGGCCCGCGCAATATGGGAAGCCGACATCGTGGCCAGCTTTATCCTGAACCCCCTGGCCCTGGCTTCACTCTCGGTAAGCCCTACCCTACCCAATTCCGGGTCCGTGAACATACAGTAAAGTTGCGGCCTTGCGGCGATACTCTCGTTCCCATTTTCAAAAAGATTCTTGTACACAATCAGGTGATCGTTGTACGAAACGTGGGTGAACTGCGGCCCGCCTTTGACATCGCCAATCGCATAAATACCCGGCACATCGGTCTCCAGCCTGTCGTTGACCTTGATGAACCCGCGTTCGTCGACCGCAACGCCGGTAGCTGTCACATTGAGGGCAGCGGTTTCGGGCAGCCTGCCGGTAGCGACCAGCAAGTGAGAAGCTGTAATCTTTTTAGTTCCGAGATCGAGCCCGATCGCATCCCCTTGCGGGCTCACGCCTGCCACCTTCGCACCGGTGAGGATGCGGATGCCATCCTCTTCCAATATCTTTTTGATGGCTGCGGCGATGTCTTCATCTTCCTTGCCCAGGAAACGATCACTCGCTTCCACGATCGTCACCTCGCTGCCCAGCCTTCGATAGAACTGACCGAACTCCAGCGCTATATAGCTCCCGCCAATGATCGCCAGATGCGCAGGCACCGCCATGAGATCGAGGATCGTATCCGAGGTCAGAAAGTTTACCGAAGACAACCCGGGCGTGGTCGGGATCACGGGCCTCGTGCCGGTATTGATGAAAATATGGTCGGCCGTCATGGCGCCACTCGTTCCATCGTCACGGCTCAGCATGATTTCCTTCCGCCCTGTGAAAACGGCCGTTCCAAAATGAACGTCGAGATTTTGCGTCTCAAGCAAACTTTTGGCGGAAGATTCACGGGCCTGCAGGACATGCGCATTCTTGCGGCGGATCACCGCTTCGATATCGACAGACCAGTCTGTCCTGTGAATTCCGAAATCCGCACTTCTGCGCACAAGGTAGGCGATGCGGCCGCTGGCAATCAGTGTCTTCGTAGGGGTGCAACCTGTGTTGAGACACGTTCCACCAATCCATTTCTTTTCTATCAGGGCCGTTTTCCAGCCTGCAGCGGCCAGCTTTTTTGCGAGTGGGTTACCGCCCTGCCCCGAGCCGATTATGATAGCATCATATTTAACCATACCATTGCTGAAGGACCACCGCCGAACGGCGGAGTCCTCTAAGTTAAGCAATAATTATACCAGTGGATGTGATGTTTTTGTGAGGTTTCCCTTTCAACCACCAGATAAGAAAACCCGTGACGGGGAGGCTGGCGCAGATGAGGCTGGCGAAAAACGCGATAATCTTCCCCGTTAGTCCGCCGATGGCGCCGACGTGGACATCATAATTCGTCTCGACGAGCCGCTGGAACCTGCTCTTTTTGCCGTTTGGAAGATGATCGAGCAGCCGGCCGGAATAGCGATCGAATTGCAGGACGTCATAGCCATAATAGGTTTCGTCGTCCTTATAGGTGTATACATAGATCACCCCTTCTTTGCCGATGGCGGGTGAAAGCATCATCCGTGCAGCGCCCGGCATCTCCGCGCTCGCCGTCTGCCAGGCCCTGTCCAGTGGCGTCGCAGCAGGATCTCCCCCTGCATCCGCGGCAGCAGCCACCGCAGGGCTATCCGGTGTGGACCGCATCGCGGGTGCGGCCGGCATCCTCGGCGGCCAGAAAAATACGAGCCCGGTGACCGCAATGACCAGCGCGGGGATGAGGCTATAAAAACCGAGTACGTTGTGCAGATCATAATTTACGCGTCGCAGCGAACCCTTCCACTTGATCCTGAAGCTTCGGTCCTTATAGGCTTTTGTCCATTTCTTCGGCCACCAAAGCACCAGCCCCGTGATCAGCAGGAGCACGAAGACCACGGTACTCCAGCCCACGATAGGCTGACCATACGGCGTGTTGAGCAGAAGACTCCAGTGCAGGTATTTGACGACCATGAAAAAGTCATACTTGTAATCCCGCCGGCCCGTAATATCCCCGGTATAAGGGTTCAGAAAAACGGACTGATAATACGCAATACCGCCGAAGATCGTCAGCGCCGTGTCATTGTCCTTATAGGCCATAAACTCCCAGGTGTGCGCCGGGTCGCGGAAGGCGATGATCGACGAGACGGGATGGCCGAGCACGCGTTCGGCCTTTTGCTGCAGCCGCACAAGTGAAAGCGGCTTCGCGCGGGCTCGTACATAATACCATTCTTTATGCAGCGATTCGGTGATCTCTTTCTGAAAGACAAAGAGACAGCCCGTAATGCTCACGATCAGCACCACCAGCCCGGAAACAAGCCCGAGCCAGAGATGCAGCTGTCCGATCCAATATTTTATGCCACGCCGTTTTCGCACGCTTAGAATTTTACGGCTATGCTGGCTATAACGCTTCTGAGCCGTTGTGGGTTTACGCTTGAATAGCCGATCCAGTAATGCTCATTCGTAAGATTATCCGATTTGACGGCAAAGCGAAATTTGGAATATTCGTACGAGACCGAAGCGTTCAGCACAGTATAGGCCGGCAGAATGAATACGCCCTGGCTGCGGCTATCGACCACCTTGTTGTCGCTGGCATAGTTGCCGCCGAAGCCGACACCGATTCCTTTGAGCTTACCCGCCGGCAGATGATAGCTCACCCACCAGTTGGCGATATAAGGAGAGGAAGCCGTGGCGGGGCGTAGGCCATCCACGTCACTGTCCGCACGCGTGAATTTCGAATCATTGTAAGAGAAGCCGGCGAGGACATTCAAACCAGGCAGGGGATTGGCGACGACCTCGGCCTCGACCCCGCGGCTGCGTTGGGTCCCGTCCTGGATCTGCGGATTTACGGGCAGCGTGGAATCCACTGACCCCGCGGGCGGGGTATAAGCCCGGACAATGTCTTTGACCCGGATGTCGTATACACTGATCGTACCGGTGAGCCGATGGTGGAAGGCGTCGACCTTCACGCCAGCCTCTGCCTGGTAGGCCTGCTGTGGCTTGAAGGCATGGCCCTGATAATCGGTACCCGTTTCGTTCGTAAAACCGCTTTGATAGTTGGCAAAGAGCGAGACGGTTTCCCGGATGGGCTGCCAGACGATGCCAAACTTAGGCGCCAGCGCCGTTTGGTTGTACCCGCCGGTAAAATGGTCCACGCGCAACGCCGTCAGCACCATCAGGTTGTCGCGAAGGTTGAGCACGTCGGAAGCGTAAGCACTATACGTATTGCTGCTGGTATTGACGGGATAATAGTACGAAACGCCCTTTGTTGTATAATAGGCGGCGAGCGTGCGAGGGTTAAAATCCCTATAGGTCGGGATCGTGCCATGATCCGCGATGGTATCGAGTGTTCCTTCGCCGAATAATTCGTCTGACGAATGATTGAAGAAATCGAGACCGGCGACGAAGCGGTTGCGCATCGACCCAATGGTGAAATCGCCGTTGAGATTCTGCTGGGCCTCGAACATCCGGTCGCGGCTATTGGTCGTGAACTGGTCGTTCCGCGAGATGTAGTTATTGGCCAATAAATAAAAATAGGGGCCGGGGCCATTCGAGTAGCTGTTGGTCACCGTTACATCGGTGCTCGTGCTCCACCCGCTATTGAAAATGTATCGCATCTGGCCGAAAAGATTGGTATTCTGTGAGACCTGGCCGAGATCGCCGCTTATATAACTGCAGGTGTAGTCTATGGGCAACTTATCCGCCCGGGATACGCCAATGGCGGCAATGGTCTGGCCATAGGGGAAAAAGAAGATCGGGTCGCCCAGGCTTTTGCCGCGATAGATCTCAGCGTCGATCAAAAAGGAAAGCCTGTCGTTAGCCTTATAGCTTAGACTCGGAGCAAACACAAACGACCGGTTGTAGCCATCGTCTACGAATGAGCCCTGGTCCGTATAGGCAGTATTCATGCGCAGCAGCACATGATGGGCGGAATCGAGCGGGGTATTGACATCCGCGCTGATCCGGTTGAAGGAAAAGTTGCCGCCGGAATACTGAATCTCGCCGCCAAAGCCATCATACGGCTTTTTGGTCACCCGGTTGATCAGGCCGCCATACGAGGTGAGGCTGCTGCCGAATAAGGTGGCGGAGGGCCCCTTGATGACCTCGAGCTTCTCCAGGTTGGTCGCGTCGATCCTGCTGGTCACATTACCGGCAACGCCGTTCCGCAGCTCGCTTTGCAGAATGAAACCACGGGAATTGTAATAGGCACCGCCGTCTCCGCTGCGGCCGGTAGCGTCCCACATCTTTTGGATCCCGGTGGCGTTCTTGATCCCGTCGTCTACCGTAAAAGCCAGTTGGTCCGCGAGCACCTCCCTCGGGATAGTGCTATAGACCTGGGGATTCTCCAGATTTTTCAGCGGCATTTTGGATACATAGTCGCTGCTGCTGCGCGAGAACTTGTTGATGCCGCCGGTGACCACCGCCTGTTCCAGCTGTTTCGCTGTATCTTTGACCGGGGGCTGCTGGTCGGCAAAGAGATGATTGCTAAAGCTAAAGCTTATCGATAGTGCCATTGTATAAAGCAGACATTTCATAACGCTGTTATTAGGCCGCAAAAATGCAACGCGGCTACAGCATCGCGCTCCCCTAAACGGAAATCGGTTTACGCAAAACGGAACAATATGACATTCGACGAATTCAAAGCCAGTATAGCAGGCGAGTTCCCGCCCGGGGATATTACCTCCAGCCTGGCAGCGCTATGGTATGCCGGTAAAGACCATTGGGAACAGGCGCATGCCATTGCGCAGGATATTCCCACGCGGGAGGGTTCCTGGGTACACGCCTATTTGCACCGGGTAGAAGGTGACCAATGGAATGCCAACTATTGGTACCACCGGGCGGGAAAAACGATGCCTGGTGTCAGCGTGGAACAGGAATGGGAAGATATTGTGAAGGCTTTCTTAGGTTAATGGCTAATTAAGCGAGAATTAAGCGGTAATTAATCCCGTGAGCTTTCTTTTGTAGTATGAGAAAAGCCATTCGGTTAGCCTGCCTGTTCCTGCTGTCCACTTCTTTGCTTCGCGCGCAAAAGACCACGATCATTTCCGCCACCGCCTCCGCGAATGCCGCCGGGGATCAAACGCTCCTGCTCACGCTCCAGACGCCGGGGAATATCGACCGGGTTTCTTTGGATATCCCGGACCTCACCGCCAGCCGGCTTCGGCGCCGCGTCGAGCTATATATTACATACGACCCGATGAACCCCGGTGTACCCGTCGACTATACCGCCGCCGCCGGACAACCGCTGGTGCTGAGTTTCCCTGAAAAATACGGGGCATATGTGAAGTTGCTGTTTCATGCCGGCACGATCCGTCGGAAACTTACGGCAGACCAGGTGAGTGTACACCAGGCAGACGCCGATGCGGCCGCGGGCGGTCCCGTTGGAAATCGTCCCTGGATGGACGCATCGTTGCCGGTGGACGCACGGGTGGAAAGTCTGCTGGCAGCCATGACGCCCGCCGACAAGATGGAACTCCTGCGGGAAAGTTGGGGCATCCCCGGCATCCCGCGACTCGGCATCCCGGCTATGAAGAAGGTCGAGGCCATCCATGGGTTCTCCTATGGCAGTGGGGCGACGATCTTTCCGCAGAGCATCGCCATGGGCGCAACCTGGGACAAGGCATTGATCGAAAAAGTGGCGATGGCGATCGGCGACGAGACAGTGAGCGCACATGCGGTACAAGCCTGGTCGCCGGTGTTGGATGTCGCGCAGGACCCGCGGTGGGGCCGGTGTGAAGAGACCTATGGCGAAGACCCCGTGCTGGTCTCGGAGATCGGCGGCGCCTGGATCAAAGGATATCAGTCGAGGGGACTCATCGTCACGCCGAAACATTTTGCGGTGCATGGCGCGGTGATGGGCGGCCGCGATTCACACGACATCGGACTCTCGGAAAGGGAGATCCGCGAGATCCACCTCGTCCCTTTCCGGCATGTCATCGAGCAGTACCATTGCCAATCGATCATGATGGCCTATTCCGATTTCCTGGGCGTACCCGTGGCCAAGAGCAAGGAACTGTTAAAAGGCATCCTGCGGGAAGAGTGGGGTTTCGATGGCTTCATCGTCAGCGACTGCGGTGCCATTGGCAACCTCACCAGCCGTAAACATTATACGGCTCATGACCAGGTAGAAGCGGCCAATGAGGCACTGGCCGCCGGCATCGCTACCAACTGTGGTGACACCTATAATAACCCCGCAGTGATCGCCGCGGCAAAAAATGGGGGCATCAACCCCGAGGACCTGGATTTCACCTGCCGCACCTTGCTGCGAACCATGTTCCGCAACGGCTATTTCGAACACAACCCCTCCCAGGCGCTGGACTGGAACAAGATCTATTCAGGTTGGAATAGTACAGAACACAAAGCCCTGGCGCGGCAGACCGAACGGGAGGCCATCGTCCTGCTGGAGAACAAAAATGCGTTGCTCCCGCTGTCGCCGGCGACAAAGACCATTGCCGTTATCGGTCCCGGCGCAGATGATCTCCAGCCGGGAGATTATACGGCGAAGCTTCAGCCGGGGCAACTGGTATCTGTACTCGCAGGCATCAAAGCAGCGGTGAGCCCGGGCACGAGGGTCCTCTATGAAAAAGGCTGTGATTTTGCCTGGGGCGACTCCCTCGATCCGCACAAGGCCCTGGCCGCAGCCGCGCAGGCCGATGTAGTGGTCATGGTCCTCGGCGATGCCTCCACCAGCGAGGCGATCCACAATATCCGCAATACCTCGGGTGAGAACCGCGACTACGCCACCTTGATCCTGCCGGGCGAGCAGGAGAAACTGCTGGAAGCCGTGTGCGCGACGGGTAAGCCCGTGGTGCTGGTGTTACAGTCGGGCCGGCCGTATAATCTGAGTTATGCCGCGACGCATTGCCAGGCCATCCTCGTGAACTGGCTGCCGGGTGAGGAAGGCGGCCCCGCGACGGCGGACGTCCTGTTCGGCGCCTATAACCCTGCGGGGCGGTTGCCGATGACCTTTCCACGTGACGTGAGTCAGCTCCCCCTCTACTACAATTTCAAGACCTCCGGGCGTGGTTACGATTATGTAGATATGCCTTTCAAACCGCTATTCCCTTTCGGGTATGGGCTGAGCTATACCAGTTTCCGCTATTCGAACGAGAAGATCACGACAAATGCCGATGGCACTGTCGAAGTCCGCGCCACGGTCACTAACACGGGTAAACACAAAGGCGATGAGGTTGTCCAGCTTTATGTCACGGACATGTATGCAAGCGTCAAGACCCGGGTCATGGAGCTAAAAGATTTCCAGCGTATCCATCTGGCTGTGGGCGAGTCGCGCGAGGTCGTGTTCACGCTGACGCCTTACCAGCTCTCGCTGTTGAACGATAATATGGACCGGGTAGTCGAACCGGGGCAATTCCGCATCATGGTAGGCGGCAGGAGCCCCGAGTTTACGGCCGCGGACCGGATCAAGAACAGCGTGGGCTTCCGGGATGCTTCCGAAGGTGTCAACGACTCGCTGGAATATACCCGTGCCTACAAGGCCGATTTTACATTAAGTCCCGGTGCCGTTCGGCTGGACTCGGTCACGCACCGCTCCGAGGTGCCGGTAGTCGTCGCGAACCGCGGCAATCTCACCGATGTAGGCAAGGTCACGTTATATGTCAATGGGGTCCGGCAGGGCGATGTGCATCATTTCGAGCTGGCGCCGGGTTCGTCGAAGACGATCTTCTTCCCGCTGGAAGGGTCCGGAACCGCCGATTGCATTTTCACCACCAGGTACAAGAGTGCGTCGAAGAGATATATGCTTGTCGCGCCCAATGCCAGCGCTGGACCTGGTGCCTCCGGCGGTTTATAACATCTGAAGGATGATATTCGGGTCGGGGGAGTTGGCGAGCCATTGCATCCGCTCTGAAAAACGGCAGACGCCGGGATAGTCGCCCCGCCAGCCCTGCATATCGGCGATGAGCTGAAAGTGGAGATGCGGGGGCCAGTTGCCGTTCTCGAAGCGCATCCCGAATTCACCGATCACCTCGCCTTTGCTCACGAGCTGGCCTTCATGGAGGTTTTTGAGCGAGTTGAGGCTCAGATGGCCATAAAGGGTATGAAAGCCTATGCCATCGAGATGATGAGTGAGGATGATCGTAGCGCCATAGTCGCTGTCGTTGTTGTTGAAGGCAAAGCTGTGTACGATGCCATTGAGCGGGGCCATGACCTTGGTTCCTGCGGGTCCCCAAATATCGACGCCAAGGTGAAGCCGGCGTGGCTCGGTTTCGGCGGTGGTGATGGCGTCCCCCTGGCCTTCCGCGGCATTGCCCGTCCGGACCGGGGTGCTCTCGACCCGCGAGGCCTCGCTGCCTGCCCGGACGGCGGCCAGCGGCTGATCAAAATGTGCGCTGCGGGCATAAAGTGTCCGGTGTTCACCGTAGCCGCCGATGCCATAACTTGCGTGATGCTGATGAAGGGTGTGGTTGATCCAGGTGGCAAAACGGTCCGTGTTGGCGATGGCCTCGGGAGAAAGACTGCTGTTGTTATCCGTGAAATCGAAGACAAAAAGCTTGTCCTTGTGCCCATCGAAAGGCACTACGGGATGAAAATCGGCGCGATGCCGGTCCAATATGGCAATCAGCGAGGCCATTTCTCTCAAATTAAGCTATTTCTTTATTTTATACAACTACATTGATCATCTTGTTCTTTACATAAATGATCTTTTTGGGCGTATTTCCGTCCAGCCATTTTCTAACGGTATCGTCGGCCAGCACGATGGCTTCCACCTGCTGCTGGGTTGCATCGAGCGCGATATTCAGCTCGTGCCGCGTCTTCCCGTTGATGGCAATGGGGTAGTTCTTGGCCGATTCCACCAGGTAGGTTGTCTCCACCGCAGGATAGGGGGCCACGAGCACGGAGCCGGACTGACCCAACTGCTGCCAGAGCTCTTCCGCCACATGGGGGGCATAGGGGGCGAGGATCACGACCAGCTTTTCCAGGACCTCCTTTTTATGTGTCTTGAGATCGGTGAGGTCGTTGACGCCGATCATCAGCGCGCTGACGCCGGTGTTGAAGGAGAACTTCTCGGTGGCTTCTTCCACCCTTTTTATTGTCCGGTAGATGGTCTTGTATTCCTGTTCCGTGGGCTTTTGGTCGGTCCACACCTTGCCTTTGGTTTCGTCGAAGAACAGGCGCCAGAGTTTCCGGAGGAAGCGGTGAACGCCTTCGATCCCTTTGGTATCCCAGGGTTTGCTTTGCTCTACCGGACCCAGGAACATCTCGTACATCCTGTACGTATCCGCACCATATTTGTTGACGAGGTCGGTGGGGTTCACGGTGTTATAGAGCCGTTTGCTCATCTTTTCGACCTCCGCGCCACAGATATATTTCCCTTCTTCCAGGATGAATTCGGCACCCGAGTATTCCGCGCGCCATTTCTTAAAGGCTTCCAGGTCGAGCTCTACGCCGTCTACGATATTGACGTCCACATGAAGCGGCGAGACGCCGAATGACTCCAGCTCGATCGATGGATCATTGAAGATCGCCCGGACGGCCATCGTAACCAGATCGTGGCCCTCGGAGCTTCCCACCGATGCCGCGACACCGGCCGAAACGAATACCGGCGTAGTCTTCGACAGTTCCTCGACATTTCCCGAGCCTTTGAGCTCGAGCCGGTAGACAAAACGGCTGCTGCCCTGGATCATGCCCTGGTTGACCAGCCGTTTATAGGGTTCGTCATGACCGATATAGCCGCGGTCATAAAGGAATTTGGTCCACATGCGGCTATACAGCAGATGGCCCACGGCATGTTCGGCGCCGCCGATATACAGGTCGACCTGGCCCCAATAGTCGGAGGCGGCGCGGCTGCAAAAGGTCTCGTGGTTATGGGGGTCCATGTACCGCAGGAAGTACCAGCTGCTACCCGCATAGCCGGGCATGGTATTGGTCTCCAGATGCTGGGCCGTCCATTGGGGGACATTGGCCAGCGGCCCTTCCCCTTCGGGACCTGGTGAATATTTATCGACTCGCGGCAGCTCCAGCGGCAGGCTGTCTTCGCTCAATGGTATGGCGATACCCTCTTTCCACTCTATGGGGAAAGGTTCCCCCCAATAGCGCTGACGGCTGAAGGCGGCGTCGCGCATGCGGAAATTGACCTTTCGGCTGCCGATACCTTTTTCCTCCAGGTGATGAATGGCGATGAGGATGGCATCCTTCATGACGATCCCGTCGAGGAAACCGCTGTTTTGCAGCACGGCGTCTTTGGTGGGGTTGGCCTCCAGGCCGTTGAAATGGTCCCCGATGATGTTCGTTATGGGCAGGTCGAAATGCTTCGCAAATTTGAAGTCACGTTCATCGCCGCAGGGCACGGCCATGATGGCGCCCGTGCCATAGCCGGCCAACACGTACTCCGATGTCCAAATAGGAATATGCAGTCCACTAAAGGGGTGGAGAGCATAGGCCCCCGTAAAGCAGCCGGTAATCTTTTTCTCCGCCATGCGCTCGCGTTCGCTGCGGCTCTTCACATAGGTCAGGTATTCATCTACAGCGGCCCGTTGCCCCGGGCTTACGATGGTCTCGAGCAGGGTATGTTCGGGGGCGATGACCATGAAGTCGACGCCAAAGAGCGTATCGGGACGGGTGGTGTAGACCCGCAGTTTCTCGCGGGGGGCCGGCCGGGACACCATGTCGAAATCCAGAATATCGAAATCGATCTCGGCGCCAAAGCTTTTGCCGATCCAGTTCGTCTGCATCTCCTTCATCGCCTCGCTATAATCTACCGTCTCGAGACCTTCCAGCAACCTATCGGCATAGTCCGTGATGCGCAGATACCACTGACGCAGCTTTTTCTTGACCACGGGATAGCCGCCGCGCTCGCTGAGACCATTGATCACCTCGTCGTTGGCCAGTACGGTACCCAGGGCCTCGCACCAGTTGACCTCGCCATAGCCGCAATAGGCCAGGCGGTAGTGCATCAGGATCTCCTGCTGACGGGTAGGGTCGAAGCCAGCCCATTGGGCGGCATTGAATTTGATAGAAGCATCGCCGGGGCAGGGATGGTTGGCATTGCCGTCCTTCTCGAAAAAGCGGACCAGCCATTCGATGGGTGCGGCCTTGCTTTCTCGTTTGTTGTAGAAGCTATCGAAAAGCTGAAGAAAGATCCACTGCGTCCACTTATAATAGTCCGGGTCCGAGGTGCGGAAGGAGCGGTCCCAGTCGAAGCTGAAGCCTATCCGGTCCAGCTGCTGCCGGAAGTTGGCGATATTGCTGTCGGTGGAAACGGCAGGGTGGATGCCATGGTCGATGGCATACTGTTCGGCGGGCAGGCCAAAGGCGTCATAGCCCATAGGGTGAAGGACATTGTAGCCCTTGAGCCGTTTGTACCGTGCGAAGATATCGCTGGCGATATAGCCCAGTGGATGGCCGACGTGCAGACCTGCACCACTGGGATAAGGGAACATGTCGAGGACATAATATTTGGGTCGGGAGGTATCGTTGGTGACGGTATAGGCTCCTGTCTCGGTCCATCGCTGTTGCCATTTTTTTTCAATATCGCCGAATTGGTACTCCATGTTCTAGATTTCTTCTCGTGTTGGGAAAAAGTTAAAAGCTTGTTTGTCTTCGTAATAATGCGGGTGGATCAATCGTTAGTAAGGGGCAAAAATACATTATTTTTGTCACCGGCGGCCTGCTGCGAGACCGCTGCATCGATACTAACCCAATAAAACAGGTATTCATGGCGCAATTCGGAAAAGGGTATGCCAAACGTTCGACTCCATCGTATTTTATGGCCATTGTAGGCGTTTCTCTCGTGCTTTTTCTGTTAGGCATGTTAGGCTGGATCGTGATCAATGCGAACCGGCTTGGGGAGAACTTTAGAGAGAATGTGGAAGTACAGGTGTATGTCCGGGAGAATATCTCCCCCAAAGACAGCGCTACCCTGGTACAATATGTCGCCGCCCAGCCGTATGTCAAGTCCTGGAAATATCTCACCAAAGAGGACGCCAAAAAGCAATTCCTTTCCGACGGCAACTCGGATTTCTCGACGGTGCTGGACAGGAATCCGCTGCCGGCCAGTGTCAATTTCCGTATCCGGAGCGAATATGCCAATCCCGACTCCCTCAATAAGATCAAGGCCGATCTGTCGCGAAATATCGCCGTCAGCGAGGTCCAATACAACCAGAAGCTGGTGTCGAATCTCAATGACATGATCCGCAGGATCAGCTTTATTCTCCTGGGAGTGGCCGTGGTTATCTCCATCCTGGTCATTATCCTCATCGACAATACGATCCGGCTGGCTATGTTCAGCAACCGGTTTCTCATCAAGACCATGCAGATGGTGGGCGCCACGCGGTGGTTTATCGCCAAGCCCATGGATATCCGGGCCCTGGTCAACGGCGCGATCAGCGGGCTGCTGGCTATCGGCGGCATCCTCGGCGTGATCTTCGTTTCGGAAAAATACCTGCCCGAGATCCGGGCGCTCCGGGATTATACTTTGCTTTCCGTACTTTTCGTGGTCATCGTGCTGCTGGGGATCTGTATCAGCTTTATCAGCACCCATCGCAGCGTGGTGAAATACCTGAAGATGAAACTGGACGATTTGTACTAGTGGGTGCCGATACCTCGTTTTTTCCTATATTGCAGGCCCAACACAGATTTTATCATGGCAACGACGAAACAACCAGCACCCGGTACCAAGGCCGCCAAGGCTAAGACGGCTCCCGCCCAGAGACCCAACACTCCACTCTTTGGAAAAGAGAATTACAAGTGGATGGCGATCGGGCTCATCGCCGTTGCCCTGGGGCTGATCCTGATGGGCGGTGGTAAAAGCAAAGACCCTAATGTCTTCAATCCCAGCGAAATATACAGCTTTAGAAGGATAACCCTGGCCCCCATCCTCATCCTGGGCGGGTTCGTGATCGAGATCTTCGCCATCTTCAAGTCGGACAAGAAAGCAACTGACAAGGCATAAGCCATCCATATGACCATAACGCAGGCCATCATCCAGAGTGTCGTAGAAGGGCTCACGGAGTTTCTCCCCATTTCCTCTACGGCCCACATGAAGTTTGTCAACCCCATGATCGGGGTAGACCCAAACGATGATTTCTCGAAACTTTTCGACATCGTCATCCAGCTGCCCGCCATCCTGGCCGTCGTGGTCCTCTACTGGCGGAAGTTCTTCGATTTCTCCCGTTTCACCTTTTATCTAAAGCTGATCGTCGCGGTGATCCCCGCGCTGATCTTCGGGGCGCTGCTGAATAAATATATCGATCGTGCGCTGGACAACCTCTATTTCATCGCCTGGGTGATGCTGGGTGGCGGGGTCATCATGTTATTTGTCGATGGCTGGTTCAAGAATCCCACGATCGACGATGAAAAGCAGGTCTCCAATGCCGCGGCCTTCAAGATCGGCTGTTTCCAGGTCTTATCGATCCTGTTGCCGGGGGTAAGCCGCAGCGCTTCAACCATCGTCGGCGGGATGACCCAGAAGCTCACCCGTAAGGCGGCAGCCGAATTTTCCTTCTTCCTGGCTGTGCCGACCATGCTGGCGGCTACGGTCAAGAAACTTTGGGATACGCACAAGGAGCATCCCGACGTCCTGAATCAGTCCCACGCGTCGATGTTGCTTCTGAGCAGTATCGTCGCCTTTTTTGTCGCCATCATCGTGATCCGGTTCTTTATCGGCTTCATCAAGAAATATGGATTCAAGCCCTGGGGTTATTACCGCATTGTCGTCGGACTGGTGATGCTGTTCTTACTCTGGAGGGGCATCCTATGACCGCGACTGCCTCCAAAAAGGTCATTACCGGCTGGGCCATGTACGACTGGGCCAATTCGGTGTATAACCTGGTGATCACGACGACCTTCTTTCCCATTTATTTTACGGCGGCGACGCACCATGTCTTCAAGGGTGACACGGTTCATTTTCTCGGCCGTACGTTTATCAACTCCGCACTGTACGATTATTCGCTGGCGGCTGCCTACCTGATCATCGCTTTATTGTATCCTATCCTGACCTCTATTGCCGACACCCGGGGCAACAAGAAGAGCTTTATGCAATTCTTTTGTTATATGGGGTCGTTGGGTTGCTCGGCCTTATATTTCTTTAATGGCGCCAATGTATGGTTGGGGGTTCTTTGCTTCATTCTCGCCTCTATGGGCTTTGTCGGCAGTTTGGTGTTCTACAATGCGTATCTCCCCGAGATCGCCGCACCGGAAGATCAGGACCGGGTGAGCGCCAAGGGTTTTGCTTTCGGCTATATCGGCAGCGTGATCCTGCAGATCATTGGATTCGTGCTGGTGTTGACGATCACGAGCGATCCTTTTCTCGGCCCTCGGCTGACCTTCCTGTTGGTAGGCGTCTGGTGGGCCGGCTTCGCACAGATGACTTTTGCGGTACTTCCTAAAACGACCCGCGTCGCCACAGTCCGCACCAACGTCTTTAAAGCCGGTTTCAGAGAAGTCCGCAAAGTATATGGCGAGGTGCGCAAGCTGGGGGTGTTAAAACGATTCCTGCGTGGCTTTTTCTGTTATAGTATCGGAGTGCAGACGGTGATGATGGCCGCCACGTTGTTTGGCAGCAAGCTGCTGGGGCTGGAAGATACGCAGCTGATCGTGACGGTGGTGTTGATCCAGCTGGTTGCCATTGCCGGGGCGGTTTGGATGAGCAAATTATCCGCCCGGTACGGCAATATGCGTGTACTGATGGGCGTCGTCGTCTTCTGGGTGTTCATCTGTGTGGCTGCCTATATCACGGCGGGCATGGCCGAAAATCTGCACGACTTCCACGAACGCATCGCCTCTATTAAACAGGAGAAAGAAGATCTCGCTGCTCGTCAGAATTCCCTTTCTGCTGCCGACTACGACAAGGCCTCGGCCAACGTCGAGGCCCGGCTTTCGCGTGAAGAGCTCGATCTCGAACCACATCAGCGTCCCATCGAATATTCCTTTTATGCGCTGGCGCTGGGCGTAGGCCTGGTGATGGGGGGCATCCAGAGTTTGAGTCGATCGACCTACTCGAAGCTGATGCCCGAGACAAAGGACACGGCCTCTTATTTCAGCTATTATGATATGACGGAGAAGTTCGCTATTGTCATCGGGATGTTCAGCTTCGGATTTATCGAAGAGCTTACCGGCAGCATGAAAAACTCGGTGATCTTTTTGATCGTCTTCTTTGTTATAGGCATAGGCTATCTTTATGCGGCGCTGCGTAAACAACGGCAGGAGGCTGGCGCCGGCATTGCCGCGGCAGTGTAGTTGCGTTCCTCGCCGGGCCTGCGGCGTTCATTCTAAAATCTTCTTTCGATGCAGTTGTACACGATCAATACCGGCTTTTTCAAATTGGATGGCGGCGCTATGTTTGGCGTCGTACCAAAGACGTTGTGGAATAAGTTCCAGCCTGCCGACGAGAACAATCTTTGTAGCTGGGCGATGCGTTGTCTTTTGATCGAGGACGGCGAAAAGCTGATCCTGGTGGATAATGGCATCGGCAACAAGCAGGATGCGAAGTTCTTTTCGCACTATTATCTACATGGCTCCGACACGCTCGACTCTTCGCTCGCTGCTCATGGCTTTCATTCCGACGACATCACCGACGTCTTGCTCACGCATCTGCATTTCGATCACTGTGGCGGGAGTATCGTGCGGACTTCGGATGGCCGGCTTGTGCCCGCTTTTCGCAATGCCACGTATTGGTCGCATTCCCGGCATTGGGACTGGGCCGTCAACCCCAACGACCGCGAGAAAGCATCCTTCCTGCGCGAGAACATCCTGCCGATACAGGAGAGCGGCCGGCTTCACTTCGTCGATACGCACGGCGGGTTTACGCCCGGTATCGGCGCTGCCCCTGCGACGATCTCCGATGTGATCTTGCCCGGGCTCTCTGTTCGGCTCGTCGAAGGCCATACCGCGGCAATGATGCTGCCGCAGCTTTCTTACAAAGATCGTACGCTGGTCTTCGTGGCCGATCTTCTCCCCTCCATCGCGCATTTTCCCATGGCCTGGACGATGGCGTACGATATGTTTCCCTTGACGAGCATGACCGAAAAGCGCGCGTTTCTCGACGAAGCCGCTGCCGGCGGGTATGTGCTCTTTTTCGAGCATGATCCGCTCAACGAATGCTGCGTTCCAGAAGCGACCGAGAAGGGTGTTCGGCCGGGGAAGGGGTTTAGGTTGGGGGAGATTTAACCGACGCCAACGGAATATTTTAGTAAATTAGCGGGCGGGAGGTTTAAAAAACCGCAGGCTGGGTGGCGACCAGATTCCGGTATAATTGCAACACTATGAAGGTTTTACTTGATATTAAAGACAACAAAGCGGGCTTTGTCATGGAGCTACTTAAAAACTTGCCGTTCGTCAAGGCCAAGACCCTGACCCCCTCTAAGGCGCAGCTGCTCGAAGAGTTAAAAGAAGCCGTGGATAATATGAACCTCGTCAAGCAAGGTAAGCTCAAAGCCAGGCCCGCCAAAGAACTCCTCGATGAACTATAGCGTTCTGGCCATCCCGCCGTTTGACCGGCAACTCAAACGACTGGCTAAAAAATATCCCTCTATTAAAAAAGAATATGCCGAACTGCTCGGCTCCCTCAGCCAGCAGCCCGATCAGGGAACGCCCCTCGGCAATCACTGCTATAAGATACGGCTGGCCATCACGTCCAAAGGCAAAGGCAAGTCCGGCGGCGCCCGCGTCATCACCTATGTCCAGGTCGTCCATCACTCCGTTTACCTGCTGGCCATTTATGACAAAGCCGAACAGGCCGATATCGCTGATAGCGATCTCAAAAATCTCCTTAAACTGATCCCCTGAGCTAATTCATCTACAATTACAATAATAAAGAGCTCCCGAAGAAGCTCTGTGCAATTACGCTAACCCTCCCGCCCGACGAAGCAATGTTTACTTAATGTAAGTACTCTTTGTACTTATTTTCATTGTTTTTTAACCAGTCACGCTCTTCATCTGCAACGTCTGGCGCTAGCGGGTTATTGGAGTACCTTTTAATAACATTTATTGACGCGTCGATCAGATCAGCACTTGGATAGCCATATTCAAGCAGCATATGCGCGGCCCAAAGAGGAATTAAATATTGACCCTCTTGGAAAAAGCCAGCAAATTCAATATACTCGCCCTTTTCAAAATATTCCTTAGCTATAGCAACAATTCTCTTGTGCCCTTCTTTTAGTTGGCTATTTCGATTTGAAGGCGTTATCCTTTCAAAATAATTCCGTTTACATGTAAATAGAAATTCATCAATAATATTCTGGTTCATGTCTAATCTTATTTAATTACTTGTGTTGACACCCCGGATGCATTTTTGGGTATCCCATTAACAACACCTTCGGTTACACCCCCAATGGTTTTACCACCGGGAACGAATAAGCTGTTCGCTCCTGCTTCATTTCCTACCGGTACCCTCAGATTTAGATCTTTTAAGGCATTCGAATGTATATCAATTCTAATAAGATCCCCTTTTAAAAAGGCGGGATCTGTAATGCCTAGTTTCGTCGCAATCTGGCTTCGATTCAACCCTTGGGACAATAAAGCATCTATTTCAGGAGTCGGTGCAATAAATGTACCTGTTGGATTTCCAAATGTTGGGCTTGAAGGAAATTGAGCCAACATTTCAGAAGAAACCAACTTACTCCCTCCTTGAGAAAAAGCATCCACTGTCAACGTGGCACCCTTAAATGCCGCTCGTAATTCGCCTATCCCTTCCACATATGAATATCCTTCTAGTAAAGGAAGAGCCAAGTTCTCGGCAAAATTTTTAAAAGTCTTGTTTTGAGCAAGCCGCATTAACGGTGGCTTACTGCCATCATCATTATATCCCAACTCTCTCCAGCGCTCTACTCGATATTGCTCTTTCTGAAATTGCTGAACTTTATCTAACGTAGGTGTTGCGCTTACAGTTTGCATTTTGCTCACCCATGTGGCATCAACCTTCGTAAGATATTGTTCCGCCTGGTGTCTTAAATCCTCAGGGCTATTATGTGGGTATGGCTCCTTACCATCCAAATCGATCGCCCAAACAGGCATATTCCCTGCAAACTGATACGGCGTATACCAGGGATATTTTCCCGTCAACGGATCCACACTCGCAAACCTCCCCACCCGCGGATCATAAACCCGCATCCCATAGTCGATCTGGTTCCCTGCCCCCTTCACCTCATTATCATTCTCCTTCCCATTAAACCCAAAACGGTAATTCCCTACATTCGATTCAGTGTAATTCCGCGCATACTGCATCATCCCAAAAGGATAATAGTCATTCGCACTGACGACCTCGGGGTTGTAGTAGGCCACTGTACTATCATCAGCGGTGACGCCATACCGCTTATCGCTGATCGTCGCGAGGACGTTCCCCAGGTGATTGGTTAATTCAAAGAGCTTATTGCCGCGGGTAAAGGTAATACTATCCCCGGAGAAAGAATTATGCGCCGTCGAGTCGAGAGGGGAAACGGGCACGACTCGCTTCCAGACGCCCAGCCGGCTGCTGCCGTAGATATCGAGCTCGGTTTGGGCAAGGGAGCCGCCGTTGATTGAGGGATCCCCGTAGGTGTAAACACTCAGGATATTGCCCTGCGCATCCCGGACATACCAGGTAACCGTGCTGCTGCCGGCATGAGTTACCGTCTTGCTGATACGGTTACCAGCTGGATCATAGGTGGATTTGATCACCGTATCCGTCGACTTCGTGATGGACGCGATCTTGCCATACACCGTCCACGTGATGTTCGTGATATTGGACGCCGCATCGCCAACCAGCTCACCTAAGGAGTCATATTTGTAATTGCCGGCACTCTGGGAGGCAATGTCGCCTGCATTGCTGCTGGCCGTGACAGTATCATAGATATGATCGAGCTGATTGGTACCGGATATGTAATTGTACTGAAGCTGATCCATTTGGTTGCCGGAACCCGCGGTCTCGCGGTTTCGGTGATAGGTCAGGATATTCCCATTGGGATCATAGGTGACATTCTCCTGGTAATCGGTGCTAGCTGTGAGGCCGCTCCAGGCGGTCCCCGACCTTTTCCAGGCATCCATATGCGTCAGCCGGTTGAGCTGATCATACTGGTAGCTGTACAGCAACGGCGAATTCAGCTTCTTGATGTTAACGCCCATGCTGCTGATGTTCCCGTTATAGAGCGGCATGGAATCGGCACCGAGCGCGCCATACACCCCATCGTCCGGTCCCGCGACATTGCTAATAGGCTTGTAATCACCAGAAAAATAGTTCAGCAAAAGACTATAGGCATTATTGGCCACCACATTACCCGCGCTGTCCGGCTGCAATGTAAAGCCCGTGCCGGTATACGGATTCGGGTTGATGGCCTTCAGCCAACCTTGCGGGGTATAAGCATAGTTGATACCCTGTACCTGCTGTTGACCGAGGATCGTCCGCGCAAGGGGACCATGCTTATAATAGCTGTAGAAGGCATCATTATCCCAGTTCACGCTATCCGTACTGCTTTGCACATTGGTGATCCTATTTTCGGCATCGTACTGGTAGGCGTGATAGAAGCCATCCGCATAACCATGCTGATAGGAAACCTTGTTGACCTTTCCGCTCACCAGGTCAAAGTCATAGACGATCTTTTTAAACCGGTTGGAGCTCGAGTTCATCGCGTTCGAAACATCAGGATGCAGCGAGCCATTACCATAATCCTGCACCAACGTATCCACATTGCCCAGAATATCATAGCTGTAGTACGTCGAAGCAGCGGCATTAGGCGTACCATTGGCCATATCTGTGGCGGTGTCGTAGAGGCTGGTATATGAGACCCGATCGCGCGTATTTTGCTGCGCCAGCTCATTCGAGATCAGCCCGTTAACCGTATCATACGTTGTAACCGTAATCTGGTTGGCCGTCGGCATGGCATTGGTTAGCCACGTCGACAACGAGTTCTGGTTCCGGCTGATATCATTAGTGATGCCAGCAGAGCTCTTCAGCTGCCCCACATCGATGATCCGGCCGATGGTATCGTACTGGGTAAAGCTGTATTGGGTGTTCGGGTTCTGCCGTGCATTCTGCGAAATGGCCAGCCGACCAAGCCGGTCATACCAGAACTGGCTACCGCCTCCATCAGGCGTCCGTTGGGCGATCACCTGATTGAGCGTATTGTACCGGTAGTTGGTGACCAACGTATGACGCGGCGTCAGCGAAATGCCTGCAAGGCGATCGGCATCCACTTGCTTGATCCAATTGGTATCCGTGATCTGCTGGACGCCGGCCGGCGGAACGGTCTTGAGCAGGTTGCCTGCCTGATCATAATAGTAGAGCGTGTAATGGTATTCCGCAACATGATGGTTTACGGTGAACGTCTCGTGCTGGTAAGCATTCATACACTTCGCGAGATAACGCTTCTCGAAATCCCCTGTGAGCGAGTCGGTATAATTGTTAAACAGCGAGGTGGCAGTGCTCACGGTAAAGAAGGTACTGTCGGAACAATTAGTGACCTCGGTTGCTGTCGGTGACAGTAAAGGATCGGACTTGCCGCAAAGCAGCGGACCATTGTAGGCCACATAGCAATTGGTAGTACCACTGCATGTGGTCGCCGTAGTCGAATTGACCTCATCTTCTTCGGTAATAGTAGTGCTGCCGGACGCTGTGAGGGTAAGGGTATCGGTCTCAGTCAGCGGATACACATGCATATTGGGAGTGGGGTTAGCGATCGTCACCAAGGTGTCATAACATCCGGCGGACCCGGAAGAAGACAAATTGAGGATCATCGCCGCACTGTTATTGGTTCCCAGAGCCGTGAATGTACCATCGGGGTTCTGCATAGCAGAACCTAAGGTTTGCGTACCGGGCAATTTGGACTGCCTGGTCCATAGTTGATTGCCATTCGAATCGAGTTTTGCCCAATAGATATTCTCCGTTTGCGAGCTAGTTTCGCCTGCCAGCCAGGTGCCGTCAGACAAGGGAATAACATTTCCGGTATTCGCCGTAGCATTACTATTTGCTCCCGGTGGTAAACCGAGTCGGCTCGATGCTAAAATAGAACTGCCGTTGAATGGAATATCTACAAAGCCATAATGACCATCATTCCCGCTGCCCTGATCACTGACATAGTCCGTTAGCCGGTAACCACTATTGTTTAGCGCAATATGAAAGATCTGTGTGCCGTAATATTCGCTGGCCACGGAATCAAAAGTATTGTCCCCTATGCCGAAGGCCTGGATCAGGTGCCCGGTGCGTTCATCGAGTTTGACCAACGCACCCTGAACCCAGCCTTGTACCACGCCCAGTTGCCACTGACGGCCAATGAAGATCAGCGTATCTGCACTTTCGGCAATAGCGTAACCGTCTCCGTTACCGCCTGCGTCCATGGTTTTGGCCCACAAAAGGTTGCCGGACCCGTCCAGTTTCATACATAGCATCTGGGCAGCCCCATAGTTATCTCTCGATAAGCCCTGATCGCCCACCACGGCATAACCTCCATCACTGGTCTGGATGATATCAAACGATTTACATCCGTAGGTGTCTCCGGGGAAACCATATGTCTTTGTCCACAGGGTATCGCCTAAAGCATCCGTCTTTACGACAAGGACCAATCCGGAATCTTCCGAGTTATCAGAGAACGCATGCCCGGTAGCTACAAATCCGCCATCCGAAGTTGCGCGTACACTCCAGAACTGTGAACCCCCGGGGGCGCTAAATGTTTTTGCCCATTGGACCTGTCCCGTGTTATTGTAACGCATGAGATAGGCATGCCAGACGCCGTCAGTCGTTGTCTTATATCCGGCCAGGGCATAACCACCGTCCGAGGTGCTTGCCATACCGATCATGTTATCCGCCCCACCCGAGGTAAAAGTCTGCGCGATAGTAACCGGTGTACAGTTGGTCGACGTCACCGTATCCGCCGCATGCGCGGCGCACGTATCCATGAACTGCAGATATTGCCAGAACTGCAGGTTATAACCCAGCCGGTTGTTCATATAATTCTGGAACAACTGGTTCTTGATCGCCTGCGCCGTGTCCGCGTCGGAACTGTCGGTGGGCAGAATGCCCGGATAGGCGACTTTGAAGGCCGCATACAGCGAATCGATGGTCTGGCAGCTGGAACAGGTCTGGCCTGCATGGCATTGCATCACAGGGGGCAAATAGATGGGCTGCTCGTTGTTCTGGCAGGAAAGCGAATTGGTGGTATTATCGCACATCCCCAGCAGGGTATTCAGATCCGAGCTGGTCATGGTAACATGCTGCGTGCGCAGGAGATAGGCAGAAAAGCTGGTGTCACCGAAATGAGAGACCGTATATTGGTTGAACAGACCGGTGATGATCGAACATTCGCAGTCCGATGGCCGTCCGTACTCCGGCTTCGCGGCGTAAACCGGCTGGTTATCATAGGGCAGGGGAGAGTTGATCAGCTCGGCATTGCAATGCACCTGGTCCGTGATACCCTTGCTTTGATTGTATAGGTTGATGATCTGCGTAAAGCTGGTGCAAGGCTGTCCTTCAAAGGTATAAGGCGTAGCACCGCTGGGCAAAGTGCTGGCGCCATAAGGATGGTCGACGTCGGTAGCCTGGAGACAAAGTGCCTTCAATGCCGGGATCAGGGTTTGCTGTACGTCAGTGGGATTGTACAGGTTACAAGAGCTGGTGAGCTGCTGGTACCATTGCTGCGCATAAGCATTGACATTAAGCGAGTAAAAGGCATTGAGCGAATCCTGAACATTCGACTGCGCATTGCTGGCGGCAGTAGTTCCGTTGATATTGCTTAGGTATTTCAAGGGACCATCCTGCTGACTCAGTTGATCGGATAGCTGAGTAAACGCAGAGGTATGCACCGGCTGCAAAGAGCTGATCTTCGGTGTAGAGGTGTATTGCCTGGAGTTCGCCGTTTTACCGGAAGGACTGGCAAGCAGATCCTTGTAGACGAAGTCCTGCTTTTTTTGCAGATACATCTGCCGGAAAATCCGCCAGGCCATATCCTTATCGGCTGTGCATAGCGAGGGATCTTCGAATCCGTATGGGAATTTATTGTCGTCCTTGTCGTAGTTCAAGACACAACCACTATTGGGCGCAGCATTGGCACACTTCACCATGGACACGGCCAAACCCCACATCGTCATGGTTTTGTTGGGATTTTGCAGGTTCTGATAGGAGGTCATTGCGCCTTGCACGTCGTTCTTGACATTGGTGTTACCGGCCAGCAGCGGATCGCCTGACCCCACTGTTGGAATGCCCGTAGCCGTTACAAAGCCTGAGTAATTCGAAGGATTGAGATAACCTGCAGCTACCGCCGCCGCATAGGTATCCACCGCTCCCATCCCCCGGTCCCAATTATAGCCGGCGCTGTCTTTAACCATTACCTGTAACCGTAAATAATCCGGATGATATGGCAACAGATCATTTGCCCAGGACGAGCGGAAATTAGCTACAAACTCCTCTTTGGTCAGCATATTGGGCGCGACCATCAGTCCGGATTTGGCGTCATAAACACTGTCGGGCTTGCCATTGGCGTTATGATAGACGATCTCCGGTATTTTGAACAGCGGCACATAGCCGGTATCGTTCGGCCCGGAGCTGCTTTTCTGGATGTAGAAGATCGAATATTTATCATAGTCATCCGCAAACGAAGAATCGGCATATTGACCAAATGGCGGTGTCATATCCTGCAGCATCCCATTGGTGATGTCATTGACATCATTGGAAGTCTGACAGACCGCCGCACAGGCCGACAACGCGCTTTGGTAAGCGGCAGTGGCTTCGGTTTTATAGGTAGTATCCGTCGCCGACAATCCCAGCGCCTGGTTATAGCTGGCCAGGAAGGTCGCAAAAGTGCCTACATTGGCCATACAGTCCGAACAGCTCGCCGTACAGGAAGTCAGCTTCGAAGCGATCACCGACTTCTGTTGCGTGAGCAGCTGGCTCAGGCTGGTGCAGGTATTGTTCGGCATGTAGATGCTGTCCCGGTAGTAATTATAAGCATCCTGGTTTATGGTCAACTGTTTGGTCACTACATAACTTCCCTCTGGCAAAGGCACGGAAAAGGTGAAATTCATCGCCGTATCCTGAGTCGAGTTCGCCAGGGTAAACAGGGAGAAATTATGCTTGCTCACCACATAAGGCTGGCCACCAAAGGCGTTGTTGTTGCAGTTGTCGGTTATCGTAACGGTGAGATCATAACGGCAAGTGTAACAGATATTCTGATTCTGACAGTTGCCCTGCAACAGCGTATCCGGCAGAAGACTATAACTAAAATTGTAGGTATCGGCCTGCGAAACGACCAGCGCTTTCTGGCTGATCATATTCAAACCCCGGACAGATGCCGTAGAAGGGTCCGCCAGCGTTTCGGTAAGCGTCCTTACATTGTTGGAGGGAAGAGGAGACATACCCTGCGGTTGCGCCCCCGACAAAGCCGTCGCAATCGTCCGGCCATGCATGTCCACATAGCTGACACTATACTGGCCATTCGCATCCCGCACCATGTTCTTGAAGTAATGCGACTTGTCGCCCACCTCGGTTCCGAACAGGGCATCCAGCTCGGCCTGGTCGGGCGTACCATAGTAATATTTGGTTTCGTGGCCCGACCTTAGTTGATGGTTGGGACCTACCCCACCCTGGCGGCTGATGCGGCCGGTGTTGTCGGGCGTATATTCCGTTTCGGTAAAGGGATAGTATTCCGCATTGGGGATAAATTGGTTTAACCCCTGATTTGCCTGTGGGTTGTATGGCGAATAATATTGGCTGGCTCCGCTCGAATCTCCCATCGGGTCCGCATGCGCATCGCAATAGCCGACGGTAGTAAGCGTGTCGTAATTGGATTGATTGTAGTCCGGTGAATTGAGACTCACGTTGAAACCCGCGGTATAGCCGATGACATTGTTGAGGGTGGGCGCCGGCATCACCTGGATAGAAGGCCGACCCTGGTAATCGTAATATGTTTCCCCGACGATGGTCGTATTGGTGGTATTGTCCTTCGTCACGGTCTGCCGGCTCCGGAGGCTGCCATCATAATACTGCACTACTACCTTTCGCTTTCCTTCCTCTGCATAGCTGATATTGGACTGCCAGTTCAGCGGGCGCTCGTGCCCATTAAAAGCATAGCTACCCATTATCGCCGGCGACGCATCCGAGCTCCAGATGGCGTTGGTCACGGCTCCTGCTGTTCCCAGCATCACAGGGCGGACCCGGATGAACAGTGTACCATGATCATCATAGATCATGGGAATATTGTAAGACGTACCGGTGACCGTCACGCGGGTGGCGTTGTTGCGGAAAATAGCCGTGGGATTATAGTTGGACCCGGTTTTATAATTGTTAAGGGCGCTGTCATAGATATAGGTCCATTCCACGTCGTATTGATCGGCGCCAAGCACCGCATTCCAACTTACCGGCAGCTCATCAGCGGAATCCGGGATAGGATTCACGGAAATGGTGTTGATCGTCGTCTGACAATTGAAGGCAAAAGCCGGCCGCGTGCTCAGCTGGTTCTCGACCAGCAGCACCGTCATCGGATCCCATCCCGTGGCGTTCGTATAGTCGGAGACAACTTTTACAGTCACCTTATGTCCACCCTGAAACGCATAGCTGATGCGGCTATTATAGGTACCCACGGAGTCATAACCTACAGTAAATATTCGGGTCATGGTATCCACGTTGCCGGCGGAATCGGTCGAGCTGATAAACAGCTTCAGCGTCGCCGTCCATTGACTGTGCATATACAGCGGAGACGCCTCGTTGATCATCACCGTCACTGCATTCTGTACCGTATAGCTCTTGTTGGTAAGAAGCCCCGAAAGCGATGGATCAAAGAAAGAGGAATCCACGACCGTAATAGTAGAATCCGGCTGGATCTGGTGCTGACTGCCATCGAGTACAGCTACTGCCTTCACCTGGCTGCCGCCACCGCCGTCGTTACGGGCTTGCGCGGTGCTCATGCCAAAGAATAAGATCGCCCAACCGAAGAATAACCGAATGCTATAGGTCCGCAATGCTCGCATAACGCAGGATTAGAGGTTTGAAGAAGCTAGATAAATATGGTAATCTTTGTATCGTGCAACGGGCTCGAAATGTCCGGGAGCGATACGATTAAAGTAATTGTCTTCGCGAAACAGGCTTTCGTCGAAATCGCCCTTTCGGTAGTCGGAGAATAGGATGTCCATATTCCCGCGCGGTCCGTATGGACTCGGGTTGCCCGGCCTATTGATCATCCCCCCGCCGACAAGCCTGGCCGTGTTGAGGGCATAGCTGATCCGCTGAATGAAACCTGTTTTATCATCGATGTGTATCGTAATTTGGGTATAGGCCTGATCGGGCGGAAAGTCGAGCGTCAGAGACTGCTCATGTGCGCTCTTCGTCACAGCCGCCCGGACACCCTCTATATGCGCCAGAATACTATCCAACATGCCCAGGGGATTGGCCGATGCTGTCCTTCGCGCCGCTGCTACGTAGATGCTTTTATCGACCGGATTTATCTGAATGGCATAGCCTCCTGTCATTATGGTCTCGATCCCAGCCAGGGTCATGCTGCAATTTTCCTGATCCATTTGTATCCTTCCGGCCAGCGAATCCAGGTAAAGCTGAGGCTGATCGGCATTGGCATAGTAATACCGGATATTGAAATCCAGAAAATGTCCTTTGCTATAAGCCTGCTGGATCTTCGCAAGAAAACCCCGGATCGAAGTGCTGTCGACCTGAGCGGCCGCCGGCCGTCCAAGCCCCTGGATGATCGCCAGGAACATACCGTATAAAATGATCTTTCTGAGCATATCGTCGGTAGTTTTATTGATTCAGTAATAGTGAACTACGAGTTTCTTTGATTGTCATGATCCCCCGCTCGGTCTCCTTCTTCACACGGATCAGTGTTCCATCATCGTCATATTCATAGAAGGTGGCGTAGTTGTTCTCATCGAGCTCGGCCATCAGCCGCAGATTCACCGAATTGTAGACATAGGACTTCATCTCCGCATTGTAAGGATGGATACGGATATCGTCGAAGTACGTAGTCGATGAAGCTGAACCCTGCATGGTGATGCTCATCGCCGTCGCATTGGCCGGGATGGTCAGGATGCCTTCATAACGCTGCCAGCCTTCGATGATATTACCCGAGGGAGTAAGCGTAACTGTGGTCGTCCCACCACCGGATAAAGTGAAGCTCACGATCAGGTGATCGTTGGAATAGGTTTGGCAACTGCAGCTGTCCTGCTCTTTCACCCAGGCCCCAACCAGCATTTTTTTGCCGGCGAAGGGCTTAAAGGGCGGCAACACCGTATTGTTCGAGGCCTTCAGGCCCGCATAACGCAGATTACCCCAGTTGTCCGTGATGAGCGTATCGGTGAGCGCCGGGTTATCTGCATCCGGGGCCGGTGCCACCGGAAGGTTAACGAGGCTGATGGAGGTCCCCTTCGGGACACGCAGACTATAGAGACCTGTGTGCGCTGCGGAATCGCTGATGTTCGAAGAATAGGACGAGAAGTCGAAGGGACGGGCTTCCGCGCAGGAACTATCACAGGAGTTGGAGATAAAACCATAGTCTTCGAAACCTTCGAAGGCCGACTCCTGGTACCGGCTGTTCTGGGTGACGGCTGTAGGCACGGTCAAACCATAACCGTAAAGCCCGGAGTTATAGCGGCCCAGCGGATCTTTGTTCTCGAGTTCGAAACCCTTTCGGTTGAAGAGAGTCGTCTGACTATTCCAAACCCAACGGCTGCTGTCATAGGTTGGCAGCCAGCGGCTGCTATCCGAATTATAGTACCAGAAGGGCTCGAAGTTGGGAATGGTACCTGCCGTACGAATACTCACCGTAGTGTCCAGAGGATTGGTCTCTTTACGCTGGTTATAGTACACATAGGAACGCAGGGGCCGGTAATCGCCCGTGATCCCGTATTGGTAGGCATTGACCATGGTGTCGGTCACAGCGCTGTAGCATGTCCTGCCGGTTATCGAAGTGCAGTTCATGGACGAATTATATACAAGGACCGCCCCGGAAGTGTCTACGGGATGATAGTTCAGGTACTTCACCTGCAAGACCGGCCATTTGGTAGAATCCGAATATTTGGGGGAATAATAAGTGGCATAGTAGTTTCCATAGCCCGCATTGAGATACGGGGGTAGATTTTCATTGGCCACCATGGTAGAGTCATACTTGCCCGATGACATCCCATTGGACCCTTTGGTTAAAGCAAAGTTTGTCGACGCAAAAGGCCCATCCATGAGACTGTCGATATAATTGGTTTCGTCGAAACTGACATCCTCGAAGCCGGTACTATCCTGCACCCCGCTAAACCAGGGCGTATAATACGATTGGTAGATGATGGTATCCAGTCGCTGATGGAGGATCCAGCCCTGCGGTTCTGTGAGCGAGATACCCTGCGTATCCACCTTCCAGGCCGAATTGGCGCTGTCGTAGGTACCGGGAATATGTCCCCTCGTGTCCGCATGGAGGATGAGATGAGCCGAGAGGATGGTTTGATAAGGCGGCAGGATACGATCGAGTCGCCCGAAGTTAAGGATGGACACTGCGTTACGAGGCGTTCCGTTCACCAGCAGGCTGTTTTCCACCAGCAGGTGATCCGATAAAGAATCTTCCTGCGTCAGCGAATCGCTGTTACCGGCGCAGATATTTCCAGTAGAGATAAGGTTGACAAAAGACGGCGTGATATTCATGGTCACCGTATCCGGCGGCAGCGCGACCAGGCCGGGAACCTTGTAAAGAACCTGGTTGGTTCCATTGCAGGAGCTCGACATATTCTGCAGATTGAAGGGAAGACCCGAAACGCTATGGATCGTAAAGACCAGGTTACCCAGCATGGCCTGATAAAGTGTAGTATTGGCGGTTGTCGTCAATGGCTTGAAGGTGCCGCCGGAATTGCTTTGCAGCAGGGGGCAGCTGTTCAGGCTAATACCGGCGCTGGCCGCTATCTGTGCTACCGTGAGCCGCGGGAAAGTTCCGTAGTACAGCAGGTTATTTTTTTGCAACCAGTCGAAGAGCGGTTTGATACAACCACAGAGCTCGTTCGCTGCCTCGGCACTATCCTGCGAGGTATAAACACAGGAGTTCTGGGCATCCGTGCGCCGTTTGTCTTCAACCCGCCAAAGCTGACTCATCTCCGCCGCGCTTGCATTCACCACCCGGCGGCTGGAATCCAGCACCAAATGGTAATTGCCCTGGCCGTCGACAACCAGCGGATTTGACAGGCAGGTGATCGATCCCACGCCCGAAGCCATATTGCGGTACCCGGAACGGACCACCTTCAGACTGACATCATTGCTGGAAAAAGGCGTACCGTATTGGTCGACGATATAAGGCACGGGTGTACCGGTATTGCCGATAATCGAATCCACTACCCATAGATGATAAAAATTCGGGAAGGACTCGGACTCATTATGAATTGGGTTACGACTCGGTGTGATGGTCACTCGTCCCGTTGCATATAATTCATCACCCGGCTGGAGATAGTTGGCGGCGGCGATAGGCACGCCGGTGGTATCACCGGTACTGTCGATGAGCAAACCATGGTCCACGATCACGTGGCTTAACTGGGCATCGATGTTCTGATAGGCAGGGCCGATCCCCCTGTAAGCCCAATGCGCCGGATAGGAGAAGGAGAAAATAGAGTCGCCGAACTCGTTTTGGGTACGCGTAAGGATCGCGTCGCCCGTTTCGGCATCATAAAGCAGGTTCTTGGTATAGATCTTACTGCCCTTGTCCACCTTCACCACGCTGTCCAGGATACCATATCGCTGAATGACCTTGGTGACGGCCACGGTCCGCCGTGTTTCCGTCGCCAAAGACTGCCAAATCAAAAAAGTTATTTGGACCACCAGTGCGCCCTATATACAAAGAGGGCTGAGTCCAACTGCCGGTAGAGGATGCATTGACAATATTGACCTCCGCACCAAGGCCATACTCCCTGCCGAGCACTATATTTGGTGCAACAAGTGAGACCCCGACCTGGTCGTCTATCTGAAAATTTCTTGTATCCGCCGCAGAACAAAGCTTTCCCCTGAGATTTGTATTCCCCTGATAATAAAAGCCGACATAGCTCCCATCACCCGTACCCCAGCGTAGTCTGATCGCACCAGAGTAACTACCGGCTGTACCTAACAGCTGGGGGGAATTGGTAATAAAACCGTTGTTGTACATCGATCCGGTGAGCTGAAACGTGTAGTTGGTAGTATCGACGGTTGAGCCCATTAACAAATGACCGGAGGGAGCAAGCCTTATTCTTTGCATACCGTTGCTATAAAAATCGAGCGGATTGTTATCCACCGTCCCAAGGACGCCGGTGGTCCCGAACTTATTGCCGCCCTGCAACCAGGCATTGAGCGTATCCGCGCCGATGACAAATGAGCCGCCAGACAGCTTCTGCAAGCCGCGTTTGAAGATCGTATGACCGTAGCCATTGTTAAAAAGGAACCCCGGTACCGTATCCGTGTGGTTTCGGAGCGTCAGCTCGGTAGAATCGCAGCTGGTCATCAAAACAGTATCCGCTGTTATGGTGAAGGTACCTTTCTGCGCATGCAGATGCAAGCCCAGAAATACTAAAAGGCAAAAGAGGGTAATACCACGCATGGTTCAATGTCGTATAATGAAAAATAAGGATTACCTACCGCCACCGGAGGCAGCAGTACAAGAATCAACGTCAATTCCTAAAACACTAAATGAATGGAGGAAAAATTTTGAAGTATGGGATGCCGATGAGCAATAGGATAGTGCTCCTCACAATAGGTAGTGTAGGTCTCATGGTTAAATTTTTACGGTTCTTTGGTAATGATTAGTTAAAGGTAGGATCAAAACGTGGTAGCAAAGTAGAGAAATAAATTGGAAACTTGCTATAGGTGGCAGCATCGGGAAATTGTCAGAAGTCGTGAAATAATGCCCTTACCACCGCGTCCTATTTTTGATAAACGTGCAGCTTAAGCCATGCACGCGTGCTGTTTATACTTATAAGCGTGTAACTATACTAGTGACAATACTTAGTAAAAAGACGACGAAACCGGCACAAAAATCGAGTAAAAACACTCGACAAAATGTGGTTTTCCGAAGGGAAAAATTCCTATTATGGGAAAGAGAAGAAGCTTAGTTGGCTTTATAGCCCAGGATCTTATTCTTTAGCGCCTCCGCAAACACCTTTTGCTGTGCATTCATCTTCATCTCCTGTTCTTTCCCATGCAGGTAAGTCACGAGATTGGCCTTATCCGTCGCCGGGTCCTGGCTCTGCGAAAGCTCGATGCCAACGCCCTCGATGAGCACTACCTCAAATTGGGTATTGAACCTGATGTTAGGCTTATAGATGTATTCGAACACATATTTAAAATTCTGATGGAACAACCTGGCGCAGACGCTATCCAGCTCCTTCGCTATCGCCCCATTCCCGACCCTGCAGAATGCATCAAGGCTGGCCATGCACCCGCGATGATCCCGGCCAAAGGAGCTGTCGGCAAGCAGATCGATAAATTTTAACGTACAATCTTCGTCACTTTTCGTGATGATAGTGAGGGCATTTCGCTGAACCGATGGGTAATTGAGGGGGTGTTTTAGCAATAAGCAGGCATTTGCCGAATCGGCGAGCCTTGTAGTTTGAGCCGAACAGGGAAGCACATAGATCAGGGACAGGCAGACGCCCAGGCAGACCAGGGAGAGGGGTTTCATGGAATTGAATTTGGCGAAAAATACTACATGATCGCCAAATTCGCAATAGGGTTTTCCCCCTGCGTCCAGTAGTCATCACGGTGAGTGTCGATTACAGATCCACCAGCGAACTCAACGGCCACCGGGGATTTTTGTGTTCGGACATCTCGATCGCGACCTTTCCCACGGTGATGGGACTCTCGATGCGGACGGCTATGTGGTTGGGATCATCGGTTACCCACACGGTCATCTTCTCCCCGCCTTCGAACATGGTACCATGGACTAGAAGAGGTTTGAACTTGATCGTGCGAAACTTCGCATACTTGGTACGGATAGTCTCCTTACCGAGATACCGGACGTAAAGATGATAGACCTGCCGGTCGAGGAACATATCGAAGTAGATCTTATCCCCCGGCTTATGATGATTGAAATCGATGTTCCGGGCATAGTACGACGCGCTCAGCACATCCTGGATACAATTCGGAACGGGGAACACCCCGGCATTGGTGATGGCGGTATGCGCGGCTTTGACAAAGGTGACATTCTCGTAGGTCTTATATCCTCCTTCGTCCACATTGCGGATGAATTTGTAGGGTTGAAGGCTGCCGGTGTCGATATAGCTTTCGTATTTATCGCGCACCCGGAAGAATTTGTCGTAAAAAGGATAGGTCTTCCCTTCCGCGACAATGTGATAGACAGGCTTTCCTTCGAAATGTTCGAGCACGGTATTGAATGTACATTCACCTGCGGCGGCATAGACGCCTGCTAAAGTATAGTAGACTTTGTAGGTCAGCTGTTCGCCTGCCTGGAACGCCGTATTGTGGAGACCGCGGCAAAACTCATCTCCGGGGCCACCCGGCTGCCCGCCTGCCGTATCCTGGCCATTAGCATCCCACGCCATTACAGGTAAAAAAAGCGTCACCAACAAGATACAGACCGTAGTAATTACTCTCATCGACTTTTGAATAATTTGATGCTTACAATTAACAAACTTCCTATCAAGGCTGGTATGATTAGATTAATTAGCCAGATCGCAAAACTGGCGGCGAATATTCCCACTGTATTGGGGCTATACAGTTCCAATACCTGGATACTAGCCTCCCATCTCAAACCCAATTCTGTAAGGAAGGTAAAGGTAGGGACTATCGCCATCACCAGAAATACAACACTCATGCCACCCCCCGCCTGCCAGAACCCGATATTTACCCCAAAAACGGCAAATACCAGGCTATATTGAGCGATAAACACAATATATCTGCCAAAAGATAAGAACAAAATCCGCACTAAGATCGTTGCATCAAAATTTTCTAAAACTTTTAAATAAGCACTAAATCGCTGTGTTCCCGGGATCTTAAGCAGCAAGCGGCTCACCCAATCCAACCGGAAATAAATAAATGTTAAACTTACCAGCAGGATCACGACGATGGCCATCAGAATATTCAATGCCAGAGGTAGATGCGACTCGGACGGGAGAGGACGATGCGATGCGGCCCCTACATAAAGTGTTCCTGCTAAACCCACGACCAGGGTGATCATCAGCTGCGCCATGCTGCAGGCGATGGTCAGGGCGATGGCCTGTGCGCGATGGCCTTCCCGGATATAGAGGATGCGGCCCAGGTAATCGCCCATTCGGTTCGGGGTGAAGCTGGCGACGGCGGCGCCGGTGAAAACTGCTTTGAAAGCGTTCCCAAAGGGCAGGCCACCCACTGGCCGAAGCGCCAGCTGCCATTTACGGGCTTCGATCCCCCAGTTCACGAACATCAGGGCGAATACCAACCAGAGCTTCCATTGCAACGGCCCGGTGACGCCGCTCATGACCTCGCTGAGCGATGTCCGCCAATTGTGCTGCCGGGTGATCTGCCAATAGATAAATACTCCGAGTACCAGGAATACTACCGGGCCGATCAAGCGGCTAATAATTGGCCTTCGGCCAGAACTGCGTTCTTTTGTATATACTATTTTTATACCTTTATTCAATTCAATGCAATCTAAAATAATTTTAGGTATAGATCCCGGTACAGTCGTCATGGGTTACGGTCTGGTTAAGTGTACCGGCGACAAGCTTACACTCATCGAGATGGGTGTCCTGCGGTTACCCACCCGGCAGGATGGATACGAAAGGTTGCATTTGATCCACAAAAAGGTCCATGAGCTCATCGGCCGGTTCCGTCCGGAAGATTTTGCCATCGAAGCGCCTTTCTTTGGTAAGAACGTACAAAGCATGCTAAAATTGGGGCGTGCGCAAGGTGTGGCAATCGCCACGGCGATGCAAGCCGGTATGAGCGTCACCGAATATTCGCCCAAAAAGGTCAAGCAATCGATCACCGGTAACGGAAATGCGGAAAAAGAAAAGGTCTGGAAGATGTTGCAGCATATCCTGCAGCTGGAGCAGGATATTCCCGCCTATGATGCTTCCGACGCGTTGGCCGTGGCCGTATGCCATTATTTTCAAAACCAGATGGACGAAAAGCTTTCCCAGGTTTCCGCCGAAGGGAGCAAGACGGGCACGGCCCGGCGAAAAAAGGCCGGTAGCTGGGAGGATTTTATCCGCCAAAATCCCGGGCGGGCGCGTTGACACGAAATCTTCTTTTTTTGTTTTTGTGCGCAACGACCCTCGCAGCGTCTGCGCAAACCAGGTATAAGGACCTCGTGTTTTCCAGCTACACCGTGGAGAAAGGACTTACCTACAGCGAGCATCAGCGATTCGATCTGTATCAACCCAAAGGCGACAGCAACACCCGTCGTCCGCTGATGATCTGGATCCATGGCGGCGGATTCAAATTCGGTTCCCGCCGCGCCGCGGGAATCCGGCTGTGGTGCAAGACCTTTGCACGGCGGGGTTATGTCTGCGCCGCCATCGATTACCGATTAGGAAAGAAAAACCTTAGCTTCAACTTTACCGATCTTGTCGCCAACTGTCTCACCGCCGTCCGCGATGTCCGGCATGCCGTTGCTTATTTCAAGGCAGGTGCGGCAGCGTGGAACATCGATACCACACGTATCATCCTCGCCGGTAATTCCGCGGGTGGCATCCTGGCCCTGCAGGCCGTCTATAGCAACGATGCCGAATTGCAAAAGCTGCCGCCCACTAAGGAGGCCGCCACACCCGGATGGGATGCCCGTGCGCTCTCCGGCAACGTCAACACCATGGGGATTGCGGCGATCGTGAACTACTGGGGTGGCATCTTCGATACGCTATGGCTGCGTCAGGCGCGGGTTCCCATCGTAAGCGTGCATGGCGACAGGGACAAGATCGTTCCTTATGATCATAAGGATTACCCGTTGTTCGGTAGTCTCCCGATCCACCGGGTAGCCGACGCCCTTGGCATTCCCAATGCTCTAAAGACCTATCACGGCTATTCGCATGAGCTGCAAAAGCATTTCTTGCCACTGATCGCCGGCCATGGAACGAAGAAACGATGGCGCGATGCCGCTGAGTTCACGGCCGATTTTCTCTACACCATAGCCGCTTCCAGCGGCTCGTCCGATAGGACAGACGTTAGCGCTTTGCCAGAAATGCGCTAGTTTTCGAGAAGCGCATTTCTGGCACATATTTGCTGCAAAAAGAATAAGCAATAAATCTTTCATGATGGGCGAGAGAAATGGGAATGGCCAGCGGCTGGTCCCCAGCGAGAACAATAGGACAACCCGCCGCATCCTTTTCCAGCCGCAGATCATCCCGCGACAAAACGGAGCTCAATTCCCCAAGCGCCAGCTTGCGCACAGCAGCCGACTGGTCGGCATAGGTGGCAGAGTCGATAGCCGAAAAACCCCAATGCGTATCGGTAAATTGCTGATCCTCACTTACGATGGTGACAATAACGCCGTCGCGGACCCAGGTGCGCGAACAGAGCGTTTGGCCGGCCACACCGGTCGGTCCCACGAGACGCTGCGCGACGACGATGCCGGCATAGAAATACACGTCTCCACACGGCGGATCGATCTGCTGCACCTCGATCCGTAAAGGCGCGAACACCAGCTCCGGGAAAAGTCTTTTTTGATATTTGTAAACGGATTCCTTAACAGACCAGCACAACCATACATAATGATCGAAAGGCAGACCTGAAACCGCTAACCGTGCGAAACCTTCCACTTCGGCTGCTGTAAGGATGCGGGAATAAAAGCGCGGCAGCCTGGTCCTCTCCGACCGCGTAACGGGCAAATAAACCAGATCGTTGCCGCTACTGTTTCTCATTTATTTATTTTATCGGAAATAACGTCGATACAGGAGCCTACGGAGATCATTTTCTCCGAGGAATCGAAGTCGATCTCGATGTTGTATTTCGCCTCGGCATCGATGATGACGTCAACCAGGTTGGAAGAATTGATCTTTAGGTCCTTAACGAGGTCCGTCTGTTCGTTGATGTTCCGCAACAGTTCCTTGTTTTCCGTATATGGTTCCAGTACCCTTTTAAGTTCCTCTAAGATCTCGCGTCTATCCATGTTGATTATATTTAGAAAAAATTAAACATGCGTTCACGTCGCCGAAACCAAAATTCGCCTTGGCGACGATATTGATGGGTGTATCGACCCGTTCCACCGGCATCCGGCTAAGGTCGATCAATTTCAGTATCTCGCCATTGGGATCTTCCAGGTTGATATTGGGGTGTACAAACTGATGTTTGATCTGTAGTACCGCTCCCACGGCCTCGATCGAACCCGCGGCGCTCAACGAATGCCCGATCATCGACTTCAACGAATTGATCAGCGGGAAATTACGACCATTTCTATCAAGCGCCAAGCACCAATTTTGAATTTCCAGCGTATCGGCCGCGGTCGCCGTCAAATGCCCGCTGATCAGGTCCAGGTCGGCCGGCTTGACCCGGGCATTGTCCAGGGCATCGGTGATACAGCGAATAACCCCCGGCGCCGCCGGCGCCGTCATCGAGCCTCCCTTGCGCTGACCGCCTGAATTACAGGCCCCGCCCAGCAATTCGGCATATATCTTAGCCTTCCTTTGCAAAGCATATTCCAGGTCTTCCAGCACCAGGGCTCCCGCCCCGGAACCGGGTACAAAACCACCGGCCGTCGCACTCATGGGACGGGAGGCTTTTTCCGGGACATTATTATGCTTCCGGGAAAGGATACGCATCGAATCGAATGCTCCGAAGATATATTGATCCACATGTTCGCTGCTTCCCACCAACATCCGCTTGGCCAACCCCTGATGTATATATTCATATCCCATGAGCACGGCCTGGGTGCCGGTGGCGCAGGCCGCAGAGTTGGCAATGACCCGGTTACCCAATCCCAATTTACCTGAGATATAAGCAGTTATGCCGCTATTCATAAACTGCTCGACTACCCTTGAACCCAGTTTCCGGGCCTCGCCGGCATCGACCCGGTTAAAGATCCTTTTCACGGTCTCGACCCCGGCCACGCTGCTGCCGAACACGCAGCCGGCATCCCATAGCGCTTCTTCGCCGGCGGCGACATGCCCTGCATCTTTCCAGGCGTCGACGGCCGCCATGAGTCCATAGGCGATAGCCTGCCCCTGTAGGCCATGAAAGGTGACCTCGGAGACATAGTTCTTTAGGATATCCCATTCGAACTGGGGAATACCCGCCACCTGGCAATTAAATTTAAGTGCCTCATATTGAGGAACATAACGAATCCCAGTCACCCCATTCCGGATAGCCTCCAGGAACGCTGGGACACCCAATCCATTGGGGGAAACGACTCCTAATCCTGTAACGACTACCCGGCGGTTCATAATATAGTTATAGTTTCTTCAAAAAGCCTGAAAAAACGCCTTTCGCCACCCGTTCCCCGGCGGCATCGTGCATTTCAACCCGGCATTTTAGCTTGTCGAAACGGAAATATTCTTTTTTTGATGTAACGGTGAGTCGCTGCCCCGGCAATGCCATCTTGAAAAATTCGACATTGGCGGAGCTCAGCAATGGGAAGATGGCGGCCGTAAGCGAGGCGGGTTTCGCGTCGGCGGTTGCTGCGCCGTTTGCGGGAGCCTTTCCCTCTGTGATTAAAAAAATACCCAGAACGACCAGCCCGATCTGCGCCATGATCTCGGTGAGGATGGCGCCCGGTGTCACCGGATTACCCGGGAAATGATCGGCATAAAAAAACGAATCCGGCTGTAAGGTATAATGACCGACGACCCCATCCGCATCGACATACGCGATCTCCTCCACGAAGCGGAAGGAGGACTTATACGGTAATAGGTCGAGTATATAACGGTACATAGTGTTTTTCAGGTTATCTGATCAAGCTGCCTGCCGCAGCTTAGGATCTTTGTTCTAACGGCAATGTTCGCCTCCATCGACATGCAGGAGCGATCCGTTGATCCAGGCTGCTTCGTCCAGGCAAAGCAGGTATATGGCGTTAGCGATGTCTTCCACCTGTGTCATCCTGCCCAGCGGATTTCTCCGGGGCGTCAGATCGAGCAGCTGGTCGCTAGAAGGAATCCGTTTTAGCGATGGTGTGGCCGTTATACCGGCCTGTATCAAATTGGTCTTGAGCCCGTATTTACCCAGTTCCACGGCCATATAGGTCACCAGGCTTTCCAGCGAAGCCTTGGCGATCGATACGGCGGCATATCCATCCCAATATTTGTGGGCCCCTTCGCTCGTAAGCCCGATGATCCTCGCATCTGCACAAAACAACCCATTCACGAACAACGATCGTGCCCAATCGAGCAGGCTGGTGCCCATGGCATACGCGGTGAACCGGATATCTTCGATGCCCAGCAACTCGGTAGCCTCCCCCGGGGCGGCCGCCAATGGTTTCAGGTTGCCTCGCGCAATGGAATGCAACAGCAGGCGAACCCGTTGTTTTCTCCCCTCGGCGGCTGCAAACTGCCGGACAAAGGCCTCCCGGGAATCCGCATCGAGGGCATTCACATTATGGGCTTCGATGGTCACGCCCGCCGCCGCGGCTATGCGCTGCAATTTTTCTTTCAGGGCCTTTTCCCCGGCACTTGTTTCCCGATACAGCGCGGCGATATTCATGCCGTGCAGGGCAAGTTTTTCCACTGTCGCCAGACCGAATCCACTCGACCCGCCCAAGATGATTGCCCACCGATCAGAAAATTGTTTCTCCATTCGAAAAATCCGCTAGGCGGTAAAATTAGGGAAAGAAGCCCTTTCTATTGCCCAAAAAATCATTATTCTTTATATTTGTCGCCCGCCCCAAAGGCGCACCCAGGTTATGAAGATCGGATTCCTATTTATTTCCCTCGCCTTTATTTTCAAACCTGGCCCCATCCTCAAAGGTGGAAAAATGCCCGGTGCACAGCAAATCTTCGACAAAAGCGGTTATTATCACGTGATGGCATCCGGGGACCTGGCGGCGATCGACTCTGAACTGGTAGTCCTCAACCACGCACCGACAAAGGAAAAAGAAGCCTATGAAGGCGCTTTGCAGATGAAGAAAGCCGGCCTGCTTCGCCGGCCGAAAGAAAAGCTCGCTGTTTTCCGTTCCGGCGCAACGAAACTGGAGACGGCAATGGCCTCGGACAGCAGCAACGGCGAATATCATTTCCTTCGGCTGATCATCCAGGAACATGCGCCCGCCATCGTTCATTATCACAACGACGAGGAAAAGGACAGTGCGTTTATCTACCGGGTTTTCAAAACACTGCCGCCGGTGGTACAAAAAGCTATCAGGGATTATTGCCCACATTCCAAACGATTACATGCAAAAGATCTGAATGGGTAAAAAAATACTGGTCATTTATTACTCCCAGAGCGGCCAATTGGCGGAGATCGTCGACACCTTTACGTCACCGCTGGAAACGGCCGGACACGAAGTGGAAAAGGTCAGGATCGAAACGGACCCTGCCTACGGATTCCCCTGGACGCCACAACGGTTCTATGCCGTGATGCCGGATTGCGTATTGGGTGTTCCGGTTACCCTGAGGCCTTTCGGGCTCCGGCATGCTTCGTATGATTTGATCATTCTTGGCTATCAGGCCTGGTTCCTCTGGCCCAGCATTCCCGTGAACAGTCTGCTGCATCATCCGGCGTTTCTCGCTGTCCTTCGCGGGGCGCCCGTGATCACGATCACCGGCGCGAGGAACATGTGGGTGAATGCCTTTACAGAGGTGCGAAAAATGCTTGCACAGGCTGGCGCGAATTTGGTAGGTAATATTGCATTGGTGGACCGGCATTTGAACCATATCAGCTACGTGACGATCTTTCACTGGCTCCTCGGCGGCAAAAAAAGCCGGTATCTTGGTTTCTTTCCCTATCCGGGTGTATCGGCCGCCGACATCGAACATACCCGGGTATTTGGGGAGATCGTCGTGGAGCATCTCGACAATTTCTCCGGTCTCCAACAAGCCTTGATGCAAGCAGGCGCGGTAGATTTGAAGTATTCGTTATTGCTGCTGGAAACCAAAGCCGTACCTACCTATATTATCTGGGCGAGGTTCATCGTGAAACGGAAAAAAAGGAAGGACTGGCTGGCCGGATTCAAATATTATCTGCTATTTTCACTCTTTGTTGCAGCACCCGTGATCCTTATCCTGGACAGCATTTTTATACGCCCGTTCTCAAAGAAGCGTATACTTGTGAAGAAACAACATTATTTAGCGTTGAATTAATCGAACCCATATGTCACTCCGTCCAGTTTATATCACTAAAACTTCGATGTATCTCCCTAATGATCCCGTCTCTATCGACGAGATGGAAGACTATCTGGGCTACATCAACGGCAAGCCTTCCAAGTCGAGAAAGATCGTGCTGCGCAACAACGGCATCCAGACCAGGTACTATGCGCTCGACAAGCAGCAGAAGGCCACGCATACCAATGCGGAGATGACGGCGCTTGCCGTAAAGAAATTGTTCGAACAGGACCCTGAGGAATTGAAAACCATCGACCTGCTGTCCTGTGGCACTTCGAGCCCCGATCAAATGATGCCGAGCCATGCCGTGATGACCCATGGCTGGCTGCCCGAGGCGGAGTCGATCGAGGTCGTCTCGCCGTCAGGCGTTTGCTGTGCCGGTATGCATGCCCTGAAATACGCCTATATGGCCGTGAGATCGGGCGAGGCGCACAAAGCCGTGGCTACAGGCTCGGAACGGTTCTCTGCATCGCTCGTCGCCAATGTCTTCGAGGAGGAGGCGCATAAACTCGTGGAGCTGGACAAGAATCCCTTTATCAGCTTCGATAAAGAGTTCCTGCGCTGGATGCTCTCCGATGGAGCATCCGCTTTTTTATTGACGGATGAACCCAATCCGGACGGCCTCAGCTTACGGATCGATTGGATCGAAGGCGCCTCCTATGCCAATAAGATGGAGACCTGTATGTATATGGCGTGCGACAAACAGCCCGATGGCACCGTTAAAAGCTATCTGGAATTTTCGCCCGAAGAGATCATCGAGAAAAGCATCTTCAGCATCAAGCAGGATATCTCGCTTTTGCGCGACAATATCGTGCCCCTGGGCGCCAAAAGGATCAAAGAGATCTTCGACCGTAAGGGTCTGACGTCCGATGATATCGACTACTTCCTGCCGCATATGTCGAGTGAGTTCTTCAAGAGCAAGATCTTCGAACAGATCGCCTACTACGGTGCCACCATCCCCTATGAAAAGTGGTTCGTGAATCTTGCAACCCTGGGGAATGTGGGCGCCGGCAGCGTCTACCTGATGGTCACCGAGCTGTTCCATAGCGGGAAGCTGAAGAAAGGCGACCGCATCTTGTGTCTGGTTCCCGAAAGTTCGCGGTTCTCCTATATGTTTGCGATGCTAACCGCGTGTTAATCTCGTCGACGATGAAAAAAGAAGATATTCCACAGGATACGGGCGCTTTTGGCAAGATCACCAAAGAGGTATGTTATGCCACGGATGCCGAAGGCCACTATACCACAGAGCTTAGCAAAGGCTGGGACGTGAAGAATAGTGCCAATGATGCCGCCTGGCAGGATATCGGGGAACGTCAGAAGACAGCAATGGCGCGGGTGCTAAATAAAGAAGCCAGCCCGATATTGTATTTTATGGAGCTGAAACTTATGGACATCAAGGTACTCGCCGGCTATACGGGTTTCTGGGCCTGGCAGGTCCGGCGGCATATGCGCCCCGACGTTTTTAAGAACCTTTCCGACCGCCGGCTGCGTCGCTATGCAGAAGTCTTTGAGGTCCGGGTCGAAGATTTGAAAAACATGATCCCGCAATGAAGCTTCCTTTCGAACATATCCAGGCCGCCCATTGTGAGAATGGCGTTACTACCAGTTTACTGCATACCATCGGCATCGACCGCATCACGGAGCCGCTGGCATTTGGCATCGGCTCGGGCCTGTTCTTCACCTATATCCCCTTATTAACGGTCAACAATGGCCCTGCCTTCGCCTTCAGGACAATGCCGGGTCTTATCTTCAAACGTACCTGTACGGCGCTCAATGTTCCGGTACACCGCGAAAAGTTTCGGTCGAGGGAGAAAGCCCGGCAGGTGCTGGATGCCTGTCTGGACGTTGGACACGTGGTGGGGTGCCAGGTGGGGGTATTCTATTTGCCTTATTTCCCTAAAGAATACCGGTTTCATTTTAACGCACATAATATAATCGTATACGGTCGCGAAGACGACCGCTATCTCATCAGCGACCCGGTAATGGAGATGACGACGAGTCTGAGCGCCTATGAGTTGGAACGGGTGCGTTTCGCCCGGGGCGTGCTGGCGCCGCGAGGACAGTTGTATTATCCTAAGATAGGGAGACCCGTCACCGACGAGCAGATCGCGCTGGGCATTAAGAAAGGCGTCATTCGGAATATCCGGGACATGCTGCATATTCCCGGGCCCTTTGCCGGTGTCAGCGGCATCCGGTATACCGGAAAGAAAATAAAACGGTGGCGCGACAAGCTGGGCCCGAAACAGGCCGGGCTTTATCTGGCGCAGCTCGTACGGATGCAGGAAGAGATCGGCACGGGCGGGGGTGGATTCCGGTATATCTATGCGGCCTTTCTGCAACAGGCACAGGCTTTTCATCCGGATGAGGCGCTGTCCCGCATTTCGGATATCTTTACGCGGTCGGGCGATCTCTGGCGAGACGCCGCGGTACAGGCTGCCGGCATCTATAAAGGCCGCATCGGCAGCCAGGAAGACTTCAACCGGATGGGCGACTATCTCCTCGAGATAGCGGCGCTGGAGAAACAGGCTTTCCAGGCATTGTCTAAAATCAATTGGCGCCCATGAACCCACAGCCACCTGGAACGACTCAGCCGCCGGCACCCGAGCCGGCCCTCCGAATCAGCGATCTTTCCTTTGGCTATCCGGGACAACCACCGATCTTTGCGGATTTTGCCCTGGAGGTGCCGGAAGGCAGCCGGTTTGGATTATTCGGTCCTAACGGTGCGGGGAAGACGACGTTGATGCAACTGATCACGGGTCTGCTCACTCCTTCCCGGGGCGATATCCGAATCTTCGGGCAGCCTGTGGTCCGGGGCGAGCGGCGCGTCAATAAGCTTTTTGGATTCGTTCCCCAGGATCTTTCGTTCTATGAAGAACTGAGTCCGGTGGAGAACCTGGCTTTTTTTGGCGCCTGGTCGGGGTTGGACCACGCTACCATCCGGCGGCGAACCGATGAGCTGCTGGTGATCCTCGGGCTGAAGGATGTCCGCGATAAAAAAGTCGCGCAGTTTTCCGGTGGCATGAAACGCCGCGTCAACCTGGCCATCGGTGTCATCCACCGGCCGCGGCTTCTATTCCTCGACGAACCCACCGTGGGAGTGGATGTGCAGACGCGCGCGGCCATCATCCGCTATCTTAAGGATCTGAACAGCGAAGGGATGACCCTGATCTATACCTCGCACCAGCTCGGCGAGGCAGAGAGTCTTTGCGACCGGGTCGCGCTTATCGATCAGGGCCGGATCGTAGCACAGGACGCGCTGGATGCGCTGCTTGCCGCTCACCTGTCCAGCGGGCTCGAAGGATTATTCTTACAATTGACAGGAAAAGCCTACCGGGATATCGATGTTTAAACTCTCGGCCACCATATCGAAAGATGTCAGGGTACTCCTGCGCGACAGGATCGGGTTGATCTTTATGTTCGGCATGCCGATCCTGCTGGTATTGATCGTCACGAGTATCCAGAACAGTACCTTCGAACTGGTGGGTAAGAGCAAAGTTTCCCTGCTGATCTGTAACCGCGACACCGGAGGAGCCAGCCGCGAGTTCATACTGGCCGTCGATACCATCGGTTTTTTTCAGCTGGTGCCGGCCCCTGCAGGAGCGGCCTCGTTGTCCGGTGCGGCCGCAGCGGATCTGATCCACGAGCGCATCCGGCACAAGGACGCCTTGCTGGGACTCGTGATCCCCGCGGATTTTTCGGCACGCATCGCGGCCAGGGCCAAAAGCGTCACAGGGAAGGTACAAGCCAGCTTCGGGCTCGATAGTACCATGAATGCGCCGGATTCCCAGGATAGTTTACCAGTTTCCTTATATTATGACCCCGTCCTCCAGGAGTCCTTCCGCCGAAGCGCCGAAGGCGCGCTGTACAGCGCCTTGCAATTGGTCGAGAGTAAACAGATCCTGCGAACCCTTTATTATGCATTGAACGAAAAAGCGCTGCCCGACTCGCTCGAGCGACAACTGTTGAACAACCGGACCCGCATCGACGAGCTGCCCGCGGTTTCACGAAAGGACAACCGCGATCTGCCCAATGCCACGCAGCACAATATCCCGTCGTGGACCATCTTCGCCATGTTCTTTGTCGTCCTGTCCCTGGGCAGCGGCATCGTGCGCGAAAAACGCAATGGCAGCTTTATCCGGCTGAAGACCCTGCCCACCTCCTATGCCGTCGCCATTTTCTCCAAACAGCTCACCTATCTGGTAGTGACGCTGGCCCAGGCCGTGGTCATCTTTGCGCTTGGAGCCTGGCTATTTCCGGTGATCGGCCTGCCGCCCCTTCATTTTCCCGGGGACTGGGCCGCCTTGATCGTCGTGACACTTTTGTGCGGCTGGTGTGCCGTGAGCTATGCGATCTGTATCGGCGTGTTCGCGCAAACCGAAGAACAGGCCAATGGTTTTGGCGCGGTGTCCATCGTCATCCTGGCGGCGGTTGGCGGGTTGATGGTTCCCAGTTTTGCGATGCCCGGCTCGTTCCATCTGGCGATGTCGCTCTCCCCCCTGCATTGGTGTCTGGAAGCCTACTACGGGCTTTTCCTCGAAGGTGGTAGTTTAAAGGATGTTTGGGCAAATATCCTATCTTTATTCCTTATTATTGCTGCTCTGCAGGGCTTGAGCTTTTGGGGGCTGAAAAGAAAAAATCTCATTTGAATCATGGAAACTGCACAACTTAAAGAACGACTAAAAGCACAGATCATAGAATTCCTGAACCTTTCCTCCACCACGCCTGCAGACATCGCAGATGACCAGCCGTTGTTCGGCGAAGGGTTGGGGCTGGACTCCATAGATTCCCTTGAACTTATCGTCCTGCTGAATAGGGAATATGGGATCGTCATCAAAGATCCCAAAGAGGGACGTAAGGTACTTGTCGACGTCAATACCATGGTCGATTATATCACGCAGCACAGAACGAAATAACTCAGTGGCCAGCAGAGTCTTCGTGACAGGTATGGGCGTCATCAGCGCTATAGGAGACAGCTTAGCGGCCAACCGGAAGGCGCTTGTCCGCAAGGAAAGCGGTATCGGGTATTCAGGACCGGCCAATTCCCGTTACGTCGGAGTCATCCCATTTGGCAGCGTCACCTTTTCGAACGCGGAGCTCATGGAGCACACGGGCATCTACGACGCGGGAGTCTCCCGTACGACGCTGCTGGCGGCGCATGCCTTCCGGCAAGCCATCCAGGATGCCGGTCTCCTACTATCCGAAGCCACATCAGGCGGTGCTGCATCTGGCTGCACTACGCTGCTCACTGCCACCGATACGGCGCTCATCGGAGCAACCACCGTCGGCGGCATGTGTCTCACCGACGAACTTTACCGGGATACCAATGGCGGGGCGCAGGGTTCCGGTTATCTGGCGTCATACGACGGTGCATCGGTGCAGCAGTATCTGCAAAACCGTTATGGCCTCAGCGGACTGGTGACGACTATCAATACGGCCTGCTCGTCTTCGGCCAATGCCATCCAGTATGGCGGCCGGCTGATCCGCAATGGACTGGTACGGCGAGCCATCGTCGGTGGCGTCGACAGTCTGGCCAAATACACCATCAATGGATTCAATGCCTTGCAGATCCTGGCTCCCGCAGCCTGCAAACCCTTCGACGAACACCGGCAGGGGCTGAACCTGGGTGAAGGTGCGGGATTCCTGGTGCTGGAGCGCGAGGAAGATCTCGCGGGGAAAAAAGTCTATGCCGAACTCCGGGGCTCTTGCAATGTCAATGATGCGTATCATGCTTCGTCGCTTTCACCCAACGGGGAAGGCCCCTTTCTTGCTATGCAGGGGGCTTTGCGCTCGGCGGGGCTGGACGCTTCCGCGATCGGCTATATCAATGCCCATGGTACCGGAACGGAGAACAACGATGCCTCGGAAAGCCAGGCCATGATCCGCATCTTCGGTACACCGCCGGCTTTTGCCTCGACAAAGTCAAGCACCGGCCATACCCTGGGCGCATCGGGCGCGATCGAGGCCATCTATAGTATCCTCGACCTCTTTTATCAGGAAGCCTATCCCAGTGTGAACTTTTCGACGCCGATGCCGGAAACCGGGTTGCGCCCCCTCACGGAATTCCAGCCGATGAAGCTGGAACATGTGTTATCCAACTCTTTCGGTTTTGGCGGGAACTGTACGTCGCTGGTATTTTCAGTCGCCCCAGCCGGCCTGGCCAAAGTCATTTGAACATGTTATATATCCATCGCACGAGCTGTATCTCCCCGCAACCCCGCCTCGTCGGAGGCGAAGAGGCGTCCGTATTGGCCGGAGGCGAAGGCCGTGGGACGGCTGCGGGCCCCGTGAATGGCGTCTATAGAGTCGTCGAACCCGGCTATCCCGGCATCCCCCCCAATACGCTTCGGCGCATGAGCAAGGCCGTTCGGCTGGGCGTAGGCGCCGCGATGCCGCTGATCCGGCAGGAGCGCATCGACGGTATCCTCATCGGCACCGGCAATGGCGGGATGGAAGAGAGTGTCAAATTCCTGCGGCAGATCGTCGACTATGCGGAAGGGATGCTGGCGCCCGGTAATTTTGTACAAGGCATCCCCAATGCCATCGCCTCCCAGATCGGGTTGTCGGGTCACCTCAGGGGCTACAACAGCACCTATATTCACCGCGGGCTTGGATTCGAACATGCCCTCATCGACGCAAGCATGCTTATCAGCGAGCATCCCGGCACCCGTTATCTGGTCGGCGGCGTCGACGAGGTATCGGGTTACCACTATCGGATCGAACTGGCAGATGGCTGGTACAAGACCACGGTGACGCCCGGTCTTTCCCTGTATGACTACGATTCTCCCGGCTCCATTGCCGGGGAAGGTGCGGCGCTTTTCCTGGTGAGCGGCGAGTCGGCCGATGCGGTGGCGGCTATAAAAGGGATCGAGACTTTTCACGGTACCGATCAGCATGTCGTAGTGACGCGGTTACGGGCGTTCCTGGCCCGGCACCTGCCAGCCGGATCGCAGCCGGGGCAGCAACTATCCGGATCGCCGGCCCTGTACCTCAGTGGGGAAAATGGCGATAACCGCGCCTTGCCTTTTTATTCGGCATGTGCCGCTGTCCTCGATCCGGCGGTTCCGGTGGTCCGTTACAAGCATCTTTGCGGCGAGTACCCTACGGCGTCGGCCTTTGCTGTCTGGCTGGCATTACAGTTTGTCCCCCCGCAGCCGTTGCCGCAGCATATTCTCTTCTACAACAACCACAAGCTCACGCAGCACAGCTTCATTCTGCTCGAAAGGTTCCGTTGAATTTAAAGAAGAGGACATCAGCCGCACGGAAGGTGGCTGTCACCTGGAATGGGTGTCGGAGGCGGACCATTTCTCGATCGTATAAAGATCATTCAACAGCATCAGCGTCTGAGTTTGGGCGGCGGCGGCGGGGCGCCATGAGGCGGCGGCGGCGGCGGGGCGCCATGAGGCGGCGGCGGCGCTCCATGAGGTCTCGGCGGCGCGCCATGAGGTCTCGGATGTGGCGGCAGTTTTACATGTGGCTTCCTGATCTTCGGCCACTTGATCTTAGGATGGGGCGGGGGTGGCGGCGGATGGCCATGTGGTGGCGGCGGCGGCGTCTGGGACATTGCGGCACCCGTCATGAAAATGCCGAGCCCAAGCAGGGCCATGAAAACGATAGACAGTTTCCGTTTCATTTATTCAAATGTGTGCGACGGGGTATGGTTGCTGGCGAATTTACCCATCCCCGTCGCACGTCTAATGATGGGCCTTCGGCCGCGGACCACCGGTCCGCTAGGAGGCGGCAGCGAGCAAGAACGCCGCATGGTGAACGCCAAGGTAATCATTATAAACGAGGATGCGTCTGTGGACGCCCGCCTTGATCAGGCGGGACGCCAGCCACAGGGCATATGCCGTGGAAGTGGGATATTCTCCACATTGCGTCTTGTAGGGCTGGGTAGGTATCTCCGGAAAGATCTCCTCGCCGATAACCAGGTCGATGGAACCCGGGTCGACAGCCATATCCTTTAAAAAACCCTGCATCTCCCGCCGGGCATCCTCGGGGGTCTCCGGTCGATAAAACGTCGTCATCCCTTCCAGTTTCGCAAAGTCGCCGGGACCAGGTTCGTTGGCAAATAAGAAAAAAGCAGCGCCCTCCCCCGCCAGGGCATGACGATACAATCCAAAACGGCTGAGGATCGCATAGTTGGCGTCGGTGAGCTCATCCAATCCACCGGCAAGTACGGTGGTCGCTTCGCCCTCCCGTAAAAGCAGGATCGCATCCAGCACAGCATTCTCGAAGGAAAAACCCCGGTGGACAAAGGTATTGTTATAGCCCGTACATTGCAGGATCAGGGCTATCTGTGCGCCTACCGTATTGTGCGTGCTCTGGATAAAGGTCGCCGGTTGAAGCGCCTCTTCTTTCCGTGTGATCATGTTCCTGAGAAATACCACGGTGTCTTCCACACAGCCGTAGCCGGTACCGGTGACGATCGCATCGGGCATCGGCAGGCCGGCTTCCACGAGACAGGACTTGGCGGCGGCCACTCCCATACGGATGATCCGGCTCATCCGGCGGAGCGTCTTAGCGTCGATAAGCTCCTCATAGTTTGGCTCGATACAGGCCAGGCGGTTACCCGCGGGTTTAGCAAGGGGTGGCAGGTCCGCGGCCCCGATGTTAGTCGTAGGAGCGATACAGGCCGCGGATCGGATATAGATGTTCATCGGGATTGCTTTGAGAAGATGAGCGAGGTACAATTTCCGCCGAAACCAAATGAATTGGACAGCACATTCCTTAGCGGCTGCCCTTTGAGAAATTCCGTCGTAGGGGTGAAGGGCAGCTCCGTCATCGGCGTTTCGAACCTGAGATTGGGATAGATGAGCCCGTTAAGGACCGCGAGCACGCTAAACACCGCTTCGATGCCGCCGCTTGCGCCCAGGGTATGCCCGGTGAACGACTTCGTCGAGCTCATAGCCGGATACACCGGATCGAACAGACGGCGGATGGCCGTTCCTTCCGCCAGGTCGTTGTTCTGTGTCCCCGTTCCATGGAGATTGATATAGCTGATGTCGGCGGGTTCCAGGCCGGCGCGTTGTAAGGCGCCCTTCATGGCGAGCCAGGACCCGCGACCGTCCGGCGATGACGCCGTTTGATGATAGGCGTCGTTGGCGTTGGCAAATCCGCTGAGGACACAGCCTGGGGGACTGCTCAGTGTTGCCGCGACGGCATCCGAGACCAGCACCACATATCCCGCGCCTTCTCCCAGGTTGAGGCCCAGGCGATCGTTGTCAAAAGGTTTGCAGAAACGGCTGTCGAGGATCATCAGGGAATTGAACCCGTTGAGCGTAAACCTCGTCAGGGCATCGGTGCCGCCGGCCACCACGATGTCGAGCAATCCGTTGCGGATCATCCTTGCGCCGAAACTTATGGCATTGGCCGAAGAAGAGCAGGCCGTGCTGATAGTCGAATGAAAATGCGTGATCCCCAGGCGGTCCGCTACCCATTCCGTGACGCTGCCGCATTCATGCAAGACTACGTCGCGCAACCGGCCATACCGGGGGTTGTCGAGGAAGGACGCGTAAAAATTTTCGGTCCTGTCCATCCCGCCTACGGTGTTGGCGCTGATAAAACCGGTGCGCCAGCGGACACGGTGGGGTATCGCCGCGCGCTCCAATGCCTCGCGCGCCGCGATGAGACTCAACAGCGCGGTGCGGCTCACGGATGTCTCCACCCCCGCCCATCGGGCGAGTGTCTCATTATCCGCTTTGACCTCGGCGACAGGCAGCTGTCCGCGATGGACCGTACCGAGATAGGTGATCGTATCCATTCCGGCCGCGCCTTTTTCAAACGAGCCGAGACATTCCGTGACATTTCTGCCGATGGCCGAGATAACGCCTGTCCCGGCGATAGCCACTGGAGCATTGGCTGCCCGTCCAGCCGGCATAGGTGCAGCACCCGGCGTGGAAATCAGCGAAGCGGTGGTGGCCGAAGTTATTCGCATGGCATGGAAATTTTAAAGATCCGATCCATATTCCCGGCGGTAAATGGCACCGCGCCGGCGGTTTTCTTTCTTTCGATCAAAAAGAGGGCCGCTTTGAAACCTTCCCCGAGCCATTCGACCCAGCCGGTAATACAGGCCCGGGCGATGCCCGCTTCGAGCAGATAGCCGACATATCGCGTCAGCAACGCCGGATCGAAACCGGTGGAAAGAAAAAAGGCATTCTCCCCTTTGAAACGATGCCGGATGCAGATCTCGCCGGTCACGATATTCGGCAGCGTGTATACAAATACGCTGGGGCTGGGAATGTCTTTAGTCGTTTGGGTATACCTGTAATCCGTGTCCAGGCTGGAGTTGGCATTGGATAAGACCACCGCAACTTCCTGGGGTTGGTAGGCCCCGGTTTCCCATCCTTCCAGCAAGAGCTCCGCCGCCGCGAACCCCAGCCGGCTCAGGTTGTCCATCTTGAAGAACTTGGGATATTGCCAGTTGAAATGCTGATACAACGCGGGAAGATAACCCGCCGGCTGCGACGAGCCGGCTGCAAATGAAAATATTTTTTTTTCATTTTTGTAGACCCCTTCTCCATCGATCACGCAACTTCCGGTAATGTACTCCATGCTTTTTATATCATTTGCTCAGGACAACAGCCGCATTGCAACCGCCGAAACCCGAGGCCGTTTTCAAACAGGTATCCAACGGCCCGCGTAAGAGCGACCGGCATATATTCAGCGGCGCGCTCACACCGTTCGTCTCGAAACCCGCACTGGGAACCACAATTCCTTCGCGCATCGACGCCAGTGTGACGATCGACTCGATGAGTCCCGCCGCGCCCAGGGTATGCCCATAATATCCTTTGAGACTGTTGACGGGGACGGCATTAAGTCCGGCAAGCGTGATCGCCTTGGCTTCCATTTCATCATTGTATGCTGTAGCCGTGCCATGCGCCGAGATAAAACCGACCCCGGCCGCGCCACATCCGGCCTCCCGCAGCGCCACCTCGATCGCATCTCCCAGCTCCCTGCCGGTACGCGAAGGCCCGGAGATATGATTGGCGTCGTTACTCACTGCGCCGCCGCGTAGCCGAAGTCCATGCCGGTATTCCCGGCGAGTGCTCAGGACCATGGTCCCGGCTCCTTCACCGAGATTAATGCCATCGCGGTCCCGGTCAAATGGGCGGCAATGGCCGGGACTTAGCGCCTGAAAAGAGCCGAAGCCGCTGAGGATAAATTTCGTGATCACATCCGCGCCGGTCACCACGGCATTGTCGAACAGTCCCGACCTCAACAGCCGCATACCCGTGATCATGCCCAGCAACCCGGAGATGCAGGCATTCGAAACCACAATGGGCGTTTGCGTAAACCCGAAATGCCGGGCCACCACGGCTGCGGAGCCAGGTAACGAGATACGTTCCGCCGGCGTATGGTCGTCGACATCCAGCAGATGTGTATTTCCCTTGGTGGAACACACGATCAGGATGGTTCGGTCGTCGGCCGGATGGATGCCGGGTGCCTGGTGAAGGGCGTCGGCCACAGATGATGCAAGCAGTCGCTCGAAGACGGTGAAGCCGCCACCGGCTGCATGGCTCGCAGCGGCATCCTCTGTAAGCAGGTCTTCACCGTCCATGGACCCGAAAAGCGCCGCGTAGAACGGCTGATCCGCCATCTCCGGCCGGTCCTGACGCCGCACACCCGTAATCCCCGCGACCAGCCGGGAAAAGTTTTCGGCCGTCGTCCCGCCTAGCGGCGAAACAATATTATCCGCGACTATAAAGATGTCTTTCTGCCCCCTCATATATTGGTCAGGATTTTCATTTCACAGGCGGCGATCTCGAACCCGCCAGCCATCACCTGTCCTGAAATTACAATAATATCCGGTATACGGGTCCGGATCGTGATCTCCGTGAGCAACTCGTCACCAGGAAGCGGGAGCGAGCCGATGGTAAAGCGGCTCACCGAGACAATATTTCCGGGCGTTACCCGCCGGCCGGAAGCTTATTTATTAAAACCCGATGGCCGGCTGTGAATGCTCCAGCAGGTGCCGCAGCTTTTCCAGCTCTTTATATTTGGGTTGGTCCGCGACAAAGCTCGGGAATATTTTCCTGATGCTTTCATAAACACCCGCCGTCAATGGGGCTAACCGTGACTGGCATTCGAGAAAGTCTATCGCCTGCGCGATCGCCATGGTCTGGATGGCGAGAACCTCGAAGGCGTTGTCGATCACTTTTTTAGCCAGCAGCGCCGAATTGCTGCCCATGCTCACGATATCCTGGTTATCATTGTTATTGGGTATGCTATGGACATACATCGGGAAGCTCAGGGTCTGGTTCTCCGCGACGGTAGAGGTAGCCGTGAACTGAATGCCCTGCATACCGAAATTGAACCCAAGGACGCCAAGATTCAGGAACGGAGGGAATTTCTGGTTAAGCTTGTCGTTGAACAAATAGTTCAGCTGCCGTTCCGAAAGCATGGATAACCGGGTGATGGCGATCTTAAGCTTATCCATTTCCAGCGAGACATAGTCGCCATGAAAATTTCCGCCATGGAAGATGTTGTCACCCTCATGATCCACTACGGGGTTGTCGCTTACCGAGTTCAGCTCGTCGACGACGACCTTTTCCGCTTGCACCACAGTATCATAAATGGGCCCGAGGATCTGGGTTACGCAACGTAGAGAGTAATACTCCTGTACCTTGTCTTCGAAGACTTCCTGTTCCAGGCTTCCGGGATGATACAAATGTTCGCTCCGGCTGCGGATCATCTGGCTGCCGGCCAGCAATTCGCGCATCATGGCGGCTATTTGTTGCTGCCCGCGATGCCGTTTGACGTGGTTCAGCTCACGCGAGTAATGATCATCATAAGCCTCGACGACTTCGTTGGTCATCGCGCTGAGGATGGCCGACCATTGGACCAATCGCCGCGCGCGGAGAATATTCACCAGACCGATCGCGGTCATTACGCTGGTCCCGTTGATAATGGCCAGGCCTTCGCGGATATGGATCGTCAGCGGTTGGATGCCCTGCTCCGCGAAGACTTCAGCGGTGGGACGCACCGCACCTTCAAAGATCACTTCTCCTTCACCGATGAGGGTAAGACCCACATGGGCCAGCTGAACGAGATCGCCGCTGGCGCCGACACCGCCATGTTCGTAGATACATGGGATGATATTGCGTTCGATCAGCGTGGCCAGCAGCTCGCACAGCTCGGGATGTACGCCGCTATAAGCCTGCATGAGACTGTTGAGCCTGGCGATCAGGGCCGCCTTGGACAAAAGGGCCGGCAACAGATTTCCGCTGCCCGAACTATGACTACGAATGAGGTTGTACTGTAATTGCAGGAGATTCTCCTTCTCCACCTTGTATTGCGCCATAGGGCCAAAACCGGTGTTGATGCCGTAGATGAGCTTATTGGCCGAGAATCCCGAGAGAAAAGTAAAATTCGTCCTTACCTTTTCCAGGGCGGTTTCGTCGAGGGCAAGTTTTGCCCGATGATAGAGCAGGTCGGCGAAGTCATCCAGGGAAAGTGGTCGCTGTCCAACAGGTGTCATGGGTGCAAATTTAGGAGTATTCATCTTCGGTCAATGAATTTGATCGCTTTTCTGGCGGCTTCGGGAAATTGCTTTTTTTGCATTTGGTCCTGGGTGAGGTATTCGATATGTGGACTTACCCGCAACCGTGCCTGCAGATAGGCGCGGATACGATGATCGCATGCCTCGCTGTCGGTGTCATGAGCGGTCACGACATGCAAAAGTATCTCATCCAGCCCAACTTCGTTAGAATATACTTCCACGGCAAAGTCTTTTACATCTTCCATCTCCGCCAGCAGATCGAACAACGCAGGTGGGTAAAGCGTCGTTCCCTTGAACTTTATCATCTGTTGGCGACGACCGATAATGGGCGATAGCCTGAGGGAGGACCTGCCACATGAACAAGGTTCATCGGACCAGGTGCAGATATCGCCGGTCTTATAACGCAACAGCGGCATCCCTTCGATACCCAGGGTGGTAATCGTCACCTCACCCGGCGCACCCTGGGCCACGGGCTTGTCGTTTTCGTCGAGCAGCTCTACGATCAGGAGGTCCGGCTGCAGGTGTCCGCCTTTTCCGGCGCCGCATTCGGTAAACGCCGTTTGCATCTCGGTCGAAGCGTAGGTGGAATAGAGTTGGATATCCCACGCTTCGGTGATCTTCCGGCCCAGGATGTTGAGCGAAAGATCCTGGTTGCGGATATTCTCGCCGATGCAGATCGCCTTCTTCACCGAAGAGCTGCCGAGGTCGATGGAGCGGTCGGCAGCATAGCGGATCAATTTCAATAAGAACGAGGGGACAACGACTAAGGTAGTAGGCTTCAGCCTTTGGATCGTCTCCCATTGCAAGGCGGGGACACCCGGCCCCACACGGATGATCGAGGCGCCGAGGCGCCGCAAACCGGAATAATATGCGATGCCTGCCATGAACTGCCGGTCGAGTGTCAGCATGAGCTGATAGGTTTCGCCCGGCGAACCGTCGGCACAAAGAAAAGAGTTGTATTCGTTATAAGCCAGCCGCTCGAGATCTTTGGAAGTAAGCGCGATCGTCACCGGGCTGCCGAGGGTACCCGAAGTGGCGGTATATTCGGCGATCTTTTCGCGGCCGACACACAGGAAATCGTTGTTGCGTGTTTGCAGATCGGTCTTGGTGGTAGGCGGAATGCGGGCCAGATCATCCAGCGTGCGGACCCGGCCGATATCGATGTGCCCGCGGGCAAACAACTCCCTGTAAAATGGGGAATGCAGGGCCACATACTCCAATAATTCGCGCAGCTTTCGTTCTTGCAGGGTCTTTATCTGGTCGGCCGATGGAAATGGTGTAGTCATTGTCTGAGCTAATGTCTGTCCTGGAGCCGCCGGGTGCGGCTCAGGCCAAAAGATGGCGGAGGATCTTTTCCTGCGCCGCCTTGAGTTGTTCGGGCCCGGGCTTGAGCTTATGCCGGGTGAAATTCAGATCGTCCGAGCTATCGATCGGCACGAGGTGCATATGGGCATGCGGTACTTCGAGGCCCACTACGGAGATGCCACAACGATTACACGGGAACGCCTTCTCTATCGCTTTTGCAATCGGCCGGGCGAACAAAAGGATGCCGCCCAGATAATTTTCGGCCATATCGAAGAAATCATCGACCTCGATCTTGGGCACGATCAGCGTATGTCCTTCCCGCAAAGGAAAGATATCGAGGAATGCAAAGAACTTATCGTTTTCGGCTATCTTATATGCGGGGATCTCTCCGGCAATGATCTTTGAAAAGATTGTCACACGGTAATATTTTCAATTTTGAACTGAAGGACCCCGGCCGGAACGGTTACGCTCGCAACCTCGCCTACCTGCTTTCCCAGGAGACCCTTACCGATGGGGGAGGTTACGGAGATCTTACCGAGCTTCAGATCGGCTTCTTTTTCCGATACCAGGTGATAGGTCATTTGTTTTTTATTCGTCAGGTTAGTGACGGTGACTTTGGTAAGAATGGACACTTTACTCGTATCGATGGTTCCTTCGTCTATCACGCGGGCGTTAGCCAGATCGCCTTCCAGCTTCTGGATCTTGGCTTCCAGCAGGCCCTGCGCTTCCTTCGCGGCATCGTATTCGGCATTTTCACGCAGATCGCCCTTCTCGCGGGCTTCCGCGATAGCTTTGGACGCGGCCTGTCGCTCCACTGTCTTCAGCTTTTGTAATTCGCCCTTTAACTGTTCAAGAGCATCTTTCGTGAAATAAGTGAATCCACTCATAACTCCTCCTTTTTAATCCGCCCTGGCGGATTGTCCGCCAGGATAGACATTAGATTTAGTTTACAGAGAAAAAAAATACAACGCCTCGGAGACGATCCAAGGCATTGCACTAAAAAGTTAGGTCCCTTCAGAGGGGACGCGTCATTAATAACTGGCCTTGCGGCCGATGGACCCTTCCATCAAGGCAAAAATACAGAATTTGGCTTAAATACCCAGTTTTTCCAACGTCACCTGCGCCATTTTAAGAAAAGCTTCATGACTATACCCCGCGATATGGGGGGTGATCAGGACATCCGGGCGGGCAAGCAGCCATTCCAACTCCCGGCGTTGCTCGGGCGAATAGGTGTCCAGCTTTTCGTTTTCCAGCACATCGAGGGCGGCGCCGGCGATCTTACCATTCTCCAGGGCCCGGATGAGCGCCGCCGTATCATGGACCTTACCCCTGCACGCATTGATGAACCAGGGCTTTTTTTTAAGCGAATTGAAGAATTCATCTCCCGCCATGTGAAATGTTTCATCGGTAAGGGGGACATGAAAACTGATGACATCGGCGTACCGCTCGAGTTGTTCGAGCGAGGCTTCGTGGATATTCCCTCCCGCGAAACCATATTTGTATTTATCGTAAGTCAGGATCGTCACATCAAATCCGGCGAGCCGGCGGGCAAAGGCGCCACCTGCGTTGCCGAAGCCCACGATACCCACGGTACGACCGCTGAGCTCGGTGCCGCGGTTGGGGTCGCGGATCCATTTTCCATCCCTGATCTCGAGACTGCTGGTGACCAGCTTGTTCATCAGCGCCAGCAGCATTCCCAGGACATGCTCACCGACGGCATTGCGGTTGCCCTCGGGGCTGCTGACACATAGAATGCCGCGGCTTTCGGCGTATTCCACATCGATGAGCTCCATACCGCTGCCTAACCGGCCGATCCATTTGAGGGCGACGGCCTTGTCGATCATGGCGCGGTCGATCTTGAGGCGGGTGGTGACGATAAGCCCATCCACATCATCGATAGCTGCGAAAAGCTCCTCGTAGGTGATCTGAGGAGCATATTGGACGGCATAGCCTTTTTCGGTGAGGGTGTTGATCAGGTAATCGTGGACTTTCGCGGTTATGATAACTTTCATCTTTAATCTTTATATGTTTGGCCGGGCTTGCCCGGCGGTGGCTAATGTCTGTCCTTCGGACGAGCCCCTTCCAGGGGCTCAGCTCATTTTCCAGGTTAACTGTGCGAATTCATCGATGCTCAATTGTTCCGCGCGGCGATCAAATACCGGGTCCTGCAGAACAACCTCGTCGAACAGGGATCGGACGGCATTGCGCAGGGTCTTTCTTCGCTGATTGAAGGCCGTTTTTACCAGGACCGTGAATCTTCTTTCGTCGCGGAATGCCGGCACCTGTTTCGGTGTCAGCCGGATCACCGCGCTTTTTACCTTGGGCGGCGGGTTAAAGCATTGCTCGGAAACCTCGAAGAGATATTCGACGGTAAAAAAGGCCTGGATCAGGACGCTGAGGACACCATAGGTCTTGTTACCGGACGAGGCGGCCACCCGTTGCGCTACCTCTTTCTGGAACATCCCTACCATGGTTTCGAGCTGCTCTTTCCAATCCACCATCCTGAACAGGATCTGGGACGAGATATTGTAAGGGAAATTGCCGATCACGGTAAACTTGCCGGTAAAAGGCGCGTCGATATCCAGGATGCTGGCGTGGATGATCTTCCCCTCCAGCACCGGCCAGGTCTTCTGCAGATAGGTCACCTTCTCGTCATCGAGCTCTACCGCCCTGAATTCGATATCCGGCAGCCCCAGCAACAGCCTGGTGAGCGCTCCCCCGCCGGGGCCGACTTCGAGCAGCTGGGTGAACGGCAATGGTCCAACCCCCACACCGGCCGGGTCTCCGCTCGAATCCGCGGCTGGGCTCTTTCCGGCAGCCGCATGCACGACGGGCCGCTGCGCCACGGCCGCCACGATCTTCCGCGCGATATTCTCGTCGCGCAGAAAGTGCTGACCGAGGGATTTCTTCAGGGTATACATGGGGTGCAAAATTACGGCGCTACCCCCGGATGCGCAATAAATCGTATATTTAAGCCCCAAAACCGGACTCGTTCCGGCTTTGAAATCAAAAGCCACACCCGCATGAGTCAACCTCAACAACAAAAACCAGTGATCGGAGTTTCCGTGGGAGATATAAACGGCATTGGTACCGAACTGATACTCAAGACTTTCTCTGACCATCGGCTGTTGGAATTCTGTACGCCGCTGATCTTTGCCTCGAATAAGCTGATCAATTTCTACCGGAAGTTCTCGCCCGAGGCGAGTTTTAACTATCAGAACACCAAGGATTTCACGCGCATCGCTCCCAAGCAGATCAACATCTTCAACTGCTGGGAGGAAGAGATCTCGATCGTGCCCGGCACGCTCACGGATGTCGGCGGCAGCTATGCCGTCAAATCACTCACCACGGCTGTAGAGGCCCTGCGGGACAAGAAGATCCACGGCCTGGTGACGGCGCCGATCCATAAGAAGAATACCCAGGGCCCCGCTTTTAACTTCACCGGGCACACACCCTACCTGAAACATGCCTTCAACGTCAATGATGTATTGATGATGATGGTCTCGGATAATTTCCGGGTCGGCCTCGTTACCGAGCATTTGCCGGTAAAAGACATCGCCCAGTATATCACCCGGGAAGCCATTCTGAGCAAGCTCAATATCTTCCGGGACAGCCTCATCCGGGATTTTGGCATCGACAAACCCAAGATCGCCGTGTTGGGTCTGAATCCACACGCCGGCGACGAAGGGCTCATCGGCCGGGAAGAAGAGGACATCATCAAACCCGCTATCAAAGACGCCAAACATCATATGCTGGTCTTCGGCCCCTATAGCGCCGACGCCTTTTTTGCCAGGAACTATCAAAGCCGTTTCGACGGGGTGCTGGCCATGTATCACGATCAGGGGCTTATCCCTTTCAAATCCCTGGCCAGCGGCGAAGGGGTAAATTTCACTGCGGGGCTGCCCGTCGTCCGGACCTCGCCGGATCATGGCACGGCCTTCGACATCGCCGGGAAGAACAAGGCCGATCATACCAGCTTTATCGCCGCCATCTATACCGCTATCGATATTATCCGGAACCGGCAGGAGTATGACGAGAACCGGAGCAATCCGCTCAAGAAGATGGGCGCCGTTGTCCTCGCCAATGCCGTCGACGAGAAGATCGATGAACAGGGCCGATCCACCCGGCGGGATCTTACTTTCTAAAATACTGACTATCAATGGCGATGCGAATCCAAAGACGAATCTAAAGTCTTAAGGCACCGCTTTTTTTTCTCCTCCCCTTGCAAAACCCGAAACTCCATTCTATCTTTGGTGTATCACCCAGGGGGCATACCCCCCTAAATACAATCTCCCCGAAAAACAAATTTCCAGCATCTTAGTCTAAAAGTTCCTTCCTACGAATCGCCGAGGATTATTATCATTTCATTCACCTTCTGAAAATTACAAAGATGAAAAGGAACTTGTTAACGGTGCTTTTTTCCACCCTCGCTTTTGCACCACTTTTCGCAGAGACCTCTCCTGCCGTTACCGACAATTTCAACTCCCGTCCCGGCACCCACCTTCCGGAGATTAAAGGTTTTTTACAGGGCCAATGCTGGTTCTTTGCCGATTTCGACATCAACCGCGGTGGTTGGACACCCAATATCGAAGGCGATGGAGCCATGGTATCGGGCACCGGCGCCAGCGCTACCGAGCGCACGGGTATCTACACTCCCCTGCTGGACCTCGGCAATTCCACGCCCGTCTCTTTTACCTATAGCTTCAATATGGCGTTAAGCGACCGTCGCTGGTTCAAGATCGTTGCCATCGACGGCAAGGAGAACCCCGTTGCCGTGCTGGACAGTGTCGAACTCACCGGCAGCTCGCCCAATCATACCTATAAATACAGCAAGAACTTTAGCCTCGCCGGAACCTACAAGCTGTATATCAACTACCAGGGCATCGGCGGCAGCGAGCGCATTGCGATCGACGAGCTGAACATCGGCGCACCGCTGCACTATGTTACCTCTCCCTGTAACGTTGCGCCGGTGGCATTAAAAGATAAATTTGCCGGTACGGCCTCGCACACGGCCATAGGCAATGTCCTGAATAACGACTACGATCCCAATCACGAAACGATGACGGCTTTTCTGCTCACCGAATCGCCCGATGGCCGCGTCGATCTCAACAAAGACGGCAGCTTCCAGTTCACCCCCAAAGACGGGTTTACCGGCAGCTCTACGCAGTTCAGCTATAAGGTGTGTGACAACGGGTCGCCTTCGCTGTGCTCCATCAACACCACAGCTACCATCAAATTCCCCAGCAAGAGCACGCTCCTGAGCTTCCAGGCGCTGTATAGCCGGAAGGAAACGGCGGTCAACTGGAACACCGCGGCCGATAATCACAGCAAGATCTTCGAGATCGAAAGAAGCCTCGACGGTACCTACTATAAAAAAGTCGGCGAACTAACAGCGGATGACACCCGGAACGGTCAATATTCTTTTATCGACAAGATGCATGAGCAAGAGCGTCGCAACGACCTCTACTATCGTCTGCGGCAAACGGATAACGCGGGCCGGGTCACCTATTCGAAGGTATTGCTCGTTCGCTCCTTTGGTACCAGGAGCGTGGAAGCAGTAAGCGTCACGCCCGATCCCAGCGTCAATGATATCCAGGTGAATGTCCAGCTGAAGGAAAAAGCCTTTGTCGTGATGCGTGTTACGGACGACAACGGCAGCGAGCTGATCAAACAAACCACCATGGGCGACAATGGTAGCAACACCTACGATATCGAAGGAACTTCGCAATTGCAGCCCGGCATGTATCAGCTGGAAGTGATCATTAACAGCAACGAACGGCTGACGATGAAGCTGGCGAAGAGCTAAAAGTTATTTTTATATGTAACGTGTGGTTTCCCGCCGCCCCTTCGGGGCGGCTTTATTTTTTGATATTAAGATACGACTGCAGATCCCGCACATATTCTTCAAACGCCTCGATGCCCTGAGGCGTGATCTTACAGATGGTCTGCGGGTAATTGTCCTTGAAGGTCTTGGTCACATCGATATAGCCGGCTTCCTTGAGCTTGTTGATCTGGACGGAAAGGTTCCCAGCCGTGGCGTCCGTCTTTTCCCGGAGATAGGTGAATTCCGCTTCTTTTACCGAGATCAGTATCGAGATCACGGCGAGGCGAAGCTGGGAATGCAATATCGGGTTAAGATCCTTAAACATGTTGTTGCTTGGCGTTGAGGTAGCGTTTTCTAAGGATCAGCCCGGGGATGAACCAGGCGACAAGGGCGCCGGCCGTGATATACAGCATCACGTACGGGTACGGACAAAACAAACTAAGAATAGCGAATACCCAGCAGGCCAGAGCGCCATAAAGCATGGGTTTAAAATTACGGCCTATCCCGCAAGTAAACGTCGGGATGCCGTACACAGTCAGAAAAATGGCCGCTTCGTGAGTAGAAGGCGCAATTGCGAGCACAAAGGACAGCAGGAACATGGAGATGCCGAAGCTGATCCAGAGGCCGTACATCAGCGGCTCATCATGGGCTCGATGGGTTCTTTGTTTTCCCTCCCGAATGGCAATGATGACCTGCGGGGCCACCGCGGCTATGGTGAGGAACCAGATATAATCCAGCGCGGGCCATTGCAGGTAATAGTTGGCGAAGGTAACCAGCCCGCAAATGGTGATCACGCTGCCCCAAAGAAGCCCGCTCAGGCCGGTGTCATAATAATCCCGCCGGGCCCTGCTGATCATCCGGGTAATGAGTTCCAGGCTCTCCTGGCCGGTAAGTTCTTTTTCCTGTTCCATTAGATAGTTGACTTTTTTAGGTGCCCGACACTTCCGCCGGCTTTTAAGTTCATTTTATATTCCCTCCGCAGCAAATGGCCCGGAATGATATAGCCCAGCAGGACGGCCGCGGCCATGAGCAACATATTTGTCTGGAAATCGACAAAGGTCGTCACGATGGCCAGCGCCCAGCAGGTAACGGCTCCCCAGATCAAAGGGACAAATTTAAGCAGCCTGCCGGTGAGAAAACACCCTACGGAATAAAGCAGGATAAAAAAAGTATAGCAATTTTCCCAGCCGCCGCGCCGGAAGAAGGCAAAGGCGATCAGCGTCTGTACGATCAGGATGCAGATCCAGATATTGGCGAAACCTTCGTCTACATACGTCCGTACGGTGCGGGTCTTTTGTCTGGCCGTGCGGATAATGGAAACAACGAACCCAATGGACATCAGCGACCAGGCGGCGCCATGGGCGTTTGTCTGCACGATCACGTAGAGCACATACTGTAGCAGCGCGGCGATGAATACCAGCCAGCCCCACAAAAGGAAGAAGAAGCTATTGTCGGCGACAGAGCTCCTTGTCTTTTGGATCATCGTCTGGATCACCTGGAGGCTTTGCTCCGGTGAAAAGGGTTCTGCGTTGTTTTCCATTTTCGAAAGTTAAGAAGCCCGGGCCGGATTGCGGCCCGGGTAGTCCATTAGTTATTGACATCGATGAGCCTCTGCGCCGGGTCTATTGACATTGCGCCAGCATGTTTTCCGCCTGTTTCTCACCCCAGGTAGGATATAGCGGTTTGGGTTGCGCGCTTTTGTAAAGGGCAATGGATTTCTCGAACAACGGTTTTGCCTTGTCTTTACCACCACCATACTGCGTCGGTGTACCGAAGAGGCTCATGGCTTGAAGATAGTACAGCCGCGGATTGTTGGGATCGAGTTCGAGGCCTTTCTGCAGAGCGGCGGCGGCATCCTTACCATTAGTTGACCAGCGGGTCTGAGGATCTACCAGCATCTGCTGCGTAGCGGCCATATTCTCTATCGCATAGGTCTCGGAGTTCTTTTCGATGGCTTCCGCCTTGGCGAGATAGGCATTGATCTTTTGGGCATTGGCGTCCTTATCCGTGGTGGCAGGCATCCAGCCGATCCAGGTTTGCGCCAACGCGGCATAGTAATACGGAAGCCATTGGGTTTTTTCCGCATCCCCGATACGGTCAAAGGTGCTTGCCAGGCTTAGCAGCTGGTCCACGGATTTAGCGGAATCGAGCAGCGCGATGTTCTTCGTCATGGCCTCGGTGTACTTGGCACTTTGAGCACCTGCAGTCATCGAGATCAGCAGGGCGATGGCGCCGGCGAAAAGAGTCTTTTGCATAGTTGTAGTTTTTGCATGGCGGCCCCGGAGGGGCCGCCTGGTTTATAGATTGTTATTGATTGCATCTTGCGAGCGGTCGACACCCCAGCTTAGGAAACAGCCGATGAAATAGAACCGGTTGGCAGGTGGGGTGATCGCTTGTTTATAGAGACCGCTATAGGAAAAATTATAGCCATAGACCTGGCTGGAGCCCAGCACATTGCTCACGCTGGCAAAAAGCACGACGAAGGTCCTGGCCTTTGTATTGCTGAAAGACGGCACATATTCCGCACTAAGGTTAAAACTATTGTAATCCTTGGTCTTGCCCTGCTCGGCAAGATCGAATTTCGGACCTTCCTGAAGGAAGTAATAGTAGGGCCTGCCGGTAGCAAAGCTGTAGGTGGCATTGATGCCCGACTTGAGCTTGGTGAAGAAGCGTTTCAACACCACCGAGGCGGTATGCGTAGCGGCGAAATTGGGCATCAGCTGCTCGGTATAATTCAGGTAATTGCGCTTGGTGTCCAGATAGGAATAGCTGATCCAGTAATCGAAATTCTTGATGCTTTTCTTGTCCCGCCAGAACAGCTCGAAACCCTTGGCATAGCCGCTGCCGCTGTTATTATAGGTCGAATAGAAATAGTTGATGGGGACCGTTTTGATCAGGTCTTCGTATTTCTTGTAGTAGGCCTCGACCCGAAAGATCCGGTCCTTCGTCATCTTCTGGTAATTGATAATATAGTGCGTCGCCCTGGTAAACCCTACATTCGTCGTATAAAAGAGCTGGCTATTCTCAGGCTTTTGATAGAATACACCGTAGGCCAGGGAGACCTGGGCTTCGGGGCCTGTGCGGTAGGCCAGCGAGATGCGGGGTGCCAGATCGCTCCGGTCTATCACGCTGGAATGCTCGTACCGTACGCCCACCTTAGCCGCCAGGGCATTGGTGAGATAGATGTCGGATTCGGCGAAAAGCGAGTTGAAATTATCCTTGAATTTGAATAGGGTGTCGCCGCTGAATTCGGGATTACGGTATTTCTGATAATTATACGAATACCAGTATTCGCTGCCGAAACGGATGGCGCTGAGAGTACCCAGTTTTTTGTCGAAGACGGCACGCACCTGGGAAAGATCCTGACGCTGATCGATACTGAAGACCTTGAAATTCATCCAGAAGGTGGAATCGCTGAAGGACTCCGGCTGGTTGGTCATGCTTTCGACCTTCTGGCCGAGATTGTCGAGGTTGGTGCTATAGCTGGCGCCGAGATCCATCTTCCAGCCGCTACCGATATAGTCCCTCCAGCTGAGGTTGTTGTACCAGTTGTGGTTGGTAAGCCCAAAGGCGTCCTTCTTAGTGAGGCTGTCCCAGTCCTGCCGGCGAATCCCCAGGGTATTATAGGCGAAGGTGGTGTAGTATTTGATCATGCCCCCGCTTTTGGTTCGAATACGAAAGTTCGCGTCCGCATTATGATATTGCGGCATATGAAAATAGTCCACGTCCTGGGGCACAGTCTTGAAATAGGCATAGGCATTCACATAGTTATAACTAAATCCGTATGATGATTGTTTGTCTTTGGCCAGCTGCTGGGTGCCCAGGCCTACCACCAGGGGAGAAATGGTAGCATCGATCTCCGATTTCTCCGGCAGATCGATGGATTCCAGAAGAACGACGGAAGACAGCGCTTGTCCATACAGTGCGGAATAGCCGCCGGTGCTGAATACCGTACCTTTAAAAAGAAAGGGCGAGAACCGGCCACGCTGAGCGATATCCGGTACGCTGGTATAATAAGGATTGTTCACCAGCGTGCCATCGATATATTGCTTGGCTTCATAGCCGGCGCCGCCACGGACGAAGAGCCCCTCCTGCTCGCCGATCTGCTGTGCGCCGGGCAGGGTCTTGAGGGCGGCGGTGATGTCGGCATTGGAGCCTGCAGTGGTGGCCACATCCAGCGAGCTGAGGACCGCGCCGCGTTTGGCGTCACCGGCCGTAAAGGAGCCTGCCGTTATGGTGACGGCCTTGAGCTCGCTCAGCGCTTCTTTTAGCACGATATGCAGGGTTATAGGTGTCCCGTTGAGGGTGATAGGTTCTTCGACCGTGTTATACCCGATGTTGGAGACCAAAAGAGTAAAGTTACCCTTGTCTGCAGCCACGAAGTGGAAGTTACCCAGGGAGTCGACCGTGGCGCCATCGTACGAGTCTTTAATCGTAATGGAGGCTCCTCGAACCGGGTGGCCTTTGCCATCTTTGACGGTACCGGCGATACGTGTCTGGGCGTTGAGCCAGCCGGTGAGCAGGAGTAAGGCAGAAAGTATGATTGGTGTCTTCATTTTTTTCCATTTGCTCTGGCTAAGATAGTTTGGTTTATTTTATAAACCAAACTAAAACATAAAATACTTTATAATTATCGGTCAGCGGCGGTAAAACGGCGGCGAGCGGCGGGTGGGAGACGGTGGGCATAAAAAAAGCCAGGCTTAGACAAGCCCGGCGGTTGTTGATCGTACCCTTTAAAACTAAAATCTTCGAGTTATTTTATAATCTTTCAATATGTTGGACAACTTCTTGATCCTTCCCGGCGACGCGGCTAAGGACAAGTGTTGCTACTAATGATAATCAGATGAATACGGGATAAACCGCGAAAGAGGAGTCGATGTTTTCGGTACGGATCCCCTGGCGCTATAAAGCCCGGCTTAAATTTCCGCTACTGCACGGATAATAAGAAAAAAGAAAGGATTGGAAGTAAAATGTAAAGGATTGTTTTTCGGGAGCTTGGAGGGGTCGTCTCTGTGATGACGTTGTAAAGATTGCCAAAAGTTTTTAAATCTGCAAGTGTTTGTACCTATTTTTTAAAGAAAAAGGGCCGCACGAAAAAGCAAAAAATCGTGCGGCCCTTTTTTCATAATGTCCAAACGCCGGCGATGCCGGCGTTTGGTGGGGGCCGCACCAAACGGTGCGGCCCCACTGGAGAAATACTCAATCTATTTATACTGCGGTATCAGGCTACCCGCCAGCTCGACCATCCTCTTGACACCATCGTCGGATAAAATTCCTTCTTTAAATTCAGCCAGTACATCCGGCAGTTTGTTCACCATCTCCATAAGGAAATGATCCTGGAACTCGCCTACCTTGCTGACCTTCACCGAACGCAGCAGACCCTGTGTACCAAGATAGATAATGGCTACTTGTTTTTCCACGGGGAAGGGCGAGTACTGCGGCTGCTTGAGGATCTCCACGTTACGGGCGCCCTTGTCGATGATCAGCTTGGTAGCGGCATCGAGGTCACCACCGAATTTGGAGAAGGCTTCCATCTCACGGTAGAGCGCCTGATCGAGCTTGAGCGTACCGGCCACCTTCTTCATCGACTTGATCTGTGCGTTACCACCTACCCGGCTAACGGAGATACCTACGTTAATAGCGGGGCGGATACCGGCGTTGAAGAGGTTACCTTCGAGGAAAATCTGTCCATCGGTGATCGAGATCACGTTCGTGGGAATGTATGCAGATACGTCACCGGCCTGAGTCTCGATGATGGGCAGGGCTGTGAGCGAACCGCCGCCTTTCACGAGATGTTTGATGGACTCGGGAAGATCGTTCATTTCTTTGGCCACTTTATCGTCGCTGATGATCTTGGCGGCGCGCTCCAGCAAGCGGCTGTGTAGATAGAATACGTCACCGGGATAGGCTTCACGGCCTGGAGGACGACGGAGAAGCAGGGACACCTCGCGGTAAGCTACGGCCTGCTTCGACAAATCATCATAGATGATCAATGCGGGACGACCGGAGTCGCGGAAGAATTCGCCGATAGCGGCGCCCGCGAAGGGAGCGTAGAATTGCAACGGAGCAGGATCGGAGGCCGAAGCAGCAACGATCACCGTATACTGCAGCGCCCCATTCTCGGCAAGCGTCTGCATCACACCGGCAACGGTGGAAGCCTTCTGCCCGATGGCGACATAGATACAATATACCGGCTTACCGGCTTTGAAGAATTCTTTTTGGTTGATGATCGTGTCGATAGCGATTGCCGTTTTGCCGGTCTGACGGTCGCCGATGATCAGCTCACGCTGACCGCGGCCGATGGGGATCATGGCGTCGATAGCCTTGATACCGGTTTGCAGGGGTTCTTTAACGGGTTCGCGATAGATAACACCGGGGGCTTTCCGCTCCAGCGGCATCTCATATTTCTCGCCGGTGATCGGGCCTTTACCGTCGATGGGCTCGCCGAGCGTATTGACTACGCGTCCCAGCATGCCTTCACCAACCTTTATGGAAGCGATCTTGCCGGTGCGACGAACGGTGGCTCCTTCTACGATGTCACCACTCTCCCCCATCAATACCACACCCACGTTGTCCTCTTCAAGGTTGAGCGCGATGGCCCTGACGCCATTTTCGAATTCCACGAGTTCGCCGGCGCCGACATTGCTGAGCCCGTATACACGAGCGATACCATCGCCCACCTGCAGTACGGTGCCCACCTCTTCCAGCTCCGCGGAAACATTGGAATTGCTCAACTGCTGACGCAATATCGCTGAAATTTCATCCGGTTTGATCTCTGGCATAATTGTATTCTTTATTGTATTCTGATAGTTGTTGTAGGTCGTTTATCTGATCTTGTAAATAAAATCGTTGTTCTGGAATTGCTTCCTGATATTGTTCAGCTCATGAGCGATGCTACTGTCGACCATGCGGTCGCCGATCTCCAGGATGAACCCGCCGATGAGATCTTCACGTACCGCCGTGTCCAGCTCTATTGTATTTCCATTTTCGCCGGTCTTGACCCTTTGCAGGATAGCTTGTTTTATATCTTCGCTCACCGGCACAGCCGTCGTAAGCTTGACGACTTGGATGTGTTTATAGGCCTTATATTGGTCGATATATGCGGTGGCTATCTCGGGAAGATGCGATTCGCGTTCTTTGTTCAACAGCAACTTGATGAACGCGGTTGTAAGCGGGGATATCCTACCGCCAAGGACGGCGTCCAGGATCTTTCCTTTTTTATCTGGCTTTATCACCGGACTGCGCAGCAGGTTCGCGAATTCCCGGCTGCCCTTGCAGGTATCCTGCAGCAAAACCATATCCTTATAAACATTCTCTACCTGCCCCTTCTCGATGGAGAGGTCCAGGATAGATTTGGCATAACGCGCCGCTAAACGTGGATTGGGCATCATGAGTTAGTTCAATTTCACTTCGTTCGACAATTGACGGATGTAGGTCTCTTGCTCGCCTTTATTGGAGAGCTCGCGGCGCAGGATCTTCTCCGCAACTTCGACCACCAGGTTACCTACTTCGTTCTTTACCTCGGTGAGTGCCGCCATCTTCTGTTGTTCGATGGCCGCCCGTGCGTCGGCGATGATCTTGTTCGCCTCTTCTTTAGCCTGCCCCTTGGCTTCATTGATCATCTTATCACGGGTCTCGCGCGCATCCTTGAGCAGCTGAGCCCTTTCTTCCCGGGCCTTGGCCAGGAGCGCTTCGTTCTCGTTCTTCATCTGGGCCATCTCGGCCTTGATCTTCTCGGCAGAGGCCAGGGATTCGGAAATGCCTTTCTCCCTTTCGTTGAGGGATTTAAGGATCGGTTTCCAGGCCGTCTTCCTAAGGATGATATACAGGACGACGAATGCCAGAAGATTCCAGAGAAATAAGCCTAAATCGGGTGTTAATAGATCCATAAGAAAAATTTATAGCTTCAGTGTGCGTTTTTCCATTTGCCTTCGACCGGTCGCCTAAGGCTAAAAATACTGCATCCTCGGTCCTGTACGTCGGATGCAGTACTATTTTTACGTGCGTCCCTGCCGCTTTATTTGAATACAGCCAGCAGACCTGCTACAGCCGCCAGAAGGGCAACACCCTCTACCAGGGCTGCGGTCAGGATCATGTTCGCACGAATGTCGTTCGAAGCTTCCGGCTGGCGGGCAATGGCCTCTACAGCGCCTTTACCGATCAAACCGATACCGATACCGGCACCGACTGCGGCAAAGCCTGCTCCAATTGCGCCAAGTCCGGGCTGCGCGTCCAAAGTGATCATCAACGTCATGATTCTTGGGTTTTATAATGAAAAAAAAGTTTAAACAACCAGGGCATCTTCATGTCCTTCGGCGTGTCCATGGCCCCCTTCGGAAGCCAGCGCGATGAACACGGCGGTAAGTGCAGCGAATATGTAGGCCTGGATGAATGCGACCAGTATTTCGATCAGGTAAATAAACACGGCGAGGGCGATAAAGAAGGGGGACGTTCCCCAGCCCAAGGCGGTATTCATGGCGCCAAAAATGAAGATAAGAATGATAAAGCTCAGGATGATGACGTGTCCCGAGATCATATTGGCAAAAAGACGGATGATCAGGGCGAATGGTTTCGTAAAGATGCCCAATATCTCCACCGGGATCATGATCGGCTTGACGCCGAGCGGAACGGGCGGGTTGGCGATATGTCCCCAATAGTGCCTGTTCGTGCTGAACATGATCACGATAAATGCGACGATACCCAGCATCCCTGTAAATGCGATATTCCCAGGCACATTGGCGGTGCCCGGAATGAGTGCGATCAGGCTGTTGATCAGAATAAAGAAGAAGATCGACAACAGCAATGGCATGTATTTCTCATAATTGTCTCCAAGGTTGGTCTTGGCGACATCGTCCCGGATAAACGTGATCACCGGCTCTACGGCATTCTGGAAACCCGTGGGGGCCGTTTTCACCCCCTGGCCTTTGGCATATTTTCCGGCGACATTGCTCATGATCCATATCAGCAGCAACACGGAGATCAGCACCTGCACCGCGTTGCGGGTCAGCGACAGATCGTATACCTTTACGCTGGCATAAGACTCCGGTTTCCCGTCCGCATCCAAGGCATAGATCTTACCGTTCTTGAAGATAGCCGGATCGAGCTTGTTCTCCTTGATATAGTCTTCTTCGAGCAGCCGGTAACCGTCATAGGTCTGTTCGCCATGTTCGAAGCGGGAAGACATGAATACCGACCAGCCCTTGTCTTTTGAATACACCATCACCGGCAGCGGGATGGTAACCGGCTTTTTATTGAGCGTAAAGAAATGAAATTCGTGAGCGTCGGAGATGTGCTCCAAAATCTGGCTGGAAGGGTTCCAATCCCCGGCATAAGACACATTAGAAAAAAGTATACTAAAAAGGCTGAAAGCCGCGACCAATAACGATTTGAACCTCCTAGATACCATACCTTCTCAAAAATTTGCTGCAAAGATAGGGGGGGAGGGCCAGAATATGAAAAGAACATTAAAAAAAGGTTAGACACGTGAGATGGATCGATCCGGTCACAAACACATCGGATATGATCTGGTGCTGGGCGCACTGATCTTCAGTGATTTGAAATGTGTTTTTAAGACACTTTCCGCTTGGCCGCGGCGCCGGAACCGTGGTCCGGCCGGAACTGCATCTCATGCAGCTTGGCATAAAACCCGCCCTTGGCCAAAAGCTCTTCATGAGTGCCGACCTCGCGGATCTCGCCCTTATCGAGGACGATGATCTGACTGGCTTTGCGGATGGTAGAAAGCCGGTGAGCAATGATGATCGAGCTTCGCCCGGCGATCAGCTTATCGATGGCCTCCTGGATCAGCTGCTCGGACTCGGTGTCCACGGAGGACGTTGCCTCGTCAAGGATCAGGATCGAAGGATCGTACAACAACGCCCGGATGAACGACAAGAGTTGGCGCTGCCCCAGCGAAAGCGAACTGCCCCGCTCCATGACATTGTAATGATAGCCACCCGGCAACCGCATGATGAAATCGTGCATGCCGATGAGCTTTGCCGCTTCCACGACCTTTTCCATGGGAATCGCATCGTTGCGCAGGGTGATATTGTCCACTACGGAGCCGGAGAACAGAAACACATCCTGCAAGACCACGCCGATGCTCTTTCGAAGGGCATCCAACCGGTAATCTTCGATCCGGACATCATCGATCCTGATCTCTCCCTCCTGAATATGATAAAGCCTGTTGAGAAGACTGATGATCGAGGTCTTGCCGCTGCCGGTATAGCCTACGATGGCCACCGTCTCGCCGGCTTGCATGGTGAAAGAAATATCCTTCAGCACATACCGGCCCGCGACATAGGCAAAATTGACCTTGTCGAACTCCACTTTACCACGCACCCGCATAGGCGCGAAATCGCCCTGGGTCGTTATCACGTCCGGGTTGTCCAGCACCCTGAACACCCGCTCGCTGGCGACCATCCCCATCTGCAATACGTTGAACTTATCGGCCATTACCCTAAGCGGGCGGAAAAGAAGATTCAGATACAGAAAGAAAGAGACGATCATCCCGCTCATCAGTAAAGCCTGATCCTTCGGCATCTGATGAACCCAGGTCGCACCCCTCCAGACCAATAACCCGGTGGACAAGGCCAGGATGATCTCCACCACGGGAAAGAACACGGAATAGGCGAAGATGGCGTTGATATTGGCGTTCCGATGCTCGCGGTTGATCTTGTTGAATTTCAGGGCCTCTCGTTTTTCCGCCGCAAAGGTCTGGACGATCTGCATCCCCGTGATGTGCTCCTGTACGAAGGCATTCAACGCAGCCACGGCATTCCGTACACGGATAAAAGACTTGTTTACCGATTCCTTGAAGAGCCAGGTCGCCACGATCAAAAAGGGAAACGGCGAAAGACAAACGAGGGTCAGCCGCCAGCTTGTCCAGAACATAAAAATCAGGATCGACAGGATCGACAACACATCCGCCAGCAGCGGGATGAGCCCGTCGGAAAAAATATCGTTGATGGCTTCGATGTCATTGATGGTCCGGGTCGTCAGGGTGCCTATGGGCGTCTTGTCGAATTGCGAGAGATTCAGCCCAATGACCTTTTTGTAGACATCCACACGCAAATCCCGAACGACCGTCTGGCCCAGCCAGGCAGTAATGAAGCTGAAATAGAATCTTGCGACCGTTTCGATCAGCAGCAGCCCGATCTGCAGGACCGTGATCCAGATGATTGCCTGCTCGGCTATCGCTTTTGCATCCACGTCGGGGGATAAACCCTTGCGGATATGACTGTTGATCGTGACCTGGATCAGCCAGGGACGCAGGGGAGCCAGGATAGCGAGCAGGATGGACAAGGCGATCGACCCATATAACCTGTTCTTATAAGGTGAGGCGTAACGAAATACGCGCCCCAGCAAATTGAATTCGAAAATCTTCTTTTTCTTGACTTCCTCTGCCATGCCTCGCGAAGTTACAAACTATTCCTCATCGTCCATGGCCTTGCGGTAGGCCTTGATGAAGATGGCGCCGAGGTTCTTATACGGGGGAATATAGTCGTCGAACCGCTCCCTCGCCACGGGGTCTTTCTGGAAACTGGCCTCCAGCTCCCGCCACATGGGCAGCCATTCGATGTCCCTGCCTGCCACCAGGGTATTGTTGATCGCCCGCAGGATAGGTTCATTGACAGTCTTGGTTCCCACTTGTTTAGAAGAAATGATGTGGGCATCTTCGCTGATCTTGAGCACCTCGCTGAGGTTATTGTAGCCACCGCAGGAACCCAGGACCACGATACGCGCCGTCGCCGGCATCTGCTCGATCGTATACTTGACGTGATAGCTGTGCCCGCGGTGGATAACGATCGTAGGTTTCAGATGATGATCGTAAAGATAGTCGTCGAGGGCTTTTTGAGCCTTGGCGTCCGGATCGTCCTCGCCCAGGAGCGGTTTGTTGGCAAAGATGATCACCGGATGACCGTGGGTCGACGTAATGGTCGTCCACTGCGGGTTCTCGGTGATCTTCCAGTCGGGTCTCATCTTTGGCCGGGGCCGGAATAACGACATATAATCCGCATAGGAGTTCTGCCCGTCCTTATCCTTATCACCATAAAAGAATACCTGCTCGATCACCCGCCCGCTGTCGTCGATAAGCGAGCTACGGTCCACGGAATAGATCGGCGGGATACCCAGTTTCGCCGAGAGATCGATCTTTTTGCTGGTATCCGCAGATTCGAAAAGGGTCTGAAGGAGATTATAGATTGTGATCCCCTTCTTATCACCGGTGGCCAGATTCTTATCGTAATTCCAACGCACCTCGTCCAGGATAAAGCGGGCCAGTGCAGGGCTTTTTTCGACGATACTCGAATAGGAATCAGCCACATCGACCGCCTCCTCTTCACCGGCATTCTCCAGGTGGATCACAAAGGACTTCATCACCGTACCGGCATTCTGTTTATCCATCGTCCCCAGGAAGTGCTCCAGCTTATTATATGCGGCGGCCATCTTGATGAACTTCCTGAAATAATCGCCGTGGACGGCCATCAACAGGCTATCGCCTTTCGGTGTCTTCATGCGCTCGAAGATGCGGTCATAAACACCCAGATAGCTGGACGTATAGATCTCATCCTCACTTAGCACGATCAGATAATAGAGCTCCTCGGGCGTCAGCGGATCGAGTATCTTGAACCGGATCGCCGGGTTCTCCACGGTATGGAGCGCATTGATCTCGGTGACAAAGACCTGTTTGCCCTTCTTTTCCAGCATGGATGTGAGCGCATTCATCTCCAGCGGGGTATCGCATAAGGGCGGAAGTACCCGGGCGGCATAATCTAGCCGGGTCTTGACGAGCAGGCGGTAATAATTCAAATCGTCGTCCTTCACCTTGTCGATATCATCCGTCGTGATCTTTCCCTTGACCAGGTTATCCAGAAAGGGAAAATAAAGCCTTCCGCTCCTGCTTCCGGCCAGCATGGCCACGGTATGCACCAGCGAGTCCTTGCTGTTCCGGATACGCCAGGCCAGCGCGTTGCCGGCAGCGGCAAAATCATAGAGCCGCTCGATATCATAATGGCCGGCCAGGATGATGAGGCTATCCTCGAAAGGCAAACCGGGATGGTTGGACAAATAGTTGAAGATCTCGCCGGGATGCTTTTCATAATACCGGCGGGTCAGCAGCAGGCGGGAAGGTTTAACCCCCTGATTTTCCGAAGGTGCGTAGCTAAAGCAATCCACCAGGATAATGCCGGTCTCGTAGGCGCCGGCGGCGATCACCGGCTCGATGCTCTGGCCTTTTTTATCCAGCTCCATGGCCCGGATAAAGGCGTCGATGAGTCCTGGCGCCTGGGCAGGGTTGATGGTCTTTGTGCCAAGCGCCTTGTCGAAACCGTAAAGGACGTCGGACAACCCGCGCAGATAGCGTTTTTTACCATTGGTATTGAGTGTAGAGTCGAATTCGATCTGCTCCTGCAGCTCGTCGACCCGGCGGCCGAGCGCATCGGTGATCTGCAGATTCACGGCTTCATCCCGGGTCAGCCGCATCACGCTATCGTCCTTGCTGCCCCCCAATTGGAAGAGCCGCTGCTGCTCTTTATCTACCTTGTCGTGCCAGAGCATCCGGTCCTGGGCCACTTTATAAGGATAGGAATTGGGCTGGGCCTGTACTGCGGTGAAAGCCAGCAAAGCAAAAAACCCGGAGATCGTAACTCGTAAAATTCGCATCATAATGTCTAAAGTCTGGCCTTCGGCCGAACGGATCAGGATCCGTTAGCAAATGTCTGGCATGATCAAGCAAAAATACGACCAAAGCCCCACGATTGAGGCCCCATCCTAACAAAATAATAATGAATATTTTATATTTTTGGGCGTGAGATTGTGTTATTTATGTATTAACAAATTGTAAACTGACACTCGCCTGTCCCGGCCCCATGTTTATTTCCAGTAGGTTTGCGTAAATTTTTAGATCAAATGGAATCCAAAGGCAAGAAGATCCTTATAGCCGACGATGAGCCCGATATTCTGGAGATCATTCAGTACAATCTAACCAAGGAGGGCTATGAGGTGATCACCGCCAAAGACGGAGACGAAGCGATCGGTAAAGCCAAGATCGTTCGGCCCGACCTGATCATCCTCGACATCATGATGCCCAAGAAGAACGGCGTGGAAGTATGCGAGGTCCTGCGCTCCCAACCCTCCTTCAAGGAGACCTTGATCCTCTTGCTGACAGCGCTCAGCGACGAAGGTTCACATGTCCGCGGTCTCGAGACAGGCGCCGACGACTATGTGACCAAACCCATTAGTCCCAAGGTGCTGATCAGCCGTGTGAATGCGCTTTTCCGCCGTGTCAACAAGGAGCCGGAGGATAAGATCCTGAAGATCGAAAATCTCACCATCGACCCCGCCAAGTTCGAGGTGATGGTAGAGGGAAAAGATATCACGCTGGCCAAAAAGGAATTTGAGCTGTTGTACCTCCTGGCTTCCCGTCCCGGACGTGTCTTCCTGCGTAACGAGATCCTGAATCAAGTATGGGGAAATGAGGTGATCGTCGGGGACCGTACGATCGACGTCCACATCCGGAAGATCCGTCAAAAGCTGGGGCTGGACTGCATCACGACGGTCAAAGGCGTGGGATATAAGTTCAATCTGTAACTTTGTGGCTCCATGCCTTCCACCAAAAACCTATCGCCCAGACAATTGTCTGCTCTTACTGCCGGTTTGCTCGCATGTCCCATCTCCGTGGGCATCTATGTGCTCACCGGGAACGCCGTGGTGGGCGCGACTTCTATTTTGATCATCTTCTCGGGCAGCTATGGACTGATCCTTTTTACCCTCGAAAAATTCATCTACCGGAAGATCAAGCTGATCTATAAGCTGATCCACCAGACAAAAGCGACGAAAAAGGAGGAAGTCTACTTCAAATACATCCTGCCCCAGAAAAGCATCGACGAAGTACGCGAGGACGTCGAAAAATGGGGGGAGAAGCGAAACGAAGAGATCGAATTGCTGAAAAAGAACGAGGCTTACCGCAAAGAGTTCCTTCAGAATCTGGCACACGAGTTCAAGACGCCCATTTTTGCGATCCAGGGTTATGTCGACACGCTGCTCAGCGGAGCCATGGACGACACGGTGATACGCAAGAAATTCCTGGAGAATGCGGCCAAGAACGTGGACCGGCTGGTCAACCTGATGAACGACCTGGACGAGATCTCTACCCTGGAACGCGGGGAGCAGCTGCTATACAAACAGAATTTTATCGTACAGGACCTGATCCGCGAGATCTTCGAGTCCCTGAGCATCAAGACCCACGCCAAGAATATCCGGACCTCCATCAAGAAAGGCTGTGAATCACCCATCGCCGTCTTCGCCGACAAGGAAAAGATCAGGATGGTGCTCATCAACCTGGTGGAAAATGCCACAAAATATGGGAAACTCAATGGCAGCATCGTCGCCAGCATCTATAAGATCGACGAGAAGAACGTGCTCATCGAAGTCAGCGACGACGGGCTCGGCATCGAAGAGGAACACCTGGCGCGTATCTTCGAACGGTTCTACCGTACAGACGCAGCCCGCAGCCGGGATAAGGGGGGTACCGGCCTCGGACTGGCCATCTGCAAACATATTATAGAGGCGCATGGGCAGTCGGTACACGTGCGTAGCACCCCTGACGTAGGCACGACCATCGGGTTTACCCTGGAATCCCGCCGGGACTAGGCTAACTTCAAACCCTTAACAGTCTTAATGGCCTATTTTTCCTAATTTTGCCCCCTTGGGTCCGGAAAAGGACCCCGGCCGAAGGCCGCTTAATCCAAAAAATCCACTAGCGTGACAACAGCCACCGACATACATAATGACAACAGCCAAATGAAAACAACCGGCGAAGCCCAAATCTTCGATTACGATAAATGGACCACGCAACTTCCTGAGCTGGGCAAAAGGTATCAAAGCGCCAGCCCCTATCCCCATATCGTGCTGGAAAATTTTCTCAACCCCGCCGTCCTGAATAAATGTATTGCCGAATTCGACCGGTTGAACGAAACGGATGGCTGGATCAATTATAAACATTATAACGAAGACAAACGCGGCCTCAATAAGATCGATCTGCTGCCCGAAGCCATCAAAGGCACGATCAATGAGCTCAATTCGCCCGCATTCCTTCAATGGCTGAGTCAGATCACTGGCATCCAGGGCCTTCAGAAAGACGAAGGGCTGGAAGGCGGAGGTATCCATCAGTCCACCCGCGGCGGCTTCCTGAATATCCATGCTGATTTCACCGTCCACCCCCATCATCGCAACTGGCAACGTCGCGTCAATGTGCTGGTTTATCTCAATAAGGACTGGCAGGAGGACTGGGGTGGAAAACTGGAATTGTGGGACAAAAAGATGAAGGCCTGCGAGGAAAGTGTACTACCCGTCTATAACAGGTGCGTGATATTTAATACCGATGCCGACTCCTATCATGGTCACCCGTTACCCATGACCTGCCCGGAAGGCACCTTCCGTCGTTCCATCGCGTTATATTATTACACGGTCGAAGCCAACCCCTATCGCCGTGCCACCTTCTACCAGGCCAGACCCGGTGATGGCAGCAACAAGCTGCTGGTGAAGCTCGACAATGCGCTGGTTTCGGCCTATACAGCCGTCAAGGGCAAGCTCGGCGCCAATGACAAAGTGGTCAGTGGTATCCTCAGGCTCTTCCAAAGGGGCAAGAAGAAAAAATAGTTGCTTAATACGCCGATAATATTGGCTGCATCGCGCGCTGCCAGTTTTCGCGTATCATTTTGGACCGCATGCATTGCTTCCTTATTTTTGGGGGGCGACCCCTAAACCGATATAAAAGAATGAACTACCAAAATGGAAGACTGCGGGAATTGGACTTTTTGAGAGGTCTGGCAATACTCCTTGTTCTTTTTCGTCATCGCTTTTTATTCACACTTACGTACAGGATCGGATGGATCGGGGTTGATCTGTTCTTTGTATTGAGTGGCTTTTTGGTCTCCGGGTTACTTTTTCGCGAATATTTAAAATTCGGCGAGGTCAAGCCGGTAAATTTCCTGATCCGAAGGGGTTTTAAAATATATCCGATCTATTACCTGACGCTGCTTATATATTTATTGCCGATGCTGCACAGGCCTGATTTCAACAACCATTATGCACTTGGCGATTTTCTATTCCTCCAGAACTATATCGGCGGCTGGGGATATTCCTATACTGCAAGCTGGTCTTTGGCCGTAGAAGAGCATTTTTACTTCGGTCTTGCTCTCTTGCTGTTCCTCTGCACAAAGAAAGGACTTATACAATTGAAGATAGATAAGGATTTTAAGGGAGTGAGTCCTTTTGAAAAATTTATTTTCTCCCTGATGCTGCTTTGCCTGGCCTTCCGATTTGTTGATAATAGCTTATATCCTTACCGCTTCCGCCAGAATTGGGCCATGACCCACTTACGGTTGGACTCCTTACTGGCCGGCGTGCTGGTGGGTTATTTATATTATTTCAGGAATGCCTATTTTAAACGATTGTTCAACAAGCGAAAGTATATATTGCTGCCGCTCGCGATCCTGCTTCCCCTGTTCACGCTGTTCATCCATGATGCTTCTCAGTCTTTTTTCACCATGACAATCGGATTCTCCTTGCTCTATTTCTCCTTCTCCATCCTCCTCAGCTATTTTCTCCTAAATGAAAATATAAGTGCGAGACTGGACAGGATCTTTAGCAAAATGGTAGTCAATACAGTGGCGGTCATTGGCTTTTCATCCTACTCGATCTATATCATACACACCTTTGTTTATAATAATTTCGATAGGCTGGATCTGAAAAATCCCTATCTGGCTTTTATCCTGCCCTCCCTGATAAGCATTTTTGTAGGCTATCTTATGACAAGATATCTTGAAAGCTTTTTCCTTCAGGTCAGGAATAAATATTTTCCAAGCAGGATCGATCCTAACAAGGCCAAAGTCGCGTCAGGGAGTCTCGTGGCAGTTCCAATTGAAGCTGTGAAGCTCGCCGACTAATTTTCTTCTAGCCACAGCATCCGCCGCCGGCAGGTCGCAATTCTCCGCGGCCGCCTCATCTCCCCAGTCACAATCCGCAAATTTTCCGGCCGGTGTTTGCCAATTCTTCTACCTTTGTATGGGCTCCATCCGGAGATCATCTCGCTCCAATTAAGTACATAGGAAATCGATAGTGACTCAACGCCTTGCGTGTGAGAGTGGATAATTCTTGTCACTTTTTAAAACTTGACCGATGAACGCGACACCGATAAATATTAGCGGCCTTAACGACCTGGTGCATTCTACACCGCGCTAACCCTGCGGAATTGGGTCATCGGCTATTTCGCAGCAGGCCTCTGCGCGGGAGTCGGAACTCCAGCCGGCGGAACCACCGCAGGCGCGGCCGGAACAGGCGCAGGCGTCGCAGGAACAGGCGCCGGCGCCGGAACATCACGCTTCAAAAACACAAAACCATTCTTCCGGTACAGCTCTTTTATATCCGCGTATTCGGCATTTTCCCAATGCTGCACGCGATCCACCTTTGTCACAAAATACACCGGTTTGTCGATCGGCCCCTTGAGCAGCCAATCCTGGTTCGAGGCATTGGGATTCGTAGGTTGCGGCTTCTGCGTATAGAAGAGGTCGCCATAGCTTTTATAGCCGAGCGTATGCACGTAACAATCGCAGCCCTGCCGCTCGATGAAGAAGTCGATCGCGGCGCCCTGGCTATAACGCTCCACCTTTGGCACGATGATCGCCGAGGCAAAGAACACGACGATCGCGGTGCCCGCGAAAAGCGAAAGCGCGGCGTTGGTATAATTGCGGCGGGACAGGTTGCGGATACCGACCACGAGCGCGATGATCATCAGAACGCCGATCGCACCTTCGAAACCGGTCCAGTGGACATCGGCTTCCATATTGCCGCGGGCAAACGTATCGTCCACATAGGGAGCCAGCCTTTTTACATTCAGGCCGATCACGGCAACCCCCAGGATCAGCAGCGAGATCAGTCCGCCCAGAATGCCCAGAAAGATGCCGACATATTTTCTATAGAGGAGCTCTTTCCGATCCCATTTGTAGACGGAATAGGCAGCCAGGAATGTAACGGCAAACCAGGCCATGGAAGAATAATGGATGATGCGGGACTGAACGATCGTGAAAAGCACGGTCACCACCCAGAACAGGATCACCATCCAGCGTTTAAAATCCCGGTCAAAACGACCGTTGTATTTGGCGCGAAAAAAAGCCGGTATCGCCAGGATCGAGGCAGGGAAACAACCGATCAGCAGCACGATATAGTGATAGCCGAAGAAACCGGCCTGATCCGCATCGTGGGTACGGAAAAGCCGCCATTGATATTTCAGGAATTCTTCGATGAACCAGGGACCGCGTTTGATGGTCTCGTAACCATACCATGTCGCCGTGACCAGAAACGTAATGACGAGGAAGAGCACCGCATACCACCAGTTGAAATAGATCCTGAAGCGATTGTAGAACAGGTAGACTCCCAGGCACCCCAGAAACACGATCAGGGAAACCTGGCCTTTCATCAGGATGGCCAGCCCCATGAAGACGCCGGACCAGATGACATAATACACCTGACTATGTGCGAGTTTTTTGTCAAACCCATTTCGTTTCCAGTGATAAAGAATAAAATTATAGAGCGAAAGAAAAGTAAAGAGGTTGAAAAAGGGATCGATGATGCCCGATTTGAAATACATGTTGGGAAAAAGCGACCCGCCGAAAGCCAGCGCCCATAGGATACCGAACTTCCGGTCGTAGATGCGAGAACCGCAGAGAAAGACCACGATCAGGGTTACGATACCACAGATCGCATTGGGGAACCGCGCGGCAAATTCGTTGACACCGAAGAGCTTCATGGCCGTGCTTTGCATCCAGAAGAACATGGGCGGCTTTTCCCAGAAAGGCTTGTAGTCTACATATACCCGGGTATAATCGTGGAGCTTGATCATCTCCCGCGAACACTCCGCGAAATTGATCTCATCCCAATCGAACAAGTGCACACGGCCCAGAAAAGGTATGAAGAGAAGGGCGGCGAACAAGGCGATCAGCAGGGTAGTGGCAGACTTGGTAAGACGCATTTATATGTTCATTTAAATTCGCGGTTTATACATTGCTTTTTTCATCACGCCCCATTTACAAAGGCGGTGAACGACGGAAACCCTCAACACCCCCAAACCATAAACCACACTGCGTTTGAAGTTAATGCTCGAAGCCTCTTCGAAATACCGTGTCGGGCACGTGATCTCGGCGATCTCGTAGCCAAGATAGATGATCTGAGATAACATTTCGTTGTCGAAGACAAAATCTTCGTTGTTGATCTCGAAGTCGATGCGCCGCAGGATCTCGCCGGAGAAGGCCCGATAGCCCGTGTGGTATTCGGCCAGTTTTTGCCGCAGCAACACGTTCTCGAAAAAGGTCAGGCCGCGGTTGAAGATATATTTATAAAGCGGCATGCCGCCATTCAGGGCGCCTTTGCCCAAGGTCCGGGCTCCCAGGACGCATTGATAGACGTCATTGGCGATGAGCCAGGCCATCGATGGGATCAGCTTGGGGGTATACTGGTAATCGGGATGGAGCATGATCACTATGTCTGCTCCCAGTTCCAGCGCTTTGTTATAGCAGGTTTTCTGGTTGCCGCCATAGCCCCTGTTCTTCTCGTGTTTGATCACATGCTGGATGCCCAGTTCCCTGGCCACAGCGACCGTATTGTCCCGGCTATTATCGTCTACCAGCACCACTTCATCGACGATATCGAAAGGGATCTCCGCATACGTCTGGCGGAGGGTAAGCTCTGCATTGTAGGCAGGTAATACGATCACCAGTTTTTTGCCTTTAATCATCTATTCTATTGATTATGAGGGCACATTCCGGTCGCCCGGCCGCCACTTAGAAAAAATTGAGGGCAAACCTACGCTAAAGCGAGCAATCATTGAAATTTCGGCCAAAATAGGCGAGCTTCGACCGGACCATTGAAAAGACGTCAACTCCCGCTCAAACCGGCCAATCATTAAAATTTGGACCAAATTAAGGCCGGTTCGAGCGGACCGTTGAAAAAGACATCAAACTCCCGGTCAAACCGCGCAATCATTAAAATCTCAGCCAAAATAGGCGAGCTTCGACCGGGCGCAGACTGCTAGCCCTTGAAGAAAAGCGGCAGCGACTGCAGCTTTTTAACGAAGATCCAATGGACCAGCACCGCGGTGATCGTGCCGATACAAGACCCGGTGAGCACATCCCCCAGGAAATGCTGCCCCAGATAGATGCGGGAATAGCCTACCAGCACGCCGCACAGCAGGCAGGCGATCTTGGCCTTGCGGCTTCGAGAAAAGATCGCCATCAGGGTGACAAGGGCGAAGACCGAGGTCGTATGGCCAGAGGGAAAGCTGGCAAACCCGATACCCGTGACGTCCTTTATAAAATAGGGGTAGTAGCCGGGCGGAAAGAATTGCTTGGGTCGCGGCATGGAGAACAGGTTCTTCAGGATCTGGGCGATCAGCGCCGAGAGCAGAAAGGCGGCGATCACCTGGGTGGCATGCGACCAATGTCTACGGATCAACAAAATCACAAATACGATCACGGTGAAAAGGCCATTCCCCAGAAAGGTGATCCAGACAAAGATCTCATCCAATGTGCTGCGATGATAGGGATTCAGGTCGACGAAGGCTTCGGCCTTGCCCACCCGCAGGAGAAAGATCAGGCCGAGAATGAAAAAGAGGAGCCATAAAATAAAGAATACGCGGTTGCCGGCGATTATTTCCTTCAACGTCTTCATCCGGCGAAATTACAGAATCCGCGCGATTACAACCCCGCCACCAGCTCTTCCGCCAGCCCGAAGGACAGGGTCATACCGGCTCCGCCCACCCCATTGATCACATACACATAAGGCTCGGGGGAAAAGAAGAGGTCGGCTTCGCCATCCGTGAGCTTGGCGTAGACGCCATTCCAGGTCTCGGCAACGGACCAATCCTTAAAACAGGCGAACCGGCGGAGGTATTCGAGGATCTTTCGGTTGATGAAATCTTTGTCGAAGGGATCGTGCGTAAGGCCATATTCGTGGGAATCGCCTATCGTGAGCTCGCCGCGGCCATTCTGAGAGACCATCACGTGGATGCCCCATTGGAGATAGTCGGGCATCTCGGCGGAGTAGCGCTGGCGCAAGACCCCCAGGGAGGGAGCAGCCTTGAAGCTATTGTAGTGGATCAGCGAGAGACCGCCGCAAAGCGCCGGGCCGATGCGCCACTCCTGGGGTTGGGACACGAGCCGCATCATCTGCAGCTTGCACTTGGTTACCGGCTGCTCGGAGAATTGTTCAGGATACAGGGTCTCGAAATCGGCGCCGCTGCAGATAAACACGAGGTCGGCCTCGTATTCTTCGTCATTACCGATATAAACGATCTGATCGGAGATATAAGAGACACATTTGCCCCAGTAAAAATCCACGGCGTATTGTTCGCTCAACCAGCCGGGTAGAGCCGCGATGGCTTCGCGGGGGTCGACGATGATCTCATCCGCACTGTGCAAACCGCCCAGCAGGCCATCCCGAACCACTGCGCCCGAATGCGCAGCAACCGCCGTAGGATCCAGCAGGCGAACCGGCCTGCCCTCGCTGCGGAAGATCTCATATAGCTCCTGCAGGACCAGCCACTCGTCGGGATGATAGGCGAGATGGAGGCTCCCCGCGCATTCATGCCAGAAATCGGCCCGGGGAGCGATCTCCTTCCAGATATTCCTGCTACGTATAGCCCGGTCGTACATCTTCCCTTCCGGCTGACCGATGGGCCATACCATGCCGAAATTGCGGATAGAAGCGCCTACCGCCTTATCCGTCCGTTCGAAAACCTTTACGGAAAAGCCTTGTAACGCCAGGGCCCGTGCCGTGGCCAGACCGACGATGCCGGCGCCTATAACGATTGCTGATCGGGATGCCATAAACTACCAGATGAATTGTTTTTCCTGTAAATTTTTGAAAATAGGACGGATGCTACTAAAACGAGGAGGATGCCCAGCAGGGCAGAGATATAGAACATACCCGTAAAGAAGTCTACCCAGGTATAATGGATCTGAACGAATTCCTTGGCGATCAGCACGACCACCGTCCCCAGATAACCAAAGGCATCGGCGATATAGATCAGGAAGCCAATGTTGCCCTTTATCCTAAAGGCGGCAAGCATTCGCTCGAAATAAAAGCAATTGTAAGGCACATAACCCAGGTACAGGCCGATGGAAGCGGTGACGATCCAGAATACCGGTGAGATCAGGTGAAAGCGAAACGCGGCAGTAGCGCCGGCAGCCAGCAGGAAGCCAAAGATGACGATGACATTGTTCAGCTGGAACGCCTTGTAGTTGTTCCGGATCAAAAAGAATCCACCCAGCACGACCAGCACGATGATGCCTACGAGCGTGCTGGTATTGCCGAAGACTTCGGGATGGTTGCCGTATCCGGTCTCGGACCACAGCTCGTTGGCAAAGTCTTCCGTGAAATCGCGAAGCACGGTGAGCATGGCATAAGCCGTCACCGTGGGTATAAGCGCAAAACCGAACAGGCGCAAAAAATTACGCCGTTCCTGTCTACCCATGGGCAACCGAATGGTTCGTTGAGCAATATCTTCGGCAGTAGGCGGCGGCGTCTGGTTGAGCATCCAGGTGCAGACCAGCAAGGGTACGACGAATACCCCGCCGGCAACGAAGGGCATCCAGGTCTCGCTGACGCCATGAAGCACCAGGCTTTTACCCACCGTTTTACCCCAGCCCGACGCGAAGATGAAGCTGGTCGAGCATACCGCCGCGATAAGCTCGGTCGTCCGCCGGCCCTCGATAAAGCCCACCACGAGTCCCCACACCATGCCCAGTGGCAGGCCGTTGATGAACATGAACACGAAATTATAGGGAGCGGGGACAAGCGCGAAGAGCAAGAGCGCTAGCCAGGCTACGGAGATCAGGAGCAGGATATAGCGTGTCCTTTTTTCCGGTTGCATGGAAGCTATGATCCGGATGCCGAGGAATTTGCTGACACAGTAGCCGATCACCTGTGCAATGACAAGCACGACCTTGTAATGCATCCCGAAGAGGGTATAGCTTTCATACGATGCCGCAGTGAATGGCTTGCGAAAACCATACATACAGGCATAGACCACAAAGGAGCTCAGGGAAAGATAAAGGACAAATACCCACCCCGGTGCCTGTTGCAGCCGGGCCTTCAGCGTCATTCCTGTGCCGACGGATGCGGCGGAGGTTGTGGAGACAGAAGAGGAAGGAATTGGCATGGCAATGGGATATTACTCCTTTTCGATAATCGGCAGCAGTTCGCTGAGGTCGTCGATGATGAAATCGGGCTTGTAAGGCTCCAGCTGTGCACGGGTATAGGCGCCCGTGGTCACGCTCACGACGACACCGCAGCCGGCATTCCGGCCTTCTTCGACATCGACCTCGGTATCCCCGACCTTGAGGATCTTGTCGGGGGAAATGATCCTGAGATCCTCCATGAGCACCTTTATCATATCAGGATGTGGACGGCCAAAAGGCACCTCGTCGCTGCAGATCGTTCGATCGATCAGGGTAGAGCGGTCATCCCAGCGAATCCGGTGCAGGATCGCATCGGTGATGCTGCGGGTAAATCCGGTATTGAGTGCGACCTTGATCCCGCGCTCATGAAGGCTGGCGAAAAGTGGTTCCGCATGCGCAAAAGGGGCCAAATCCTGGTCATCGCGGTAAAAGGCGATCATCGTATCGATGAACCGCGTATGGATGCGGTCGATTAGCTGCTCGTCGTCCTTGTGTGCCCGGGCGAATTTTTCCAGGAGCATGGCGATAGCGTCCATCTTCCGGAAACCCATGACCTTTTTGACCTCGTTTCGGGGCATTTCAAAACCAAAATCGCGGAAAGCGGCGATAAATGCATCGGCCACGCTGCCATTGTCACGGACGGTGGTGCCCGCTATGTCGAAAACGACTAGTTCTATAGAGCTCATGTTCGGGGTGCTTTAAGAGTTGAGAAGATGACGAAGGATCATTCGCCGGTAATGCTGCAGATCGGGTAAGGGCTTGTGCTCTATCTTCGCCTGCTCATCCCATTTGCGCATCTGGATGATCAGGTTGAAAAGCGGATATTGTTCAAAGGCGGCAGCTTCCTCGTTGGTCATCGGTCCGCCCTGGTATTCGAGGGTCTTCTTGCTGGCATCGGACAGTTCCGCATAGTACGCTGGGTTCGTTGCAGTGAGATAACGCTTGGCCTCCACATGCGACTCCACCAGCCGGCAGAGTTTTTTGGAAAATCCTTTCCCCCGCAGGAATTCGGCGCCAAGCTCTTCATGATCTTTGACACCAAAAGCGCCCATGCGGCGGGGGTCTGTATCCTCCTGCTCCGCGGTCTCGCTGAGATGTCCGATATCATGAAGGAACGCGGCCAATATCACTTCCTCGTCGAACCCCTGTTCTTCGGCCAGCTGAGCCGCCTGCGCCATATGCTCCAGCTGGGTCACCCTCTCACCCGCATACTCGTTACCGCCATACCCGTTGTATAACTCCATAATCTCGTCGGTGATCATTTCGGCCTGCGCAGTGGTCATAAAAGGAAAGATATTTTCGGTGACTAATACCCTACAAAGTATCGAAAACCCGGATTCCACAACATTAAATAATGTTTAAAAATAGCCCGATTCCTAAAGACTTCTCAGCGCAAACGTTTGTCCTTCAGCCACGCCACCAGGTCGCCGGGATGATCCGTTTGAAGCGCGCGAATGCCCCTGCCCACGGCGGCATTCCATAAGGCCGGACCTTCGTTCGGTCCCTGGATATCGGGAAAGACAAGGTAACCGCTTTTCGTGGCCATCGTCACCATGTCCGGGGTATAGCCGTCCCAATCCCCATCGAGGATATCCGGATGGTATTTGGCCAGGAAGCCGGCAAGACTATCCGCCGTGCGGACATTGCCGGGAAGGCTCACCATTAAGGGCATCTTTGGCGCTACCCGCCGCCAGCCATAGAATTGTTGCGGTGCGTTGATGTATACGATCACCTGGTCTTCCATGCCGTAACGCCGGATCGCCTTGTACGCCACCGCAGGGTCGGCGTTCTTGAAATCCAGATAGATACCGATCTTTCCCCGGCAAAGCTCCAGCACCTGGTCGAATGTCGGGATGTCCTGCTCACCCCACTCGGGATGGGCCTTGTCTCGCACCCGTAGCAGCCGCAGCGAATCGAAGGTCAGATCTTTGACCAGGCCGGCGCCGTTGGTCATCCGATCCACAGAAGCGTCATGCATGATCACCAGCACGCTGTCGCGCGTCGTCCGCAGGTCGATCTCGACATAATCGGCGCCGGCCCCGATCGCATTGGCGTAAGCCCGCAGGGTGTTTTCCGGGGCATGCGTATGGTCGCCACGATGGGCGGAGACAAGAAAACGATGCGATGACTTCGGCGCGGGATTCGGCGTCTGGGCTTGGATAGCAAGCGAAAAAAAGAGACTAAGCCCCAAAAGGCTTAGTCTCATGATATAAGGAAATCTCATCATTAGAATTTTATTGCAGTACCCACATCTTCTCGTTCAGATCATCGCCGGCGAATCCCTGGTTCTTGAGCGCAGCGGCCCAGTTGGCGGCATTCTGCGTCTGTTCCGTCGTGGGATAGGACCAGCGAAGCGGAACGACGCCGTTGTTGCCGATGCCGGGGCCACCCTGGAACGCAGGGGATCCGGTGCGGCGCCAGTTGTAGTAGGCCTCATAACCTGACGTCTCGTACATCGCCAGGTATTTCTGCAACACGATCTGCGAGATCGCAGTGCTCTGGGTAGAAGACAGCTGCACGGTAGGCTGAGCGTAATAGTTGCTCCAATCGAACGTAAAGGGATAAGGCTGAACCTGCGTCACAGCATTGTCGGATGCCGGCAGGAAGTAGGCCGTAAAATTGGTCTGCGTCACATCGATGCCATAAAAAGCCATCGAGGTCTTGATACCATTCTGATAATAGGACTCCGCGGTCCCGGTCCCACCCCAGCCACGCTCGATACCTTCGGCAATATTGAAGAGCATTTCCTTGTAGCCGACGAGTACATCCGGATCACCGGTGAAGTTGGAATAATAGCGTTTCCGGTTGAAGAAGGAGAGGAGGTTGGCGCTGGCCTGGTTGTACATCGTACCTTCCGTCTCGCCTACACTGGCGCCGATGAAGGAGCGGAAGTCGGTGGCGGTATAACCGCCGGTGGTGTCCGTACCGCCATAAGCCGTGTCCACATAGGCCCAGGCGGGCTCACAGGTCACATATACGCGGGGATCCTGGAGCGCCGTCAGCGCGTTCACATAGGTATAAGACGTGTTGAAACGACCGGCGATCGAACCGAAGTTGCTCGGATTGAAGGGGTAGGTGCTATACACGTTTTGACCACCGGGATTGTAATTGAATTGGAAATCGTCGGCCTCGCTGGTGAAGATAGGATATTGCGCCGGGTTGCCGAGAATAGCGGCAAAACGCGCCGGTACATTCAAGGCGGCGTCGCTGGCTTTATTGCTGAGCGCCACCAGCACCCGCAGTTCGAACGAATTCACCAACTTCTGCCATTCGGTGAGTTTTCCGCGATAATAGATGTCTTGTGAAGAGCTCAGGTTATCGGCTTGCGAAGTTCCACCTTGACCTATCAGGATCGCCAAATGGGCGTTTGCAGTATCCAGCTGATGCAGTACATAGGCGAACACGGATTCCTGCGAGTCGTAACCCGGCTTGAGGATGGTAGGCGACTGGAGCGCCTGTGTCAAAGGAACATCGCCCATCAGCATGGTGAGGTTATAGAAATAATAGGCTTTGACAAAACGGCCTACGGCTTCATAAGCATTGGTATCACTATAAAGCTTGTTCGCCTCGGTTTCCATCTGAACGACATTTTTGAGCGCCAGATAGGAATTGAATGGACCTTTGCTGGTCAACTGCGCGTTATCGGTTTCCGTTTCGTTATCGCTCCAGGTGTAGATGTTGGTGCCATAATAGTCGTAGTTCTGGCAATGGTATTGGTTCCAGCCATGTACAAGATCCCAGGAGTTGACGCCGCCGAGCGAGCCCACAGAACTATTGCCGCTTTCACCGGACATCTCGTCGAGGACCGTCCCCAGAACGAGGTTGGGCGTGATGGTCGAAGCGTTATTCGGGTCCGGCTGCTTTTCCGTGATCTGCTTGTTACAGGAGAAGAGCATCGCCACTCCCACACTATACAGAAATATGTTCTTTATCCTTTTCATAATCTTTTGTATTAAGGATGATTTAGAAAGAAAAATTGATGTTAAGCCCATAGCTTCGGGTCGTAGGTGTCTGCAATCCGGAACCGCTGTCCTGGGTGTATTGGTCGACATCCAGATCTTTGTAACGGCTGGGGAAGAAGTAAAGCAAATTCCTGCCCACCAGCGAAACGCTGGCATTGCTGATGATCGACTTCGATCCAAAGAGCGTCTGAGGCACTTTGTAGGTCAGCGTCACCTCGCGCAACTTGACATAGGTCTTTTTGATAATGTTCAGGTCCTGGATACCGGCAGCCTGCTCTACAAAAGGCTGAACGAGCGTTTTGGTAGCATTCGTGGTCTGGGTCAGGTCCTTCATATTCGTGATCTGGCCGGTGATAGGATCCAGCTGAATACCGTTGGGTCCCGTGAGGTTGACACCCGGAGCGGTATAGGCGGCTACACCCGCTTCGTCGCTGGGCCGGGCAGCGCCGAGCGCGCCGGTGGCGGTCTCGATGTGACGGCCGCCCTGAAGCGTTTTCTGACGTACATAGTCGTTCATCACACCACCTACGATACCGTCGAACAGGAAGCGGAACGAAAAGGTCTTATAGCTGAAGGTATTGGTCAAACCCCATTGCCAGTCCGGATCGTAGTGACCGAAGACCTTTTGCGCAGAGCTAAGGCTCGAGTATTGAATGTACTGACCTGTTCCCGCATCTTCCACCAGCGTCCCATTGGGCGTGCGGACAAAAGCATCGCCATATACGAGATCGGCGCGGGTGCCGTTGTGCGAATAATTGTTCGGCGAGGAGTTGTCGACCCATTTGCGGACATAGGTGAAGAAATTGGCGGTCACATCCCAGCTGATGCCGCGGGGATTGACGATGGGTTTACCACTCACTGTGGCTTCCCAGCCGTTGTTGGTATATGTATTACCATTGATCAGGTAAGCGGAATAGCCCGTTGCATTCGAGATACCGCTCTGCGTAATGACCTTGTTCCAATAGCGGTAGTGGGTAACGTCCAGCCCCAATCGATTCCGCAGGAAGCGGATATCGATCCCTTCTTCGGTGGCTTTCCGTTCGGCGGGGATAATGTTCGGGTTCACATCCAGGTCCGTGTAGCGGGCGCTGCTTTGGCCGGAATAGGTGGGTGCCTGCGTATACGTCTTCGCCCACTGGAAATTGGGGCCGTTATAAGGGGATGCCCAGCTAAAGCCATAACCGCCGGCCGGAGTAGAGCTCAGGTTCGGCGTAAATGTCGAATTGGTGAAACCGCTCTTGCTCTCGGCATAGGAGGCCCGCAGCTTCAGGAAGGAAATGGCATCCGGCAATTGAACATAGTCCGACACCACCGTGGCCAGGTTGAAGCTGGGGTAATAATAGCTATCGTGTCCGGGGTTCATGGACGAGGATTTATCCACGCGACCCGTAACGTTCGCAGTCACATAAGATTTCCAGCCCAGATCCAACGAATAGTAAGAACTCAACACCAGCATATTCGAATGGTAGCTAACGCCGGTGAGGTTACCCTGGGAATTGGAGAATGAATAGACTCCCGGTACGTTCAGGTAGTTAGTGGTCTCGAAATCGGAGTTGAATGCGAACTGTCTGGAAGTGGCGCCAAGAACGGCATTGACATCGAGGAAGCCGGCGATCTCATTGCGATGATAGCGGGCCTGGAAGTCTTCGTTGCCGTCCCATAAGCTCCGGTGGTCTTCACGATAGTCACCCTGACGGAGTTCACGGCCGTATACGTCGGCGGAATATGGCAATTTTTCGCTGTTGAACATGTCATAGGTCGAAAAGCTCGGACGGAACTGGAAATCGATGTTCTCATTGACCTTATAGTTGAACTGCAAATAACCGTATTCATTGTTCTGATAATGGCCGCGCAGCCACTGGTATGACATAAAATACGGATTGTTATACCGGTAGTACTCTTCGTATTTCTGCTGGATGCCTTCATAGCCGGGCTGCCAGTAGTTCCGCATGTTATTCATCGACCAATCGGCCCCACCCCAGATAATAATATTATAGATGATGCTATTCGGGCCATACTGTACGTCCGGGATGTTCGGCGTAAACTGACGGCTGTAATTGAAATAGGTGCTCATGCTGAACTTCGGACTGAACCGGTGCGTAATGTTCGCTGTAAAATTCGCGTTGTTCAGCGTGGTGTTCGGCACAATACCGCGTTGATAGGTCTCCGAGCCGGAGATGCGCAGATCGGTCTTTTCGGTGGAATTGCTCACCGAAATACTATTCACCGAGAGCACACCGGCCTGGATGAATTTTTTCAGGTTGTCTTTGCCTCGGGCGGTCCAGGGAGTAGGCGCAACGTGCCCCGTGTAGGTACTACCATCGGCATAGGTCGTCTGATAGCTTTGGTTCGGAGTGTAGGCGCCGTCATATTGCGGGATCAGCTGGCCCCGGAACTGCGGTCCCCACACGTCATAGTCATAATCGTTCTTCCCTACGCCGATGACACCGGAACCGAAATAAGAGGAGGCGCTGGAGCCGCCGCCGCCATAGGCATATTTACCGTTGTCGCCGGGACCGTATTCGTCATTGTATTTCGGCAGCGCGATAAACCCTTTGTTGACCTGGTTGGTAGTGTTTACCGTCACCAGCAATTTCCCTTTGGCCCTGGCGCCTTTCTTGGTCGTGATGATGATGGCGCCGTTCTTACCCTGGAAACCATAAAGCGCCGCAGCATTAGGGCCTTTAAGAACCGTGAAGGTCTCGATATCGTCGGCATTGAGATTATAGGTATCGGAGCTAATGGGAACGCCGTCGACGACGAAGATCGGCGCATCGTTGGGATCGTTCTCGCCGCGCATGATCACCCCGGCAGAGTGACCGATCTCCTGGTTGATGTTGATCTCGAGACCTGCGGCCTGACCCTTGAGGGCATTCACGGGGTCCGGCTCGCGGGCCTGCAACAAGTTGGCCGCGTCGACGGTCTGCGTCGCATAACCCAGTTTCTTGGCCTCTTTCTTAATACCGGTGGCCGTTACAACCACTTCGTCCAGCTGTTTGCTATCGGCAGCTACCTGGATGGAAAGCTCGTTGCCGCTGACGACCTGCTCGGTCTTCTGGATACCGATGCCGCTGATCACGAGGACATCGCCATCCTTGGCCTTGATGACGAAACCGCCGTCCACCGCTGTAGAGGTACCTATATGTGTACCTTTTACGGTGACGGTAATTCCCGGAACCGGCGTCTGATCGACTTTGTTGAGAACGTGGCCTGTAATGGCCTTTTGTGCAATAGAAGCGATCGGCACGAGGAAAAGTAGTGCCAATGCGATCATACCATGGGTAAATCGCTTACTCATAATCAGTATGTTTTAATGTGAGAAGAAATGTTCGCTGTGTAAAACTTGCGGCGAAAGTATGCGTGTTATGTAACTGGAAGGTTAGGCGTGGTTTAAGGAAATGTTAACAGTTTACAAATACTAAACCAATGTTAAGTATTTATAAATAGGGGTATACCCCGGGCCGGTCGTGTGTCTTCGGCGCTAAAATAAGTAGAACGCAAGCAGAAGAGCATCACCTTTTCCGATGTTCTTTAGCCGGTGCTTGGTGCGGCCGTCGAAAAAAAGCGTATCGCCTTCATGTAACGTGAAGACCTCGTTCTCCACCTGGTATTCGATATCACCTTTCAATACATATTTACATTCGTAAGCGTCGGTGCGGATCATTTGCTTGCGAGCCGCGCCTTTTTTCAATTCGAGGAGAACGACGTCGGCAGCCTGGGAGGATACGCTGCGGGTGAGGATGCGTTTATAAGAAAACCCTTTTACGGGCTCTTTGGTAAAATGTTTCTCCATTCCGTTTCGAATGATCAGGACCTGGCTTTTGCCGGCGCTGTCGTGCATGTCCTCGAAAAAAGTTCGCAAATCCTCTTCGAGGGAATGAATGATATTGAATAACACGGGAAGCGAAGGAACGGTACGGTTGTTTTCGATCTGGGAGATCAGTCCTTTGCTCACGCCGGCCCGGGTGGCCAGCTGCTCGAGGGTAACGTTCTTTTGAGTTCGTTTCGCCTTTATCTTGTCGCCGATGAGCAAAAGGAGTTCTTCGTGCATAAGCCCGAAAGTTAAGGATTCTTCCGCAGCCAATCGGCGAGCTCCCGGATATGGTCCGTGTTGATGTAGTCGACCTGTAGCGCTTTCAACTGAGCCCAGGCCGCCGGAAAGTCCGGTGCGTCCCAAAAGCGTACGGGAAGATGCAGCTCATGCGACGATCGTACGGCTGCCCGGAGGGTATTTCCGGCGGAATCCGGGATGCCATTGTGATGGTCCCAACGGGTATAATAATGCAGGTCGTCACTCATCATCGCGATCCGCGACAGGGCCTCCGGTGTATAATGGGCATGAAGGATGCCGTCGAACGCGATAAAAGGAGGGTAGCTCGTATAGGACTCCGGAGCAGGCCGGTTGCCGCTGATCACCCAGCGGATCGCGGGTGAATGCTGCAATGCCGGATATCTGTCCAGCAGGGCTATCAATGCGGCGAGGGCATTCACGGAGTCTTCCTTGACATCGATGAGGATCTGCAATTTTCTCGTCGTATCGGCATAAGGATAGCCGTTGTTTTGTTTGACACAGGCTTGCAGGGGTTTGACGTAATATTCTTCCAGCGTACGGCCGGTTTTGATCTCGTTAGTGTCGTGTCCCACCAGTACGACGCCCTTTCTCAGCCAGATATCGGCCTCGATAGAACCGAACTGTTCCTGCCAGGCCATCCAAAAGGGAATGGATTGCTCATAGTCGTTATGGGAATGGGTATTGGCGACGGTATAACGGGCGGGTTGAGCCTGAGCGGCCGCGGCGATGAATAAAAGAAAAACGAAGATGCTGCGCATGGAACAAAGATAGGTAACTGAGCCTTACCGTTAGGGATACTGCCAATGCAGGAAGTAATAATCCGTTCACATAAACCTTACAATTTGTTAACCGTCCCTTAAAATAGCAATAATATCTTATTTAGAACTTTGAAAAACCACAATAATGGAAAAGCGTTCCGTAGATGTAGTTGTTTTATCCGACGTCCACCTGGGCACCTACGGTTGTCGGGCTAAGGAGCTGGTCAACTACCTCAAAAGCATAACCCCCAACATACTGATCCTCAACGGCGACATCATCGACGGCTGGCAATTCACGAAACGGTATTTCCCCGTTGCGCACATGATGGTCATCAAGGAGATCATTCAGTTCATCACGAATGGGACCCGGGTATTCTATATCACCGGGAACCACGACGAGATGATGCGGCGCTATACCGACATCCAGATGGGCAATTTCACCCTTACCGACAAGCTGGTGCTTGAGATCGATGGCAAGATGACCTGGATCTTCCACGGGGACGTATTCGACAACACCACTAAAGGCGGCGCCAAGCTCCTGGCCAAACTGGGCAGCAGCGGTTATAACGGCCTGATCCGCTTCAATAGATTCGTTAACTTCATATTGAAAGCCTTTGGCAGAGAAAAGGTATCCATCTCCAAACGGGTAATGGCAGGTGTCAATAAGGCCGTCGCCAAGATCAATGATTTCGAACTCATCGCCGCGGAATTAGCCATAGAAAAGAAATATGATTATGTGATCTGCGGACACATTCATCAACCACAGGTAAAAGTCGTAGAAACCAAGGACGGAAAGGTCACCTATCTGAACTCCGGCGACTGGGTCGAACATCTCACCGCGCTGGAATATCATCAGAATAACTGGACCATTTTTGAATACAACGAGAAGGACTTCCCGGTGACACAAACCATCGAGATGAAGCCCTCTATCAGTGTATTGACGGACGAGATCAATTTTTACATCAATTCATTGGCGGCCATCTAAACCCTGCCGCATTAATATTATGAAGATTTTTTACGCAGTTCAGGCAACAGGTAATGGCCATATCAGCCGGGCAATGGAGATCCTGCCCTCCCTCGAAAAATATGGACAGGTAGACATTTTCCTGAGCGGGGCGAACAATAGTCTTCAGCTGGATGCCTCGGTGAAATACCGCAGCAAGGGTCTTAGCCTTTTCTATACCAATAGCGGCGGCCTCAACTACTGGGAGATCGCCCGCCAGGTCAACCCCTTCCGCCTCTTGAAAGAGGTTCGGGACCTCCCTGTAGAGAAATACGACCTCGTGATCAATGATTTCGAGTGTATCACTTCCCTGGCCTGCGCCTTTAAAAAGATCCCTTCGGTTCAATTCGGCCACCAGGCCAGCTTTATCAGCCCCAAGGTACCTCGCCCCGTGCATCGCGAACGCATGGGTGAATGGATCCTCAGGAACTATGCCCGGGCTACGCAGTACATAGGCTTACATTTCAAGCAATACGACGACTTCATCCTGCCGCCTGTGATCAAGAAGGACATTCTGCAGGCCGAACCCACGGATAAGGGCCATATCACGGTCTATCTTTCGTCCTACAGCGATGCCACGGTAAAACGGTTCCTCGGGCCATTGAAAGACTATCGTTTCCAGGTCTTCTCCAAAGAGGTTAGCCGTCCAGTGACCGATGGGAATATCCAATTCATCCCCGTAAGCAAAGGGGCCTTTAACAAGAGCCTGATCAGCTGTAAAGCGATCCTCACCGGCGCCGGTTTCGAGACCCCCGCCGAAGCCTTGTATCTGGGGAAAAAGCTGATGGTGATGCCCATCCGGGGACAATATGAGCAGAACTGTAATGCGGCTGCGCTGCAGAAGATGGGCATTCCCGTATTGAACGCGCTCGATGCCGGATTCGCAACGGCCTTCCAACCCTGGATGGAACAGAAGAAAAAGCCTTGTCTGCATCTCGATTACTCCACTGAATCTATCGTCAGCTATCTCATGCATAACTGCGGCCGGGAACAGAAAGACGCGTTGGATATGCTGTATCCGGATGCTGTCTTCAACTAGCAGGCCCTAACGTAAGTCACCGAAAGCGCAGCGAGCCGCAGGCCTGCTAGTTGAAAAATCATTAGCCCCGCCTAGCCGCCGCAGGCGGCGTAGCCGAGCAGCGTCTAACCCAGCACCAACAAAAAAGCCCTCTCATAGAAATGAGAGAGCTTCTGCATGAGAAAATTCAACTCTACATATATAAACCATCGATTAACGTGGAGATGCGATTGCTGGAAATATATCGCATCTCCAGCGACCATCGCTTATGTCTGTCCCGTGGACAAACCGCCTCCGGCGGTTTCGGCAGGTGAATCAGATGTGGTGTAAAAATAAACTCCCCGTATTATGGGGAGTTTAATGAATAGTTATCCTAATATTATGTCCTGAGCCTACGCGAACTTGTTCTTGTGCTTCAGCACCTTCGCCTCCAGGTAGAAGATGATCTCCTCCGCAACATTCTTGGTCTGATCGCCAACCCTTTCCAGCCGCCGGATGATCGACAGCAGCCACAACGCCTGCGCGGTGTCTTCGGGACGAGTGGCCAGATGCGTTTCCAGCACTTTGTTCGACGCCTTATTGACGCTATCGAGGAAATCGTCCTTCTTAAATACGCTGCGCGCCAGTACGGTGTCTTCTTTTTCAAAGGCACTCTGGGTGTCCTCCAGCATATGGACCGCCTCTTCGTACATCGGCAAAATACGGGTGACCTTCAGCAGCTCTTCGGTAAAAGGCGTTTCCGCGTCGATCACATATTTGGCGATGCCTTCGGCAATATCGCCGATGCGTTCGAGATTGGAGTTGATCTTCAGCACCGCCAGCAGGAAGCGGAGATCGATGGCCACGGGACAGAACAAGGCAAAGATATTCTCGCAGTCGCGGTCGATCTTGAGCTCGCTGCCATTGACCCTTTTTTCTTTCAGCACCACCTCGCGGGCGAGGTCTTTATCGAAATTCAGGAAAGCCGTCCTTGCCTTGCTGAGCTGGGAATTCACCAGGGTCCACATATTGATGACCTCCGTTTTCAGCAGCTGTAATTCGGTTTCTAGTTGTGCCATGATATAAGATGTAGATGGTTGATATATTAAATGTGCTGGAAATTCGCTGTGTGAAAATTAGCGAATTTCCAGCAAATCGCTAACGTCTGTCCTTCGGACTAGCCGCTACCGCGGCTAAGTATGTTTTGCTTCGGAAGCGCCACACTAGCTGAAGCGCCCGGTGATATAATTCTGCGTACGGTTGTCTTTGGGATTGGTGAACATGATTTTGGTCTCGTCGTATTCCACCAGTTCCCCCAGGAAAAAGAATGCCGTCTTATCGCTTACCCGCGCCGCCTGCTGCATATTGTGCGTGACGATGATCAGGGTGTAGTTGGCTTTCAGTTCATGGAAGAGCTCTTCCACGGTGGAAGTGGAGATGGGATCCAGCGCGGAGGTAGGTTCGTCGAAAAGGATGACCTCCGGCTCCATGGCCACGGTACGGGCGATGCAAAGCCGCTGCTGCTGACCGCCGGACAGGAAGGAGCCTTTTTTGTTCAGACTGTCCTTGACCTCTTTCCAAAGGGCTACCTTGGTCAGCGATTGCTCTACGATGCGATCGCGCTCGGCCTTGGGTAATTTAATGCCATTGAGCTTGTAGCCGGCGATGACGTTGTCATAGATGCTCAGGTTGGGAAAAGGGTTCGGCCGTTGAAACACCATGCCGATCTTGAGCCGGACAAAGATGGGGTGCATCTGGTAGACGTCTTCCCCGTTGAGATCCATTTCCCCGCTGCTGGTAGCGCCGGGGATGAGCTCGTGCATGCGGTTGATACAGCGGAGATAGGTCGTTTTCCCGCAGCCGGAGGGGCCCATGACGGCGATGATGTGGTTGCGGGGGATATCGATGTTGACATTTTTAACGACGTGGTTGCTGCCAAACGAAGCATTGAAGTTCCTGCTCTTTATAATTGTACTTTCCATTTTCGGGTTATGATCTTGGTAAAGATGTTTAGGAATAGGACCCATACCAGCAGGATGAGCGAAGCACCCCAGGCCAGATCGTGCCAGTCGTTGTAGGGACTGGTAGCATAGTTGAAGATCAGCAGGGGTAGGCTCTGCATGGGTTTGGTCAGTTTAAAAGACAAGTAGGGGTTACCGAAGGCGGTGAACAGCAAGGGCGCCGTCTCGCCGGTGATACGGGCGATGGAAAGCATGACGCCGGACAGGATGCCGCCTATGCCCACGGGTATGACCACCTTGAAGATCACGCGGTGGAACGGCATGCCAAGGGCCAGCGCGGCCTCCTCGAGCGAGGGCGGCAACAGTTTCAGGGTCTCTTCCGTGGAGCGGACGACGATGGGCAGCATCATGATCGCCAGGGCGACGCTGCCGCTAAGCGCGGAAAACCCGCGTAAGGGTTTTACCAGCCAGAAATAGGCTACGATACCGATCACGATGGAAGGCACCCCTTGCAGGATATCCGTAGACAGCCGGGTCCAATAGGCGAGCTTGCTCTTACGGTTCTCGCTGAGATAGACGCCTGCCAGGATGCCTATGGGAATGGCAATCACCGAGGCCACAAGGATAATGATGATGCTACCCACCAGCGCATTGGCAATGCCGCCGCCCGTCTCGCCCACCGGCTTCGGGATGTTAACGAGAAAATGCCAGTTGATCTTGGTGATACCGGCCTTGATGATAAAAAGGAGGATGGCCAGGAGCGGAACCACACAGGCAAAAGCCAGGACATAGATAAGTATCTGAAAGCCCCGGTTCTTGCCAAGCCTGAATTTTACACTATCGATATTCATACATTAGTCGTTGGTGAAGCGATCGATGATCTTCTTGCCGATCATGTTGATCACAACGGTGACGAGGAAGAGAACCAGGCCCAGCTCGATGAGCGCGGAAAGATACACCGGCTTATCGGCTTCGGTGAATTCGTTGGCGATGACGCTGGCCATGGTGTTGCCCGGGGCAAAGATATTTTTAGGGATCAGGCTGGTATTCCCGATGACCATCGTAACGGCCATGGTCTCGCCCAGCGCGCGGCCCAGCGAAAGCAGGATGCCGGCAAAAAGTCCCGACTTGGTATAGGGCAATACGACACTGCGGATCACCTCCCAGCGAGTCGCACCCAGGCCATAGGCCGCCTCTTTAAGATGTGAGGGCACCAGGTTGATCATCGATCGGCCTAGCGAAGCCGCATAGGGGATGATCATTATCGCGAGGATCAGCGAAGAGCTGAAGATACCGACGCCCACCGGAGCGACCCCGATATGACTCTCGAAGGTCCGGACGATGGGAACCAAAACGGCGAGACCCCAGAAACCAAAGATGACGCTGGGAACGGCTGCGATGAGCTCGACCGCGTTCTTCAGCAAATTTGGCAGCCAGCCGGCAGGATGGTATTCGCCCAAAAAGATAGCCACGGAAATGGAAAAGGGGATCGAGATGATCAGGGCCAGGAAAGAGCTCAGCAGGGTGCCGAGCAGGAAAGGCCAGGCGCCGTAGATGTCCTGCACCGGATCCCAAACCTTACCCCAAAGGTACTTGGGGCCCAGCGCCTTGATAGAAGGCAGCGACTGCACCACCAGGGTCAGGAAGATGCCCACCACCAGGACGACCATGATGAGCCCCATTAATATAAGTGTCTTATTGAAGATATTCTCGGTACGGATCTGCCGGAAAGACAAACGCGCCCTTTTCTTCGCCTTGGCGACGGCCTCCGGCGAAGAATTAATTACCCGCAGCGGTAGGTCGCTGCGGGTAATCATACCATTCTCTACAGATGATGTATCCATAAAATGTTTTCCTTATAAGCCCGTGAACGGGCAACCGGGCAAAGTTACTGCAAGATCGGCTTACCGTCGTAAGTCACGCTCTTCAACACCGCGTCGCCTGCGCTAACAGCGGCGGGAGAAAGCGGAGCATAGTTCAGAGCGGAGCTGTACTGCTGACCGTCATGGATCATCCAGGAGATCAGTTTTACCAGCTTGGTAGCGCGATCCTGCGAACGGTCGCCATACTTCTGATCTTTGTAGATGATCACCCAGCTGAAGCCCGAGATGGGATAACCATCGGCGGCGTCCGTGTTGGTCAGAGACACTTTGGTGTCGGCGGGGATCTGGATATTAGCAGCTGCGGTTACGCTGGCGATGCTGGGGGTAATGAAGTTCCCCGCTTTATTCTGCATCTTGGCGTAGGGCATATTGTTCTGGATAGCATATGCCAGTTCAATATAACCAATGGCGCCGGGCGTCTGCTTGATCAGACCGGCAACACCTTCGTTACCCTTGCCACCCAGACCGGCGGGCCAGTTGACGGAAGAACCATGACCGACTTTCGTATTCCATTCATCACTAACTTTCGCGAGATAGGTCGTGAAGATATTCGACGTACCACTCCCGTCAGAACGATGCGCGATCACGATCGTGGTAGAGGGCAGCTTCACGCCCTTGTTGATAGCGGCAATAGCTTTATCGTCCCATTTAGTGATCTTACCCAAAAAGATATCGGCCAGAACGCCGGGTGTCAGCATCAGCGTGTCCTTTACGTCGGGCAGGTTGTAGCTGAGTACTACTGCGCCGGCGGTTATCGGGATGTGCACAGCAGGAGCGCTCAGTGCGGAATCCTGCTTGCCATTCATGGGAGCGTCGGAAGCACCGAAGTCCACGGTCTTGGCGGTGAGCTGGGAGATCCCGGCACCCGAACCTATGGATTGGTAGTTGACCTTGAGGCCATTGGTCTTGGAGTACTCAGAAAACTGTTTAGAGAACAGGGGGTTGTCGAAAGAGCTGCCTGCACCGATGAGCGCATCGTCGGTGGACGTGCTGTCGGAGCCGCCGGTATTACCGCCGCCGCCGCAGGAAACGAGGCTGGTGCTCAGGATAGCAAAGAATACACCGGCGCCGATTGCCCTCTTGATTGTCATTAAGCTTTTTTTCATGTCTTTATTATTATGGAGTTGTTGGGATCAACAGGCATTAGCGATTATAAGGATAATAGGAATAGGTGGGATTCGCGAAAAGCTTCCCAAAGGTAAAGTAGAAAGTGAGACGATAGACCAGGTCGTAGTCCTTTGCAGCCCTGCCGGAAACACCAGCAAGCTGGGAACTGTAGTGGTTATACCAGATATTCGGCATGAAGTGGATGTTGGGCGCCGGAGAAAAATCGAGACCGGTGCTCAGGAAACCTTCCTTGTTGTTGGGCTCATAGGAGGTACTCAAACCGTACAGCGATTTATACGAAGAGTAGGTGGTATTGTCGTATTTCTTATTGGGGTTATAGATGTCGTAACGAGCCCAGAAACGCAGCTTTGTGCTGATCAGATTTACATGACCATAGAAGCTGATCGCCTGGGACGTGCCATCGAGCGTATCCTTGATGCCGCCCGTTCTTTCGGTGCCTACTTCGGCTTGTCCGAGCTTATTGGTGAAGGCTTCCACACCGAGAGTGAACTTTTTATCGACCCAGGATACGACTACCTTGCTCATGGCGCGGTAGGCATGACCATGCGTACCGGTAGTCCAGGCCTGGCGGTTATAGTCCTGATAGTAATCCACGACCAATCTGCGGTTCAGGAAGGCCACGAACGCGTCGCCATACCACCATTTGTACGTTTGTACATTCAGTGCCTGGGGTTTGTCGCCCGTCCCGTTCGCCACGAGGAAGTCGTAGCCCCACGCGGTAGACTTGTCAGCGCTGTTGAAACGACCCTGGATACCGGCGCCGAAATCATAGGAAGGCGTGCGGCGGATATCGGTAACGGTACGCTCGATAGGCCGGCTATAGGTGAAGATATTCTCGGAAACGTATGGGAAGGCCGGGGTGGGTTGCATACCAACGATAAGATCGTTGCCTTTGAACAGGAAATCGCGCCAGCGGACGTTCGCAAGCTTGATATAAGGTACGAATTTATTGTTAGCCAGGAGATCACCTGTTCCTTGGGTAGGGGCAGTGAAATCGTCTTCCGCGGCGAGCAGCACTTCGGCCATAAACTTCTTGGAGATGTTGTAGTCATACCCCAGGTAGATCCGGCGGAACTGGAACTGGTCGATGTCTTTTTTGACCCCGGTGTATTGGTTATTCCCACCGCGATTCAGGGAATCGGCGTGTGCCTTGTGAAAATAGTCGCCGAATATGTAGCCCCAGATACGGCCGGAATTGGGAACCCCTGCCTTGAAAGCCGAGTCCGAGTTCAAAAGGCTTCCCCCCTGGCTGGAATTCGTTAAATATTGTGCCTGGCTGGCAATGGTTAAACTAAAAAAAAGGACGATAAAGAGTAGACGTTTTCCAAAGTTGCGTTTCATAAAAGTCTTGGTTCGTTAAGAATTGCGTTTCGTTGTTGCAGTTAAAATTCGCTGCAAAGCAATGCCTATGCAATGACCCGAATGTTAACGGAATATTACCTTAATGTTAACAGGTTTGACAAATCAGCCGAAATGCAGAATACAACACTATGACAATCAGCGTTTTTTGAAGTGAAAGCATTTTCCAAATCTTTTCCAAATTGGATTTTACTTTTGGTAAGAAAGTGGATTCTAATGAAGACAAAGAGAACAATACGGCTATTTTCGGGTTTAACGACCAACTCGTTCCTTCTTGCCCTCACCAGCCTGTTCGCCGACGTCTCTTCGGAGATGTTATATCCCATCCTGCCGATATTCCTCACGCAGACGCTTAAGGCCAGCGGCAGCATCGTAGGCATCGTCGAGGGTGTGGCCGAAACCACCCAAAACCTGGTCCAGGGTGTTTCGGGTTGGTTCTCCGACAAAACCAAAAAATACAAAGCCATCGCACTCACGGGCTATATCCTCGCGGCCCTGTCCAAGCCATTCATCGGTCTGGCCACAGCCTGGCCCCTCGTCCTCCTTTTCCGATTCACGGAAAGGCTTGGTACCGGCATCCGCTCCGCCCCCAGGGATGCCCTCATCGCCGGTTCGGCAGACCCCGAAAACCGGGGTAAGGCCTTTGGCATCGAAGGTTTCGGGGATAACCTCGGGGCATTCATTGGCCCGCTCCTGGCCATCTTATTTATTTTCTCCCTGCATCAAAGCCTTCCTACTATCTTTTATCTCGCGGTGATCCCCGGACTCCTGGCCGTAGGCATGATCCTGTCCGTGAAGGAAAAGCCAAACGGTATACCCGCTAAAACGTCCATTGCGCGGGGCTTCCGGGCCTTCCCCCCCATGTTCAAGCGCTACCTGCTCGCCGCGGCATTGTTTGGGATCGGCAACAGCAGCAATGCCTTCCTGATCCTTCAGGCCAAAAGCCTCGGCATCTCATTCATGGGAACCATATTTATTTATGCCGCCTTTAACCTCGTCGCCGCGCTGATCTCCTATCCTGCCGGACGGCTTAGTGACAACATTGGGCGAAAGAATATCCTGCTTCTCGCGCTGGTTATTTTTCTGATCACGTATGCCGGCTTTGCCTGCCTTGGGTCATTATGGATCATCGCGGCCTTGTTTTGTCTTTATGGCCTGTATCAGGGTATTTACCGGAGTGTTGGCAAAGCAATTGCTGCTGATCTGAGCCCGGCGGGTCTAAAAGCAAGCGGTTTGGGCTGGTATGCGACGACGGTAGGGCTCACCGGGCTTTTCGCGAGCATAGTTGCCGGCGTCCTGTGGGATAAGGTGGGGCATTCTGCTGTTTTTGTCTTCGGCGCTATATTCGCTCTGGCAGGTATCATCGCGTTCGCATTCCTCATCCCCGGCACCACCCGGAAACCCGAATCTCAAACGACATGAAACAATTTCTTTTATGAACAGAAGACATTTCTTAAAGATCGGCGGCTCCATTCTCCCTGCCGCAGGTGTGTTACCTGCCACTGCCGCCAGCCTCCTCCAGCAGCAAGCGCAAAAGCCCACCGCGCCCTGGCTGCGAGACCAACCCGCCGACTATACCATCCGCATCAACACCAGTCTGATCGAAGTAGGCAAGCAACGCATCCTGTCCACTACCGCCTACAATGGCCAGGTCCCCGGTCCGCTTTTGCGGTTCAAAGAAGGACAAAAGGCCATCGTCGACATTTACAACGACACCGATACCCCCGAGCAATTCCACTGGCACGGCCAGACCGTTCCCGTGGATATAGACGGGTCAGCCGAAGAGGGCACTCCCTACATTCCGGCTCATGGCAAGCGGCGCGAGGTGCTGACACCAGGCCCTTCGGGTTTCAGGTTTTACCATACCCATCTCGTTGCCGGTCCCAATCTTAATGCAGGCCAATACAACGGCCAGGTGGGTCCGGTGTATATCGAACCCAAAAACAATCCCGGCGCTTATGACCGGGAAGTATTCCTCGTCCTTAAGGAATTCGAACCCTTTTTCATGCGGGGTGGCGACATGGCGAGCGACTTTCTTCCCGATGCCACCATCCCCGAACTCCGCGCAATGCAGGAAAAAGCGGAAAAGGCACACCCCGAACGGCCCAAAGGCTATGAAGTCGGCTATCGGACCTTCACCATCAACGGGCGTCAACTGGGTCACGGCGAACCTATCCACGTCAAATACGGCGAGCGGGTCCTGTTCCATATCCTCAATGGTAGCGCTTCCGAGATCCGCAGTCTCGCGCTTCCCGGCCACACCTTTAAAGTCGTCGCCCTCGACGGTAACCCGGTGCCGCGCGCGGCGGAAGTACCCTTGCTCTGGATCGGAACCGCCGAACGGATAAGCGCCATCGTGGAGATGAACCACCCCGGCGTATGGATCATGGGCGACCTCGCCGACGATGACCGCGGCAACGGCATGGGTATCGTCGTGGAATATGCGAACCACAAAGGCAAACCGCAGTGGGTCACCCCCAAACCCTATACCTGGGATTATCGCGTCTTCAGTCACAATGACCAGCCTGTGCCCGAGCCCGATGAGGTTATCGATATGCTCTTTGCCAAAGACAATGCCGCCGATAATGGGTTCAACCGTTGGAGCATCAACGGTGTTGCCTTCGACATGATGAACATGTCCCCGATGTTCCATTTAAAAAAGGGAAAAAGATACCGGCTCCATATGCGCAATGCCTCGGATGATATTCACCCTATGCACCTGCATCGGCACAGTTTCGAGCTCACCCGCATCGGCGGCAAGCCGACCTCCGGTATTATTAAAGATGTCGCCATGCTGGGCGGCTTCCAGGAAATGGATGTCGACTTCATCGCCGACAATCCCGGCATGACGCTGTTCCACTGCCACATGCAGCTCCACATGGATTTCGGCTTCATGGCACTGTTCGACTACACGGATTGATGGCTAAACATTTCCCGATACGGCAGTAGTTTTTCCCGATAAGGAAACACCGGGTCCCTGGGCTCGGCTAATTTGCGGCGAAAAGCGGAAACCGATGTTTGGAAATATTCTCTCCCGATGGTTGAATAGGTTGATTTTTACTGGATTAGTTCTCATCTTGCCTGTTATTGTTTGGGCTGGTGACGGTGACGAGGCAGGCGGCTCTATTGTGGGAAAGGTAGTAACAGCAAATGGGCAACCCGCAGGAGATGTAACCGTCACCATTCCGCAATTGAAACGGTCAACGGTCACAGATGAGGATGGAATATTTTCCTTTGGCCATCTTAAGCCGGGGGTCTATGACATCCGGGTATCGCTGGTGGGCTACGATCCGGTTCTCCGGAAAGTACAGGTGGCAGGCGTCGAAGCGAGACGCATCTCCATACAACTGGCTGTTTCGGCGAATCAATTAAAGGCGATCACTGTGGTTGGGACCAAAACCCCAAACCAGAAAAGACCGGATATCGGCAAGGCCGGGATCGCAGCCATCGATTTGCCGCAAAGCGTCACGGTGTTGGGTAAGGATGTACTCGATCGCCAGCAGGTGCTTACGGTAGGCGACGCCCTGATGAATGTCAGCGGCGTCTATGTGATGGGTACAACCGGCGGAGTCCAGCAGGAGATCGGCGCGAGAGGCTACCAGTTCAATAGCACCAACACCTTCAAGAACGGCATGAAGTTCAATAACGGGATCATGCCTGACGTGAGCAGCGTTGACCGGATGGAGTTCCTGAAAGGCAGCGCCGCTATCTTAATGGGAAATGTGACGGCGGGAGGCGTGATGAATATCGTCACGCGGAAGCCCTTGTTCGACCGGGGGGGCCAGATCGGCTTCCGTACCGGCAGCTATGATTTTTACAAGCCTACCCTGGATATCTATGGACCGGTTTCCGGTAGTCGTACTGTCGCCTACAGGGTGGTGAGTTCCTATGAAAAGGAACGCAGCTTCCGTGATAAGGTAAAGGGCGAGCGGTATTATATCAATCCGTCCTTCCTCATTAGGGCAGGCAAGAAAGTGCAGGTCCTGGTGGAAGGCGACTACCTTACCGATACGCATACCAGTGATTTTGGTGTTGGAGCGATAAACTATGTGATCCCCGATATTCCCCGCAGCCGATTTCTCGGGGCTCCCTGGAGCACAAATAAAGCCGTAGAAAGCAATATCACCGTTACTACCACCTACCAGATCAATGATCGCTGGCAATTGCGGAGCCTCGATGGGTTTTACAATTACACGGCGGACCTTTACGGCACCTCACGGCCGGACGACGGAGGCGGCGCCGCCATCCAGGCCAACGGTAACTGGGTTCGAGGCGTCCAGCATTCAGCCACCAACGAACACTACTATCTTGCCGAGGCAGACCTTGTTGGGAAGTTCAATACCGGCAGCATCCGCCATCAATTCCTTTTCGGCGTGTCCGCCGATAAAGATCAAACCAATACACTTGCCTACAACCTGCTGACGGTTTACGATTCCATCAACGTCTTCGATCTGAACAAATTCCCGCAACGGACGGATATCCCCACGCTCACCAGGAATACTTTTACAAGGGCTCCTCTCTCCACTGCCGCGGTTTATGCCCAGGACCTGATCAGCGTCACCCCTGAGCTTAAAATACTGCTTGGCGGCCGGCTGGGCTATGTCCAATCACTCAGTGGCGTCTACTCCTATGCTACTGCCAGGACCACGCCCAGCGCGGATTACGCTCACCCATTCAGCCCCCGGATCGGCATTGTTTTCCAGCCGGCCTCTACGCTTTCGGTGTTCACCAGCTACTCTAATTCTTTTACTACCAATACCGGCACGGATACCGCCGGCAGGGCCCTGCCCTTGTCGTTCATCGATCAATATGAAGCCGGGTTCAAATCCGACCTGCTCGACCGGCTCTTGTCATTTAACGTCACCACCTATACGATAGTTAACAGCAACCTGGCCCAGATGAGCCTTGCCAATGGCAATACGAACAGCAATATCAAGGAACTCGCCGGACAGGTAACAAGTAAAGGTGTCGAGGCCGAGCTTTCCACCAAATCCATTCATGGGTTTGCAGTCATGGCAGGCTACAGCTACAACGATTCACGTTACACCCAAAGCAATACTTATCCTAAAGGAAGCAAATTACAATATGCGCCGGGCAATATTGTAACAGCTAGTGTGTACTATAGCTTTTCGGGGGCGCTGCGGGGCCTCGGCGCCGGGCTTACGGGGCTATATGTGAATGGCATGAATGGCGGAAGGGTGCCCAGGCTTCATCCTACGGCTGCCCAGCTAAATTATTCCCTGATCCCGCTTCCTGATTTTACCCAGCTGGATGTCACGGTGGGCTACAGCTACCGGCAATTGACCTTTGGATTGAAGTGTTCCAATCTTTTCAATGCACTCGGCTATTATGCACATGAGGACGGTAGTGTCAATCCCACTGCCCCAACGCAATTTGCAGCGACGGTGACCTGCAAGTTATGATCGCCGGCAAACGCCGGTCTATTTCACGAGTCCCGCATACCTGTCCTCGGAAGGCAGATAGCCTTTTTGCTGCAGGATAGCGCCCAGCCGGTCATAGAACGCCGGCTCGGCAGGGGTGACGCTGGCCAGCCCGTCTACATAACGGTTATAAAGGCTAAAGAGCGCTGCGATGAGAACGGTGTCGTGCAGCTCCCGGTCGGTTGCCCCCTGTTCCCGGGCGGCTTCGATCATTTCCGGAGTCACCAGACGTCCACTTTTACCCACGGCCTTGCCGATGATCAACAGCGTCTTCATCTTTTCGCTTACAGGAGCAGTAGCTATATCGGCCTTCACCTGTTCGGCAATCAGGATCGGGCAGATAGGCATTGGCCGCGGCGGTGTGGGCGGCGGTGCAAAACCGGCATTCGTTGCCGTGGCTTACGACGGTGGCGATAAGCTCGCGTTCTCCTTCGGTGAGCGTTGACTCTCCCCGAAGCAGGATATGCGTAAGCTGGCGGATCGGCAAAGCGGTGTCGAGACGATAATCCAGCAGTCCCGTGATCCCCGGCAAATTACCTTACCTCCACGGCGCCGGGGTGGAAGGTTCGCCACGAATGCAGGAATTCCTGGTAGGCCTGGACAGACTGCAGCTGCGCGCCCTTCAGCGGCCCGTCTGTACAGCTTCCGCTTGGCTGCCACGTGCTGCCGGTATTGATGTCCCGGATCGTATTCGTGCTGGAATCATACTGGAAGCTCAGGCTGTCGTTATAAGATAATGCATAGAAGGTCTTATTATTCGGCTCGATGGTGATCAACAGGTGCAGCTTGCCGATCGTATCCGGAATGACCCTGTCCCTTACCAGGTTGTTCCAGTCATAGACCTTGCTTCTTCCACCCGCGGAGATGCCGATCACCCAGGATTTAAACCGCCAAGAACCGGAATCCCTTCGCTCCAGACTGCTTTTGATCGTGCCTTCGTCGTAGCCTTTGAGACTGTCGTATCTCCGTTTAAAATTGGGGTCGGGTTGCAGCGTAACGCTATTGGGATGCAATGCCATCCAGTCGCCCAGCGTCATCTGAAAAGAGGGGATTTCCGCCAGCTGTTGTCCTTTCAACGGCCCGGCGACAGCCTTTCCCGTGGCTTGCTGCCACCAGCTGCCGGTGCCGGCATCCTCGAACATGGCATTGAAATGGTCCATACCCACGAGGCGGAAAGCCGCATATTTTCCCTGTACGAAAGGACTGTATACCCGCCCGGTGCGACAGACGGTGCAATAGGTGACCAGGACAGGCTGGCCGCCAACGGTATCCCTTACCTGGTGATGGTAACCGATGATCTCGATGGGATAAGCCTTCGCCTCTCCCTGTAAGGCAACGCCTATGACCAGACGTCCTCTGTCCGTGCTGTCCATGGCGAATTGCTTCACCTTGGGCTGATAGAACATTTTATCCGCGAGGAATTTGAAATTAAATAGATAAAAGACTCCGCCATAAAGCAGCAGGATCACGACCAGCGTGATCTTCAGCCAGACCCTTCCTTTGCTGAGATAGTACAGGAGCGGCCAGATGACCAGCGCCAGCCCCAGTAACCGTAACCAAATAATATTCCTGTCAAGAAAATAGGCGAAACCTACCGTATCATGCCGTTGACTACCAGGGAAGGGCATGATAAAATATACACGCAGGATCTCGAGTGCAAAGAGAAAGACGAGCCCGACCCACAATAAAAAGGACTTATTCATACACGGAATTTAATAAAAATCCTTAAGATGCTTTGTATCAAAATTCCCCCCTACCTTCGTCTGAAAGGGGGTGAATGAAACTACTAGTCATCGAAGACGAACGCAGCCTCCTCGCCAGCATCACGCGCTATTTTCGCAAAGAACACTTCCTTTGCGAAGAGGCGACGACTTTTGAGGAGGCCCTTGAAAAAATTGAGAATTTTCAATACGATTGTATCATTCTCGACATCAACCTGCCCGGGGGCAGCGGTTTGCAACTGCTGAAATTCCTCCGTCAGGACAAAAAGCGGGACGGGGTCATTATTGTCTCTGCCCGTGATTCGCTCGACGACAAGATCACCGGCCTGGATTACGGCGCCGACGACTACCTCACCAAACCCTTCCATTTGCCGGAGCTAAGCGCCCGGGTAAAATCGCTGCTGCGTCGCAAATACAACGAGGGCAACGCTACCGTCGATCTGTATGGTCTTCACATCGACCTGACGTCCCGAGCCGTATCGATGTGCGGACTGGCAGTGCCGCTAACGAAGCTCGAATATGATCTGCTCGTGTTCCTGATCACGAATAAGAACAGGGTCGTCAGCCGGCAGGCCATCGCCGAACACCTTTATGACGGTCCGGGTGACCAGGCTCCCGGTCCCGAATTCGTCTACTCGCATATCAAGAACCTCAAGCGAAAGCTAAAGGAAAAAGGTTGCAAAGAGATCATTCAAACCGTCTACGGACTAGGGTATAAACTTGTCGCATGAGCCAGCCCCTTCAACAAAAGAACACGCGTATTCTCCTTAACTGGCTTCCACTCGTCATGCTGGCCGGGTCCATATTCCTTTATTTCCTGATGCGCAGCCATATTCTGCATATGCAGGAACAACAGCTTCATCTCAAGCAAAACAATATCTGGCGGGCCTTTACCAATACCGCCGGCGGCCTCCCGCTGCAAATCCGTGGCGAATACGATATCTCTCCGGAGGCCGTGCCTTCTACGCCGGTAAGCGACCGGCCCAGGGATACAGTGCTTAGCTTCCCCGGGTGCCCGGCCGAGACCTTCAACCTCCTGACCAGCCGGTTCACGGATAAAGACAGGTCATATCTTGTCACCACTTATATTTCCTCCACCGAAGTCACGCATCTTATCATCAAAATAGCTCTGGCCGATGCCCTCATCTTCCTGCTCCTGCTGGGTGCTATCGTGATCATCAACAGGAAAATATCCCGCCGTCTCTGGGCGCCCTTCTATGCTACGATGGACAGTATACGCAGCTACGATGTCCGCCGGCATGCCGGTATCGCCCTTTCCGCCGCTACCGGCGTGGAGGAGTTCGATCAGCTCAATCAAACCCTCCGGCTGCTCATCGAGAATGTTTATCAGGCCTACCGCAATCAAAAACAATTCACCGAAAATGCCGCCCACGAGCTTCAGACCCCGCTGGCCATCATTCGGAGTAAGGTGGAACTGATGATCGAAGGATCGACGCTCAATGAGGAAACGGCCGGGCTCCTTGGCGAGATCAACGAAGCCAACGACCGGCTGAGCCAGATGAGCCGGAATCTGCTGCTGCTAACACGTATCGAAAACCGGCAGTTTCCCGACGAAGAAACGATAGATCTGTCGCGGCTCTTGGAAAAGCAAACCACCTTCTTCCGGGATTATTATGCCGACGAGGTAGCCGATACAAAAACGGAAATAAAGCCTGACGTTCAATTGATCGCCAATCGTTCACTCGTCGAGATACTCGTCAATAACCTGCTGCGTAACGCCTATATTCATAATATACCCGGCGGTTACGTGCGTGTTTGGCTGAACCATACCGGTTTTTCGGTCGAGAACAGCGGACCGCCGCTCGAGGGGGACCCCACCCGCCTGTTCGACAGGTTCCGGAAGGGCCGGGAAGACTCCCGCACCACCGGTCTGGGCCTGGCCCTTGTTCATCAAATATGCCAGCTGTACGGATTCGGTATCGACTACAGCTATCGCGATGACGTTCACCACCTCAGGGTCGACTTTCGCACAAGAGGCTGATCTGCGCTGTCCCTTTTCCAAATGTTTTCCAAATCGGGTTCTAGCTTTGGACCACACCGAAAGCCACCATGCCTATGCCTTATTTCCGCTCACTCGTCGTGATAGCCGCCGCAACTCTGTTTGGCATCCTTCCGGGTGCTTCCGATGCGCAACAACGCGTGGTTTCCATCCGCGATGTCCTCGCGCTCGTCGAAACGGGTCAACCTCAGCTCCGCGCCTACAAGGACCAATCCGCCGCCACCGCTGCCAATGCGGACCTGGTCCGGAATACGCTGCTGCCAAACCTCACGGGTGGCTACCAGGCCGGGTATGCTACCGACAACAATATCACCGGCATGAGCTACCCCGGGTTGCTCATGCCGATCTCGGGGCCGGTTGCCGCCCACAGTAACAACAATGTCATCCCCGGGACCGCCCTGACCGCCTACCTTCAATGGACGCCCCTCACCTTCGGCCAGCGGGCCGCCGCGGTGGAAAAAGCTGCCGCCGAGTTCAAGCTCTCCGGCAGCACCTATGACAACGCCTTGTTCCAGCAACGTTATGCCGGCATCCTCGCCTACCTGAGCATCGTCTATCTTCAAAAACTCCTCGTCACCGAACAGGCCAATATCGATCGAACTCAGGTGAGCCTGGGGCAATCCCTCGAACTCGCCAAACGGGGCCTTCGGCCTGGTCTCGATACAGTTCAATTCCAATCCCTGCTTGCCCAGGCCACCATGGAGCGGCTAAACGCGCAACGGCTTTACACCGCCCAGGTGCTGGAACTCTGCCGGCTCACCGGGCTACAAGGCAAAGCCGCCGACTTCGTCTTTACCGACACCGCCCTCACGCTCCACATCCCGGCTTTACCCGATACCAGCGGCACCTATATCCAAAATCCCGGTTATCAGTACTATCGGGCACAAGTCGCCCTGGGCGCCGCCAATCTCAAAGAAGTGCAACGCGGCTGGCGCCCGAAACTCGACGTGTGGGCCAACGCCTATTCCCGCGGCTCCGGTATCGACCAGAACGGGGTCGTCAATCGACCCGATGGCTGGATGCTTTCCCGCACCAATTATGGAGCAGGCGTACAGCTTAGCTTTCCCATCCTGCAATTCGCCCGGGTCAATATTCAGAAAAGACAATACCGCAACTTATTACAAGCGGACCAGGACCAGTTGGCGCAAGTCGATATCAATCTCCGCCGCCAGGTCGAGACCGCGGAATCGAACTACCAGCAAAACTTATTGGTCGCTCAGGAAGCCCCTGTACAGTCACAGGCCGCCCGGCTTTCCTATCAGGGGCTCGAGCTGAGCTATAAAAGCGGATTGGTGGATTTTACCCGCCTTACCCAGGGACAATACCAGCTGCTGAATGCGGAAATGGCCGAAGCCGACGCCAACCTTCAAGTCTGGCGGGCCTTACTCGACATCGGGGTAGCCAAAGGCAATCTCAATCTCTTTACCGATCAACTGAAATAGGTCGCTCATGAAGAAACTCATCATCTCCGCGCTGCGTCATCCGATCACTATTCTGGTCACCGTTATCGCCATTCTTTTTTTCTCGTACCTCGCGATCCGGAATACGAAGATCGACATCTTCCCCAAGCTCGGCCTGCCCACTGTTTATGTTGCTCAGCCCTATGGTGGGTTGTCACCCGATCAGATGGAAGGCTTTATCACCTCTTATTATGAATATCATTTCCTTTATATCACCGGCGTTAAGTATGTAGACTCCAAAAGCATCCAGGGCTCCGCGTTGATCAAGATCGAATTCAACGAAGGTACCGATATGAGCCAGGCGATGGCCGAGG
>Ga0134128_10000036_pt1 | contig 179573 bp, 173 predicted proteins | sample KB31754_FD_96462 | JGI IMG/M metagenome (GOLD analysis project Ga0134128, IMG submission 96462) | Terrestrial soil microbial communities with excess Nitrogen fertilizer from Kellogg Biological Station, Michigan, USA - KB3-175-4 | ecosystem: Environmental > Terrestrial > Soil > Unclassified ...
ACAGCAAAGAGCGTACAGCAGCCCTTGACGGCTGGCTATGGACCTACAACCATCGAAGACCACACCAAGCCATCGGGCGAGACACACCCATCACCCGCACGAACAACCTGCTCGGGTCTTACACCTAGCTGTCCAATATCCAAGCGGACGCTAAAGGCATTGATAGGCGTTGCCGATAGGCCCTTTGTCTCCAACCCTCCCAGTAGTGACGGCCGGGCCGCTATCTCTCTCGCGGGCCGGCCGTTTTTTTGCCCTGGCCATGAGGCTAGACTCAGCACGTGCTGGTAGTCGAGACTTCGGACCCCAGCGAGACCGAGGCGCTGGGCGCCAATCTGGCCTTGCGTCTACAAGCGGGCGACGTCGTGCTCGTCAAGGGCGACCTGGGTTCGGGCAAGACGACGCTGGTGCGCGGCGCGGCGCGAGCGCTGGGGGTCACCGACCCCGTCACCAGTCCCACCTTCTCCATCGGCCATCGCTACCGCGGCGCCGAGCTGACCGTCTCGCACCTCGATCTCTACCGCCTCGCTGGGCTGGGGGAGGAGGATCCGGAACTGCTGGCCGACTATCTCGGGCCGGGGCGTATCGCCTTCGTGGAGTGGCCTGCGGCCGACAGCGAAGAATTGGCCGATGCGCGCGTTCACATCACGCTCTCGCACCTGGGGGGCGATCGCCGGCGGATCGAGGTGACTGACACGTGATCGTGCTCGGCTTTGACACCGCGACCGCGGGCACGGCCGTAGGCTTGCGCCTGGCTGATGGGACGACATTGCAGGCCTATGACCACCCCGCCCCAGGTGAGCGGCCGGGACACGCCACGCGCCTGCTGCCATTGGCCAATCAGCTGCTCCTTGAGGCCGCCCTCGGCTGGGACTCGCTGGAGCGAATCGCCGTCGGCGTAGGGCCTGGAACATTCACCGGCCTGCGTGTTGGCGTTGCCACCGCGCGTGGGCTTGCGCAATCGCTCTCGCTTGGTCTCATAGGGGTCAGCAGTCTGCAAGCTCTCGCTCAACACGCCTTCCAGCAGGGCTGTCAAGGCCCCATTTTGGCCGCCATCGATGCGCGCCGTGGAGAGGTCTTTGCCGGTGGCTGGGCTGCCGCGGTGGACGCGGGGGAGGTTGCCGCGGAGGAGTCTGCCCCAGGGGAGGTTGCCGCTGGGGAGCTTGCCACGAGAAAGCTTGCCGCGGGGGAGCTTTTTGCCGCGCGTGCGCTGGCGCCCGAGGGCCTGCGCGAGATGCTCTCACAGCACTCCCGCCAAGACCACGAGTCCGCGCCAGAGCGCTCCAACTGGCTCGCCGTGGGCGATGGAGCCGTCCGCTTTCGCTCTCATTTCGAGGATCTCGAAGTGGAGGTGCCCGCCGATACCTCGCCGCTGCATCGCATCGACGGCGCCAGCATCTGTGCGCTGGCCATCGATAGCGAGCCCAACCCGCCCTCTGAGGTGGTCTTGCCCGATTACCTGCGTCGGCCGGACGCCGAGATCGCCCTCCAGGGCGCTGCTGGATGAACCATGGCCGCTGTCCAACGCATACCCGACACCTCTCCAATCGAGATCCGACGCCTGGGCTATCCCGACCTGCCGCAGGTCATAGCCATCGAGCGTCGCGCCTTTCCCACGCCGTGGTCGCTCGCCATGTTCGTGCTGGAGCTGTCCAAGCCTTCCGGCATCTGTCTTGCCGCGCTCCTCCCGGACGGTCGCGGCCGGCGGCTTGCTGGCTACCTCATCTGCTCGCGCTACGACACCGTCTGGCACATCATGAACATCGCGGTCGATCCTTCGCACAGGCGCCTGGGCATCGCCACCGAGCTGCTCGCTTCGCTCTATGCGCGGGTCGATGACGCCGATGCGCGTTACACGCTTGAGGTGCGCCAGTCCAATCACTCCGCCATCCACCTGTATGAACGCGAAGGCTTTCGAGCCGCCGGTCTGCGCCGACGCTACTACCAGGACAACGGCGAGGACGCGCTCATCATGTGGCGCACGCCCGCCACACTCCAGGGGTCATTTCACGATGTCCCCAACCCGGCGCCATGAGCAGCGTGCTTGCGCTGGAGACCAGCTGCGATGACACCTGCGCCGCGGTCATTCAGAGCGACGGACGGGTGCTTGCGAACGTCATTTCCTCGCAGGGCATCCACGCGCGCTTTGGAGGAGTCGTGCCTGAGATCGCCTCGCGGCATCATCTTGAGCTGATCGATCTGGTCGTGCTTCAGGCGCTCGCTGAGGCCGGGCTCACGCTCGATGACGTTGGGCTCGTCGCGGCCACGCGTGGGCCGGGCCTGGTGGGTGCGCTGCTGGTCGGTTTCTCCTATGCCAAGGGCCTGGCTGCCGCACGCCGTCTCGCATTTGCGCCTGTCGATCACCTGCAGGGCCACGTCGCCGCCAATTTCCTGCGCGCCGACGACGGGGGCGCCTTCGAGCCGCCTTTCATCTGTCTGATAGCCAGCGGAGGACACACCCTGATCGCGCATGTCCGCGAGCACGAGGGGTTTGAGATATTGGGGCGCACGCTGGATGACGCCGCCGGCGAGGCGTTTGACAAGGGCGCCAGGATGCTCGGTCTCGGCTATCCAGGCGGCGCCGCGCTTGAGCGCTTGGCCTCCGGTGGGGACCCTTCGGCATTTGACTTCCCTGCCGGCGGAGCGCGCCCGCGCGCCGGATTGGGTGTGGGGCGCTTGGAGTTCGCTCGTTCGCTCGACTTCTCTTTCGCCGGCCTGAAGACGGCGCTCCTGTACCGCGTGCGCGAGCTCTCCGCGGATCAGCTGACAGCGCTCGCTGCGGATCTTGCGGCGTCCTATCAGGCCGCCATCGTGGACAGCCTCATCGCGCGCTGTGAACAGGCTCTCCAGGTCACTGGGCTTGATCGCCTGGCGGTCGGTGGAGGGGTGGCGGCTAACGGCGAGCTGCGCCGGCGCCTGGCCTCGCTGGGAGCCTCTGTGCATGTGCCGGCGCGAATCCTCTGCACTGACAATGCCGCCATGATCGCCTCAGCCGCGCGCTTTGCCTCGCCGCTCGCGCACCCGGACTATCTTGAGCTGGACGTCTACGCCACAGGAGAATCGCCCGCATGAGCACCCCATCCAAGCCTTTGTTGACCGTCTATTTGGCTCCCGAATGCCACCTTTGCCACAACGCGCTCGCGCTGCTGGAGGGGCTGCGCGCCGAGCTGGGTTTCGATTGGCAGGAGCGCGACATCACGCTCGACGATGCCTTGCACCGGGCCTATCTTGAGCGTATCCCTGTGGTGGAGATGGACGGCGAGGAGCTGTTTGAATATTTCGTAGACCCCGACATCTTGCGGCAGCGGCTGGAGGCTAAGCGCGCTTCATCGGCCTCCCAGGCGCGCGCCTGGGACTCCGGATACACGGGCTCGCCTCGGTAGAGTCACGGTCGATGACCTTCCAGGAGCTCACCTCATCCGGCCCCGTGGTGCACGATGAGGACCCCACGGCGGCCGAGCGCCTGTCGCTGGGCGTCGCCGCGCGGCTCTCGCGCTATCTGCAGGTGCTCACGCAGGCCAAGAAGATGGGTAAGGAGACGATCTCCTCGCAGGAACTCTCCGACTACACCCACGTCAACTCCACGCAGATCCGCCGCGATCTGTCGGGCTTTGGCAAGTTCGGCAAGCGCGGTGTTGGCTACAACGTCGAGTCGCTCGTCTCGCAGATTCGCAAGATTCTGCGCACCGCCGGGCAGCACAACATCGCCCTCTTTGGCGCCGGTCATCTCGGCAAGGCCATCGCCTCCTCGGACATCTTCGCCGACCATGGCTTCCGCGTCGTCGCCATCTTCGATGTCGATGCCAGCAAGGTGGGCACTGCTGTGGGCAACCAAACGGTGCGCCACACCTCCGAGCTGCGCCAGATGGTTGAGGACGAGGACATCGTTGTGGGCGTCCTTGCTGTCCCCACCGGCGCCGCACAGGATCTCGCCGACGAGCTCGTGCAGGCCGGCGTGAAGATCATCTTCAACTACTCTGAGTCTCTGCTCGCGGTTCCGCCGGAGGTCACCGTGCACACCTCCAGTCCCGCGGTCGACCTGCTCTACGCGTTGTACTTCTATTTGACCTGAGTCGCCATGACCGGCCTAGACCTCGACCAGGCTGCTGACATCTTCGCTCAGTCCGATGACTACACCGTCGGCTTGGAGGAGGAGTTCGCGCTCCTGCATCCGGACTCGCTCGACCTGATTCCCGCCTACGAGCGCATGCATGAAGCCGCTCAGGATGACCCTGTGCTACGTGCCTCGGTTTGCGGTGAGCTGATCTCCTCGGAGATCGAGATCGTCTCTGGCGCAGGCGCCAACCTGCACGATGCCTTCGCGCGCCAGCGCGACGCGCGACGGCATCTTTTCGCGCTGGCTGGCGCGCAGGGAGTTGCCTTAGCTGCCACCGGCACCCACCCATGGGCTGACTATCGCCGGCAGCCGATCATCGATACCGAGCATTACCGCCGCGTCGAGGAGGGCCTGAAGTACGTCGCCTGGCGCAACAACACCTTCTCTATGCACGTACACGTGGGCGTGCGCAACATCGACCGTGCCGTGCGCGTCTGTGACCGTCTGCGCCCCGTTTTGCCGCTGTTGCTGGCGATCTCAGCCAACTCTCCCTACCTTGACGGGCAGGATTCGGGCCTTCACTCCGCGCGTACACAGAGCTTCACCAAGAGCTTTCCTCGCTGTGGTGTTCCCGATGCCTTCGGTGGCTGGCCGGCCTACCGCGACTACATCGAATTCCTCGTGCGTACCAACTCGATCGTCGAGTTCACTCAGGTCTGGTGGTCGGTGCGACCCCACTTCCGCTTCGGCACCGTTGAGGTTCGTATTTGCGATGCCCAGACCACAGCCTCGGAGTCTGAGGCCCTCGCTGCGCTGATGGTGGCCTGCGTCGTGCAGGCCGCGCGCGACATCGACGAGGGCAAGCCTTTCGCTGACCCCGCGCCACGGCTGATCGAGGAGAACATGTGGCGTGCCATCCGCTTCGGTCTCGATGGCAAGCTGGTCGATTTAGAGCAGGGCGTCGAGTACCCGGCGCGCACGGTCATCGACCGCTTGGCGGCCTGGACGGCGCCGGTGCGCGAGGAGCTGGGCATCGAGCTGGCTTTCCCCGAGCGCAATGGCGCGCAGCGCCAGCGCGCCATGATCGAGGCGGGGGCTACCCGCGAGGACGTCTTTGCCGCCACCGTCAGAGAGACAACGCAAACTTACGCACAGGAGGTCGCTGTATGAGCACGCCAGAGGATATGGGGATGCGAGAGGGCATGGGCGCCCAGGGTGCGCAGCCCAGCGAAGAGGAAATGCGCGCCGCGTATGAGGCCGAACTGGCCCGCATCACAAGCGCGGACATGATCTTGCAGTCGGCCGCTTCGCTGCTCAACATCGGCGGCCTGCGCCTTGGCTTGGTGCCGGACTCGAACGTGGAGCGCGATCTGGAGCAGGTGCGCGATGCGATCGACGGCGTGCGCGCGCTGCTGCCGATCCTCGAACGTCATGGTCCCGAGCAGCTGCGTCCTTTGCGCGATGCGCTCTCGCAGTTGCAGATGGCTTATACCCGCGAGGTTCAGAACGCGGGCGCTCCGGCCGCCGCGGGGGAGGAGGCGCAGGCCGCGCCGCCAGCCGGTACCCCGCAGGAGCCTGCGGGGACCACACCATCGAGCAAGCCGCAGGAGCCCGCTGGAACCGCGCCGCCAAGCGAGCCGCAGCAGCAGCCCGGTGCAGGCCCGGCCGAGTCCAGCGGCAGGCTGTGGGTGCCGGGACGCTGAGCGCCTTGAGGGCTTGCACAGGGCTGAATGGCCTGAGCAAGCCCTTCATCCGCCTGGCGCGATAGGATGCCCCCGCCTTTGGCCCGGATGCACGCGGAACGAGTACCCGCCCATCCGGGCTTTAAATGTGCGCGCGAGTCCTCGCGCGGCACACCAATCAGACCGCGGAGGATTTCTGTTGAGCAGCTTTCTGACGAACCATGGGGTCGTCGTTGCCCTCGTGTGTGCAGCGTGCGCCGTTGTATATGGACTGGTAACCACCCGAGCGCTGCTCTCGCTTTCGCCTGGCAACGAGCGTATGCAGAGCATCTCGCTCGCCGTCCAGCAGGGGGCCCGCGCCTACCTGAACCGTCAGTACACGACGATCGCGGTTGTTGGCGTGGTGCTGTTCGTGGCACTGATCTTTGTGCAGAACTTCGCCGTGGCCTGCGGCTTTGCGATCGGCGGTCTGTTCTCAGGCGCGGCCGGCTACATCGGCATGAACGTCTCCGTGCGCGCCAACGCGCGCGTCGCCGAGGCTGCCCGTGGCGGTGTCGCGCCGGCGCTCAGCGTGGCCTTCCGCGGCGGTGCCATCACCGGACTGCTGGTTGTCGGCCTGGCGCTGCTTGGCGTCGCCGGCTACTACGGGCTGCTCACTGCCGTCATCGGTGAAACGCAGCGCACCGCCACCGACGCGCTGATCGGTCTTGGCTTCGGCGGCTCGCTGATCTCCGTCTTCGCGCGATTGGGCGGCGGCATCTTCACCAAGGCAGCCGACGTCGGCGCCGACCTGGTCGGCAAGGTCGAGGCGGGTATCCCCGAGGATGATCCACGCAACCCGGCCACGATTGCCGACAACGTGGGCGACAATGTCGGCGACTGCGCCGGTATGGCCGCCGACCTGTTTGAGACCTACGCTGTGACGGCGGTCGCCGTCATCCTGCTCGGTGTCCTCACCTTCCACGAGCAGACCCAGGTGGCGCTCTACCCGATGGCGCTGGGCGCCGTTGCGATCATCGCCTCGATCATCGGCACCTTCGCCGTGCGCTCGCGCACCGGCAACGTCGAGCGCGCGCTCTACCAGGGCCTGGCGGTCGCCGGGGTGCTCTCAGCCGCGGCCTTCTACCCGATCACCAAGTGGCTGATGAGCAATGTCAGCTTCAAGGAAGTCGGCTCGCAGGTCCAGACCCCGAGCGTGGGCGACTTCTACCTGTGCTCGGTCATCGGCATCGTCATCACCGGCCTGCTGTTTGTGATCACCGACTACTACACCTCCACGCGCTTTCCCCCCGTCAAGAAGACGGCCAAGGCCTCGATAACCGGCCACGCCACCAACATCATCCAGGGCTTCGGCTCGGGCCTACAGGCCACGGCGCTGCCGGCGATCGTGATCGCCCTCGGCGTGCTCGGCTCCTGGAAGCTCGCCGGCGGCGGCGTGCAGGGCATCTATGGCATCGGCGTAGCGGCCATGGGCATGCTCTCGCTCACCGGCCTGATCGTCGCGCTCGACGCCTTTGGGCCGATCACCGATAACGCTGGTGGCATCGCCGAGATGGCCGACCTGCCCGAGGAGGTGCGCAAGGTCACCGATCGTCTTGACGCCGTGGGTAACACCACCAAGGCCGTCACCAAGGGTTATGCGATCGGCTCGGCTGCGCTGGCGGGCCTCGTGCTGTTCGCGGACTTCCAGCAGGTGCTGGCCGAAAGCAGTCACGAAGCGACCAACTTCGCCATCAACGAACCGCCCGTGCTGATCGGCCTGCTGCTGGGTGGCCTGATGGTCTGCCTGTTCGCCTCGCTCTCGATTGAAGCCGTCGGGCGCGCCGGCGGCGCCGTCGTCGAGGAGGTGCGCCGTCAGTTCCGCGAGAAGCCGGGGATCATGGAGGGCACCGACCAGCCCGACTATGCGGCCTGCGTGGACATCGTCACGCGCACCGCGCAGCGCGAGATGATCCTGCCCTCGCTGCTGCCGATCGTGCTGACCCTCGTCATTGGCCTGATCGACGAGCAGGCGCTGGGCGGTCTGTTGATCGGCGTCATCGTCGTCGGGCTGTTCTTCGCCGTGCTGATGACCGCCGGCGGAGGCGCATGGGATAACGCCAAGAAGCTCATCGAGGATGGCGCCTTTGGCGGCAAGGGCTCAGAGGCGCACGCCGCCTCGGTCACCGGCGATACCGTCGGCGATCCCTTCAAGGACACGGCCGGTCCCGCCATCAACCCGATGATCAAGGTGGCCAACATCGTTGCCATCCTGATCATCCCGCTGATCACCTGAGGTCATCGCCACACGCCTCTGCCGCTCTAACCTCCGTAAGACGATGAACGGCAGAGGCGTCCACCGCTCAAGCACCGTTGTGCTGTCGCTGCTGATGGCAGCGGTCGGCGTGGCGCTGGTCGTGCAGGCCATCCTCGCGCACGGCAGCGTCTTCTCAGGCCGGCTTCTGCTCGGGGTGCTGTTCTTCGCGGCAGGTTTGGGGCGGTTGTATCTTGAGTCCAGGCGGGGGCGAGGGGTATGAGCGCACCCGGCGGGTCACCGCCTGCGGGGCCCCCTCAGGATGGGGCTTTGCCGCTGGACGGGACTACGCCTGCGGATGGAGCTGCGCCGCCACCGGCCTCTCGCTCGCGCGTGATCCTGCGCCAGAGCATCGGCTCACCGATGCTCTTCACGATCGTCTACGCCTCGCTGGCGAGCGCCGTCTACTTCTCGCTCGGCGAGGTTGCAGGCCACGCCCTGGGTCTCACCCCACTGGTCTTCCTGGCGACCGCGCTGATGTTCGGCCTGACCGCCATGACCTACCTGGAGGGGGCATCGCTGCACCCCGAGCGCGGTGGCGCCACCGTATTCGCGCGCTACGCCTTCAACGAGCTCATCAGCTTCGTCGCCGGCTGGGCCATTCTGCTGGATTACATAATCCTGATCGCCGTCACCACCTTCTCGGCGACCCAGTACCTGCGCGTGTTCTGGCATCCGCTGGGCAACTACACCGAGTCGCTGCTGCTGGCACTGGCTTTTATCGCCTTCGTAGTGCTCATCAACGTGCGCGGCTTCAGCGGTGGACGCAGTGCCAAGCGCATCGGCATGCTCGCCGCGGGAGACCTGGCCTTGCAGTTGCTGATCATGGTGCTGGGGCTGGCGCTGTTCTTCAACCCGCATACGCTGCTCGACCCGATTCACCTGGGCTCGGCGCCGACCTGGTCAAACCTCGTGTTCGCCTTGACGGTCACCACAATCGTCCTGACGAGCGTTGAGTCAGCCGCCGGTCTGGCGGGAGAAGTGAGGGCCGGGCGTGGCGCCCTGCGGCGACTGGTGGGCAGCGGCATGGCGCTCGTGCTCGTGGGCTATGTGGGAATCGCCATCGTCGCGGTCACCGCGCTGCCTGTGCACAACGGGCACACCGAACTTGGGGGACGCTATGAGGACGCGCCCGTAATCGGGATCGTCATGCAGATGCACCCCCACTGGCTGGAGCAGACGCTCAAATACCTCGTGGGGGCCATGGCCACCGTCACGCTGGTGGCAGCGGCCAGCACGGCGATGCTCGGTCTCTCGCGGCTGGCCTACTCGCTTTCCACCAACCGCCAGATCCCCAGCGCGCTGGGGGCGCTTCACCCCAAGCGTTCCACTCCCTACGTGCTCATCTGCATCGCCGGCGCGATGGCCGCGGCCCTCGTCGTCCCCGAGGACCTCGAATTCCTCGTGGGCATCTACGCCTTCGGCGCGATGCTGGCCTTCACGATCGCGCATCTGTCGGTCTGTCGTCTGCGCTATTCCGAGCCTGAGCGCGATCGTCCCTACAAGGTGCCGTTCTCGGTCCGCGTACGTGGTAGGGCGCTGCCGCTGCCGGCCGTGCTGGGAGTGGTGGTCTCGGCTGCCGGCTGGCTGGCCGTCATGGTCGTACACGAGCCGGCACGCTATGTCGGCCTGGGCTGGCTCGCGGCTGGATTGGCGCTGTATGTGATCTATCGCCTCGCCGATGAAAACTCGCTGCTGCGGCGCGTCACCGTCTCGCCCGACATGCTGCGCCCCGAGCAGACGCGCGAACGCGACTACGGCTCGATTCTGGTGCCCCTCTTCGGCACCAAGCTCGATGAGGACATCGTGCAGACCGCTGCGCTGCTCGCCTCCGGGGAGCCAACCGACGACGCGGCGATCGACAACGCCACGATCGAGGCGGTGTGGATCTTTGAGATGCCCATGGCGCTGCCGCTTGAGGCGCGCTTGCCTGAGGAGCAGATCAAGCACGCCCGCCAGGTTCTGGCCCGCGCCAAGGCAGTTGGCGAGGAGTATTCGGGTGTGCACGTGGCCACGGCCACCATCAGAGCCCGCGGCGCCGGTCACGCGATCGTCGAGGAGGCCCGCCGCCGGGGAGTGGAGGCGATCGTGCTGGGCGCCGAGGAGCCTTCGCGCATCCGTGGGGGAGCGCGTTTGGGTGGAGGTGGGCTGCCGCTTGAGAACTATGTGGGCCGCATCACCAAGTACGTGATCGACAAGGCCAGCTGTCGCGTGATCGTCACGGCCCCTCCTGGTCAGGACGCTCGCTCACAGGGCACCCTGCCGACGGCCGAGGAGGTCTCCGCGGCAGGATGAGTTCTCTAGCCGCAAGACGAGGAGCCCAGGGCCGGACAGCCCGGCTTACCGGCCTGCGGCCGGCTGTGCCACCTTGTGATCGGGATGGTCGAGGGGCCCGGCTTGCCGGCCTGCGGCCGGCTGCGCCACCTTGTGATCGGGATGGTCGAGGGGCCCGGCTTGCCGGCCTGCGGCCGGCTGCGCCACCTTATGATCGGGATGGTCGAGGGGCCCGGCTTACCGGCCTGCGGCCGGCTGCGCCACCTTATGATCGGGATGGTCGAGGGGCCCGGCTTACCGGCCTGCGGCCGGCTGCGCCACCCTCTAAGCTGCGCGCATGTTCGTTCTGATCGTGGGAGCGGGCCGCGTGGGGTCAGCGGTCGCTAAGTCCGCACTGGCTGCGGGCCATCAGGTGTCGGTACTCGATGAGGACCCTCTTTCGCACGAGCGCTTGGACGCCGGGCAGAGCAAGAGCTGGGAGGACGCCCAGGGTCAGTTCACCGTCGGAACGGCACTTGAGATCGACGCGTTGATCCAGGCGGGCATCGAGCGCGCAGACGTATTCATAGCCTCCACCGACGGCGACAACACCAACCTGATCATCGCTCAGATCGCGCAGAAGCGCTTCGGCGTCTCCAAGGTGCTGGCGCGCGTGATGGACCCGGCACGTGCCAATTGGTATGGCGAGCAGGGCTTGCACACAATCTCCCCGACCCAGCACGCGATCGAGATGTTCGAGAGCGCGCTGGAGGTCGAGCACGCGTAGATCGTCATGTACGCGATCATTGTCGGAGCGGGCAAGGTAGGGCGCAACCTCGGGCGTGAGCTGATCGCCAAGGGCAACGAGGTCACGCTCATCGAGTCCTCGCGCCCCCGCTACCTGGCGATCGAGGAGGAGTTCGAGCACGCCGCTCAGTACGGCGACGCCACCGAGCTGTGGGTGCTCGACCGTGCCGGCATCCAGCGCGCCGACCTCGTGATCGCGGTCACAGGCGACGACGAGGACAACATGCTGGTCTGCCAGGTCGCCAAGGAGAAGTACCTCTGCGATCGCATCATCGCGCGCGTCAACAACCCGCGCAACCTCGATCACTTCAAGCTGCTCGGTATCCAGCCGGCGGTATCGGCCACCGATCTGATTCTGCGCCTGATCGAGCACGAGGTGCCTCGCTACGGGCTCGTGCATCTGCTTGCTCTAGAGGAGGAGCGCCTTGAGATCATCGAGCTTGAGGTCAACGCTGGCGCGCCCGCGGTGGGGGAGACCGTCGCCAGCATCGACCTGCCCGAAGGCAGCCTCATCATCTCCGTGCTGCGCGATGGCTCCGGGTTCGTGCCTAAGGCCGATACCGTCATCGAAGCGGGCGACGAGGTCCTCTTGGTGCTGGACCCCGGTCTTGAGGAGACCATCACGCCCTTCTTCGCGCCTAACGGCAGCAGGCCGCTCTAACGGCCCCTCGCCCCGCTGGCCTCGTCCCCTCTAGCGGCAGCCGACCGCGGCCCTAGCTATTGTTGAAGTCCCGATCCGGGATGGTGTAATTGGCAACACGCGTGCCTCTGGAGCACGAATTTGGGGTTCGAGTCCCTGTCCCGGAGTGATTACGCTGCCTGCTCCGCCCAGTCCTGATAGAGGCGGTTGTAACGGCCCTGAGCCTCGATCAGTTCATCGTGGGTGCCCTGCTCGACGATCTGCCCGTGCTCAAGCACGACGATGTGACCTGACTGGCGGATGGTGGAGAGACGGTGGGCGATCACGATCGCTGTTCGTCCGGCCAGCAGGCGGCGCAGGCCCTCCTCGATGCGCCCCTCTGTGTGCAGGTCCACATTCGAGGTGGCCTCGTCGAGGATCAGGATGCGGGGATCGGCGATAAGCGCGCGCGCGAAGGCAATCAGCTGGCGCTGGCCGGCGGAGAGCTGGGAGCCGCGCTCGCCGACCCCGGTGTCATATCCCTTGGGCAGCTCCGAGATGAACTGCTCGGCGCCGACGGCTGCCGCAGCCGCGCGGATCTGCTCGCCTTCGGCCTCGGGGCGGCCGAAGGCAATGTTCTCGGCGATGCTGCCTGAGAATAGGAAGGCCTCCTGCGGGACGATGCCCATCTGTGAGCGCAGCGATGCGCTTGAGACCTCGCGCAGATCGTGCCCATCGACCAGCACGCGGCCGGCGGTTGGGTCGTAGAAGCGCGCCACGAGCTTGGCCATCGTTGACTTGCCCGCGCCTGTGGCGCCCACCAGCGCCACCGTCTGGCCTGGGGGAACGTGCAGGTTGACATCGTCGAGCGCCAACACGACCTCCTCCTCGGCGCCGCGCTGGCGATAGGCGAAGGAGACGTCCTCAAACTCGATCTCTCCACGAATGCGCCCAAGCTGCAGGGCGTCCGGGTGGTCCACGATGTCCGGCTGCACATCGAGCAGCTGGTAGATCTTCTCCAGCGCCGCCATCCCCGACTGGTAGGTGGTGTACAGCTGGCTGAGCTGCTGGATGGGATCGAACATGTACGCCAGCAGGGCCACGAAGGCGACGATCGTGCCGACCGTTATGTGGCCGTCGATCGCCTGAAAGCCGCCGTACAGAACGATCGCCGCCATCGCCACGCCGGAGAGCATTTCCACGGCTGGAAAGTAGAGGGCGTTGAGCCTGACCGTGACCATGTTGGCCTCGCGGTTGTCCTCGTTGAAAAGCGCGAAGCGCTCCTCATGCCGCGGCTCCTGCGCGAAGCTGCGCACCACGCGAATGCCCGACAGGGTCTCCTGCAAATAGGCCGTGATCGCACCGATCGTCTCTCGTGTGCGCCGGAAGGCGCCGGCCGAGGCCAGGCGGAACCAGAGGCTGCCGCCGGCCAGCAGCGGGAAGATGGCGAACGTCAGCAGCGCCAGCTTGGGGTCGAGCACGATCAGGATCACGATCGCTCCCAGCAGCGTCAGACCGGACTGAAAGAGGGTCACGACGGAGTCGGTGACGAGACTGTCAAGCGCCTCTACGTCGTTGGTCATGCGCGATATCAACACACCTGCGGGGCGGCTCTCGTAGAAGCCCACCGGCAGATCCTGCAGGTGCGTGAAGATGCGGATGCGCAGATCGGCCAAAGCTCGCTGCCCGACCCAGCCCACCAGATAGGTCTGCGCATAGGTCATGCTCCACACCAGCAGCGCCGAGAGCAGGAACGCCACCACGATCAGCGCCAAGGCCGTCGTGTCGTGCTGCTTGATGCCGCTGTCGATCGCCGCGCGCGCCAAGAGCGGCGGCGCGAGCGATGCGGCGGTGCCCAGCAGCAACGCGGCAAAGGTCACCATCACCCGTCCCCGGTAGGGACGCAACAAGGCGATCAGGCCGCGCAGGTTGCGCCCGCGTGTGCCGGGGCTCGCGCGTTCGCCATCCCACTGCGTGCCGCGACCGAGGGGGCCACCACCAGGACCGCCACGGGCGACGACGGGGCTCATGCTCCGCACGCCTTCCACTTGCACGCCTTGCGCCACTGAGCAGGCGGGAGTCTCATAGCCCGCTCACCTCCCGCTCGCGCGTCTCGCGCGTCATGAACACATGCTCAGGCAGGCCCTTTTCGACAATTTCCCGATACAGCTCCGAGGCCTCCAGCAGCTCGTGGTGGTCGCCCTGGGCGACGATCTCGCCCCGATCGAGAACCACGATTTCATCGGCCAGCGCGATCGTCGAGAGGCGGTGGGCGATCACCAGTGTCGTGCGGCCTGCCATCGCCTCCGCCAGCGCGAGCTTGATCGAGCGCTCGGTCGTGGAATCCACCGAAGAGGTGGCGTCGTCGAGGATCAATACGCGCGGGTTGGCCAGCAGTGCACGTGCGATCGCCAGCCGCTGGCGCTGGCCGCCTGAGAGCGTCTGCCCCCGCTCGCCTACGCGCGTCTGAAAGCCCTGCGGCAAGCGCTCAATGAACTCGTAGGCCTGTGCCGCGCGGGCGGCTGCTTCTATCTCTGCCAAGGGCGCCTCGGGGCGGGCGTAGGCGATGTTCTCTGCAACTGTCGCCGAGAACAGAAATGGATCGTCGCTCACGACCGCGATCGCCGCGCGCAGCGAGCTGACGCTGACGCGGCGAACATCGGCGCCGTCGAGCAGCACCTTGCCGGCGCTTGGGTCATACAGGCGTGGAATCAGCGATACCAGGCTGGTCTTGCCCGAGCCTGTGGCGCCCACCAGCGCGACCGTACGCCCGGCCGGCACATCGAGGTCGATGTCGCGCAGCACGGCGCGTGCGCGCTTGGTCTGAGGCTTGGAGCCATTGGCGGATGGATTGGCGGATGGCTCCATGTCGGGCGCTACGAAATCCGCTGAGCCTTCGTAGCGCAAGGTGACGCCGCGCAGCTGCACGTGCCCGTTGCCAGCCGGAAGCAGGGGCGCATTGGGTGGCTCGGTCAGGCGTGGCTCGCGGTCGAGCAACTGGAAGATGCGCGCTCCCGAGGCGGTCGCCCGCTGAGCCAGGCCGAGCATCACGCCCAGCGCGCGCATTGGCGCGATGAGCATGTTGAGATAGAAGTAAAAGGAGGTGAACTGGCCCAGCGTGAGGTTGCTGTGAACGACGTCGTTGCCACCGACAAGCAACACGGCCGCCAAACCCAGCTGGGGCAGGAAAGCGATGATCGGGTTGAACGTAGCCTCCAGACGGGTCGCCACCATCGACTGCTCGAACACCCGCCCAACGCTGTGGCGGAAGCGGCTGAGCTGGCGCGGCTCACGCGCGAAAGCCTTCACGACCCGAACGCCCGAGATGTTCTCCTCGGCGTCGGCCGTCAACTCGGCGATGCGCTGCTGCACCTCCTGAATGGCCGGACGCGCACGCTTGCCGTAGCGCTCGGCGATCACCACCACGAACGGCACCGGCGCCAGCGAGATCAACCCCAGCTTGGGGTTGATCGCAAGCATCGCGATGCCGGCCAGGACGATCGTCAGCGCCGACTGAATGATGAACACCAAGCCATAGCCCAGGAAAAAGCGCACCGCCTGCAGGTCGACGGTGGCGCGCGACATCAACTGCCCCGTCTGCTGGTGATCGAAGAAGCCCAGCTCCAAACGCTGTAGGTGGCCGTAGAGCAACTCGCGCAGGTCGTACTCCAAGCCCAGCGAAACCTGTCCAGCGATCATTCGCCGGGCATAGGTCAGGGCCCAGCGCAGCAGCGTCGCCGCGACGAGCCCTGCCGCCAGCAGTTCCAGGGTGTGGCGATCGTGCGCGCGTGCGGCGCCCAAGTGGCTGGCGCCGGTATTGATCGTTTCCACCGCCTGTCCCATCAGCAGCGGGATCAGCACGGTCATTACCATCGCCACGCTCGCCAGCGCCCAAGAGATAATGAGTCCTCGCTTGTAGGGGCGTAGGAATCCGAGGAGTCGATAGAAGGTCGGCATAGTTGCTTGGTCAACGATTATTGCAGCTAGCTCCCGCACTCGACGATGCGGGTCCTACTCGCGGGTAACCTGCGTCCCATGTGCGCCTCGCCTGCTCCCTCACCCCGCGGGGCGCCGAACGCCGGCCTGTGCGACACCTGCCTGCATCAGCAGGTGGTTCGCAACACGCGGGGATCGAGCTTCTCGCTCTGCACCCGCTCGCGCACAGACCCAGCCTATCCGCGCTACCCGCGTCTCCCGGTGCGCGAGTGTGTCGGGTATGAGCAGCGGCACGAGCAAGGGGCTTGAGTTGCTGCCGGCCATTTGTCCACGGCGCGTTTGGGGCGCCGGAACCGTGGCTATCGTACGCGGCTCACCACAGCCTGGAGGCGATGCGAGATGGGAAGGGTCCTGAAAGCGAGATTTCCTGTTATTTGGTGCTCAGCATCGCTGCTGGTGCTGCTGTTCGTTGCGTGCGCCTTCGCCGCGACGGCGCTTGCGGAGCAGACGTTCGAATACCCGATGTCTCCTTCGAAATATGGCCCAGGCGCGATCGTCGCCGGTCCCGACGGCAACATGTGGTTTACGGAGGAAGGTGTCTACAACTTCACCAGTCATGAGTTCGAAGAAGGGCAGATCGGTCGGATTACGCCTGCGGGGAACGTCAGCCAGTTCCCGGTCCCGACGGCGAACAGCGAACCGAGGGGGATAACCATGGGTCCCGATGGAGCCCTCTGGTTCGTGGAGTCAGGCACGGGCAAGATCGGGCGCATCACCACGTCGGGCGTGTTCACCGAGTACACCGTGCCCACTGCCAATCCCGATTTGACGGCGATCGCTACAGGCCCCGACCACGCGCTCTGGTTCACCGAGCAGGGCGCCAACAAGATCGGCCGGCTCGACCCCGCCCTGGCAAGCCCTGGGACGAGCAACGGCGTCACGGAGTATTCGAGCGGTATCACCGCCAGCGCCTACCCGGACAGCATCATCACGGGGCCTGATGGCAACCTCTGGTTCGCGGAGTTCTTTGGGGACAGAATCGGGCGCATAACTCCCACGGGCACGATCACCGAGTACAAGTCGCCCACGGAAGGCAACAACAACAGCGTCGCGGTGGGCAGCGATGGCGCCATCTGGTACACCGAGGTCAACTCACGCAAGATCGGCCGATTGGAAATCCGCTCCGCAAGCCCAGGCACCACCAGCGGCATGACCGAGTATCCCTTGGCGGGCGGGTCGAGCAATCCCTTCTCGATCACACCCGGCCCGGACGGAGCGCTGTGGTTCGTCGAGACCTACAACAGGAGGATCGGACGCATCACGACGGGGGGTACGCTCACCGAATACGCCGTTCCCGCTGCCCCGACGGGCGGCCCGAACGGGATCGCCATGGGTTTCAACGCCGACCTTTGGTACACGCTGTCGAGCGGGAGCATCGCGCGCATGACCAGCGATATCGGGCCTGTGGGCCCGGCCGGCGCACCGGGCGCCCAGGGCATCGCCGGGCCGCAGGGAGCCGCAGGGCCTGCCGGCTTGCAGGGAAGCGCCGGGCCAGCTGGGGCCAGAGGCCCCGCCGGCGTGGGTGCGGTCGTCTCCTGCAAGCCCACCACGGGCAAGGCCAGGCGCGCCCGGTCCGCGGCCGTGCACAAGGTCCACAAGACCCCCGCGCAGATCACCTGCTCGGTGCAGCTTTCGGCCAGCGCCGCAAATGCCCGCGTCAACGCGGCGCTGGTGCGGGGCCATACGACCTACGCCACCTCCGCGGCGAGGCTCAGCAAAGGCCGCAAGGTAAAGCTGGCGCTGAAGGCTCTCAGGCGGCTCACGCCGGGTACATATACGCTCAAGTTGACGCTGGCCGGTCAGCCCGATGCGAGTGGTCATCTGGCTGTGACCGTGCTTGTGGTCTGAGGCGGGACGCCAGCGCTCGCTGGTCTGAGGCGCGACGCCTAGCTGGGCGGCTCCAGCAGCATCACGGCGCCACTCTGAGGGACTTCATCGACGATGTAGTCATACAGCCGCGTGCCGGTCAGCTGCTTGACGAGCGGGGCGTCCGTGGAGCGGTCCATCTGCGAAACTCGCGGGGTATTGGCTGAGAGCGTGTAGCTCAAGGGATGGCCCAGCGCGGACGCGACATCCTCGGAGCGGAACATCAAGGCGTGACTGGCCGCCGCGGGGGTGCTCGAAGCGCCGCCGGTTGACGTGGCAGGCGTCCCGCTCGCCGTGGCGGCGGACCCCGAGGTCGCCGAGGCCGTGGCGCTCTTGCCGGCGGCGTCTTTGGCCGGCGTCGGAGGGGGTGGGGGAATGGTGACGACCACCTGGCTGACGCCATCCACGTAGCGGAAGGTGTACAGCGCGAGCTCAAGCGCCTCGCGGCTCAGCAGCAGCCCTCTCTGGAGTGAAGGCTTGCCCTCCTTGATCGAGCAGTTGGCGCCCCCGCCACACATCCGATACAGCACGCTGTTGCCTTCCAGGCGCGCGGGCTGCTGTCCTGAGCGAATCTCGCCCAGGGTCAGGGGCTGACCCTTCAACGCGGGTGGGCCGCCGGTGACCTGCACTATCTGCTTGCCGTCGTCCAGGCGATATTCAGGCGCGACATGCGAGGCGATCTGCTCGGCTGGATCGACGCCATCGTCGGCTGGATGCCATGCCGACCACGGCTTCGCGGGTGCTGCCTTGGGAGCTGACAGCAGCAGGACGACAAGGCCGATCGCGCATATCCCGAGCGCTCCCAGCGCGCCCAGCAGAAACTGGAAGCGAGGACCGTGAGGGTGCTGTGGGGAAGGCTCGCGGGGTTTGTCGAGCGCCATCTGGTCCGCGTCGGGCACCGGCGCGGATGCCGGCTCAGGCACCGGTGCGGTAGGGGCCGGCAGGAACGTGGCCTGTCCCGCTTGCAGCTGCGGTGGGGACTCAAGGCTGCGCGGGTCGACCTTCGGCTGCGTGCCGGCGGGGTCGGCCGGACGCGAGCTGGGGTTGGGTCGCTCGCTGATGGATTGGTCTGTTGTCGAGGACTTGCTCATGGCCGCTGTGTTTGCCGCAGACTCGCTCATCGCCCGCTCTGTTGCCGAGGACTCGCTCACAGCTTGGGCCAGATGGACTCGTCGTTGACGTCGATCGCGGGTGCCTGCAGCTGGGCCGCGTCGAGCACTTCCACGACCTCATCGCCGTGCAGCTCGCGGCGCTCCACGAGGATGTCGGCGATGCTCAGCACCTGCGGGCGGTTGTGGCGGATCAGGCACACCGCGGTGATGTAGGCCTGCCCAAGGATCTGCGCCGCCGCCTTGCGCTTACCGGGGTCCGCGAGCACCGAGGCGATCGGGTCGCCGGACTCGCGCATGCCCGCCGCGCGATTCATGATCTGCGAACCGATGCGCTCAAAGCGCGTCATATAGAGATCCTCGGTCTCTTTGCGCTCCTCCTCGCCTGCAAAGCGCCGACCGTTGAGGTCGATCGGCTCGGGCCCCATGCCGCACATGCCCACCATCCACGCCGCGCGCTGCGTGGCGCTTTGCACATCGCCGCCGACCCCCGTGGAGTTCTCGCCGTAGAAGACGTGCTCGGCTGCCATCGCGCCCAGCGTCCAAACCAGTTTGCCGACCTCCTCGTGACGCCAGCTGGAGAAGCGCTCCTCCTTCTCGATCGCCTGGTGATGGCCAAGCGAGCCGCCGCGCTTGCGGATCGACAGGCGAGTTGAGAGAACATCGTGCATATAAACGTGGCTGGCGACCGCGTGGCCTGCCTCGTGGATCGCCACGGCCTTGGTCTCGGCTGGTATGTAGTCGATCCCCTGCGCCGTGCCTGACTCGATCGTCGTCATCGCCTCCACGATGTCCTGCCACTCGAAGTGGGGGCGTGCATCGGAGTGCGCGAGCGTCAGCGCCATCGAACAGACCTGCTCGATCATCGCCGGCGAGTAGCCATTGGTGATGCGCGCCAGCTCGTCGCGGCGCTTCTCGCTGTCGAGCGCCGGGTCGTGGTCCACCTTGGCGAGGTAGAGATCAAAGATGTCCTTGCGATCGTCGGCCGTCGGCGTGCGAAACCAGATATGCCGGCCCATGCGCCCCGGCCGGATCAGGGCGGGATCCAGGCGATCGATCGGCACGTTGGTGGCGCCAATGAAGTAGAGCTGCTCCGCGCGGGGCTTCGGGGGCCGCAGGCGCAGCGAGACGGGCCCGATCTTCGAGGGCACGATGTAGGTGGCGTCCAGGAACGTGTTCAGGCGGTTGGTGAAGAACTTGCGCATGAACGGCGGCTCATCAACGCCATCCATCTGCACCAGCAGCTGATTGAGCGCCATCCCGCCGCCCATGCCGCCCATCATGCCGCCGGGGAACATCACGTTCGAGATCGACTGCCCAATACGATTAACGATTGGTGGATACAGACTTACGGGAGGCTCGGCGCGGGCCGCGAACATCCGCTCGCGCCAGGCGCGCGACTCCAGGATCAGATCGCCGCTTGAGTTGAGTGCACCGCGAGGGCCGTAGAAGGCGAGATCGTGGAAGGACTCGATGCCTTCGTGCAGTGGCGTCGCCGCGGTGCCCTGGCCCAGGGCCTGACGGCGCAGGCCGACGGCGTCGATCTCATCGATGAAGATGATGCACTGCCCGCCCCACTTGCGGGCGAGCTTGCGCGCCCTGGCGATCATCAGCGAGACGACGATCACGTCCATGCCGATGAACATCTGCGCGAACCCCGAGCCTGGCATCGTCACGATCGGCGAGTTGAAGCTGGTGGCGATGCCCTTGGAGAGCATCGTCTTGCCGGTGCCCGGCGCACCGATGAACAACAGGCCCCGCTCGGGCTTGCCCCCGGCCTTGCGGAAGGCCTCGCCGGACTGCCATAGCGTGATGACGCGCGTGACCTCCTCCTTCTGCTCGCTCTGGCCGCGCACGTCGTCCAGATGCACGCCCCAGTCAGCGTCGCCTGGCTCATAGCCCTTGAGCTGGCGTACCGCCATCAGCATCATCGGCCCGAACAGAATCCCGAAGTTGATCAGGAACAGCAGCGGCAGCTGAATCAACAGCACCAGCAGCGTCGAGCCGTTCTGACCGTTCTGTCCGCTGAAGAGGTTGCCGATGCTGCTCAGCGTCGCGCTCAGGTCGTTGGCGTGGCCGGTGAGGTTCTGGATGATGTTGATAGCCAGCAGCAGCGCGAAAAGGGTTCCCAGCAGCCATGCGGTGTGCCGAAACTTCTTGCGCCAGTACCACACGCGTCGACGCGCCATGGCGTCCTCGGCGAGGTCTGCCCTGTCCGCTCCGTAAAGGCTGGGACGAGGAATCAGCCGGTGGGCGATGATGTCGATCAGCCCGCGAAAAGCAATCACTCCGATGAAGGTGACGAGCAGTGCGCCGAGCAGGCTCCAGCCGTCGGCGCCGTAGAGCAGGATGAACAGGACCGGGCTGGTCAGCAGCGCGACGAATGTGGCCGCGCGCGAGAGCCGGCGCCACTCCCGCGCCAGCACCGCCCGCTCAGCTTGGTCGGAGGGCGCGCTGCTGTCCCCGTTCGGCATTGGGAGAGGGTACTACGGGGCAGCGCCTGGGCCGCCAGACGCCTTGCGCTCAGGCGTGGGCCGGGATCTCCTCCATTTCACGCAGCAGGCGGCGCACGCGCCGGCGCGTGCGCGACAGCTCGTCCTTGAGCTTGGCCAGCTCGGTGGCGCGGTGCTCTACCAGCTCAAGCTGGCGATCGATGTGCCCCAGGGACTCGGCCAGCAGCTCGCGCCGACGCTCGGGATCGACATCCTCCTCGCGCAGCCGCGCGCGCACCGTGGCGCGCGCCTCCTCTGCCGTCAGCAGGGTCTTCAGCTCCTCAAGCGAGACGCCCAGCAGGTGCTTGAGTCGCATCACCTCGCGCAGGCGCTCCACCTCGGCCGCGGTGTAGAGGCGGTGCTGGCCTGAGGGCCTGGCGGGAGCCTCGGGGAGCAGCCCGATCTCCTCGTAGTAGCGGATCGTGCGGGGTGTCGTGCCTGCCAGGCGGGCCACGTCGCCGATGCGCAGGGGGGCAGTGTCTGGCCGCAGGGGGGCAGTGTCTGGCGCGGCATCGCTCATGTCAGCTCATGCCCCGGCTCCTGCGCGCAGCGCCGTTTCGCGCGCATGAATATCAGTCGCCTCCACATGGCGCGGGCGCATCAGGCACACGAGCGCCCCGATGAAGGAGGTGCCCGCGAGCACCCACAGAGCGAGATGCATATTTGCGATGAACGGCGCCAGGCGCTCTTCGGAGAGACCCTTGGCGAGGCCGGAAAAGATCGCGAACAGGGTCGGCTTGGGTATAGCGGAGGTGACGATCGCCAGCACAAAGGCGATTGACAGCACGGCACCCGTGTTCTGCAGAAGCGTGCGTGCACCCGCGGCGATGCCGCGGCGATTGGGGGGAACGGTGCCCATCATGGCCGAGGTATTGGGGCTATTGAACATACCTGAGCCGACGCCCACAATGAACAGCCACAGTGTGCTCTGCCAGTAGGGACTGTGGACCTGGAGCGTGCCCATCAGCGCCAGGCCGGCGCCCGTCACAACCATCCCCAGCGAGGCCAGCATGCGCGAACCATGACGGTCGGCATAGATACCGGCGAGGGGGGAGGCGATCAGCATTCCCAGCGCCAGCGGGATCAGCTTGATGCCGGCGGTGATCGGATCGTCGCCCTGCGCGCCCTGGAAGTAGAAGACGAACAGGAACATCAAGGCGAAGCGAGCCAAACCGTTGATGAAAGCGGCGGCTGTGGCGGCCGCGAACAGACGGTTCTTGAACAAGCTCAAATCGAGCATCGGCGCGCGCGAGCGGCTCTCGATCAGCACCCACAGCGGCAGCAGCACCGCGGCGACTACCAAGCTCGTGATGGTGACAGTGTCATCCCAACCAGAGATGCCTCCGCGCGAGACTCCCAGCACGAGACCCGTGAGGCCAATCACGAAGGTGACAGTGCCCAGCGCGTCATAGCCGCGCACGCTGTCCGGCTTAGCCAGCTCGCGCAGCACCAGCGCGCCCCACAGCGCGCCTGCCAAGGCGAGCGGAACGTTGAACCAGAAGACCCAGTGCCAGGAAATGGCTACCAGCGCGCCGCCCAGCACGGGACCAAGCACCAGCCCGATGGCCGCCACCATCGTGTTGGCGCCCATCGCCAGACCCAGCTGCTCGATCGGGAAGGCGTCGGTGACCAGGGCCGCGGCATTGGCGAATAGGAACGCCGAGCCAATGCCCTGCAGCACGCGCCATACGATCAAGACGGTCGCGTCGGGCGCGAAGCCCGCGCCTAAGGAGGCGAGGGCAAACGCCAGAAAGCCGGCGACGTAGGCGCGCTTGCGCCCGAACAGGTCGGAGAGACGTCCTGCCGTGAGCACCAGCACCGTGGCGGCGATCAGATAGGCGAGGATCACCCACACCAGCGCCAGCAGGCTGGCGTGTAGCGAGCGCTCCAGGTCAGGCAACGCGATTATCAGTGTGCCTGAGTTGGTCGCCGCCAGCAGCATGCCCAGGCTCGTACACGACAGGGCCCACCACTTGTAGTTCTCGTGGCCCGCGGCGACGCCGAAGCGGTGTTTGGATGAAGTTGACGTGAACGTAAGGATCAGTATAACAGGGAAGCGAGCCTGCTAAAACTGAAACGCATGAGTGAGCCAACGGTGCAGAAGTCAGATCAGCAGTGGCGTGAGGAGTTGACGCCCGAGCAGTACGACATCCTGCGCAAGGCTGGCACCGAGCCGCCGTTCACGGGCGAGTACGTCTATAACAAGGACAGCGGCAGCTATCGCTGCGCGGGCTGCGGGGCGGAGTTGTTTGGCTCGGACACGAAGTTCGAGTCGGGCACGGGCTGGCCTAGCTTCACCGAGCCGATGGTCGCGCAGGCCGTCGAGCTGAGGCCCGACAACAGCCTCTTCATGCGCCGCACCGAGGTCATCTGCCGCGCCTGCGGCGGACACCTGGGGCACGTCTTTGACGACGGTCCGGGCCCCGATGGTCAGCGCTACTGCATCAACTCCGCCGCGCTGAAGTTCGCGCCGGAGTCCGGCGGGTCGGGCTCTGAGCCCGGCTCCGACGCGTAGACTGAGCGGGTCATGATCATGATGGACCAGTCAGAGCGGCTCTCCAAGCCGCTGCAGTGGACGCGCGCGGGCAGGCTGGCGGTCATCGCGGTGGTGGCGTGCTTGGTGCTTGGGATGGCCGGCTTGGGCATCCACGCGCTCGCCACCCCCGGACGCGGGGGCGCCAAGCAGGGCTGCATCGACGTGACCTTCCCCAGCACCTTGGGCGCCGCGAATCTATATGCCTGCGGTGCCCGTGCCAGGTCTTACTGCGCCTCGCCGGGTGCCTACAAGGGCATCGAAGACCTGATGCGCCAGGCATGTGGGCGCGCGGGCTATGCCTTTGACACCCGCACGCCCAGTCACTCGACATAGCTTCTAGACAGATGTCGAAAGGGACTGGCCAAGTGTTGGCCACGGTGGCCCTAGTCGCCCCTGTCCCTGCCGGGTTTCATACCTCTACGTAACTGGTGTACTCGGCCCCGCACGCACTGGGTGGGGCCTCACCGCATCTATAAACGGCAGGAAACGGAGGCACATGACCTGGCTCGCATACCCACATTGGCTGAACGCAGGCGACAACGCGTGGCAGATGACCGCGGCGACTTTCGTTGGGCTGATGAGCCTGCCGGGCCTGGCGGTCCTGTACGGGGGCGTCATGCAGAAGCGCTGGTCGGTAAACAGCATGATGCTCACGTTCGTCGCCTTCTCGCTAGTTCTTGTCGCCTGGGGCCTATGGGCGTTCAAGATGGGTTTTGGAAATCCCATCGGCAGCGGCCACGGGTTCTTCAGCACGTTCTGGGGCAAACCAGGCAGCGTGCTGGGGCAGGCAGCTGAGGAGGGCCAGGCGGCGATCCCATCGATCACCACAGGGCCGGAATTCCACTTCCCACAGTCCTCGCTTGTCTACTTCCAGTTCGTGTTCGCCGCGATCACGCCGATCCTGATGCTGGGCTCGGTGCTCGGGCGGATCAGCTTCAACGCCTGGATTCCGTTCGTGCTCCTGTGGATCACGTTCGTTTACACGATCAACGCCTTCCTCATCTGGGGTGGCGGCTACTTCGCGGCGCACGGCGCACTGGACTACTCCGGTGGTTACGTGATCCACCTGGCGGCCGGCATCTCGGGCTTCGTGGCGGCGGCGGTGATCGGGCCTCGCTTGCAGCGAGATCGCGAGGTTGACGCACCGAACAACCTGTTGATGGTCGCGGCCGGAGCCGGTCTGCTGTGGCTCGGCTGGAATGGCTTCAACGGTGGAGACTCCTACTACGCGGGCGCCAACGCCTCGGCGGCGGTGCTGAACACCAACCTGTGCACCGCTGTGGCGATGCTCGTGTGGATCGCGTGGGACTACATCTTCCGTGACAAGCCTTCGCTGATCGGCTCCGTCAACGGCATGATCACCGGCCTGGTGGCGATCACGCCAGGGGCTGGTTTCTTCAACGGCTATGCGGCGATCGTGGTCGGTGTGATCGCCTCGACGATCGTGTGGATGGCGATCCGCTTCCTCAGTCGGGCTCCGGTGTTCCGTAACGTGGACGACACCTTGGGTGTCATCTACACCCACGGCATCGCGGGGCTCACGGGAGGGCTGCTGGTCGGAGTGTTAGCCGACCCGCACATCGTCGAGTACATCGGCGTGGGCGGTGCGGAAAACCTGCCAGGGCTCTCCGGTGTCGTGCACGGCAGTTGGAAACTGTTGCGCTGGCAGGCCGAGACGGCCGCCTGGGTGATCGTCTTCAGCGGCATCGCGACGTTCATCCTGCTCAAGTTGGTCGGGATCTTTGTTCCCTTGCGCCTCTCTGACGAGGAGCTTGAGATCGGCGATCACGCAATCCACGGCAACGAGGTTTATCCCTCGGACGTGCCCACGCTCGGGGGACCCCACGCCCCCGCGTGGCAGCCGACCCCGGCGACGACAGCGCCGGTGGGGGGCACGGTATAGAGCAAGGAAGCTACGGGCTTGCACCTCACTCCTTGGGTGCTTGACCGGCATGGAGATCGACACCGCGACCCCGCCCCTGGCGGGGTCGCGGTTTATCTATGCCGTAAGGCCGATTGGGCAGCTCACGCCCGTGCCGCCCAGGCCGCAGTAGCCGCCGGGGTTCTTCGTGGGCGCCAGGTACTGCTGATGGTAGGCCTCGGCGTAGTAGAAAGGCCCGGCAGGAGCGACTTCAGTGGTGATCTGACCGTGGCCGGAGGCAGAGAGCATGCGCTGGTAGGTCGCCAGCGACTCCTCTGCCTGGCGCTGCTGGTCCTCTCCCTGGAAGAGGATCGCCGAGCGGTACTGCGTGCCGACGTCGTTGCCCTGGCGCATGCCCTGCGTCGGGTCATGGCCCTCCCAGAAGAGCTTCAGCATCTCGGCGTAGCCCGTCGCGGCGGTGTCGAAGGCCACCAGCACGGCCTCGGTATGGCCTGTGCGTCCCGAGCAGACCTCCTCGTAGGTGGGATTGGGAGTGAAGCCGCCTGCGTAACCCACGGCCGTCGTGTACACGCCCGGCGCCTGCCAGAAGATCCGCTCCGCGCCCCAGAAGCAGCCCATCCCGAAGATCGCCTGCTCGACGCCCTCAGGGAAGGGAGGGACGAGGGGAGAGCCAAGGACCTCGTGGCGGGCCGGGATCGCTATCGGCTCGTCACGGCCGGGCAGTGCTGTGGCGGCATCCACCGGCTCCGGGGCCCTGCTGCGGCCGAATAGAGACACAGCTTCAGGTTAGCGCCTGCGCGATCGGTGTTTGGTATTGCGTCCTATGGGCAACATCAATATGAGGAGCATCCCTCCCTCATTCCCTCCCGGGCCGGTCCGCTCCCCCCGGCGGGCCGGTCCATTTAAGGCGTGTAAGGTGCGCCGCTACGCGAACTCGATCACGCTGCGGATGCCATCCTGGGCCTCCATCAGCTCAAAGCCCACATTGACGTCATCGAGTGAGAGGCGGTGCGAGATGAACGGATCGACGTCGATTTCGCCGGCCAGATAGCGCTCCACCAGCCGCGGCACATCTTCGCGGCCCTTGAGGCCGCCAAAGGAGGAGCCGCAAATACGCCGGCCGGTGATCAGCAGGCGGGGCACCACATCGAGCGTCTCACCACGCCCCGCCACGCCACACACTGTGCACAGGCCCCAGCCCATGCGCGCCGCCTCGACCGCCTGGCGCATCACCGCCACATTCCCGGTGGCCTCGAAGGTGTAGTCGGCGCCGAAACCGCCAGTCATTTCAAGGATCTGCTCGACCGCCTCGGGGCCACCGCGCATCACATCGGTGGCCCCCTGGCCGCGCGCCAGCGCCAGACGCTCGGGCGCGAGATCGACGCACATGATCCGCTCCGCGCCCTGCAGGCGACAGCCGGCGACAGCGCCGAGCCCCACCATGCCGGCGCCAAACACTACGCACGTCGAACCCGCGCGCACCTGTGCGCTCTTGATCGCCGCGCCCAGTCCGGTGGAGAGGCCGCAGGCAAACAGGCAGGCCCGATCCAGCGGTGCCTCCGGGTTGATCCGGGCCAGCGCGATCTCCGGCATCACGGTGTACTGGGCAAACGTCGAGGTCCCCATGAAGTGACGCAGGGGCTCGCCGTCGAGCGCAAGGCGTGTGGTGCCGTCGGGCAGATAACCCTTGTTCTGCTGCTCGCGAATCGCCAGGCAGAGGTTCGTCAGTGGGCTTCTGCAGTGCACACACTCGCCGCACTGAGGTGAGAAGAGCGTTACGACGTGATCGCCCGCGCGCACCAGCGAGACGCCCTCGCCGCAGCGCTCCACCACGCCTGCGCCCTCGTGTCCGAGCACCGTGGGCGCGTAACCGGAAGGATCGACGCCCGAGGCTGTATAGAGATCGGTGTGGCAGATGCCGCAGGCGAGCAGTCGCACCAGCACCTCGCCTGGGCCGGGCTCTGACAACTCCACATCGCGCACCACAAGTGGCTTGGCGAACTCCTCCAGAACAGCGGCGCGTATCTGCATCGTCAGCCGGTTGCTGTGACCATCACGTTCGCCACCGCGTGACGATTGGTGAGGCCGCCGGTCCCGCCGCTGAAGCCGAGGTAGGCGCTGGCAGGCAGCGTCGCGGCCTGGGTGAGCACCGAGGTCCCATCGATCGCCACTGTGATCGTTGTGCTGGTCGTCGTGATCGTCACGTGGTGTGTGGCTTCCTGCAGCGGCGTCAGCAGATTCGCTGTGCCGAGCCAATGCAGCAGGTCGTGGGCCGTGGCGGTCGGTCCGTCGCTGACGCCTACGAAGTCATTCGAGGGGTTCACAGCGTTCTTGTACTCATCGAGCGCCACCGCGAGCCCAGGTATTCCGGAGAAGCCCAGCCCGCCGCCTTCCACACCGAGAGAGGTCGGCAGGGCGCCCCTGGAGGTGTCCCCGAGCACGAAGGCAAGGCCGTCAGCGCCGCTGCCGCCGCCGATGCTGGCTTCGTATTCGATGCGCAGCGCCCGTGGATCGATCGCCTGGGGCCAGAAGGCGCTGCCGGCGGAATGGGCGCTGGCGGCTGTCAGCTGCAGTGAGGTGCCAACCAGCGTCGCGGTTCCATTGAGCTGCCAGCCACCGGCCGAAGGGTCGGGAATCAGTGATGCCGGCGCCGGTTCATAGGTGTTCGTGAACACCACCGTGTTGGCGCCTGCCTTCAGCGCGAACGCGGGAATTGCCGCCCTGGCGCCCACGATCGGCAGCGGCAGCGGCGCGGCGCCGTTCACTGAAGCGCTCACCGTCCAGCGCGCCCCGCCGATCGTGGCCGGCACCGGCTCGCTGATCGTGCACGAGGCGCCTTCCACCGCGCCCGTCAGCGCCGGTGTCGCGCTTGCGTCGTTGACCAGACCTGCCGTGGTGAAGCTCGATGGGCACGTGCCGCTGAACGCGAACGTAGTGCTCGTCTGCGGTGAGCTCTCGGGCGCGACCACTTCGTTTGTAATCGTCAGTGTCGCCGGGGCGGGGGGGCTTGAGGTTGAGCTGACCACCAGATGCGAGATCGCGTGGCGATTGGTGAGGCCGCCGGTTCCCGCGCTGAAGCCGAGGTAGGCGCTGGCCGGCAGCGAGACGGCCTGCGAGAGCACCTGGGTCCCGTCGATCGCCACGTTCAACGTGCCGTTGGCAGTGCTAACCTTCACGTGGTGCGTCGCTCCCTGCAACGGCGTCGTGAGATTGTCCGTCGCCAGCCAGTGCAGCAGGTCTGTGCTTGTAGCGGTGGGCCCGTCGCTGATGCCTACGAAGTCATTCGAGGGGTTGACCGAGTTCTTGTACTCATCCAGCGCCACCGCGATGCCGGGTGTCCCGGAGAAGCCCAGCCCACCGCCCTTCACTCCCAGCGAAGTCGGCGTTGCGCCCTTGGATGCGTCCCCGAACACCAGCGCCAGTCCGTCCGCGCCGCTGCCGCCGGTGATCGCCGCGTCGTATTCGATCGTGGCGTTGCGCGGATCGATCTGCTGCGGCCAGAAGGCGCTTCCCGCCAGGTTGGCCGTGGCCGGGGTCAACACGAGTTCAGTCCCTGCGATAGCGCTGGAGCCATTGAGCTGCCACCCGCCCGCGGTTGGGTCAGGGATCGTGGATGTCGAGGAGGGTCCTGTCCAGGTGTTCTTGAAGGAGACCGTATTGGCGCCCCCGACGAGTGCGAAGGCGGGCACCGTCAACTGGCCGCTGGTGGCGGTGAGGGCGACTGCCGGGCCGCCATTCACCGAGGCGGTTGTCGTCCAGGTGCCACCCGCGGGAGCCGGCGCTGTCTCACTGACCGTGCAGGGGCTGCCCGCGAGCGCTGTTGGCAGCGAGGGTGTGGCTGTGGCGCCGTTGCCGAGCGCCGCGGTGGTGAAGCTCGTCGGACAGGAGCCGTTGATAACCATCTGAGCGCTTGCCTGCGGCGAGCTCGCCGGCGCCGTGACCGTGTTATTGAGCGTCAGAGTGGCGGGCTGTGAAGAGGGAGCCGCATCGCCGCCAATGGTGACGTTTGCGACCTGATGATTGTCGGTGCTGCCGCCGCTGCCGCCGCTGAAGCCGAGCAGCGCCTGTGAGGGCAGCGAGACGGCCTGCGAGAGCACCTGCGTGCCTTCGATCCAGACGCTGAGCGTGCCGTTCAGGACTTCGATCTTCACGTGCCTCGTCGCACGCAGGCTGGGGATCGATGTGCTCGTAGCAAGCCAGTGCATCGCGTCGGGCGCGGTGCTCGTCGGCCCATCGGTGATGCCCACGAAGTTCGCCGACGGCGCGCCCACGCTCTGATAGGTGACGAATGCGACGGCTATGCCTGGAATGCCTGAGAAGCCCAGGCCGCCGCCGCGATAGCCAAGCGAGGTTGCTTTCGCGCCCTTCGTCGGGTCGGCGAGGACGAAGGTCTGTCCATCGGCGCCGCTGCCGCCGCCGATCGTGCTGTCGAAGGAGACAACAAGATGGTGCGTATCCAGCGGCGTATCGAAGAAGCTCGTGCCGGCGCTGTTGCTCGCGGTGCCGGTGAGCGCCAGCGTCGCGCCGGAGATCGAGGCTGTGCCGTTGTCCGTCCACGAGCTAAGCACCGGCGCTGGGACGGTGCCGCTGCCGCTGAGCTGCACCTGATGCAGCCCGGTCGTGTCGTCGCCATTGATCTGCCACACGCCGCTCGCATAGCCGGGGCCTGTGGGTGTGAACATGACGCTCTCCGTCACGCTCGCGCCGGGCGCGATCGTGGTGCCCTCAGGCAGCGACGTGGTGGCCGCGAATGCGCCTCCCACAGGCGGCTTGGACTTGGTGAGCGTCACGGTCGTGCCGCCGGTGTTGGTGAGCGTGAACGACTTGGTGACCGGCGCGCCACCCACCGTCGGCGCGCCGAATTCGATGTTTTCGCTGGAGACCTTCAGGACGGCGGAGGAGCCGGCTGTGCCGGACAGACCGACGGCGCCGTTGCCGCCGGTCGTTTCAAGCCCGATGCTGTCGTTGAAGGTGCCGGCCTGCGTCGGATCAAAGGCGACCGTCACCGTGATCGAGCCCCCGGCGGCGATCGTATCCCCGGCGCTCGGCAACCCGGTCGCGCTGAAAGGCGCCCCCGGCAGATTCACCTTGTTGATCGTCAGCGGCGCTCCGCCGACGTTGCGGAAGGTGGCGCTGCTGGAAAGGTGACCGCCTACCGCCGTGCCCCCGAAGGACACCAGCGGCGGCGTGACTTCCAGCTGCGCGCTGGCCGACTGGGCCGTGCCCGACAGCGCGAAGGTGGCGGTCTTGCCGGTGCTCGTGGTTGCCGTCACCACGCCTCCGACGATGCCGGTCTGGGTTGGCTTGAAGGTCACCGGCAGCGAGATCGTCTGCCCGGCCGTCAGCGTCGCGGGGAGCGCGGGGGAGGCCGTGCCGAGCGTGAACTGGCTCGAATTGGAGCTGAGGCTCGAAAGCGTGAGCGATTCGGTCGCCGTCAAGGTCAGCGTCTTGACGCTCGTGCCGCCGAGCAAGGTTGTGGGGAACGACAGTGTCGAGCCCGTCAGCGGCGGCGTCACCGGCGAGCCGAAGCCAAGCACATGGCCATCGCGCGTGCCCACGTACACACGCCCGGCGCCCACGCCGGGCGTGGCGAACTTCGAGGCGGTGCCGATCGGGGCGCTCCAGCGCAGCACAGGCTTGCCGCCGACCGGCAGGGGGTCATAGGCGCGCAGCTGCGCGCCCGAGCCACCGCCGTTGGGCATCCAGATCATCCACACCAGCGCCGAGCCCGAAGTCGTGCCATCAGAGGTGATCACGGGTGCGCTCGTGCCGAAGCCAAAGGCGTCGGTGGAGGTCGCCTGCAACGAGAGCGTGGGTGTGCCGGTACCGGACAGTCCGTAGCTGTACACGCGCAGATTGCCCGCCGAGCCCGATGCGCTGTTGCCACCGGAGGCGGTCGGGATATAGACCCAGCCACCATCGCCAGGCCACACGCCCGGCCGCGACCAGACACCCCCATAAGGGCCAATGCGCTGCACGGCGTTATCCGAGCCGGAAGGTCCCTGGCCGATGCCGCCAAGGCTGTCGCGGTTGAGCAGGTACACGTATCCCTGCTTGCCTACGGCTACCGCCAGATGGGGGATCGCCGCGGTGCCGAAATATTCATTGGGCAGGCCCGTCACGCCGCCCGAGGCGAAGTCGGCGTCCCAGGTGTCCAGCGAGGCGGCGTCGAAAGGCGCAAAGAAGTCGGTTGCCTTCAATGAGCCGTCGGGCTGCACACGCACGCGCACAACCGACTCGCCGAGGTTGTTCGGTGGAGTGTTGCCAGGGGTCGGTGTCGAAGGCGCTCCACCATTGCCCGTGCTGAGCAGCAGCGTGCCAGGCCCATCGGAGGTCAGGCCGGCGCCCGACTGCCAGATGCCGGCGCCTTCGGCGGTCGTATTGTCGATCCAGCGCGCTCTCACCTGGCCGGCTGTCGAGACGCCGAACACCCACCCCTGCCAGGGGTTGTGATCGCAGTGGCTGCCAAAGGCCGCGTACACGACACCTTCCATCAGCAACAGGCCTGGGCGCTGCAACTCTGTGGTGGCGGGGAAAGTACGCGAAGGGGCATTCTGCGCGGCGCCGCTGAGTTCGACCGGGAAGCCCGCCTTCTCCAAGCCGGTTGTGACGTCGACCGCGTCCATGTAGTAACGCGCGGGGCCGCTGGTGCCTGAGACGTAGGTCTTGTGTGTCATGTACGCGATATTTGTCGCGGGGTCGATCACCGGAGTCGCCGTCACGCCGATTGATGGCGTGAGGTCGCCGCAGCCGATGTCAGCTGGATTCCAAGGGGTGCCGAGATTCAGGGGTTTGGCCCACTTCTGAGCGCCCGTTGTGGGGTCCAAGCCGTAGACCTTGTTGGCCTCGGTGGCCACCAGGAGCGTGCCGTTGTCCAGCAGCGGCTGTGCGTAGACCTGTCCTTCCACCGTTGCCGACCACAGCTGGCCGAAGGTGCCGCCACTGACCAGCTGGGGCGTCAGAGAAGGCTGATTTGGATACCAGCCGGTGCGCAGGTCATCACCGGAGTTCGTTATCCCCGATCCCAACGCTTGCGCTGCCAGTGCGAGCCACAACGACGCTATGCAAACGACAACTGCCGCGCGAATCTTGCGCATTCGATCTCCATCCCTGGCGAGTCCGGCTATCAACACCGGGCTTATAAGTCGCGCAAGCGACCCCTTTGAATCGCGCAGCGTACTCCTTTATGAGCGCGATGTGAAGACGCATGAGCGCGATTGGCGGACGGTGCGTCGGAGCTGATCGCAATCGGGCTCTAGTAGTGGGGTTTCGGGCGTTGCGCCCACTCCGCGGAAGCCTCTGTGGAGAGCCTGTGGGCGGCGAAAGCGCTGGTGGCCATCATCAGGGCGGCGATGCCGAGCGGGAGCACAAGGTCGACGTTGATCACCAACAACGCCCCAATCAAGGCGCCGATGAACATCGCCATCACCGAGAGCAGGCGCTGGGCGGAATGGCCTCCTGCTCCTCCGGCCAGCCGCGAGTCCGCAGCGACACCCGTGAGCGTCAACGTCAACACGGTGGTCGTGAGGTCGGGCACGGCGAGTCGCCGGGCGGTGCTGTTCTGTATCCCCATGGCGATCCCCAAAGGCACGATCAACGCATAGCGCGCGCCTTCGGACACCGGCTGGCCGATCGGCGCTGCCAGCGCGGCGGCGAGCATCAGCGGCAGCACCGCGATGGCAGCTGCCGTGCGCAGATGCCGGCCTCGGTGCTGCTCACATCGCTGCGCGATCCGCCCGCCCGCGAGCGCTCCGAGCAGAAAGGCGCCCAGGGCCGCCAGCGACGCCGGCGCCGATAGGCCCGATGCTCCCGCGAGAGCAAATCCAAGGAACACAATGTTGCCTGTCATATTGGCCACGAACACGTGGCCCAGGGCGATGTAGCTCACGGCGTCGACAATCCCGGTGACCACGGTCAGCGCCAGCAGCAGCGTGGGCAGCGGTCCCTGTTTGGCGCCGGCCCACGGCAATCCCCATTTGTGCAGTGTTGCGTGCATCGAACTCTGTCTGACAGCCTAGACTTCTCATGAGGGCGCAAAGGGCGCCCCTTACGGGAAGGGGAGCAGATGCGAGGAGTGGGTAGTGCTTTATTCGTCGGCATCCTGCTGATGGTCGCGGGAGTCCTCAACATCATCTATGGCATCGCCGCCGTGGGAGATGCGCATTTCTACGTCAACGACACGCAATTTGTTTTCTCAAGCCTTCATACCTGGGGGTGGATCACAATCATCCTGGGTGTCATCCAGCTGACCGCCTCCTTGTCGCTGTTTGGTGGCGGCTCCTATGGGCGCATCGTCGGGATCGCGGCGGCTACCCTGGGGGCGATTGGCGCGCTGCTGAACGTCGGCGGTGCGCATCCCTGGTGGTCGCTCGGTGTGTTTGCCATCTGCCTGGTCTGCATTCACGGCCTCGCTGTTCTCGGCGAGCCCAAGGAGGTCTGAGCGGGTCGCGGGGGCTTGGGTTCGCCCGGGCCCCCGCAAGTCTTTTCCGACCTCGCCCTGAGCCGAATCGGAACGAAAGGACAATCAACATGGCAAAGATTCTCTTCCTGCCCTTGAGAATCGGGACAGGTTTCCTCGCGGGTCTGATCAGCAAGAAGACCTTTGCGGCGTTGTGGGGAAGGATCGACGATCGCGAGCCGCCTAGGCCTGATGATCCGGAGGCCAGCATTGGCAAGCTCGCCCTTGCGCTCTTTATTGAGGGGGCTTTGTTCCGGGGGGTGAAGGGACTGGTGGATCATGAGTCTCGCCGAGGTTTCGCAAAGCTCACCGGCACGTGGCCGGGGGGTAAGAAAAAGAAAACTGCTGGATGAGCTAGAGGACCAGTCCTCTGGCAATAGCTCAGGGTTGTGGCGGTGGGGGCACAAACCGCTCCCCGGGAGTCCAGGTGGCGCTCAAAGGCACGGTGATCACCGGCACGGGCGAAGTCTTCAGCAGCTCGGTCGTAACTGTCCCAAGCGCCTCATGCAGCCGAGAATGATGCTTGGCGCCGAGCACGATCGCACGAGCGTTGTGGGGCGTGCCGCGGCGATCGGCGCGCTCACAGGATCATCGTCTGAGACTTCACTCTCCAGGTCGATGTCAAGCAGCGCGTCCTCACCGTCAAGCATCAGCTCGTCGAGGATCGCCCGGCCAAGATCGTGGCGCTCGCCCTGGGTGCTGAGCGGTGCGGCCGGCAAGTGCTGCAGCCGGCACGCATGGACGATCACGAGCTTCCCGCCCGCCAGCAGCAGATTCGTCGCCCAGCTCGCCGCATGACGCGAACTCTCGCTGCGGTCATAGCCAAGGACCGTGCAGGGCTGGCCGCTCCAGTGGTATGTCGCCTCGGCAAGCTCCTGGCTGTCCGGCAGGAGCTCCCGCACCTCCTCAAGCCCATCGCCTTCGTAGCCGACCACGATCTTCTCGAACACTGGAGCACCTCTCGCTGTTGGGGACCCTGAGCGGGGGGATTGCGGTCAGTGTCCGATGCGCCGTGTCTCGCGGCGAGCGTAGTTTGACCCGATTGCACATGGAACCCTCCCGCACGGCGGCTAGGCCAGGCCCGCTCTCTCAGCGTGGCTGGCGCTCGCGCTGCAGTAGCAGCGCGAAGGTCGGGCACGCTGCCGCGGCGCGACGAGCATGATCGACCAGGACCGGGTCAAGCGGCTCCTCGCCGAGCAAGGGGTAGCCCCACTCGTCCAGTGAGATTCGCTCCGGCAGCAGCTCGGCGCACATGCCATGTGCCTCACAAGTGATCGGGTTCACGCGCAGCCGGTAGCTCACGGTCGTCTCGCTGGGTTGAGGCTCGCGCGGCGCGTGCTCAGATGCCGTGTCCGTCTGGGCTGCCCGAGCACAAGCTCCGGTGGGGCGAGACAGCGCTCGCACGTGCCGTAGCGTGCGTGTTCGTCGAACTCGCTCTGGAACGTGTCGATCGCGCTCTGGATCAGGCGCGCGGCGCCGTCGGGGTGCGCGCACGCCCCGCGGCGGCGCACGAGCGCGAGCAGCTGCTCGACCCGCTCGCGCGTTGCGGCGTGAGCGTCTTGGCCGGCGATCGTCTCAAGGGTCGTGGCCAGCGCGCCCAGGCCGTGGAGGCAGGGGCCGCACTGGCCGGCGCTCTCACCGGCAAGCCAGCGCGCCAAGCGCGCGGTCTCGGCGACCGGGCAAGCAGCCTCTGAGAGCACCACTATGACCCCTGCTCCCGGCGAGGCGCCATAGGGCGCCAGCTGCTCCGCTGAGAAGCAGAGGTCTTCCAGGTGCTCTGCGGGAACCCACGAGCCGCCGTAGCCGCCGAGCAACAGCGCACGCGCTGGAGCGCTCAGCCCGCCGGCGGCGTCGATCACGGAGCCAAGGGGGGCGCCGCACTCGATCTCATACACGCCTGGGTACGCCACCGGCCCGGACAGCGTAACCAGCGCTGAGCCGGGCTGGGCGCTCGTGCCGAGCTCGCGAAACCAGCGCGCGCCGTGACGCGCGATCAATGCGATGTGAGCGAACGTCTCAGCATTGCTCACCAGCGTCGGACGCCGAGCGACGCCGTGCTCAAACGGCAAAGGCGGGGCGAACGTAGGTAGCGCGCTCCCCCCGTTGAGATGGGAGACGAGCGCCGTCTCCTGTCCGGTCACGTAGCGGTCGGGGACGCCTACGAGCCGTATGCGAGCAGAACGGCGCGCGGGCGTGCCTCTTTCGGCGATCGCTGTGGCGAGACTCTCAAAGCCTGCTATCGCCGAGTCGTTGACGGCGACGATCAGCTCGCTTGCTCCGAGGGACTGGGCGGCAAGCTCGCCACCGTCGAGTATCAGGTGCGGCAGCGCCCTGGTGAGCGTTGCGTCCTTGCTGCTCGCAGGCTCGCCCTCGGCGGCATTGATGACCACGACTGGGCGTCCGCGCGAAGCAGCGACGGCCTCGAGCTTCTGTGCAGTGGGAAAGCTCGCGCCGCCGCGCCCGCGCAGCCCGGCCTGCTCGATCTCCGCGATCAGCTCCGAGCGGCGCCGTCTAAAGCGAGTCATCTCCGGGAGCGGCCCGTGCAGGGAGTGATGCTCAGACAGGTCAAGCGAACCGTGAGCAGGGACTCCCGCCAGAAGCCGCGGCAGACCCACAGGAGGTCGCGTGGTGCGAGTCGGCTGCTCGGGGTAGGTCGACTGTGCTCTGCTCATCGGTCATCCTCACTGGTTGCTGTTGTGGTGTGGGGAGTGGTCGATCAGTGTCGAGGGTGTGCCCGAGCGCCGCGCCCATTCCGAGCCCAGCGGTCCGCCGGGCACCCACAGGACAAGGAAAAGCGTGAACGCGCCGGTGCCGGCCAGTGCGAAGCGGCCCAGGCGGGCGTGCTTTTCCCCGGCTGCGATCACGCGCCAGAGCACCGTCGCCAGCACCGCCATCAGGCACACCAGGCTCAGGATCAGAAGCCACGTGCTTTTCACGTCGCTGCCGGTGCCCAGGGCGTGCAGCAGCGCCACCGGCCAGCTCGCATACGTCAGCCAGTGAACCGTGTGCCAGGTACGAAACCCGACGCGCTGGCGCAAAAGGCTCGTGAGCGTGACTGCGAGCAGCAGGTCGAAGGAGAGCGCACCGAGTCCCAGCCAGAACGGCCGATAGGAGCCGACGAACGGAACGAGCGTGTCGGTCAGGGAGATCGACGCAAACGAGTCCAGCAGCGAGGTGAGGATGTGCAGGAGCAAGAACACGATCGCGAGCAGCGATACGTTGCGGTGCAGCGCATCGACGATGAAGCGCGGCCAGCTAGGCGTGCTGATCCGCTGCACGTCGAGGCCGCCGAGCACGATCGCGCCGGTCAACAGCACCAGTGAGACCGTGCCGGTCGAGCGCGTCAGATACCAGTAGGCACTCGGTCCGCTGCTCGCCAAGATCACGCTCATCGCTGCTCCATTGGCCAGTCGCAGATCGTGAGCACCTGGCCCTCGTGATCGACGAGCCGGGCGGGCAGTCCCAGCCCGGCGAGCCATGCAGCAGCGGGTGCTCCGCGCACGATCGCGGCGGTGGCGGCGATGTTCGCCTCCGCGCAGCTCGCGGCCGCCACACTGACGGTTCGCCACGCTGACCGTGCCGGCTCGCCGGTGCGCGGGTCGATGATGTGGTGCATGTCCCGACCATCGTGGTGCCAGCGTCGCACCGTGGTGCTCGACGTCGCAAGCCCGCCGTCCTGGATCGAGACCGTCTGTCCAGGCGCGTCGGGCTGGGAGCGGTGATCTTCGGTCACGCGAATACGCCAGCCGCCCGGCGGAGCGTCCCCGCAGGTCGCGATGTCGCCGCCCAGGCTCACCAGCACACCGCAACTCGTATCGGCGGTGGCTGTCTTGGCGGCGCGGTCGGCCGCCCACGCCTTCGCGCTCGCCCCAAGATCAAGACGGATGCCCCTTGGCAAGCGCACTCTTCCAGCGCACGAGTCAACGCTCACCGTCTGCCAACCCGAGCGAACCCGCGCCTTGATCTCATGCGCCCGCGCTTGCTCTTGGGCAGCCGGGGAGGACGTGGTCGGTGGACACAGAAGCTTCCAGTCCCGGTCATAGCCGGCCAGCTCGAGCGCTCGGCCGACGGTCGGGTCCACATCGCCGTCGGTCAGCTCGGCGGCGCGCAGCGCCAACTCGACGGCCTGCAGGAGCAGGCCGCTGACCCGTGCCGGGCGCCCTTCAAGCGCATTCAACCGTGAAAGCTCGGAGTCCGCACGAAAGCGACTGCAGGCACGGTCGATCATGGCCAGCTCGTGCTGCACGCACGCTCGCGCCTGCGCGAGCACCGCTGGGTCGGGGTCGCTTACCCGCAAAACGACGCTCGTGCCGAGAGCCTCCCATCTTGAGTGGCCAAGCTCGAATGCAGGGGTGACGGCCGTCGCGCTCATCTCAGGAGCCTCCCGAGACCACGGGCGCCGAAGGTGGGCTTGCCGGCGCTGATTCCTGGGGGCTCGGCGCCTGCGTTTCGGGCGCAGCTTCCGGTTCGCGTCGAGCCGGTTCGGGTGCCGGCGCCGATTCATGGGCTGGCGAGGATTCATGGGCTGGCGAGGATTCATGGGCTGGCGAGTTTTCACTCGGCGCGCCTTCTGAGGTCTGTGCGGGTTCTTCGGTGGGCGCAGGGTGTTCAACCGGCGCGGGCTTGGATTCCGGGACGGCCTGGGGGGCTTGAGCCGGCGGGCGTAGGGAGCTTGAGCCAGAGGACGAGGAGTGCTTGGTGTGATGCGCACGAACCCCGGTGGAGCGCGTGTGGGAGGCGTTGATCGTTTTGCCGGGGAATGTGTGCGCCGCTACCTCCGTCAGCACGCCGGTGAGCGCCACGCTGCCCGCGAGCAGCCAGCGGTTGATCCGAGAGAGCTTACGAAGGGCGGCATCTCGCGCTTGATTAGTGTGAGTACGAAGACGCATGGGCCTAGTGGTGGTGAAAATGGTTAAGCCAAGGGCTGAACTGTGGGACGCAGAGGATCGCGAGCACGACTCCGGCCATGATCGCGCTGGCGAGCGACAGGACACGCCCAGCGCGACCGTCCGGTGCCCCACCGGGCTGCGCGGCTGGCGCATAATCGGCGCTGAGTCCCCGCGCGAGCGCAGGCAAATGGCCGAGTACATGCAGTGAGGTGAAGGCGACCCAGACGATGAAGCTCACCTTGTGGATAGGCAGCAGGATGCTGCGTGAACCCGGCCCGGCGAGTAGCAGCGCAACGCCACTGGCGAACACGATGAGAGTTGAGATCGCGACGATCGGCGCGATCAATCGCAGCGGCGTGATAGGCGGTCCCGCTTTGCGATAGCGCGGGTTGTTCGTGTAATAGCGAACAAAACGGTACCCCGTGCTCGAGAGCTTCAACGCGAGCGGGCCGAGCAGCATCATCCCCACGAAAAGGTGGACCGACAAAAACCGTCCAAGTGCCACGATCGTGACACCGATCACGGCCAAAAGAGCGATCAACACCGCGCCCGCCGCCACCGTCAGCAGCTCGTTGCCCTCGACGCCGCCCGCGAACAGGCGAGCGGCGCCACCTTGGCCAGCGGAACGGTCAGATGTTGGCGATAGGAAGCGCGTCACTGACCAATGAGCCTGTGCAAGGCGGCTAAACGATCCTTAACCTCTTCATGAGAAAGCTCATCGAAAGCCAGGACGTATCAATCAGGCCCGTTGCCTCGCCTATCCTCATCGAGAATGCCAAAGGCAGCCACACGCATGCCAGGCGCAAGCGAGGCGCGCAGCGCTTGTCCTGCTGATCCCGCGCGCGACCTACCCCTCAAGGCGCGCGTGCTGGTCGTCGAGGACGAGCCGGGGATTGTCGACTTCCTCGTGCGAGGTCTTCAGAGCAGGGGCTTTGAGGTCGCCAGCGCCACCGACGGCACCGAGGGCGAACGGCTCGCGCTCAGCGAGAGCTTCGACGCGATCGTGCTCGACCTGATGCTCCCCGGCACAAGCGGCATGGAAATCCTCGCCTCGCTACACCGCTCAAAGCCCAACCTGCCCGTGCTCGTCCTGACCGCCAGGGGAGAGATCGAAGACCGCGTCGACGGCCTGGAGGCGGGCGCCGTTGATTACCTCGTAAAGCCCTTCTCCCTGGTCGAGCTCGTAGCACGGCTGCGCGCCCAGATACGGGTCTTCGCACAAGCCTCGGCGAGCACGCTCAGCGCCGAGGGAATCGAGATGAATCTGCTCACGCGCAAGGTGACGCGCAACGGATGGCAGGTGACGCTGTCGAGCACCGAGTTCGAGCTGCTCGCGCACCTGCTCAGACACCACGGCCGGGTGCTCGCGCGCGAGCAGATCCTCCGGTCGGTCTGGGGCTATGAACACAACCCGATGACCAACGTGGTCGACGTCTACGTCGGCTATCTGCGCCGCAAGCTCCGCCATCGCGACGATCCCGCTCCGATCTTCACGGTCCGAGGCGTCGGCTATCGCCTCGGCACAGGCGCCTAAACGATGCCCAAGCTCGAAGGTCTCGCTCGCCTGGGGCTGCGCTGGCGGCTGGCGAGCCTGGTCGTGCTGCTGATCCTGGCCTGCATGGGGGTCGCGTTCATTGCCGTCTACCGCGGCACCGGCACGCAGGTGCGCTCACAGATCGACACCGAGATCGCCGGTGACGCCAACAACTTCGCGCACAACCTGAAGCTCGCGCACGCTCACACCCCACAGCAGGTCTCCCGGGCGGCGAGCCGCTACATCGCAAGCCAGCCCTTCAGCGCCAACTCCACGCTGCTGTTCGCGCTCATCCCCGGCGCCCGCGCAGCCACCAACCGTCCCGAGCTGTTCCACCCCGAGGCGCCCGACAACGGCGAGACCCCCGCCGAGCAGGTCCAGGAGAACCAGCTCGCTGCACAGCTATCAACCCTCCACACGGGATACGCGACGCTGATGCTCCCCGATGTCGGCGACCTACGCGTCCTCAAGCGCACCGTCGCGCTCCCAAGCCTCAAGCAGCACGGCGGTGGCCCGGTCTTGATCGGGGTCGGCGAGCCGCTTGCCGTGGTGAGCCGGGCACAGCGCGGCGTCGCGCGCGCCTTCATCCTCGCCGGCCTGCTTGCGCTCGCCGGAGCGCTGCTCGGCGCCTACCTGATCGGTACGCTGCTCTCGCGCCCGCTGCGGCGCATGGCCAGCATCGCCGCGCGCGTAGATGCGGGAGACCTGCATCCACGTATTCACGACCCAGCCGGTCACGGCGAGGAGGTACGCGTGCTCGCCGAAGCGTTCAACCACATGCTCGACCGGCTGACCACCGCGTTCGCTGGTCAGCGCGCGTTCGTCGCCGACGCCTCACACGAGCTGCGCACCCCGCTGACCGTGATCGCCGGTCAGATCGAAGTGCTCGCCGAACAAGAGAACCCCTCAAGCGAGGAGGTGCGCCGCGTACAAAAACTCGTCCAGGCAGAGATCGCAAGGACGAGTCGCCTGCTCGACGATCTGCTGCTGCTCGCCAAGGCCGAGCAGGACCACTTCCTGCGCGTCGAGTCGATCGACCTCCAAGCCTTCATCGCTGAGCTATGGGAGAGCATCGCGCCGCTCGCCGACCGCCACTTCGAGCTCGACCCGATACCAGCTGGCACACTGCTGGCCGACCCCGACCGTCTAACCCAGGCGCTTCGCAACATGCTCACCAACGCGATCACGCACACCACACCGACAGAAGGGCTCGTACAGCTATCTGCCAAGGCCACGCCGGGCGGGCAGATCACGCTCGTCGTGCAGGACGACGGGCCGGGCATACCAGCCCTCGAGCGCGAGCACGTCTTCGACCGCTTCCATCGAACCGACACGGCACGGAACCGAGCCTCGGGCGGCACTGGGCTTGGGCTCGCGATCGTGCGCGCGATCGCCCAAGCGCATGAAGGGCACGTCGCCGCCACGCAAGCCCCCACCGGCGGCGCACGCATAGAGCTGCAACTGCCCGGTTTCACGCCGCTGCCCCAACCGGACCCGTCCACCGAGATGCCGGCGCGAGCATCGAGTGGCTGATCGCTGTGGGCATCCCCGATCCCGTCGGTGAAACACCGGATGCTCGGCGACGGTGAACACCAGATCCTTGACCGATGAGCATGACCGTGTCACCTCCTCCTGCGCCCCTAGTCCAACCAGCTAGCGGCCCCCGTGGCGAAGCGATTCGTGCGCGGGGACTAACCAAGCGCTACGGTGCGACGCTCGCGCTCGACCGGCTCGACCTCGCTATAGCGCCCGGCGAGGTGTACACGTTCCTTGGCCCCAACGGCGCCGGCAAGACCACGACGATCCGGTTGCTGCTCGGTCTGCACCGTCCCACAGCCGGTCGGGCGGAGCTGTTCGGGCTGGACGCGTGGCGCGACCCTGTCCCCGCACACCGCCGTGTCGCCTATGTCGCCGGCGAGCCATTCCTGTGGCCCTCGATGACGAGCGCGGAGACGTTCGAGTTCCTCGCGCGCGTGCACGGCGGCATAGACGTCTCCTACCGCGATGCGCTCGTGGATCGCTTCAAGCTCGATACCAAGAAGATCCGGGCACTGTCGAAGGGCAACCGGCAGAAGGTGCAGCTGATCGCGGCGCTCGCCACCCGCGCCTATCTGCTGCTGCTCGATGAGCCGACCAGCGGCCTTGACCCCCTGATGGAGGTCGCCTTTCGCGAGTGCGTCAACGAAGCCAAGCAGCGCGGGCAGACCGTGTTCCTCTCATCCCACATCCTCAGCGAGGTCGAGGCGCTGTGCGCGACATTGTACGTCTCGCCATCGAGGATCTGGGCGCTCAGCCGCCCCGTGAGGACTGGGAGCAGCTGATCGAGGAGGCTGGCATCTCGTTCAAAAGCAAGCGCTAAGCCGGCGCCGTATTGATTCAGCGGCGCAGCGAATGTTTCCACGGCGTTGCCAAAGCGCCCAATCATCGGAATAGGGTCTGATGTCGACTCCGTATACCGAGCATATCTGCCGATTTGCAGGGATTTCTATGCGCCCGAGTGGACTCGAACCACCACGGACCATGCGGTCCACAAGGCCCTCAGCCGGATACGGGGGGTGTTGATGGGTCCGGGGGCGTCCAGATCGTCCAGTTTGCGGGGGTTGGCCGGACGCATTGGACGGGTCTGGAGGGGTGGATGTTCTCAAAGTGTTCTCACGGAGGAGGCGCGGACCGGTCCAGGGCTCCCAGCGATGCTGTACTCCTGGCGTCGTGAAGCCCGATGGGACGACGGGAACGGGCAGTAGCCTGCTCCCTCGTGCCTACCGAACCTATCTCCGTGCGCTGGACAGACCATGCGCTCGACAAGGCGCAGCAGCTCAGCTTCGCTCGTCACGATGTCGAATCGGCGCTGCTCGACGGGCACCGCAAACGGCGGCGCAACAAGGGAAGGGCGGCGTGGCAGGTCGTGGCAGGCCATCTCGTGATCGCCTACGAGCATCCGGACGGCGACGATCCGCTTGCGGCCCGCATTGTGACGATCTGGCGGCGGCGCTAGCCTATGGGTATGCGAATCGACGGGCACTATGACGCTGACGCGGATATCGCCTGGGTACGCTTCGAGAACTACGACCCGAGCACGGTCGTGGCCGAGGAGACGGACACGGGCTTGCGCGAACTCGACCCGAGCACCGGGGAGGTCGTGGGTCTAGAGTTCTGGCAGGCGAGCCACGAGCTTCCTGCCGATTTCCTGAGCATGCTTCCACCGCCCCAGGTCCACGTCGCGGCTTAGCGAGCCGAGGTAGACGCTTCGGTCTCGGGCGACTTCTAGTCGATGTATAGCCTGCAGTTGCGGACGCGCACCACTCGTTGCCGCTGGGCTATGCGCCGACCTGCGTAATCCAATCGCGGATATGAATGCCCACGCGCTCGATGTCACGCGGGCCGAGATTGCCGCTATGCATGATGACGTTGCGCGACCGCTCCACGGAATCGAAGACGCTCCCGGTCCAGTCTCGGCTCGGCAGGAAGGCCTCGAATGCCTCCCAGTTCGCGTTGATGATGTTCAGCAGATCCTTGAGCTCCGTGTAGTTCAGAGGCGAATCGCCACGTTGGGTATGGAACCGATGCTTCGCCTCGTTCTCCTGTCGGGTCTCTGCTCGATTGCGGATCTCGGCCTTTTACGCCCCTGAAGTCGGGCTACAGCATCGATCGTGCCCAAGCGATCTTTCCGGTCGCGGAACAACTCATCGACCGACCACGGCCGCTGGTCGCGCATCGCCGGGTTGTTGGCGACCAGGCCATCCTCCACGGCGGCGTTCAGGCACACCACGAGCGTCCCCAGCGAGTTGTTGACGGTCTTTGGGCTCCTCTCGCCGGCGTCCACTGCCTCGGCCTGCTCTTCCATCCATACGCGTACATGCGCGTTCCAGCCACGGGGGTGTGCACAAACCCGTGCATAGTTCTCAGGTGAGAATGCTGTGCACACCGACAGAACGCGACCGAACACCCGTCCAGGCATAAGAAAACCTCGCATTTGCAGGGCTTTCCCAATGCGCCCGAGTGGACTCGAACCACCACGGACCATGCGGTCCACAAGGCCCTCAACCTTGCGCGTCTACCAATTCCGCCACGGGCGCAGAGACGCGCGAGTATAGCCCCCAGTGGTCCTGGACGCTCTTGCTGACGCCGGCAACGAGTTGCCCGCACTTGCGTCCGTCCCCGCCCCCCGCTACTGTACGAACAGACGTTCGCTTGAACCCTGCTCCCAAACCGGAGGTCGCATCAAAGATGGACCTGACCAAGCGCCAGCAAGAGATCTTCGACTTCATCCATAAGTACTCCGCGAAGTACGGATACCCACCGACCGTGCGAGACATCGGCAAGGCGGTAGGCCTGGCCTCCTCCTCGACCGTGCACGCGCACCTGGCAAACCTGGAGCGGATCGGTCTCCTGCGTAGGGACCCCTCAAAGCCCCGCGCGATCGAGCTGCTGGACCGAGCGGTAGGCAACGCCGTGGACAGCGTGCGCAGCATCGTGCGCTCCGACGCGCTGCCGCTGGTGGGCACGGTGGCGGCCGGCCAGCCGGTGCTGGCGGAAGAGAACGTGGAGGAATACGTCTCTGTTCCGGAGGCGGCGGGTGGCTCCAGCGGCGAGTATCTGCTGCGCGTGCGCGGCGACTCGATGAAGAACGTGGGGATCATGGAGGGCGATCTGGTGGTGGTCAGCCCGCAGGACACCGCGCGCGACGGCGAGATTGTGGTTGCGCTGCTGGGGGAGGAGGCCACCGTCAAGCGCTTCTTCCGCGAACCGGACCACATTCGCCTGCAGCCGGAGAACGAGACGATGGAGCCGATCCGCAGCAAGGAGGTCAAGGTGCTGGGACGCGTGGTCGGGCTGCTGCGCAGCATGTGAAGCCTGCTACCTTGGCCATGCAGGCCAGGCAGCCGCGGGGACCTTCGAGGTCTCCGAGGAAAGTCCGGACATCAAAGGGCAAGGTGGTCGTGTAATCGACCCGGGGAAACCCGCGGGAAAGTGCCACAGAAACTAAACCGCCTTGCTGGCCGTCCCACGTGAACGGCCGGCAGGCAAGGGTGAAAAGGTGCGGTAAGAGCGCACCAGCGTCGCGGCGACGCGGCGGCTGGGCAAACCCCACCCGATGCAAGGCCAAACAGGACCGCTTGCAGGCTGCCCGCCAAGGTCCAGGTAGGCCGCTCAGATGGATGGCTGCTCAACGACAGGATCCGGCTTACAGGTCTGCTAAGGGAAAGCCCCGTCTCCGCGGGGCTTTCCTATTGATGTGGCATGGGCCATGGGCCTTCCATTTTTACACCCGTGCTCATGCTCCAGGCCCATGGTTACTCCGCCCTCTTATGCGTTTCCCGCCTAAGCGCGCATTGCGACGTGCTGCGCGCTCACGCCATTGGCCGAGGCGCTCTGCCCGGCCGCGGCGTGGCGAAACTCTTCGAGCACCGACACCATCGCCTCCGGCTCGCACTCCGCCAGCGGCCACTCCTTGCGAGGATGGTCATCCAGCGTCTTCAGGCCGTTGCCCGTGATCATCGCCACCACCACCTCATCGGGATCAAAGCGGCCTGCCGCCGCCAGCTCCTTCAAGACGGCGATGGTGGTGCCTCCCGCGGGCTCCGTGAGAATGCCCTCCGTGGAGGCCAGCAGGTCGATGCCGGCGAAGATCTGCTCGTCGCTGACCATCCCAGCTGTGCCGCCCCGGCCCTCTACGGCGTCGATCACCAGGCCGCCGTCGCCGGGCTTGCCGATCGCCAGCGAATGAGCCTTGGTGGTCGGCTCGCAGGGATGGATCTGCGTGTCGTGCTGCAGGATGGCATCTGCGATCGGCGCGCAGCCATCGGGCTGAGCGACGTGCAACTTGGTGTGCTCGGTCTCCGCCAGACCCACCAGCTCAAGCTCCTCAAGCCCCTTGTGGATGCGCGAGGACAGCGTGCCGCCGGCCACAGCTGTGACGATGTGCTCGGGAGCCTGCCATCCCAGCTGCTCCACAATCTCGTAGGCCACAGTCTTGGCACCCTCGGCGTAGAACGGCCGCAGGGTGATGTTGGCGAACTCCAGCCCGCTCAGCTTGGCCACTTCGCGGCAGCGCCGATTGGCTTCGTCGTAGTTGCCCTCCACCTGGCACACCTTGGCCCCCAGCGCACGGCACGCACGGGCCTTGGTCATCTCCAGGCGATTGGGGTAGAACACATATGCCTCGACGCCCGCCTTGGCGGCCAAGGCAGCGACAGCGGTGCCGACGTTGCCGGTCGAAACGCAGCCGATCTCCTCGTGGCCCAGTTCCAGCAGGCGTGCAACCGCCATCGAAACCACGCGGTCCTTGTAGGAGAGGCTGGGGCGGGAGGTGCTGTCGTCCTTCACATACAGCTGCCGCAGCCCCAACTCGGCGCCTAGGCGGTCGGCCTTGATAAGGGGCGTGAAGCCCGCGTATCTGCCGACCCGCGCGGCTGCGCCTGAGTCAAGGATGGGTAGCAGCTCCTCCAGACGCCAGATGCTGAAAGGACGCGACCCCATCCCCTGCTCCTCAAAGAGGTCCTTGGCGCGCGCGTAGTCGTAGTCGACGTCGTAGCACTTGCCGCACTGCTCACAGAACGCCTCGCGGTGGCTCTGCGGGTGGTGCACGTCGCAGGCGCGGCACACCAATCCGCGCACGCACGAGCGCGTGCGCGCGGAACTGTCTGTCTGATCCTGTGCGGTCGTCATCCTCTTGCCCTGGTTGGAATGATCGCAGAGGCTGCGGCCGATCTGGTCGCCTTGGCCCAAACCGCCTCAGTCGGCTCTGTGAGGTTGGGGTCTGACTTTAGATCCCCGCGCTCCCTGCGCTTGTAACTGTTTCTGTTCGCGCCTGCGGCCACGCGGGGCCCACCGCGGCCTCGCTGTCGCCGCCCGTACACGCCAGCCACAGCTCCTCGCCTGTGTGCGGGGCGAAGGGGATCAGCATCTGCGCCAGCGCCGCCAGCGCCTGCATCAGCGACTCGTGGTTCTGGCGGCCCAGCTCGCCATCGGCGCGCTCCAGCGCCTTTGCCTCGAAGTCCTTGATGCGATCCAGCAGGCGCATCACGTTGCGCACCGCTTTGTGCATCTCCAGTGCGCGCATGTCCTCGCTGACCTTCTCCACCGCCGTGTCGCACCATTTCTCAAGGCGCCGCCGCAGGTGCTCGGTGTGGTAGGCGCCCTTCTCGTCCAATGGCTCAGGGTCCATCGCCGCGTGCGCCTGCGTGTAGCTCCACAGTCCCTTGAGGAAGCGATGACAGTGCTGCACCGCGCTGTCGCTCCAGTTCAGCGACTTCTGCGGCCGCGCCGCGTAGAGCACCGCCAGGCGCAGCGTGTCCGCGCCAAAGCGCTCCAGCAGCTCATCGGGGTCGACCACATTGCCCAGGTGCTTGCTCATCTTGCGCCCGTCGCGGATCACCATCTCGTGGAACAGGCAGCCCGCGAAAGGCTCGCCGTCGGTCATGAACGCCAGCGGGCCGATATCGCGCAGCGCCTTGGTGACCACGCGCTGGTCGAACACGAAGTTGCCGCTGTCCGTGCCCGCCACCAGACGCTCGCTGGGCAGCCAGCGGCGCAGGTCATCCAGAGCCAGGATCTCCTCCAGCGTTCGCTCGCGCTGGGCGGGTGGCACACACGCCGGTATCCACAGCCACAGCGCATCGAAGTGGCAGTCCAGCGTGTCTGTCTCGCGTTTGCCCGCGCTGCCGCACTTGGGGCAGGCGGTGTTGACGAAGTCCTCGCGCTCAGCCAGCGGGTTGCCTTCACCGGTGGGCTTGAGGTCCAGCGGCAGCACGACCGGCAACTGCTCTTTGGGCAGCGGCACGGCGCCGCAGGTCTCGCAGTAGACGATCGGGATCGGCGTGCCCCAGGAGCGCTGGCGCGACACCGCGAAATCCCCAGCCTTGTAGCGCTTGGCGGGACGGCTGGAGAGAAAGGAGGGGGTGGGGGTCGCGTCTTGCGTGGGGCTAGCTGCCCCCCAAAGCCGCTCGGCGACGATCGCGTCGGAGGTGTCTCTGCCCGGCACCCCCAGCACCGCAGTGGCGCCGAAGCGTCCGTCGACCATCGGGGAGATCAGCAGCGGCAGCACGCCCGCTCCGCCGGGCGCCTTCAGCTTGCGTCCGGTGTCCACCAGCGCGATCGCCTGCGCGTCGCGCGCCGCTCGCTCTCCTCCGCCGCTGCGAAGCTCCTCCAGCTGCTCCCGTGCCTCGGCCGACGTTGCCCAGGCGTCGACCTGAGGGTGTTTGGGCGACATCAACACGAAGCGTCCCTCGCCCAGCGCGTCGGCGTGAGGCGTGAACACCGTCAGCGTCTCCTCAGCGGCGTCTGTTGCGTCCGCCGCGGCGAGCTCCAGCTCGACCCCATCGACCCTGCCCAGCACGAAGCGCTGGCTGGCCAGCGAGGTCTCATCCCAGGGAGACAGATCGGCCAGACGGCGGTCGTTCTCCTCCACGTAGGCGCTGATCCGCAAATACCACTCCGGTCGCTGAATCAGGCGCACCGGGTTGTGACAGCGCCAGCAGGTGCCGCCCTCCTCGACCTGGATCGTGGCCAGCGTTGTCTGACAGGTGTCGCACCAGTCCACCGCACCTGTGCCGCGGTAGATCAGATCGTGCTCAAGCAGCGTTAAGAACAGCCACTGCGACCAGCGATACATGAGCGCATCGGAGCTCATGAAGGCGCGCTCCCAATCGAAGGAGAATCCCAGGCGCTCCAGCTGTCCGACCATGTGTTTGGCGCAGCGCTCCACCCACTCGCTCGGCGACACGCCCCCGGCGATCGCCCCCAGCTCCGCAGGCAGTCCAAAGGCGTCGAAACCAAACGCGAACAGCACCGCCTCGCCCTGCGCACGCTGAAAGCGCGCATAGGCGTCGCCGATCGCGTAGCTGCGCACATGGCCGATATGGATGTTGCCCGAAGTGAACGGTGCCGAGGGCTTGATGTAAAGCCCGCCACGGTCATCCGCATCGGGGGTGCGGAACGCCTCGCTCGCGCGCCATGCCTGCTGGCGGCGCGCCTCGATCGCGCTGGGCTCCCAGGGAGGCAGAGAAGTCATAGTCCGGCCAGTCTAGAGGCCCCATTGCTATGCTCAAACTCACTTGGCTGCGCCTGCATATAAGGTCCCCGTGGCCTGCTGCCACACTCCTCGGCCCCGCTCTGTGCGGGGTCTTTTTGCCTGTGTCTCCGTTGTCCGCCCCGACTGCAAGGATCTATAGATGGAAGTAGAGATCGGACGTGGCAAGTCTGCCCGTCGCGCTTACGGATTCGATGACATCGCGATTGTGCCTTCACGACGCACACGCGATCCTGACGATATCGACATCAGCTGGAAGCTAGGTCCTTACCAGTTCGAGCTGCCGATGATGGCCTCCGCGATGGACGGTGTCGTGTCGCCTGGCACCGCGGGCATCGTCGGGCGCCTGGGTGGTTTGGCGGTGCTCAACTTGGAGGGCATCTTCACGCGCTATGAGGATGCCGAGGAGCAGTTGGAGCGGATCGCGAAGCTGCCCAAGGACGTGGCCACGCGTGAGATGCAGGACATCTACCGTGAGCCCGTCAAGCCTGAGCTGATCGCCCAGCGCATCAAGGAGATCAAGGAGCACAAGGTTGTCGTGGCGGCGTCGTTGACGCCGCAGCGGGTGCTCGATCACTACGAGTTGGCGATGGAGGCCGGTCTGGACGTGCTCGTGATCCAGGGCACCGTTGTCTCTGGCGAACACGTCTCCACCGTGAGCGAGCCTTTGAACCTCAAGGAGTTCATCCCTTCGCTTGAGGTGCCCGTCGTCGTCGGCGGCTGTGCCTCCTACCACACCGGCCTGCACCTGATGCGCACCGGCGCGGCAGGCGTGCTGGTAGGTGTTGGGCCGGGCGCCGCCTGCACCACGCGCGGCGTGCTTGGCATCGGCGTGCCTCAGGCCACCGCCATCGCCGATGTGGCGCACGCGCGCTCCACGCACATGCTTGAGACCGGCGAGTACTGCCAGGTGATCGCCGACGGCGGCATGCGCAATGGGGGGGATGTCTCCAAGGCCATCGCTCTTGGCGCCGATGCCGTGATGATTGGCTCGCCACTCGCGCGTGCCCACGAGGCTCCTGGCCGTGGCTTTCACTGGGGCATGGCCACCTTCCATCCCACGCTGCCCCGCGGCGCCCGTGTTGCGACCACGCAGAACGGCACGCTGGAGGAGATCCTCGTTGGACCCGCGAGAGAGAACGACGGCACCTTCAATCTGTTTGGCGGCTTGCGCACCTCGATGGCCACCTGCGGGCACAAGGATCTCGCCGAGTTCAACCGCGCCGAGGTTGTTATCGCGCCCGCGCTTCAGACCGAGGGCAAGCAGCTGCAGCGCGATCAGGCCGTCGGCATGGGGTCCAACGGGAAGGCTGCCGCGGCGCTAGTCAATGAATGAGGCTGCTGTAACCACGCCCACCCCTACCGCCGCTGAGCGCAAAGGGACGCCTGTGGCCACCGAAGAGATTGTTGTTTTGGATTACGGCGGTCAGTACTCACAGCTGATCGCCCGTCGCGTGCGCGACTGTGGCGTGTTCTCGGAGCTCTTGCCCCACCACGTCGGCCTGGAGGAGGTAGCCAAACGCAAGCCGCGTGGGGTGATCCTCTCGGGTGGTCCCGCTTCGGTGTACGCCCCAGGGGCGCCGCGCCTGGAGCAGGGCTTGTTGGAGCTGGGGGTGCCGGTGTTGGGCATCTGTTACGGCATGCAGCTGCTGGTGCACGAGCTCGGCGGCCGCGTGGAGCAGGCGGAGGTGGGGGAGTTCGGGCGCAGCGATCTCACCGTGAGCGAGCCGGGCGTGCTGCTGGCGGGGATGCCGCGCGAGCAGACCTGCTGGATGTCTCACCGCGACACCGTCTTTGAGCCCCCTCCCGGCTTCACCGCGCTGGCCTCCTCAAGCGCCTCGCCTGTGGCTGCCGTGGAGAATGTGGAGCGCGAGGTGTACGGCATCCAGTTTCACCCCGAGGTCGTGCACACGCCTTACGGCCAGGAGATTCTGACGCGCTTTTTGACCGAGGTGTGTGGCTGTGAGCGCACCTGGTCGGCGGCCTCGATCGTCGAGGAGCAGATCGCGCGTATCCGCAAGCAGGTGGGGGATGGGCGCGTCATCTGTGGCCTCTCCGGCGGCGTGGACTCCTCAGTGGCGGCCCTGCTGGTGCATCGCGCTGTGGGCGATCAGCTGACATGCGTCTTTGTCGATCACGGCTTGATGCGCAAGGCCGAGGGCGAACAGGTCATCAGCGCCTTCCGCGACACCTTCAAAGTCCCCCTGGTAGCGGTCGATGCCGAGCAGCGCTTCTTGGAGCGCCTGGGGGGGGTGACCGAGCCCGAGGCCAAGCGTAAGGCGATCGGTGCGGAGTTCATCAGGGTTTTCGAGGAGGAGGCCGCGAAGCTAGACGGCGCGGACTACCTCGTGCAAGGCACTCTCTACTCCGACGTCATCGAGTCCGGCGGGGGTACGGGAGCGGCGACGATCAAGTCCCACCACAACGTCGGTGGGCTGCCTGACGATTTGCAGTTTGAGCTCGTTGAGCCATTGCGGGCGCTTTTCAAGGATGAGGTCCGCGCTGTTGGCGCTGAGCTGGGCTTGCCCGAGCGGCTCGTCTGGCGCCAGCCTTTCCCCGGCCCCGGCCTGGCGATTCGGATCGTGGGCGGGGAAGCCACCAAAGAGCGTTTGGATGTTCTGCGCGAGGCCGACCACATCCTCCAGGAGGAGATCCGCAAGGCCGGCTTGTATCGCGAGCTGTGGCAGTCCTTCTGTGTTCTGCCTGACATCCGCACGGTGGGCGTTCAGGGGGACGAGCGGACCTACGGCTACGTCGTCGTTGTGCGCGCCGTGACCAGCGATGATGCCATGACGGCAGATTGGGCCAGGCTGCCCTACGACCTGCTGGAGACGATCGCCTCGCGCATGATCAACGAGCTGCGCGAGGTAAATCGGGTGGTGCTGGATATCACCAGCAAGCCGCCTGGCACGATCGAGTGGGAGTGACCCGCCAGGCGTCTCGACGCGCCTGCCGGCAGGCGTCTCGACGCGCCTGGCGGCGTCCTCGATCGCTCGTGTGCGAAGCACACTTCGCTCACTGCGTCCTTGCCAGTCACGACGATCCACCCGCCGGGACGCGCTGTTATCGCCTATGATGTCTTCTGCGCCGCGCGCTCGTCTTCGCGTGGCCTTTTCACGTCATGAAGACCTATGTAGCCAAGCCCACTGACCGCGAGCGTAACTGGCTCGTCGTTGACGCCAACGGCAAGACGTTGGGTCGTCTGGCGACGCAGATCGCCGATGCCCTGCGGGGCAAGCGCAAGCCCGAGTACACGCCGCACATCGACACGGGCGACTTCGTGGTGGTTGTGAACGCGGAGAAGATCGTGGTTACCGGCAACAAGCGTGCCGACAAGCGCTACTACCGGCATTCCGGTTATCCCGGCGGCTTGCGCTCACGCAGCTTCGAGGAAATGCTGGCTCGGCGCCCCGAGGAGATCATTCGGCTGGCCGTGAAGGGCATGATGCCGCGCAATCGCCTGGCGCGTAAGCAGTTGACCAAGCTGAAGGTGTACGCGGGGCCGGATCATCCGCACGCGGCGCAGAAGCCCGAGCCGATGGAGGTACAGACTTGATGTCTGACGAGCCCGAGACCCCGCAGACGCCTGAGGAGCCGCAGGAGCAGGCGAGCGCTGAGGAGCAGACCCCTGCCGTAGAGCCTGTCGCGGAGACCCAGGCTGCGGAGGAGACTCCCGCTGCGGAGGAGGAGACTCCGGTTGCCGCGGAGCCCACTCCTGAGCCGCCGAGCTCGGAGCCGGTTGCTGAGCCTGTGGCGGAGACGGCTGCCGCGGAGGCGCCCGCGGGTGCCGGCGAGACTGCCGCCGCTGAGGCCACTGCCGCTGAGGCCACTGCCGCTGAGGCCACTGCTGCTGAGGCCCCTGCTGCTGAGGCCGAGGAGGAGAGCGAGGAAGAGGAGCCCGCGCCGCGGGTCAAGCCTTCCGTGCCCGGCGCGCACCTGGAAGTGGACATCGTCCCCGAGGGTGTCGATCCCCTCGGTCGCAACGAGCCCGCCGACCCTTATGCAGTCTCCTACGACGAGGAGGCGACCGAGGAGTCAGCGCAGAGTGAGGACGAGGAGGTTCTGTCCGAGCCGATTTCGACGGCGGCGATCGATCTGGCCGCTAACGCACGTTATCGCGCGACTGGCAAGCGCAAGACCGCGATAGCGCGAGTGATCCTGCGGCCGGGCAGCGGCGCTTACCTGGTCAATGGCCGCACCCTTGAGGAGCACTTCCCGCGCGCGACTTTGCAGCGCAACATCCGCCAGCCACTTGAGACGGTGGGCTATCAGGAGCGCATGGATGTGGTGGCGCGTCTGCATGGCGGCGGCATCTCCGCACAGGCCGGCGCGTTGCGTCACGGCGTCTCGCGGGCACTGCTGGAGGCAGACCCGAACCTACGTGGCGAGCTGAAGAAGCGCGGCTTCCTGACGCGTGATTCGCGCGCTAAGGAGCGCAAGAAGGCCGGCCTGAAGAAGGCGCGCAAGCGTCCGCAGTTCTCTAAGCGCTAGGAGCATCGTGGCGGGACGCCTGTTTGGCACCGATGGCGTCCGCGGCGTCGCGGGCGAGCTTCTGAGTGCTGAGTTGGCATTGGCATTGGGGCGTGCCGCTACCCGTCAGACGGGCGTCGAGCGCCCGCAGGTGTTGATCATCCGCGATACCCGCGAGTCGGGCGAGATGTTGCAGGCCGCGATGGCGGCCGGCATCGTCGCAGCGGGCGGCGATGCGCTGTTGGGAGGCGTGCTGCCGACGCCGGCAGCACCGCTGCTGATCGCTCGCTACGGCTTTGATCTGGCCGTGGTGCTGTCGGCCTCGCACAACCCTTATGAGGACAATGGCATCAAGTTTTTCGCCGCTGACGGCTTCAAGCTCAACGATGAGGCCGAGGAGGCGATCGAAGCGGGACTGAGCCAGGAGCCCACCCCCACACGCAGCTTCGGTCACGTACGCGAGCTGCGGGGCACGCACGAGGACTACCTGCGCGAGTTGCACAGCCGCTTTCAGGATCTCGATCTGGACGGCATCGACGTGCTCCTCGATTGCGCAAATGGCGCGACGCATCGCGTGGCCCCGGAGATCTTCAGACGCCTGGGCGCAAAGGTGACGGTGATTGCGGACACGCCCGATGGCCGCAACATCAACGCGGGTTGCGGCTCGACTCACGTTCAGGAGCTCGCCAGGCAGGTCCTTGCCGGCGGCCATGCAATTGGCTTTGCCTTCGACGGCGACGGCGACCGCGTGCTGGCCGTGGACGGCGAGGGGCAGGTCGTGGACGGCGACGAGCTGATGGCGCTGGCGGCTTTGCACCTGCACAGCAACGGGCGCCTGCCCGGCGCGGGGGTGGCAGTTACGGTGATGACGAATTTCGGCTTTCACACCGCGATGGCACAGGCCGGGATCAACGTGACAAGCACGAAGGTTGGCGACCGCTATGTGCTTGAGCAGCTGCGCGAGCGGGGTTGGGTGCTCGGTGGCGAGCAGTCCGGCCACATCATCGAGATGGGCTTCAACCGTTCCGGCGATGGCATCGCCAGCGCCCTGCTCGTCCTTGAGGCCCTCGCCGGCCGCACCCTGGCGCAGCGCGATGCGATGCAGAAACTGCCCCAGCGCCTGGTGGGTGTGCGCGTGAAGGATCGTAGTGCGTACGAGCACGCCGACAGCGTCAAAGCGGCTGTGCAGAGCGCCGATCTGCAGTTGCAGGGTCGCGGTCGCGTGCTTGTGCGCCCCAGCGGCACGGAGCCCCTCATCCGCGTGATGGTTGAGGCGCCGACCGACGAGGAGGCCGAGGAGGTCTGCACTCGTCTTGCCGCTTTGGTAGAGCGCGAGCTGGCCTGAAAAGCTTGGCCTGAAAGCGGTCCTGGAGCGGGTGCGAAAGCGTCCAAAGCTGTCTAGGGCGTTTGAATTGCGCCAGCAGCCGCTGGTATCGTCGGGGCAGTGTGTGGAATCGTTGGCTATGTGGGTAGCCGACCCGTTCGAGGCTTGCTGCTCGCCGGGTTGCGCAAGCTCGAGTACCGCGGCTATGACAGCGCCGGCATCTCGGTGCTGGCCGAGGACCACATCGAGGCCGTCCGGGCCGTGGGCAACCTCGACGCGCTGCAGGCCAAGCTCGGCGGCTCGCTGAACGGCGGGAGCGATGCAAACGGAGCGATAGCGCTCGCCGTGCGCCCCGCCACCACCGGTATCGGGCACACGCGCTGGGCGACACATGGGCGCGTGAGCGAGGAGAACGCGCACCCGCATTTCGACAGCGATGATCGCGTGCACGTGGTAGTGAACGGGATCGTCGAGAACTACATGGCCTTGAAAGATCGCCTGATCGCCGGAGGCTGCCAGTTCACCTCGGAAACCGACGCTGAGGTGATCGCACACCTGATCGCGCACCACTACGCAGGCGATCTCGCGGCTGCGGTACGGGCCGCGTACGCGGAGCTTGAGGGTCACTATGCCTTCGTGGCGATGAGCCTCGACGAGCCCGACATGCTGGTGGGCGCGCGCAAGGAGTGCCCGCTGGTGGTGGGCCGCGGCGAGGGGGAGCAGTTCATCGCTTCAGCCGTGCCGGCTTTTCTGGCGCAGACGCGGATGGTGCAGTACGTGGACAACGGTGAGATTGTGGTGCTGCGCCCGGAGGGGGTGAGCATCGAAACGGCCACCGGCCAGGAGGTGCTGCGCGCGCCCGAGGTCGTTGACTGGGACGAGGAGACCGCGGAGAAGGGCGGCTATGAGACGTTCATGCTCAAGGAGATCCACGAACAGGCTGATGCCGTAGCCGACACGATCGCCGATCGCACGGCGCGCGGGGATGGGGTGGATCTCGACGAGCAGGGTGCGCTGGACGAAGAGATTCTGGCTGGCGTCAAGCGGATCGTGATGGTTGCCTGCGGAACGGCCTACCACGCGGGGCTGATCGGACGCTACGCGATCGAGGAGTGGGCGCGGGTGCCGGTGGAGATGGATGTTGCCTCGGAGTACCGCTACCGCAACCCGGTAGTGGGTCCGGGGGATCTGGTGATCGGGATATCGCAGTCTGGCGAGACAGCCGACACGCTTGCAGCCATGCGCACGGCGCGCGAGCGTGGGGCCAAGGTGCTGGCGATCACCAACGTGATGGGCTCGCAGGCCACGCGCGAGGCCGACGGAGTGCTGTTCACGCGCGCCGGGCTGGAGGTCAGCGTGGCAGCGACGAAGACCTTCATCTGTCAGGTGGCCGTCATCTACCTGCTGGGGTTGCGCTTGGCCGAGCTGCGCGGCACGCTCGCGCCCGAGCGCATCGCGGAGCTGGTCGGTGAGATCAAGCGCCTGCCGCATTGCATCACCGAAATAACCGATTCGCCACAGCTCGCCGAGCAGATCAAAGCGGTCGCCGATCAGGACTGGAGCAGGGAGTTCTTCCTCTACATCGGCCGTCACGTCGGGCTGCCTGTGGCGCTGGAGGGGGCGCTGAAGCTCAAGGAGATCTCCTACATTGCCACCGACGCCTACGCGGCCGGCGAGATGAAGCACGGTCCGATCGCGTTGCTCGATGACTCCACGCCTGTGGTGTGTGTGGCCACCGACTCGCCGGTGCTCGAGAAGCTGGCCTCCAACATGCAGGAGGTCCGTGCCCGCGGCGCGCATACGATCGCAATCGTCAGCGCCGGCAACAATCAGATCGCCAAGCACGCCGATGCCGCCATTGCCGTGCCCGCGATCGACTGGATGCTGCAGCCGATCCTGGCTGTGATTCCCTTGCAGATGCTGGCCTATGAGATCGCCCGCCGGCGGGGTCTCAACGTTGACCAGCCGCGTAACCTCGCAAAGACCGTCACCGTCGAGTAAAGCTGGCACGACCCGCCGGTCATCTAGCATCGCTTTCGTGTCACTGCCGGACTGGCTCACACCGCTTCCCGACGCTGAGCAAATGCGAGCGATCGACCGCTGGGCGATCACGAAGCAGGGCGTGCCGTCGCTGGACTTGATGGAGCGCGCCGGGGAAGGTGTTGCGCAAGCGCTTGAGCGGATCGTTCCCGATGGCCCCGTATGCATCGTGTGCGGCAAAGGCAACAATGGCGGCGATGGGCTGGTCGTGGCACGTCTGCTGCGTCACGCGGGCAGGGCGGTCAGCGTGTTGTTGAGCGCTCCCGCGCAGGAGCTGGCGGGGGACGCGGCGGCGAACCTCGCGCGTTTGCCGGGCGAGGCGCCGCTGTCTTTCCCCGCCGGTGCGAGCATGCTCGCCGAGGCCGCAGTGATCGTTGACGCGCTGCTGGGCACAGGCTTTGCGGGCGAGCCTCGCGGCACGGTGGCGGAGGCGATCGCGGCCATCGGCGCGGCGCGCGCGCCTGTGGTGAGCGTCGATGTGCCCAGTGGCGTGGACGCCTCGACGGGAGAGGTGGCCGGCGCGGCGGTGCAGGCGACTGTCACTGTTACGTTCCATGCTGCCAAGCCGGGGTTGTGGATTACTCCCGGCAAGGCGTGTGCTGGCGATGTGCACAGGATCGATATCGGCATCCCGCGCGGTGCGCCGATCGATGCTGCGCTCGGCTTGATCGAGCCGACTGTGTCGCGCCAGTTGCCGCGCCGCGCGGCAGGCTCGACCAAGTTTTCAAGCGGGCATGTGGTGGTCGCCGGCGGCTCGCCGGATCTGTCGGGAGCGCCGCGAATGGCGGCGCTGGCAAGCGCGCGTGCGGGGGCGGGTTATGTGACTGCTTGCCTGCCGGCGTCGCTGCGATCCGCATTGGCAGCCACCTTGCTGGAGGTCATGACGCGCCCGGTGCCTGACAGCGGCGGCAATCTGGAGGCCGAGGGTGTGCCGGTCGTTTTACAGGCGCTCGATCGGGGCGGAGCGCTGGCGCTCGGTCCGGGTATCGGGCGCACCCCCGGCGCCGTGGCGTTTGCCCGCGAGTTGGGCCGGCGGGCGCCCGTGGCGATGGTGCTTGACGCCGATGGCCTGAACGCCCACGCGGGAGCGCTGGAGGATTTGGCCGGCAGGGACGCGCCCACGATCCTGACGCCGCACGCCGGCGAGCTGGGTCGCCTATTGTCGTGCGACAGTGAAGAGGTTGAGCGCCATCGGCTGCAAAGCGTCCGCACGGCCGCCGCGCGGGCACAGGCGGTAGTCGTGCTCAAGGGCGACGATACGCTCGTCGCGGAGCCCTCCGGCCGGGTGGCCGTCAGTCGCGGCGACAGTCCGGCACTGGCCACCGCCGGCACAGGCGATGTGCTGAGCGGGGTCCTGGCGGCGCTGCTGGCGCAGGGTCTTGAGGCATTCACCGCGGCCTGCGCCGGGGTGTGGCTGCATGCCGAGGCGGGGCGCTTGGCGGCTCGCGTGCAAGGCTCCGCTGAGGGTGTGATCGCCTCTGACGTGATCGCTGCGCTGCCAGGAGCAAGAGGAGCAAGCCAATGTTGACGACGCAGGCCGGGGTGAACCTCGCAGCGATATCGCGCAACTGCACCCGTCTGCTCAGAGAGCTGGAGGGTGGGGAGCTGTGCGCGGTCGTCAAGGCCGACGGCTACGGGCATGGCATGGTGCCCAGCGCGGAGGCCGCGCTGGCCGGCGGCGCGACATGGCTGGCCGTAGCCGGGATGGGAGAAGCGCGCGAGCTCGCGGCGGCCGAGGAGTTCGAGGAGATGCAGGCGCCCCTGCTCGTGCTCGGCCCGATCTGCTCTGAGGATCTGGAGGAGGCGATCGTCCACGGGTTTGACGTCGTCGTATGGAGCGAGCAGCACGTCGCGCAGATCGAGCAGCTTGCCTCGATGATGGAGCTCCAGGCGCGCGTGCACGTCAAGCTCGACAGCGGCATGGGACGCTTCGGCACCCGCGATGCGGAGAAGGCAACGCGCATCGCCGAGGCCGCCGCGGCGGCGCCGAGCGTGAAACTGGTCGGGTTGATGACCCATTTCGCAACCGCCGATGAACTGCAAGACGCCTTCTTCGAGGAGCAGCTGGAGCGCTTCACAAGCTGGGTTACGCCCCTTAAGCAGGCCCATCCCGAGGTGCTTGTGCACGCCGCCAACAGCGCCGCCACGCTGCGCGACCCCCGCGCGCACTTCGACATGGTGCGCTGCGGAATCGCGATCTATGGGATGGACCCTTTCGGCGAAGATCCCGCGGAGCGCGAACTGGAACCGGCAATGGAGGTCGCCTCGCATGTGGCCGCTGTCAAGCTGTGCAAGGCGGGAGAGAGCGCCGGCTACGGGCGCCGCTTCACGGCCAACGGCGACACGTACATCGGGGTCGTGCCGATCGGCTACGGCGACGGCTGGCGCAGAGGACTCTCCGACAATGCCGACGTCCTGATCGAGGGACACCGCCATCCCCTGGTGGGCACCGTGAGCATGGACAGCATCACCGTCGACCTTGGATCTGACCCGGATGCTGAGCGGCTGCTGGGACTCCCGGCGGTGCTGATCGGCCATCAGGGAGAGGAGCGGATCACCGCTGAGGAGGTAGCCAAGCGCCTGGGCACGATCAGCTACGAGATCGCCTGTGGCCTGACACGGCGCCTGGAACGGCGCTACTGCCGTGACGGCATGCAATGCCGTGATGAGTGAAGCGCAGTGATGGTGAAGCGTAGTGATGAGTGAAGCGCAGTGATGGGTGAAGCGTTAGAGGTCCTGCGCGCGACTCTCTCTGGGCGCGAGGCCTGGCTCGTAGGGGGCAGCGTGCGCGACCGTGTCCTGGGGCGCCCGACGGCCGACCTGGATGTGGTGATCGACGGCGACCCTGCTGAGACCGCGCGCATGCTGGCACGCGCGTCGGGGCGCGCGGCACGCTTCGCGCTCTCCGAGGACTTTGGCGCCTGGCGCGTGGTGGCGCGCGATCACTCGTGGCAGATCGACATCGAGCGAATGCGTGGGGAGACCCTGCAAGAGGATCTGCACCAGCGTGATTTCACGATCAATGCGATCGCCGAAACGGTGGCGGGGGGGCCGCCCATCGACCCACTTGGAGGCTTGCGCGATCTCGCCGCGCGGCGCTTGCGTATCGTCGGTGCACAGGCTTTCGCCGCCGACCCTTTGCGCGTGCTGAGACTGGTGCGCCTGGCGATCGAGCTGGAGCTGACGGCGGAGTCGCAAACGTTGCAGGCCGCGCGCCAAGCGGCGGAGAGTCTGCGCTCGGTGGCGGGCGAGCGAGTGTTCATGGAGTTGCGCCGCATCATCGATGCTCCTCAGGCGCTACGGGGCCTGGAGCTGATGGACGAGGTAGGGGCGACTGCGGTCGTGTTGCCCGAGCTCATGGAGTTGCGAGGCGTCGAGCAGAGTCGCTATCACCACCGCGATGTGCACGGTCACACGCTGGAGGTGCTGGAGCAGACGATTGCCTTGCAGGCAAACCCCGCGGCGATCCTCGGGCAGGAGCACGGCGATGCCGTGGCCGATCTTCTAGCCGAGCCCCTGGCGGATGAGCTCACGCGCGGCGGCGCGCTGCGCTGGGGCGCCCTCTTGCACGATGCGGCCAAGCCGGCCACGCGAGCGGTTGTTCCCCTCAGCGGGCGCGTGACGTTCATGGGTCATGACAGTCTCGGGGCCGACCTGGCCCGCGATGTGCTCGGCAGATTGCGCACCAGCGAGCGCTTACGCGCCCATGTGGCAGCGCTGGTGCGCCATCACCTGCGTTTGGGCTTCATGGTGCATGAGCGCCAGCCCCTGGCGCCCGAGTCGGTCTTCGGCTACCTGCGCGCCACCGAGCCGGTGGAGGTCGACGTCACACTGCTATCGGTGGCCGATCGCCTGGCCACGCGCGGCGACCGCGCCGAGCAGGCGATCGATGCGCACATGCGCCTGGCGCAGACAATGCTCGGGGACGCTCTGCGGTGGCGTGCCCAGGGGCCGCCCACGCCGCTGTGGCGCGGCGATCAACTGGCGAGCGAGTTGGGGATCCCGCTCGGCCCGCAGGTAGGGGCGCTGCTTGAGGACCTGGCGCGCGCGCAATACGCCGGCACCGTCACAACGCAGGCCCAGGCGCTCGATTTTGCGCGCGCTCGTCAGGCGAATAGGATGCGCGCATGAGCGAGCACGATCCTGCTTGCATCTTTTGCAAGATCCTCGCCGGTGAGCTTCCGGCGAGCATCGTGGATGAGGATGAGCGCACCGTGGCCTTCATGGACATCAACCCTGCCACGCGCGGCCATGCCTTGGTGATACCTCGTGTGCACTCGCGCGATCTGCTGAGCATCGAGCCAGACGATCTGGCGGCTGTGGCCTTTGCCGCCAAGCGCCTGGCAGGACGGGTGAACGAGCGTCTAGGCGCGGCGGGAGTGAACATCATCAACTCCTGTGGCGCCGCCGCATGGCAGACGGTCTTTCACTTCCACCTGCACGTGGTCCCACGCTACAGCGGCGATCCTCTGCGACTGCCGTGGGTGCCGGCGCCTGGCGATCCCGAGGAGATCGCGGCGGCCGCGGCACAGCTCAGTGGGCGCCCATAAGGGGGAATCCCGCAATCGACGTCGAACCCAATCGACGTCGAACCGCTACATCGTCTCGATCTTTGTGTTGAATGCCGTTATGAGAGCTAAACGCGTATATCTCGCTGTCCTCGGGGGCCTCGGCCTGGCCTTGGCGTTGCCCACCGGCTCGCTGGCGACGCTCGCGGAAGTGGGCGTCATTCCGGAAACCACTCCGCCGACCACGCCGAGCTGTCCCGGCAGTCCCTGTCTGGCCGTAAGCCGCACGACAGGCTTCCAGGTCAAGGTGGGCAGCAACCACGAACTCGTCACCGCGCCGCGCGAAGGCCGGATCGTGGCTTGGACGATCGCGCTGGGCAAGCCCAATGCCACGCAGATTAAGTTCTTCAACGCCAATGAGGGTGGCGAAGCGAGCGCCGGCATTTCGATCCTGCGCAAGGAACGTAAGCCCAATCTCGCTTACAAGCTTGTGGCGCAGAGCCCCTTGGTCAAGCTGGAACCGTACTTCGGCAAGACCGCGCAGTTCGCGCTGACCAACACCCTGCCGGTCAAGAAGGGCGATCTGGTAGCGCTGACAGTCCCCTCGTGGGCGCCTGCCCTGGCGCTGGGCTTCCCCAACACGACTTCCTGGCGTGCCAGCCGGCCAAAGACGCAGTGCACCAGCACCAGCTCGCAGACGGCGCAGAGCACTCTTGGCGGGGTCGTGCAGTACGCCTGCCTGTATCGCACCGCGCGCTTGACCTACAGCGCGACGCTGATATCGACGCCCTGATGCGCTGATATCCGCGCCCTGGCACGCTGATCTCCGCACCGTGGCGTTGATATCGACGTCGTAATGGCCGATATCAACGCTGTGGCTGCGCGGCCGTCAGCCGCCGGGAGCGCTGGCGCCGCCGGTGCCCCCGGAGGTGCCGCCACCGGCGCCGGTACCCGCGCCGCCGCCTGTCCCCGCGCCGCCGCCCGTGCCGCCCCCAGTACCGCCGGCCGTGCCGCCGCCTTCGGCTGAGTTGCCGCCATTGCCTTCGGTGGCGCCGTTTGCGCCCCCGCCGGTCGATTCTTCATGTTCGCTGGATTCATTGCCACCGGTTTCACCGGAGGCGCCTTGGCTGGTGCTGCTGGCAGACTTCGAGGACGTTGTCGAGACAGACGTCGTCTGTGCAGCTTCGTTTTCAGCGGAGGTGTCCGTAGGCGGCGTGATGTTGGGCGTGCTGTGCGGTGCCGGATCGGACACGCTGCTGCCACCACAGGCGCCCAGCGTCACAGCGCTGAGCAGAAGAAGAGCTATTGCGCCGACAGTGGCGCGCGTAGGGAGATGAGCAGGCCCGCTCACGCGCCCAGCGGCCCCATGCGCCGTCCGCACGTCGGACAGTCGTTCAGGTCCTTCTGGGCGAGCTGATCGCACCAGGTGCAGAAGCGCAGGTTCTCGACCGCCCACGGCAGCTTCGAGGCGGAGGGGGCCAAGGGCAGGAGCTTGCCCACCACTTCCATCGAGCCGCCCGAATCGCGGTCCACATATATCTCCCCTGGCTCTGCTTGCAGGACGATCTCTCGCCCGCTGGAGGGGTTACGCAAGCGATATCGCTGGGCAGTGCTCACCGGCGGGACTCTAGCGAAGGCAGCGGGCGTAGGCTGCCGTGCCATGCGCATACTGATCTTCCACGGATACCTCCTGGGCGGAACGGGCTCGAACGTCTACAACGCCCGCCTGGCCGCGGCGCTGGTGGAGCTGGGCCACGAGGTGCATCTGCTCTGCCAGGATCGCCAGCCTGAGCGCCAGGCGTTCGTGGATGCGACGGGGGACTGGGAAGGCGGCAAGCTGCGGGTGCGCGCATTGCGCCAGCCGGTCAGTTGCACGACCTACAGACCGGATATCGGCGGGCTGCTGCCGGTGTATGTGATGGACCGCTACGAGGGCATCGAAGCGCGGACCTTCGCGGATTGCTCCGCGGCGGAGGTCGATCGATACCTGGTCGCCAACGTGGCGGCCGTGCGGGAGGTGGTCGAGCTGGTGCATCCGGACGTGGCGCTGGCCAATCATCTGGTGATGGGGCCGGTGATCCTGGCGCGCGCACTCGCGGGGCAGGTGCCATATGCGGTGAAGGTGCACGGCAGTGCCCTTGAGTACACCGTCAAGCCCAACCCTGAGCGCTTCTTAGGCTTCGCGCGCGAGGGGCTGGCGGGTGCCAGGGGGGTGCTCACCGGCTCTCATCACACCGCTGCCAGCCTATGGGAGGCGCTACAGGACCCCGCGGTGAAGCGGCGCACTCGCCTCGGGCCGCCGGGGGTGGATATTGCGCGCTTTGCGCCCCGAGGCGAAGCTGAGGCCGCCGCTGGGTTACGGACCCTGATCGGGCGATTGCGCGCCAGCGCCGGCGGCTCATCGGTGGAAGCTGGCTCGGTGAAACCAGGCGATGGCTCACCTGCGCCAGACAGCGAGAATGCCTTCTCACGCGACGATCGTGCGGCCGCGAGTGCCCTGGAGCGTCTGGACCCCGCCCAGGACCGCCTGGTGGCCTTCGTGGGCAAGCTGATCGTCAACAAGGGCGTGGACCTGCTGATCGCCGCCTGGCCGCTTGTGCTCAGGCAGGTCCCCGACGCGAAGCTGGTTGTAGTGGGCTTTGGCGCGGATCGCGGGCAGCTGGAGGGCCTGCGGGACGCGCTGGCCGCAAACGACCTGCAAAGGGGCGCAGCGGGCGCCCGGCGCCACCTGCGGGCGTTCCTGGACGCATTGCATGGTCCTGAGCGCGAGCGCTATCTAACGGACGCCAAGGCTCTGCCTGAGCGCTTGGTCTTCACGGGCCGCCTCGACCACGAGGAGCTGACTGAGCTGCTGCCGGCTTGCGAGGCGTTGGTCGTGCCCAGCACTTTCCCAGAGGCCTTCGGCATGGTCGCCGCCGAGGGCGCCGCCTGCGGGGCCTTCCCGGTCAGCGCCGCCCATTCGGGCCTGGCGGAGGTGAGCGGCGTGCTGGCGCGCTACATCCCGGCAGAGGCCGCCCAGTGGCTGTCCTTCGCGATCGACGATGGGGCCGTAAGGGCTCTTGCCGGCTGTCTCACCGGCTGGCTGGCGGCCGATGCCCAATTGCGCGCTGGGACCCGAGCGGGGCTCGTGAAGGCCGTGCGTGAGCGCTGGTCATGGGAGGGCGTCGCGCGCGGCGTGATCGCCGCCGCAAGCGGCGAGTTGGACGATCTGGCAGTCCCGTGACCCCTTCGGATAGAGTTCCCGCGCCGATGCGTGCTCCACTCAACAACTTCGGTCTGCGCCAGCTCGGTGTGCTGGCGGGGACGGGCAGCCTGCTGCTGGCTTGCACGGGCTGCGGGAGCGTCAAGCACGACCCCAACCCAAACCTGATCGCGGGCAAGCAGGAGTTCGTCTCCAAGTGCGGTTCTTGCCACACGCTGGCGCGCGCGGGCACCAAGGGCATCGTCGGACCCAACCTCGATGAAGCCTTCCGCGCGAGCATCGCCGAAGGGCTTGAGCGCAGCACGATTCGCAGTGTCGTACATGGGCAGGTGCTTGAGCCAAATCCGATCGGCGCGATGCCCAAGAACCTCGTCACAGGCTCAACGCTTGAAGACGTCGCGGCCTACGTGGCCTACGCGGCTGACCGGCCCGGCCAGGACACGGGGCTGCTCGCCGCCGCGGTGAAGGCGCCTGGCGCCGGCAAGCCGGCCGTCGAGCAGAACGGCAAGCTGCAGATCGACGCCGACCCCAGCGGGCAGCTGGCCTACGTCACCAACAAGGCCACCGCTACCGCTGGCCCCGTTACGATTGTGATGGGCAACAACTCAGGGGTCGATCACAACCTTGCGGTACAGAGCGGAACTGGGCCCAGCGGCCCTGTGCTGGGCGCCACCAAGATCATCCCCAAGGGCACCGCCACCGCGAGCTTCAACCTCAAGCCCGGCACCTACACCTTCTTCTGCGAGGTCCCTGGTCACAGGCAGGCTGGTATGACAGGGACCCTCACCGTACGGTGAGGGTCACATGGGCGAGAACCGTGGACACGACGCAGGCCGGCGTCCTCGGTCGCTCGTGTGCAGAGCACACTTCGCTCCCTGCGTCCTTGGCCTGCTTGGTCCACGGCCCTCGTTTGCGGAGACCGTAGTTCAAGTAACGGCGCGCAGCACCACGATGATCGCTACGATCGCGATGGCGACGGCGAGCACGTAGAGCAGCAGGCGAAAGGCCTCGCCCTCGGAGCGCAGCGGGTTCAGCACGAGCGGGCCGGCTTCAGATCACGTAGACCGTCAGGTAAACGACGATCCACATGATGTCGACGAAGTGCCAGTAGATCCCCGGTATCTCGACGCCGCGGTGCTCCTCGGGGGAGTAGTGGCCACGGAAGGCGCGGATGCACACGATCAACAGCAGGATGAGACCGATCGTGACGTGCGCGCCGTGCAGGCCGGTGAGGCCGTAGAAGATCGTGGCCTGGGCGGTGTCCTGGGGGGCGAAGCCGATGTTGGCGTACTCGTTGATCTGGATGAAGAGGAAGGTGGCGCCCAGCAGGAAGGTGATGACCATGCCGGCCTTCAGGCCGAAGTGGTTGCCGCGCTTGATCGCCGCCTCGGCCCAGTGCAGCGTGAAGGAGGAGGAGACGAGGATCAGGGTGTTGACGCCGGCCACCTCCACGGGCAGGGTGGTGCCGACGGCAGGCCAGGGATCTCCCTGGGCGACGCGGATGAAGAAGTAGGCCGTGAAGAAGGCCCCGAAGACCATCACCTCGGAGATGATGAAAAGCAGCATCCCCAGCATCTGCGGCTCCACGCGCGAGCTGCGGTTGGCCGGCGGTGGGCCGTGATGCTCGCCCGCATGGGCGCTGTCGCCTGCGCCCCCGTGACCTGGGGCGTGCGTGACGCTGGCTGCCTCCATACCCGCTCTCGTCTCCTAGCTGGCGGCCATGGCCGCGGTCGTGGTTGCCTTGGCATCGGCTTCGACGTGCTCCACGCGTACTGAGGTGGCGCTCTGGACGCGATCGATCAGGTTGGCGCGCAGCCAGCCGGAGCGCTCACCGGGGAGGGTTGAGATGACGACGTCGTCCACCCGGAACAGCTCCAGCGCGTTCATGATCGCCGTGTAGGGGTCGGGATCGCCGGTCATCCCAGCGCTCAACAGGCCGGCCGAGTGCAGACGGTCGAGCATCGCCGCCAGACGGATGCGCGCCTCGCGCGGAGCCGTGCCGCTGCCGTCGTGCTGGGGCACGACGGCGATGAACAGGTGGCGATCCTCGCCCGCGGCTTTGGCGCGCAGGTGCTCAAGCAGCTCCTCGCCGCTGGAGGTCTTGTTGGCGACCACCAGCGTCACGGCGAAGGGCAGGCCCTCCTGCTCAAGGTCGGTGACGATGTGCTCCACGGGCAGGCCCGAGGCGTTCTGGATGCGTTCCACCAGATCCCGCCGCAGCCAACCCGAATGCGAGGCGGGGTGCGTGGAGACGATCACCTCGTCAGGACGGCGCTCGCCGATGGCGTCCATGGTGGCCGAGAAGGGATCGGGGTCGCCAACCTCGCCGCTGGCCTGGATGCCCTCGGTAGCGAGCAGCGACATCGCCAGGTCGACGCGCACCTGGGCCGATTCGCGCACCGCTTCGTCATAGATGACCAGACCGGCGGTGGGCTTGCTCTGTGGCACCACCAGGCGAAAGCGCGTCTCCTCGGCGGCTGCCAGCTCGCGCACGCGCTCGTACAGCGTGGCTCCACCGAGCGTGCGGTTGGCGACTACAAGGATTTCTCTCATCGCTCGATCCCCCTTTACTCGCTGCCGAACGGGTTGGCGCCACCACTGATACCGCCGCCGCCTCCGCTGCCTCCACCACCACTGCCGCCGCCCGAGCCGCCTCCTGCTCCCGCGCCGACAGTGGCCGGCATGGGGGGTGGCGCGAACATGCCGTGCACGGCTCCGGGCACCCCGTACTCATAGGGGCCGCCCACGACGGTCGGCACGCGGTCGAAGTTGAAGATCGGCGGCGGTGAGGAGACCTGCCACTCAAGCGTCATCGCCCGCCACGGGTTGGCCGACGCGCGCGGGCCGCCGCGCCAGCTGGTGACCATGTTGTAGACGAAGATCAGTGTGCTCAAGCCCAGCGCGAAGCTGAAGATCGAGATGATCAGGTTGAGCGTGGCGAACTGATCGGCGTAGGTGGCCACGCGGCGGGGCATGCCCTGTAGGCCGAGGATGTGCATCGGCCCGAAGGTCAGGTTGAAGAACACGAAGGTGGTCCAGAAGTGCCACTTGCCCAGGCGCTCGTCGTACATGCGCCCGGTCATCTTCGGGAACCAGTAGTAGACGCCGGCGAAGATCGTCATCAGCGAGCCGCCGAACAGCACGTAGTGGATGTGGGCCACGATGAAGTAGGTGGCGCTGACGTGGATGTCGAAGGGCACCATCGCCAGCATCACGCCGCTGATGCCGCCCAGCGTGAAGGTCGTCAGAAAGCCCAGCGCGAACAGCATCGGCGTGTCGAGGTGCAGCACCCCACGCCACAGCGTGGCCAGCCAGGAGAAGATCTTGATGCCGGTGGGGACGGCGATGATCGCGGTGGTGACGGCCATTGGGATGCGAATCCAGGCGGCCATTCCGGAGGTGAACATGTGGTGCGCCCACACCGTGAAGCCCAGCATCACGATCGCCAGCAGCGAGAAGGCCATCATGCGGTAGCCGAAGATCGGCTTGCGCGCCTTCACGGCGATGACTTCGCTGACTATCCCGAAGCCGGGCAACATCATGATGTAGACGGCCGGATGGGAATAGAACCAGAAGACGTGCTGGTACATCAGCACGTCACCGCCGTTGCCGGCGTTGAAGAAGTTGAAGCCCAGGGCGCGGTCGAGCAGCACGAAGAACTGCGAGGCCGCGACGAATGGCGTGGCGATGACCACCAGCAGAGAGGTGGCGAAGTTGGCCCACACCAGCAGAGGCATGCGGAAGAAGCTCATGCCGGGCGCGCGCATCGTGATGATCGTCACCAGGAAGTTGAGCGCGGTCATGATCGAGGAGGCGCCCGCGAACTGCACCCCCAGCGTGAAGAAGTCCTGCCCTACGGGCGCGTCGACCGACAGCGGCGTGTAGGCGGTCCAGCCGTCGGCGAAGGCGCCTCCAGGCGCCAGGAAGCTTGAGAGCATCATCACGCCGGCGATCGGCAGCAGCCAGTAGGAGAGCGCGTTCAGGCGCGGGAAGGCCATATCGGGCGCGCCGATCATCAACGGCAGCACGTAGTTGGCCAGGCCCGCGAAGACGGGAATGATGAACAGGAAGATCAGCAGCGAGGCGTGCACCGAGAAGAGGCCGTTGTAGGTGTTGGCGTCCACGAACTGCGCCCCCGGCTGTGCAAGCTCCACGCGCATCAGCATCGCCAGCAGGCCGCCTACCAGCAGGAAGAAGAAGGAGGTGACCGTGTACTGGATGCCGATCACCTTGTGGTCGGTGTTGATGCGGAAGTAGTCCTTCCAGCTGGTCGCGCCGTGACCGGAGTGGTCCTCGGGCTGGGTCGGCTTGCCGGCGGCCCACGCGAACCAGTAATCGAAGCCGCCGAGGCCGACGAGGAAGAACAGCGGCGCGGCGATCAGCGAGACGACGAGGATCGCTTCACCCTTGAGGTAGTGGGGGAAGGTGTGGTGACCGGTGGCCGCGCGCACCACCCACGTGATGGCGGTGGCAAAGGCGATCCCCAACACGAAACCGAGGGCGGCGCGGTAGAAGCCAGGGGCGCGGAACTTGGCGATCATCGTGGTCACTTTACTCCTGTCGAATTACTGGCTTGACTGCGCAGCCAGCCCTGGAACTGGGCCCGCGGGACGACGTGGATGGTGGAGCGCATGAGCGAGTGACCCAGCCCGCAAAGCAGGTTGCAAACCACCGGATAGCTGCCAAGTCGATCGGGCGTGGCGCGCCAGTGGGTGGTGATGCCCGGCACCGCGTCGATCTGCAAACGGAAAGCAGGCACCCAGAAGGCGTGGATGACGTCCACGCTCTTGATGTTGAAGTACACCGACTCATTCACAGGGACATAGAGGTGGTTGCTCTTCAGCGGCGCGCCGCCGGTCACCGAGGACGGGTATTCGTAGCTCCACGCGAACTGCTGGCCGGTGACGTTGATCTCGACCTGCGGGCCCGCTGGCTTCTTTTCGTTGTTGTTGAGCACGACGAAGGAGTAGGAGACGAGTCCCAGCAGGAGCATGGCGGGGATCGCGGTCCACAGCACCTCAAGGCGAGTGTTGCCGTGGATCGGCGGACCGTCCTTGAGCTCCTCGCCGGGCTTCATGCGGAACTGCCACACCGAGTAGAGGATCACCGTCACCACCAGCACGAAGATCGGCACCGAGGCGATCACCATCACGTGGTAGAGCGTGTCTGTTTCCTTGGCCTGCGTAGAGGCCTGGACCGGGAACCAGTGGATGACGTAGCTCAGGACGATCCCGATCGCGATCGAGATCACCGCGGCCACGCCGGCGAAGATCAGCGAGCGACGGCTTCCGTTCCTGCTGTCTGACGAGCCGCCGTCTGGGGTATGGACGTTCATGGGCGGGCGAGATCCTATTGCCTTGAGCCGACCTCTTGACGCGCGCCCCGCATACCACTACATTGAGACAATCGTTGCAAGGAAAGGAGCAGCACATGCAGGTGCGTGAAGGAATGAGCCCAGCGGTCCTTTCGGTGGGTCCGGGTCATACGCTGCGGGAGGCTGCCACGCTGATGGCAGAGCGCAGTGTGGGGGCCGCGGTTGTCAATGATCCCGATGGAAGCGGCCCGGGAATCATCACCGAGCGTGACATCCTGATGTCCTTGGGCACCGGCCAGAGCCCCGACACGGAGCTGGTGGCCGAACACCTGACGAGCAACGTGGTGTACGCCTCACCAGAGTGGTCGCTGGAGGAGGCGGCCTCGGCGATGGTGCGCGGCAGCTTCCGCCATCTGATCGTTGTCGATCAGGGTGAGATAGCCGGCATCCTCTCCGTGCGCGATGTCGTGCGCTGCTGGACCGACGATGGGGCGCTCTGCCCGGTGCCGGCCAGCGCGGCCGGCTAGCCGCAGCTGCGAGCGCCAGAAGCCTGATCGCCCGAGCGCCTGACCCGCCAGAGCGCCCCAGCGCCGAGCGCCCGAGCTTCTCTAGTCGAGCGGAAGCTCGTCGATCTCGTGGCGTGCGTCGGCGATCCAACGCGCCGCGCATACGACGGTCAGCACGACCCCCGCGATCAACACGATCAGACTGAGGGTGATGCCCACGACCGCCAGCGTTATGCCCACCGTGGTGAGCAGCGGCAAAAGGCTTGGACCGGGGAGGTGGATCTCCTCGCCGACCGGCGGGACCTGAGGATCGAGTGGGCTCATGACACGTAGATGGCGGCCACCACGAAGGTCAGGCCGAACATGAACATGCAGATACCGCCCACGATCAGGCCGGTGCGGATGTTCTTGCGTGCGAGGCGTCGATTCATGAGTCGAAAGAATACCTCTTGCGGGCGTCGTGCCCGCGATTCGTCGGCGCTATCCGGGCGCCGATCATAGATGCACGTCGGCGACCATCGCGCAGAACAGCAACGCCAGGTAGGCCAGGGAGAACAGGTAGAGCTGGAGCGCGCTGCGGCGATCCGCGCGCCGATATAGCCGCACGGCGCCCGCGATGAAGCCAATGCCCAACAGCAGCGAGGAGACCAGGTAGATCGCGCCCAGCCCACCCGCGCAGAAGGGCAGCTGAGTCACCGCGTACAGCAGCACCGTGTAGAGCAGGATCTGCCGCCGCGTCTCGGCCTCGCCGCGCACCACGGGAAGCATCGGCACGCCGACCTTGCCGTACTCCTCCTTCATCAGCAGCGAGAGCGCCCAGAAGTGGGGAGGCGTCCAGAAGAAGACGATGAAGAACATGATCACCGCGAGACCTCCGACCGATCCGCGCACGGCCGCCCAGCCGACCAGAGGCGGCACGGCGCCAGCGGCGCCGCCGATCACGATGTTCTGCGGCGTACGGCGCTTGAGCCACAGCGTGTAGACGAACACGTAGCCCAGGAAGCCGGCGAAGGAGAGGCCGGCCGCGAGCGGGTTGACCGCGAGCGAGAGCTCCAGCAGCGACAGCGCGGCCAGCACACAGCCGAAGGTGAGCGCGGCGCGCGGAGAGATGCGCCCCGCGGGAATCGGGCGGTTGGCGGTGCGCGCCATGCGCGCGTCGATGTCGCGGTCAAACCAGTGATTGACGGCCCCGGCGCCGCCCGCCGACAGATAGCCCCCGAGGCAGGTGAGCGCAACGAGCAAAGGCGAGGGGTCGCCCGCCACATACATCGCGGTGATGGTGGTGAGCAGCAGCAGCGACTGCACCTTGGGCTTGGTCAGCTCGACGTAGTCGCCAACCACCCGCCGCGCGCGCCCTGTCAGGGGCAGGCTGCCGGCATGCAAGGTCTGCGAGGTCATTGCTACACGCCTACTTGCATGGCCCCGGCGGGCACGGTGGCCCCGCCGGAGTCAGCGCCCGGCGCGGCCGTGCGCCGCTCCACCTCGCGGCGGATGTCCTTCATCGGTTCAACCGAGCGCACGCGCGGGACCACGTCGAAGTTGTTGGCGGGCGGGGGAGAGGTGGTGAACCACTCAAGCGTGTTGGCCTTCCACGGATCGGGCCCCGCTATGACGCCGCTCTTGACGCTGCGGGCGACGTTGAGGACGGTCACCAGCACGCCCAAGGCGAGAATGAAGGAGCCCACTGTGGAGATCTGGTTGTAGAGCGCAAGGTGACCCACGTTGTCGTACTCGTACACCCGTCGCGGCATACCGTCAAGCCCCATCACGTGCTGGATCAGGAAAGTGATCAGAAAGCCCCAGAACATCAGCCAGAAGGAGACCTTGCCCAAGCCCTCGCTGAGCATGCGGCCGGTGACCTTGGGGAACCAGTAGTAGATCGCGGCGAAGATCGTGAAGACCGAGCCGCCCATCAGCACGAAGTGGATGTGGGCGACCACGAAATACGTTTCGTTGAGCTGCCAGTCGACGGGGAAGACGGCCAGGAAGACGCCGGAGATGCCGCCGATGATGAACAGCGAGATGAAGCCCGCGCAGAACAGCAGCGGCGTCTTGAATTCCACCGTGCCGCGCCACAGCGTGGCGATCCAGTTGAAGATCTTCACGCCTGTAGGCACGGCGATCAGGAACGAGCTGAGCATCACGAAGATGAGGATCGCCTCGGGGATCGGCGTGGCGAACATGTGGTGAGCCCAGGTCAGGAAGCCCAGGAAGGCGATCGCCACGGTGGAGGCCGCGATCGCCTTGTAGCCGAAGATCGGCTTGCGCGCGAACACCGGCAGGATCTCCGAGACGACGCCGAAGCCGGGCAGGATCATGATGTAGACCTCGGGGTGCCCGAAGAACCAGAACAGGTGCTGCCATAACAAGGCAGAGCCCCCGTTGGTGGGGTCGAAGAAGTGCGTGCCGAAGTGGCGGTCGGTCAGGAGCATCGTCACGGCGCCCGCGATCACCGGCATCGCGAAGATGATCAGCACGGAGTAGGTGAGGATCGCCCACACGAACAGCGGCAGGCGGCCCCAGCTCATGCCGGCCGCGCGCATGTTGGCGATCGTGGCGTACAGGTTGATAGCCCCCAGGATCGAGGAGAGCCCCGTCAGGTGAATCAGGTAGATCCAAGCGTCCTGACCGCCACCGGGGGAGAAGAAGGAGTTCGACAGCGGCGCGTAGCTCGTCCAGCCCGCTTCCGGTGGATTCCAGAAGACGGAGGCGTAGAAGACGATGCCACCGGCCAGCAGCAGCCAGTAGGACATCGCGTTCAGGCGCGGGAAGGCCATGTCGCGGGCGCCGATCATCAACGGCACGAAGTAGTTGGCCAGGCCCGCCATCATCGGCACCACGAAGAGGAACACCATCGTGGTGCCGTGCATCGTGAACAGCTGGTTGTAGACCTGCGGCGTGACGAGCGTGTTGTCGGGCGCGCCCAGCTGCAGGCGCATCATCAGCGCCTCCGTCCCGCCCAGCAGGAAGAAAACGAAGGTGGTGACCATGTAGAGGATGCCGATGCGCTTGTGATCGGTCGTCGTGAACCAGCTCGTCCAGCCCTGGGGCTTGGCGGACTCCGCGCGATGGGTGACGATCTGCGGAACGGGGGGTGCGTATGTGGCCATTAGGGGTTCTCCACCTGTCCGGCGCCGATCTGCTTGCCGAGTTTGGCGCGCGCGGCCTTGGCGTCGGCGTTGGCTTCGGCGATCAATGTCTTCTGGTAGGCCAGCCAGGCTTCAAACTGCGCGGGCGGCACGGCCTTGACGTCGGCGATCATACGCGCATGACCGCGACCGCACAGATTGGCGCACTGGCCGCGGTAGACGCCAGGCTTTGAGATCTTGAACCAGGTGTAGTTGTGGTAGCCGGGCACGGCCTGGAACTTGCCGCCGAGTTCGGGAATCCACCAGGAGTGCACGACATCGGAGGAGACGATGTCGAGCGAGACGGTCGTTTCGGTAGGCACGACCATCTGCTCGTAGGCGTAGGGCGCGCCCAGGCCATCGGCTTCGGCGGCGCCGGGGTAGACGTACTGCCAGAGGTACTGGCGACCGATGACGGTGATCTTCAGCGCCTTGCCGCTGGGGGGCAGCTTGCGCTCGGCGCTGGCGTAGAGCACGCCGTTTGAGCCGACCAGATGCTGGCCGTTGGGCCCTGACTCCGAAGGGTTCTGAATCGAAGAGAGCTTGATGAAGGTGAGCACGGCCAGCACCACGAGGATCACGGCGGCGCCCACGGTCCAGCCGACCTCCAGGCGCGTGTTGCCGCGGATCTGCGCGGCCACGGCGCCTTTGCGGGCACGGAACTTCCACAACGCATAGCCCAGCGCGCCCTCGACCAGGACGAAGATGACCAGCGCGATATACAGGACGATCCTGTAGAGGCTGGCGATTTCGTCGGCGTTGGGCGAGCCGCCGGACTGTGGCATGAAGAATGCCAGGTGTGTGGTCAAGAAGGCCAAGGCGCGGGGATTCTATTCAGGCCGGCACGGAACGCGCGTCAAGGCGCTCCAGCGGGCCGGTCAAGACGGTCTACCGGCCCGTGAACAGCGGCGGGCGCTTCTGCAAGAAGGACATGGCGCCCTCCATGAAGTCATCGCTCTCGGCCATCTCGCCCTGCATGCGCGCCTCCAGCTCCAACTGCTCCTCCATCCCCTTATACAGCCAGGCGTTGAGCTGGCGCTTGGCGCCCGCATAGGAGCGCGTGGGGCCGGCGGCAAGCCGGGCGGCGAGGGCGGAAACCTCCTGTGGGAAGCGCTCATCGGCCACCACGCGGTTGATGAGACCCCACTGCAAGGCCTGCTCAGCGCCGATGCGCTCGCCCAGCATCGCCATCTCCGCGGCGCGGGCCATGCCGACGCGCATTGGCACGAACAGCGAGGAGCCCCCGTCGGGCACCAGGCCGATGTTGACGAAGGCCAGCAGGAAGTAGGCGCTCTGGCTGGCCACGATCAGATCGCAGCAGAGGGCCAGCGAGCAGCCGATGCCCACGGCGGGACCGTTGACGGCTGCCACGACGGGCTTGGGCACGTCACGGATGGCGTGCATGATCGGGTGGTAGCGCTCGGTGAGCGTGGTGTAGACGTCAGGTCGCCCGCTGGGGGTGAGCTGGCCGCCGCTGATGTCCTTCAGATCGGCCCCTGAGGAGAAAGCGCGCCCGGCGCCCGTGATGAAGATCGCTCTGACGGCGTCGTCCTCGGCCACCTGCCCCAGCGCCGCAAGCAGGTCCTGTCCCAGCTGCTGGTTCCAGGCGTTGAGCGCCTGGGGACGGTTGAGCTCGATCGTGGCGGCGCCGTTCAGGACGGAGACGTTGACGGTCTCAAGCGTGGTGGTGGTCTGGCTCATAATGGTCCTCTCGTCGCGCTTAGGTGCGCCAAGATCCTAAGGTGTGCGCATGCAAAGGCCAAAGATCGGCATCTGCACGGCGCTGGAGCGCGCGCAGTGGAGCGTGTGGGACCAGCAGGCGGTGCTGTTGCCGCGCAGCTATGTGGACGCGGTCCAGCGCGCCGGCGGGATGGCCGTGCTGCTGCCGCCCGACGCGCACCTGACGGCGGACCCCAGTGAGGCGCTGGAGATGATCGATGGACTGCTGCTGGCGGGAGGCGCCGACATCGATCCCGCCTCATACGGCGAGCAGAGCCACGCGGAGACATTTGGCACGGTGCCCGAGCGCGACGCCTTCGAAATCGCGCTGGTGCGCGCGGCAATCGCGCGCGGGCTGCCCGTGCTGGGCATCTGCCGCGGCATGCAGCTGATCAACATCGCCCACGGCGGCACGCTGTTCCAGCACCTGCCGGAGCTGATGGGGCATCACGATCACTGCCGCGAGCCGGGCAGCTTCGACAACGCCGACCACGATGTGCGCCTGACCGAGGGCTCGCTGGCGGCGCAGGCCGCGGGCGAGACGGCGCATGCCACCAAGTCACATCATCACCAGGGCGTGGACAAGGTGGGTGAGGGCCTGGTGGTCAGCGGGTACTCAGCGATGGATGAGCTACCCGAGGCGATCGAGCTGGATGGATCGGTCAACGGCCAGCCTGGTTCCTGGCTGCTGGGCGTGCAGTGGCACCCCGAGGCGGATGAGTCCAGCACTGTTGTCAAAGCGCTGGTGCAGGCCGCGGCAAACGGGAAGGCCTGAACGCGCCGCATATACTCGCCTCAGTGCGGAGGTCGAGGCTGACTGGGATGAGCGAGGGGCCCGACCGAAGCCGGGGGACACGCGCCTACGGCGCGAATCCCCGTTTCGGCCAGCCGTCCTGCGGCCGCCTGCGCCACCCTCTCATGCAAGCAGCCGCCTGGGGGGCAGTCGCGGCCGGCATCGCCGCCCCCTTGGTGCGCAGGAGAGTGAATGCGTCACCGTTGGCGATGCAGACGGTCGCATTCGCGGCGCCCATCGGCCTGGCGGTGGCGATGCGCCGCTCGCCCAGGCGGGACGTCGCCGTGTGCTGCCTGCAGATGTGGGCGTACGTGGCGGCCTATAAATCTCCCAACGACAACCCTGAGGCGCAGGAGCAGCGGGTGCGGATCGACTATCCGATCGACGTCGATCGTGTGCTCGGCTTGGGCGAGCTGCCGACGGTGCGCTTGCAGCGCGCGCTGGCGAGCCTTGACGCCGACGGCCCGCGGTGGCGCCGACTCGACAAGGTGCTGGTGTGGACGCACTGGGTGTGGTTCATGGTCCCCCATGGCTCACTCGCATACATCCTGGCGCGCCATCCCAAGCGCTTCCCCCGCTCGGCGGTGATGACCTACGCGGTGTTTGACATCGGCGCGATGGTCTACTGGGTGCTGCCCACGGCGCCCCCGTGGTACGCGACATCGGTGGCCCACCGCCAGGTTGGGCATCCCGCCGTGCGGCGCATGATGGTCGAATATGGCGAGTTCTTCTGGAGGGACGGCTGGGGTCCCCTCTACAGTGTGCTTGGAGGCAACCCTTTGGCTGCGATGCCCTCGCTGCACTTCGCGACGTCCGTAATGGCCGCACTGTTGCTCGCTGAGATCGGGCCGCTGCCTGGCGCCCTGGGTTGGAGCTATGCGGCGACGCTGGGCTTCGCGCTGGTTTACCTGGGCGAGCACTACGTCGCCGATCTGATCGCGGGCGCGGCGCTGACGGCGCTGGTGCGGCGCAGCGGGCCGCATGTGGCCCCGGCGCTTTCCTGGATGGGACGCCGGATCGCGCTGCTGGAGGCAGCGGCGCATGCGTAGCGGGCGCGGGTTTGAATGGGGGAGGGGTTGGGCCGCGCTATGAGCACCGAGGGCGTGCTGCCGCCGCCACCACGCGATTCGGTGCACGAGGAGGAGATGCCCCGCGTCCAACTGACGCGCCGGCGTCTGATCTCAGGCCTGCTGTTCGTGCTCTCGGCGGTGGCCTTCTTCTACTTCGTGCTGCCGAAACTGGCGGGGGTGGGCGCGACGGTGCACCGCATCGAGCGCGGCGATAGCTGGTGGATCGCGGCGGGTGTGGTGCTGGAGCTGGCGTCTTTCGCGGGCTACGTGGTGCTGTTCCGCGCCGTCTTCGTCCACGATGAAGGGCGCATCGGCTGGCGCGAGAGCTACCAGATAACGATGGCCGGCTTGGTGGCTACGCGGTTGTTTGCCACGGCGGGTGCGGGCGGCGTGGCATTGACGGCGTGGGCGCTGCGACGCTCGGGCATGGAGGCGCGCCTGGTGGCCTGCCGGATGGTGGCCTTCATGGTGCTGCTGTACGTGATCTATGCGGCCTCGCTGGTGCTCGCGGGCGTGGGGCTGGGGACGGGCCTGTTCCCCGGCGGGGGCTCCTTTGCGATCACATATGTGCCGGCGATCGTCGGCGCGCTGCTGCTGGCGATGGGCGGCGCGGTGGCGCTGCTGCCCCAGGACTTCGAGCGCCGCCTGGCGCGCTGGGCGGAAGGCTCGGGACGCCTGGCGCACTGGACAGCGCTGATGGCGACCGGACCGGCGCTCGCGGCCAGCGGGGTGCGCACGGCGATCGCGCTGATGCGCACGCGCGACTGGCGCCTGCTGGGCGCGCCGGCGTGGTGGGGCTTTGATATCTGCGTGCTGTGGGCGTGCTTTCACGCCTTCGGCGAAGCGCCGCCGTTCGCGGTGATCTGGATGGCCTATTTCGTAGGCATGCTGGGCAACCTGCTGCCGCTGCCGGGCGGGATCGGCGGCGTGGAGGGCGGCATGATCGGGGCCTTCGCCGCGTTTGGAGTGGACTTGGATCTGGCTGTGCTGGCGGTGCTGAGCTACCGCGGGATCTCCTTCTGGCTGCCGACGATTCCAGGGGTGGTGGCCTACCTTCAGCTGCGCCGCACGGTGGCGCGCTGGCGCGAGCAGGCTGCTCACCACGACGGGCAGTCCGAGAGCTATACTTTACAAAGTAAAGCGTCAAATAAACCGGATAAGGATGAGCTGAGATGGCAGACGTCGAGAATGTAATCGTCATTGGCAGCGGTCCCGCGGGCTACACGGCGGGGCTGTACACCTCGCGTGCCAATTTGAAGCCGCTGGTGATCGAGGGTTTCGCCTGGGGCGGCCTGCTGCAGCAGACGACCGACGTCGAGAACTACCCCGGCTTCCCCGAGGGCATCATGGGGCCGGAGATGATGCAGAAGCTGCGCGATCAGGCCGAGCGCTTCGGCGCGCGCCTGTTGACCGAGCAGGTCGATCGCGTCGAGCTGTCAAACGAGCCCGGCGGCGTGCACAGCGTGTGGGTAGGCGACACCGAGCACCGCGCGCGCACGGTTGTGCTGGCGATGGGGGCAGAGCACAAGAAGCTGTGCGTCCCCGGAGAGGACGAGCTGGGCGGGCGCGGCGTGAGCTACTGCGCGACCTGCGATGCCGCCTTCTTCCGCGATACCCAGACGATCATCGTGGGTGGCGGGGACTCGGCGATGGAGGAGGCGATCTTCCTGTCGAAGTTCGCCAAGCAGGTCACGGTGGTGCATCGTCGCGCGGAGTTTCGGGCGTCGAAGATCATGCTGGAGCGCGCCCGAGCACAGGGAAACATCGAGTTCCTCACTCCTTACACCGTCAACAGCTTCGAGCCGGGCGAGAACGGAGCCTTGGGTCACGCGCTGCTCCTCAACACCGAGACCGGCGAGCAGCGTGAGCTGCCGGTCAGCGGCGCCTTCATCGCGATCGGCCACGAGCCTCAGTCGGCGCTGGTGGCCGGGCAGATCGATGTCGATGAGAACGGCTACGTGAAGGTGGACGGCCGCTCCACGCGCACCAACCGTCCCGGCGTGTTCGCCGCCGGGGATCTGGTGGATCACACCTACCGCCAGGCGGTCACCGCGGCAGGCTCCGGGTGTCAGGCGGCGCTGGATGCCGAGTGGTACCTGCGCGACACCCCCGAGGTGCCCACACCTGAGGGCATGCCCGTCGGCGATCTGGCCGAGGCCCAGTGGGCGCCGGCTCAGGCTCAGGCTCAGGCTACGGCCGAGGCGTGAGGGCGCCCTCCAGCTCAAGCAGCCAGCGCTTGCGCTCCGGGCCGCCGGCGTAGCCACCGAGGTTGCCACCGCTGCGCAATACGCGGTGACACGGCACGAGCAAGGGAATCGGGTTGGAGCCCAGGGCATTGCCGGCGGCGCGCGAGCCGCGCGGGCTGCCGGCGGCAGCGGCCATCTCGTTGTAGGTGCTCACGCTGCCATAGGGAATCGCCGAGGTGGCCGTCAGAATGCGCTGGGCGAAGGCGCTCATCAGCGCGCGGTCGAGCGGCACATCGAAGTCGCGGCGGGAGCCGCTGAAGTACTCATCGAGCTGGCGGCGCAGCTGCTCAAGACGCGCGGGCGCCTCGACAATGCGCGGCGAGAGCCTGAGCGCCAGGCGATCGAGCACCTGATCGAGCGGCTCCTCGGGAAACGCCAGGCGCACAACGCCATCGTCGGTGACCGCGGCGGTGAGCGCGCCGAAGGGCGAATCCACTGAGGCGTAGCCGATGTCGGCCAGGCCGCTGCCGGCGGCGTGCGCGCTGAAGCGCTGGGCAGCCTGTGCTGCCTGCGCCTCATGCTCGGGCGTTGTCAAGCTGGCGTTGGCGAGCATTTTCTCGATCTCCTTCATGTGAGCACAACCTCTCTGAGCTTGTTCAGGCCCTCGTGCAGCGAACGTCTGGCCGCCTCCTCTGAGCAGCCGATGGCTTGGGCGATATCGCGGTGGGGGAGATCGCCTATAAAACGCAGCAGCACGGCTGAGCGCTGGCGCGGGGGCAGCCGATGGACGGCCTCCCACAACCCCTCATCGCGCATCCGCTGGGCGCCATCCTCGGCTGCCACGTCGGCGATCTCGGCCACCGGCAGCGCTCGCTGCGCCCTGCCACGGTGCACGTCGAGCGCCTTGCGATGAGCAATCGTCAACACCCAGGCGCGCAGGTTGGAATCGGCGCGCAAACGCGGATAGGCGTTCAGCGCGGAGATGAAGGTCTCCTGAAAGCAGTCATCGGCCTCGACAGGACCCACGGAGGCGACGAGAAAGCGCCACACCTCCTCGCGGTGAGTGTCCAGGAAACGCTGGAAGGGGGGGACCGGGGGGGATAGTTTCAGTTCCGCGCTCACATTCCTACAACGCCGTGAGAGCGCCGAACGTGAGATCGGCCTCTCAGGACTCGTACTCGAAGAAGCCCGCGCCGACATCCCGGCCCAGACGCTCGCTCAGCACCAGGCGCCGCAGCGCGGGAGCGGGACGGTAGCGCTCCTCGCGGTACTCCTCAGACAGCGCTTCGAGCACCGTCAGGACGTGGTCGAGCCCGATCATGTCAGCCCACTCCAAGGGCCCTCGGGGGTGGTTCATGCCGAGCTTCATGCCGACATCGATATCCGCGGCGTTGCCCACGCCTTCGCCCAGCGCAAAGGCCGACTCGTTGATCAGCTGGCAGACGATGCGCCCCAGCACGAGACCTGGGGCATCGCCCACCCATGCGGTGTGCTTGCCCAGCGCGGTGAAGAAACGCTCGGCCCGTGAGACAGCGGCGGGCGAGGAGTGTTCGCTGCGCGTCAACTCCACCAGCTTGGCCTGCTCGAAAGGAGGCAGCACGTGAAAGCCCACGCTCGGGCCGCCGGGGTCCAGGGAGGCGAGCGAGCCACTGTCGCACAGCACCATGCGAGGGCCGCCGCGCGCGGTCTCCTCCTCCTCGCTCACGCCGCACTCCACGATCAGCGCCGGCAGCTCGCGCTGAGCGTCGTGCGGTCCGCGCACCTCATAGCCGGCCTGCGCGGCGGCGGCGCGCAGCTGCTCGACAAGCACTCCTTCGCCGCAGATCACCACCAGGCCCTCACCGTCGCCCGGTGCGCTCGGCTCAGGCGGTGGGGGGTCCTCGGCGCGGTGAGGTCCTTCGCCCGAATAGTCGTAATAACCGCGGCCGCTCTTGCGGCCATGGAGCCCCGCCGCGACCATGCGCGCCTGGATCGGCGAGGGCCGCCAGCGCGGCTCGCCGAAGCCCAGCTCGTAGAAGCTGCGCGCTACATCGAAGCCCGTATCCACTCCTACGAGGTCGCTCAGCTCGAAAGGTCCCATGCGAAACCCGCCCTCCAGGCGCACGATGCGATCGATGCTCTGCACATCGGCGATCTGCTCGCCCAGCAGCCTCAGGGCCTCAAGCCCAAACGGCCGGTTGCAGCGGTTGACAAGAAATCCCGGCCCGTCGGTGGCTCGGATGGTGGTCTTGCCCATCGCCTCGCCGGTTGCGGTGGCCAGCGCCAGAGCGCTCTCGTCGGAGCGCATCCCCGCGATCACCTCCAGCAGCGCCATTACCGGCGCGGGGTTGAAGAAGTGCATCCCCACCACTCGCTCGGGCCGCGTCGCCGCGGCCGCCACGGCGGTGACGGGCAGCGACGAGGTGTTGGTGGCGAGCACGCACTCCTCGCTGACCACGCGCGAAAGCTCACGGTAAAGCTCGTGCTTGAGATCCAGTCGCTCAGGTGCGGCCTCGATCACCAGCTCGCAGGGCGCGAGCGCCTCGATGCTCTGCGCGACCTCCAGTCGCTGCGCGGCTGCCTGCGCCTCCTCGGCGCTGAGCTTGCCCTTGGCCGCTTCCTTTTGGAGGCCATCGACCACACGCTGGGCGCCGCGCTCCAGCGCCTGGGGGATGGGATCGTGCAGCAACGTGCGAGCGCCCGAGCGCGCCGCCAACTGTGCGATCCCCGCGCCCATCGTGCCGGCGCCGAGCACGCCGATTGTTCGTGCCGCTGCGGTGCTCATCGGAGCGGCAGACTACCGTTTGTGGCCGTGCTGCCTCTTCGGTACGCCGATCGTGATCGAGTGGCTGGAAAGAATTGGCGCATCGCTGCCGTGGCGGACCGTCACCGTCAGATCGGCGCGCAGTGGCCCACCTCTGAGCAGCATCCGCTTAGCCGAATTGTCCAAGATGAACACCAGCCTGGTTGTGGCGGCGGGAGCAATCGTAATCGTGGACTGCCCGAGCGCGACCATCTGGTTGTGCGCATTGCGCCCAACTGCCTGCACTGTCACCACGCAGGCATCGCCGCCTACAGGACACCGCAGCGACTCGCCGCTGTTGACGGTGATCTTGCCCAAGGGGCGGGCCGGGGCGGTGTCCGCCGTAAACGCGACAGCCAACGCGGCAAGTACGCCTATGAATGTGAGCTTGCGCATCGACACAGCCTCCCAGGAATGTCGCTGATACGCCTTGTGCTTACCCGCTCATGAGGGCACCAAAGCGTTGATGCCTGTCATCGCGCGCCCGATGATGAGCTTCTGAATCTGGGAGGTGCCCTCATAGAGGGTCGTGACGCGCACGTCGCGGAAGTAGCGCTCCACCGGGTGATCATCGACGTAGCCGGCGCCGCCGTGGACCTGGATCGCGGTGTTGGCGCACTCCACGGCCGCCTCGGTGGCGTGCAGCTTGGCGACCGAGGTCTCAAGCGTGTTGGGGCGCCCCTTGTCCTTGAGGAAGCCGGCGCGCCATACGAGCATGCGCGAGGCGTCGGTCTTCAGCACCATGTCGGCGATCATCGCCTGCACCAGCTGGAAGCTGGCGATCGGGCGGCCGAACTGCTCGCGCGCCTTGGCATAGTTCACCGACTCCTCCACGCAGCCCTGGCAGATGCCCACGCAGCCGGCCGCGACGGAGAAGCGACCGGAATCGAGCGCGGACATCGCCACCTTGAAGCCGTCGCCGACCTCGCCGAGGATGTCGTTGGGGCCGACCTTGACTTCATCGAGCGAGATCGAGGCGGTGTCGGAGGCGTGCAGGCCCATCTTGTGCTCGATCGTCTGCGCCTGATAGCCCGGCTGGTCGGTGTCGACCAGAAAACAGGCCAGGCCGCGATGACGGGTGGGTGGGTCCAAATCCGGATCGGTCTGGGCAAAGATCAGCGCCAGCTTGGCGTAGTTGCCCATCGAGATCCACATCTTGGCGCCGTTGATCGTCCAGCCCTCGTCGGTCTTGACCGCGCGCGTGCGCTGATTGGCGGCGTCGCTGCCGGTGTCGGGCTCGGTCAGCCCGAAGCAGCCCAGCCACTCGCCGCTACAGAGCTTGGGCAGATAGTGCTGCTTCTGCTCCTCAGTGCCCCACTTGAGGATCGCGCTGCACACCAGGCTCGTCTGCACGGAGATAACGGTGCGCACAGAGGAGCAGCCGCGGCCGATCTCCTCGACGACCAGGCCGTAGTCCATGTAGCCCAAGCCGGCGCCGCCGTACTCGCGCGGCACGATCGCGCCGAGGTAGCCCTGGTCGGCGATCTTCTTGACGAGGTCGAGGTCGAAGTGGTGGTTGCGCGCGTTTTCGCGGGCGCGCTCGACTATCTCCTTGTCGGTGAACTCGCGTGCGGTGTCGCGGATCAGGCGCTGCTCGTCGGTCAGATCGAAATCCATGGGGCTCCTTTTCAGGTCAACTTGGGGGTGCGCCAAGGCGCCTGCACACGCCGCGCCAGCTCAGCGGCGAGGCTATCTATTGGCAGGCGCTCCTGCATCAAGCTGTCGCGGTCTCGCACCGTCACGGTGTTCTGCTCCACGCTCTCGTGGTCGATCGTTACGCAGAAGGGTGTGCCGATCTCATCCTGGCGGCGATAGCGCTTGCCGATCGCGCCGCCGTCGTCGTACTCGGCCTGCACCAGCTTGCGCAGCTCGCGGTGGACCTCGCGCGCCAGCTCGGGCTGGCCGTCCTTCTTGACGAGCGGCAGCACCGCCGCCTTCACGGGGGCCAGGCGGGGGTGCAGCCTGAGCACGGTGCGCACCTCGCCCTCGCCGGTGCCTTCGCGCTCGACGGTTTCCTCGTCGTAGGCGTCCACGAGGAAGGCCAACGTCGCGCGGTCGGCGCCGGCGGCGGGCTCGATTACATGAGGCACGTAGCGCTCGCCGGTGGCCTGGTCGAAATACTCAAGCTTCTCGCCGGAGTACTTGGCGTGCTGCGTGAGATCGAAGTCGCCGCGATTGGCGATGCCCTCAAGCTCGGACCAGCCGATGGGAAAGAGGTATTCCACGTCGCTGGTGGCCGAGGAGTAGTGCGAGAGCTCGTCCTGCTCGTGCGCGCGCAGGCGCAGGTTTTCGGGGCGGATGCCAAGCTCCTCGTACCAGCGCTCGCGCTCGCCGAGCCAGTGCTCGAACCACTGCTGTGCATCCTGCGGTGGCACGAAGAACTCCAGCTCCATCTGCTCGAACTCCCGCGTGCGGAAGACGAAATTCCCAGGCGTAATCTCATTGCGGAACGACTTGCCCACCTGGGCGATGCCGAACGGCGGCTTCTTGCGCGAGAACTGCAGCACGTTCTTGAAGTTGACGAAGATGCCCTGGGCCGTCTCCGGGCGCAGGTAGGCGACCGAGCCGGACTCCTTGACGGGGCCAATGGTCGTCTCGAACATCAGGTTGAAGTCCCTGGCCTCCGTCAGGTCGCACTCGGCGGTCTCGCCGGGGTGCTTGGAGGGCTTACGGCCACAAGGCAGCTCTGCAAGATGATCGGCGCGGAAGCGCTGCCCGCAGGCGCGGCAGTCGACCAGGGGGTCGGTGAAGCCCGCGAGATGCCCGGAGGCCTCCCACACCTTGGGGTGCTGGAGGATGGCGGAGTCCAGCGCGACGATGTCATCGCGCTCATTGAGCATCGCCCGCCACCACTCGTTCTTGACGTTGCTCTTCAGCAGCACGCCGTAGTGGCCGTAGTCGTAGGTCGAGCCCACGCCGCCGTAGATCTCCGATGAGGGGAAGATGAACCCGCGGCGCTTGCAGAGCGCCACAACCTTGTCCATGGTGACCATCGCCGGGATGCTATTCGAGCGGCTTTCCTGAATGACTTGGCATAGCCCTTGACAAAATTGTTCATTTGTGTTTCCATTGATTCATTCGAGCGCCGCTACCCATACCTCTCCAGTGGCGCTCGAACTAACTTGACATAAAGTCCCGCCTATGGCACGGGTATTGATCCTTGGCGGCGGCTGTCGAGGCAGGCAGCTGGCCGCCGAGATCATCGACGAAGGTCATGCCGTGCGTATCGTTACGCGCTCGGAGGCTGGGCGTGGGGAAATCGAAGCGGTGGGGGCGGAGTGCGTGATCGGCGACCCCAATCGCCTGGGCACATTGCGAGGGGTGCTTGAGGGTGTCACGGTGGCCTGCTGGCTGCTTGCCACGGCCAGCGGATCGCCCGAGGAGGTGCAGGAGCTGCATGTTTCTCGCTTGCCCGCTTTTCTAGGGCAGGCGATCGATTCCACGATGCGCGGTTTCCTGTATGAGAGCTTCGATGGGGAGGTTGGGCCGGTCGAGGAGATCGCTGCTCGCAATGCCATCCCAGCGGTGGCCTTGACGGCCGATCCACGCGACATGGACTCCTGGATGCAGGCAGCGCGCGCTACCCTGTCTCTATACCTATAAAACCCGATCAGGATTCGACTGAAGGGTGATCTCCATGTCTGACTATTCCAAGGACGTGCTCGTGGAGCCCGAGTGGCTGGAGCAGCATCTCCAGGACGAGGGCATCCGCATCGTCGAGGTCGACGAGAACACTGAGCTGTATGCCGAGGCTCATATCCCCGGCGCGATCGGCTTCGACTGGAAGCATGACCTGCAGGACCAGGTGCGCCGTGACTTCCTCGGGCCCGAGGACTTCGGCAGGCTGTTCGGCGAGCACGGCATCTCCGACCGGCACACGATCGTTCTCTACGGCGATCGCAACAACTGGTTCGCGGCCTACACCTACTGGTATCTGAAGTACTACGGTCACGAGCAGGTGCTGCTGCTCAATGGGCCGCGCGAAAAGTGGATCGCCGACGGCCGGCCCACCAGCAGCGAGGTGCCCAGCTACGCGCCCGCCACCTTCACCGCACAGCCCGGCGACGAAGCCATCCGCGCGCGCCGCGAGGAGGTGCAGAAGGCGATTGGCAACGCCACCAAGCTGGTGGACGTGCGCTCACCCGCGGAGTTCTCAGGTGAGCTGATCTCGCCTGCGGGCTACGAGCAGGAGGGCGCCCAGCGCGGCGGTCATATTCCCGGCGCGGCCTCGATCCCATGGGCGCAGGCGGTCCAGGAGGACGGCACCTTCAAGTCAGCCGAGGAGCTGCGCGAGCTCTACGGCGCCAAGGGCGTGCTCGATGGCGATGAGATCATCGCCTACTGCCGCATCGGCGAGCGCTCGGCCCACACGTGGTTCGTGTTGCACGAGCTGCTGGGCAAGCCTCAGGTCAAGAACTATGACGGCTCGTGGACGGAGTGGGGGAACCTTGTGGGCGTGCCGGTGGAGGTCGGCTCATAAGCTCCCGCGCCTTGGCCAGCAGCTCGTCTATCTGTGCCAGCAGGTTTTCGAGAATCCGCGCGGTGGCGCCCCAGATCAGGTGCTCGCCCACCACATAGGCGTCGGTCTCGAACTCGATCCCCCGCCGTTCCATGCGCGTGCGCGTCCTGCTCTTCTGCAGGACGCGCACGGGCAGCTCAAGCACCGCATCGACCTCCTGAGGCGATAGCTCCCACGCCCTCCCCGCCGGGATCAACGCCACGAACGGGTGGATCACGTAGTTGGTCACCCACGTCGGCGTGGGCTCCAGCTGGCCCAGCAGCCTCACCTCCTCGCGCGCCAGACCAATCTCCTCCTCGGCCTCGCGCAGGGCCGTGACGCTGAGATCGGCATCCTCAGGGTCCCGCCGGCCGCCGGGAAAGCTGATCTCACCGGCGTGCCTGCGCAGGCCGGTGCAGCGTCTGGTGAACACCGCGTGCGGCTCTTCCCCCGCGGCCAGGAACAGCGGTACCAGCACCGCCGCCGCAATCGGGTCCGCGGCGGCGCTCAGCTCTCAAGCCCTGAGGTCAGATGAACGCGCTCGATGCGCTCGACGAACATCACCTCACCATCCAAGGCCCGATGCACAGGGCACTTGGCAGCGATCACCTGCAAGCGCTCGACCTGCTCCGGTGGCAGGTCATCGGGCAGACGCAGCACCAGATCAAAGCGCGTGGGACAGCCCCGCTCGGCGGGGCTGTACTGCACGTCGACCTCGACATGGCCGATATCCCAGCCCTTGCGGGCCGCATACATCTCCATCGTGATCGCGGTGCAGGAGGCCAAGCTCACGGCCAGCAGCTCCTGCGGGTCAGGCCCTGCGTCCTCGCCGCCGGACTCCAGCGGCTCGTCCACCAGCACTTGATGATCGCGTACCTGCACCACGTGCTGGAAGGTGGTGTCCGTACGCCGAGCGGTGGCTTTCATGCTCTTCAGCCCCTCAGTTGCCATTGCAGTCTTCGATCTCTCTACTCACATGGTACTCCGGGTACACGGTTGGCCAAGCAGATTCACAAGTCGCCTTGAACGCGGGCTCCTTGAGCGATCACGACAGAGGATTGAACAGTAGCCCCGTCAACAGCTTGGGAAAGAAGAAGGTCGACTTGGGCGGCATGTTCTCGCCCTCCTGCGCGACCTCCCGCACCTGCGCTACGGGCGTAGGTCGCATCAGGAAGGCCACGTCGAAGGTGCCGCTCTTGACGAGCTCCACGGCCTGTGTGGTGTCGCGGGCGTAGCCGAAGTCACGCAGGTGAGAGATGTCCTCATCGCTCAGCCCCAGCGCTCCCTTCAGCAATAGCGCCTCCAGGATGCCCGTGTCGAGATGCCGATAGGGCTCGGAGTGCCCCGCGAGCGCCGTATCGGCGAGCGCCTGATCCTTCAGGGTCAGGCGCCAAGCGCGCTGGGAGTGGGCGTCGATATACCCCAACTGCAATGGCCCGTCGCCGGCAGGGGGCGCGATCTCGTGCAAGGGAACCTCGGCCAGCTCGAAGTTCTCTCGGAGCGCCTGTGCCAGACGCTCTTGGCGCGCGGAGTCGAGGCCCTTGACGAGACGGTGGGTCGGGAACACCGTCAAGCCGGGGTCCTCAAGCGCCACAAGGCACATCAGCATGTACTGGTGCTCGCCCTCGCCGCCCACCTCCTGGGCGTACACCCGCGCTGTCTCATAGCGATGGTGACCATCGGCGATCAGCAGCTCCTTGCCGCGCGTCGCGGCCTGAACCGCCGCGATCGTCTGCGGATCTGACACGCGCCAGAGCTTGTGCACAGTGCCCTGCTCATCCGTGGCCTCACCCCAGGGCTCTCCCTCCTGAGTGGCTGGCTCAAGCGCCGCCCACGCGGCTCGCTCGGGGTCCGAGTAGAGCGAGAAGATCGGCGACATGTTGGCTCGCGTCGCGCGCGTGAGCCGCAGGCGATCCTCGCGCGGTCCTGGATGGGTGCGCTCGTGGGGCCTTACCCCGCCTGGGCCGTACTCCTCGATCCTGACGCGGCAGAAAAATCCCCGCCGGGTCTGCTGCACTCCGTCTGGTCCTGTGTAGCGCTGCGTGTGGGCCCATATTGCCGGCTCGCTGTCGCGTATCACCGCGTTCTGCATCTGCCAGTTCTCGAACTGTTCCCCGGCGTATTGATAGGGGTCTCGCCCAGCCTGCCCACCCGACTCGCCCGGCTCGCCTTGGGGCAGGTCAACCGCCACCACGTTGTACGGCGAGCGCCCCATCAGCTCCTCCCGCTGCGCCGCGTCGATCACGTCATAGGGCGGTGCCACCACCGCGGATAGAGGGCCCACCTTTTCAAGGTCGTAGTGCAGCGCGCGCAGCGGCTCGATTTGGGCCATGACGGGGCGGGACCCTAGCAGTGGAGATACCCTTAGGTTCATCGGGGCGTGGCGCAGCCTGGTAGCGCACCTGCTTTGGGAGCAGGGGGTCCCGGGTTCAAATCCCGGCGCCCCGATTTGTAGGTCGTTGGATGCAGGGGGACGCTGGGGGCGTCCTGGGGAGTCGGGTTTGGCTCTGGGAGAGGGGGTTTGGCGGGGTTGGGGGCAGCGGCGGCGGGGTCGCATAGGTGGTCGGTTTGGGGGCCGACCGCACACGGACCGCACACGCTGGATGGATGCGACCGCACACGGTGTGGGGAAGGCTCAGGTGGCTACCGGTCGGACGCTTCGAAGCTCAACGACGTTCGCTTCTGCGTCGTCGTGGTCCTCTGGCAGTGCCAGCATGCGCGCGAGTCTTCCGGCGGGCATGCCGAACGTTTCAGCGATCTGTCCAAGCGAGGTGCCTGCGTCTGGCAGTGCGGTGACGGCTCGTATTAGAAGTTCGGGGCGCTCGGGTGGGCCGATCTCAATTGGCTCGCGAGTTCTCCACCCGGCAGCACTGAGTCTGCGCATTGCACGTGTGTAGTCGTCTGGTCTTAGGGTGCCCAGGTGCTTCGCTCGAAATAGTGCTGCCTGCATCGAGACTCCCCACGTCTTGCCTGTGTCCTCAAGCGCCGCTAGGTCGTTTGGATGACGGGGGAGATACGGTCTAACTTCGTCTGCCGGCATAAGGAGAGCAGAGGCGAAGCGGTGTGCTTGCTCCTCCTGACGGCGTTGATCTGCAAGTCGATCTTCGTGTAGCACCAGATGACCGAGCTCATGGGCCATGTCAAACCGTCGCCGGGCGGCGATTCCCTTTCCGGTACAGAGCACGACGACTGGGCGTTTGGTTGTCCGTACCGAGAAGGCGTCCATACCGGGTTCGAAGTCGCCGACTGCGGCGACTAGGACGCCTCTGGCCTCAGCCAGATTCACGACGTCTGCGATGGGTCCTGAAGGGATTCCCCATGTGGAGCGCGCCTCCATAGCTGCTTCCTCGATTTCATCGTCGGTCGTCGTCTCATCGGCTTTGATCAGTTGCGATAAACGAACGGGTGGCATTTCCACGTACTGGTCGAGCATCTCGCCAAACTCGCTGAGCAGCAAGGCGTAGGAGGCTGCTCGGTCGCGTTCCCCAGCTGAAATCCGACTAAGAGCACGGAAGAACGGCTTGGATCGGCGATGCACGTCTAACGAGCGAGCGAGGAAGCTCGGGCTGACCTTGAGAATCATCGAGAGGCGTTCGACCGTGTCGTCGGCGGGCGCTGTAGCGCCTGCCTCGAATTGCGAGATTGCAGCTGCGCTTATTTGCAGCTCATCTGCAAGGGCTTGCTGGGTCAGACCCCGTAGTTGACGGGCCAATACCAGCCGCTCCTTTGACAGCAAACGACGACGCACCGATGGCACGCTAGAGGAAGACCCGATAGGCATGATCTCAGGCCGGAGTTCTGGCTTTTACTTCCAGCGCCTCGCGCGGCCGGTCGCTGAAGGGCACCAGCGGAGGGCGGGCAGGGAGCGGCTCGATGCCCTCGTCGGTGCGGTCTTGTCGCTCGATCCAAGCCCAGCGCTTTCGGCTCAGTTCATCGACGATCCAGGCTCCTAGATACCACTTGACGAGACCGTCACGCGCGTTGCCAAAGTGTCCTATCGTCAGGGAATCAAGGGCAAAGCCGGACGGGTCAGTTGGGCTTTCGACGGTCTCCAGCTTGAAAAGGCGCAACTGGTTCGCTTCGCCGAATGCACGCTTGAACGGACTAGAGTCGGGAAAGCACTCGTGTACGTCGTCGCTGGCGAAGTGGCCAAGGCCGTATACGCCAATCCGCAACTGGCCGATGCGGATCTCGTATGAGCCGTTGACCGAAATAAGCGCCACGTCTGGAGCATCGGTGAGAGTCTGCTCGAGCGCGTACCACTCGTGCTTCCAAATCTTGAGTCCAAAAAGCTGGGCGTCGTCTCCGCGCGTCTCTCTGTAGTCGGCGACGTTCGCGGTGTAGACATCCCTCAAGGTCGAATCTGCTGCAGTGAGGAGCTGGTGGAGAGCTGCGAGTTCGTCTGCGTTCAAACGACGTGTTAGTAGGGGGGGAATTGAAGGCATGCCAGGACAGTAACCAAGGCCTCGGACGACACCTCGCGCCCAAAAGATAAGCACGATCGTTACAAGCAGGGCACGCGCTCAGGACTGGCTGGGTGTCCTTTTTTGGCGGCCCGACCAGCACGTTCAACAGTTCTTGCACGAGGTGCATATAGTCTGTGCTGGGTTCGTTGTGCGCGCAACGAGTTTGTTTACGGTTGGCGCCGGGGGGCCGGCTGATAGCTGGGCTCGCCGGTGGCGTGGTGAGCACTCGCTGAGGATGGTGTCGTGGGGCGGCGTTGGGCAATTTGAAATTGGGTGGCCGGTTTCGGGGTTTCGCGGTCAGTAAGGGGGATGAGCCGGAGCGATCTCCCCCAGACCCCAGTCGATGCGCCGTGGTGGCCGCTGGTGGGTGAGCGCTATGTGTCGCGCCGGGAGCTGGCGGGGATCTTGGGGGTGAGTGTGGCGACGGTGGACCGGATGGTCGCTGAGGGGATGCCGTCGGTGACGTGGGGGCGGGCGTACGCGGCGTTTCAGGGCCTCGCAGGCGATCTCCTGGGCGTCGGAGCGTAGGAGGGCAGCGTGAGCGTCACACGTCTCCCCTCGGGCCGATGGCGGGCGCAGGTCTACGATCCCGCCACCGGGAAGAACGTCAGCGTGTCCGGGGTGCTTGGCGGTCCCGGTACGTTCGCGACGAAGACGGAGGCCAAGCAGGCTCGCCTAAAGGCCAGGGAACGCCTCGGGTATGCCCATGCGCGGGACGTGACGGTGCGAGGGTTCTGGGAGCGCTGGACGACCGACCCGTTGTTCGCCAGGCCGAAGGAGTCGAGCGACATCCGCCGCCGCGAGCTGACCAAGAGCTTCGTGGATCGCTACGGCGATGTCCCGATCGGCCAAGTGGGGGACGAGATCGTCGCGCAGTGGCTCGCCGGCGGTGGTCGCTCCTCCTCGGTGCAGGGATTGTGTTCGATGTTCAACGATGCGGCGTCGGTGAAGGCGGGGCGGTTGATCGACCGCAACCCGTTTCAGAAGCTCGGCATCTCAAGGGGCAAGGGCAGGCGCGACCAGCAGCCGCCGAGCGAGCAGCAGGTCTGGGATCTGGTCGGACACGCTCAAAGGCTGTCGGGTCCGTCGTTCGCGGCGTGGCTTCAGGTCGCGGCGTTCACGGGGCTACGGCCCAGCTTGACGCGCTTCGTTGGGAGCGGATCGACTTCGACCGGAACCGGATCGTGGTCGCCCAGCAGTTCAGCGCAGCGACGCGGCGGTTTGACACGCCGAAGAGCCATCTGCGCAGGGAGGCGCCGCTGACCGCCCACGCCCGCACGGCGCTGCAGAGCCTGCCGTGTGAGGGGGAGTTCTGTTTCGTCTCGCTGCGCGGTGAGCACTGGACGCCAAGCTCCCGCGCCTACCACTGGAAAGCGGTCAGGGCGGCCGCGGGGTGGGATGGGAGCCTCTATTTGGCGACGCGGCACTTCGCGGGCTGGTACATGGTCAACGAGCTTGAGATGTCCTCCGAGGACGTCGCCATCGCCCTGGGCCACCAGGACGGCGGGAACCTCGTCCGCCGCCTATACGGCCACCGCGACAAAGGCCGCGCGCTCGACCGCATCGTCGGCGCCTACGCGGATGCAGCGAGCGACCGCACCGACGGGATCGAGAGGCGCGATCAGTGGTGGGATAGGTCGCTTGACCGGGCGAGGCTGTTCGACCCCGGCGACCCCGTCCACAGGTTCCTGCACGAAGATCCCGCAGAGCGCCTGAGGTGAGGTGATGCTGACGCTATGTCGGTGGGGCGCCCGAGAGTGCCATCCCCGGTGATCGGTAGAACTGGCCCGTGGCTGAATCCATTGAGCAGCTGAGTTTCGAGCTGACCGCCGGTGCGCTGGCCGAGCAGGAGCGCGCGCTGGCTGGTTTGAGGGCGCGTGCGGGCACGGTGCTCGCCGCTGCGTCCATCGCGGGCTCGTTCTTCGGGGCCGAGACGAGCCACGGGTCGCTCGGCGTGTGGGGCGTGCTGGTGATGGTGGCGTTCGCGTTGTGCGTGGGTAGCGCGATCTGGGTTCTGCTGCCCCACGCGTTCGTCTTCGCGTTCCGCGGCGAGACGCTGCTGGCCGAGAGCGACCACCGAGGCGTGTCCGATGTGGTCGAGGCGTATCGCACGGCTGGTATCTGGGTGCAGCCCCATCTGGAGGTCAACCGCGGAAAGATCGCCGGGCTCTCTGACTGCTTGGCCGCGAGCTGCGCTCTGCTCGCTGTCGAGGTCATCCTCTGGACGCTCAGCCTCATCGGGTAACCTGAAGCGATGGCCGTCAAGACGCCCCAGACCACCCCGCAGGCGCCGCCCAAGCCGCGCCCACCCGCGCAGCTTCCGGCGACTGCGCCACCGGGCTTCGCCATCCCCGAGAAGCGCGGCGGACTGCTCGGCGGCGGGAAGTAGCAACGGCGCCAGCCGGGACTCTCCCGAGAGCGCCAGGCCCGCCCACGAAACCGCACACGACCCCGCGAATCGCCAGCGCCAGAGCCAAACACCACCATTCGCCCCGATTAGGGTTTTGATGGTTTTCGGGGGTGTGGTCGGGACAGGAGGACAGGATGGTCGAGGGAATTGACGAGATGCCGACCGGAACGATTGGCTTTCGTGCCTCGGGCAAGCTCACACGCGATGATTACCGCAAGGTTCTCGAGCCGGCGCTGCGTAAAGCGGCGGAGTCCGGTGAGATCCGCATGCTCTTCAGGCTCACGGACTTCGAGGGGGTCGAGGCCGCAGCCTGGTTCGAGGACGTCAAGACCGGACTTGGATTGGGTCTGGGACATCACTCCGCGTGGAAGCGCTCAGCCATCGTCACCGATGTGGACTGGGTCGGCAAAGCGTTCAAGCTCTTTGCCTGGATGAGCCCAGGCGAGGTCAAGGTTTACGGATTGGACCAGCTGGAGGACGCCAAGAGTTGGGTCGCGGCTTGAGGGTCGGTTCGCAGGCGCGAGTCTAGGGGTCGCGCTGCCACGCGTGAGTGGGAGACGTGCTGCCGCGTAAGGCCTTGAGAAACCCGCGCACAATTCCCGCATAGGCCGCCGGCGCAGCTATATGTTGCATGGCCTCGATGGGCAGCGCCTAGAATGCCCGACCGATCCGGCGCCGTAAGAGGAGAGCCGGTTAGCCGGCCCGAGCGGCGGGCAAGGAGATGGAAAAGGAGTGATCGGGTGATCCGGACGATCAGGGCCACGATGTTGCTAGCCGATCATGTGCAGGCGGCAGAGGGAAAGCTGAACCTGCTGGGCGGAGGCTGGCGATGGACAGGTCCCGAGCCCTCGACGTTTGGCATCGGGGTCGTGATCGAGTTCCCTTGGGAAGCGGTCGGTGAGGAGCACACCGTGAAGCTCGATTTGATCGATGACGACGGTGCGCCGGTGGAGTTTCCCCAGCCCGACGGCCTCTCAGCGCCCTTCGGCTTTGAGGCCACGCTGCCCGTGGCGGCTCCGCCGGGGAGCAAGCGAGGAACGCCGATCAACGTCTGCATCGGGGTCAATGTCGTGCAGTTGCAGCTGCCGCCCGCCGGACGCTTTGAGTTCCGCATGGAGATCGATGGCGAGGCACACGAAGAGTGGCGGATCGGATTCAACACGCGGCCAGAACCGCAGACCGCCTGAAACATAAGCAGGTGCTGCCTAGGGCAGGGCCTCGCTGACCTACCCAGAGGGCTTGCTGACAAATGTCAGCGTGTCTGGCGTATTCTCCACGAATGGGGTCGTCGGCTTCGCCTGGAGAGGATGGACTCGAGAGGGCCTTGCTCTCTTTGCTGCTTGCGGATGAGCAGGCTGGCTGGCAGTCAATCGAGGAGCTGGTGCTGGAAATCGGCGACCGTGCTGCCACCTTGCGCGCGCTTGACAGGTTGCGGGCGTTTGGTCTGGCGGAGAGCGATCGCAACCTGGCTCGGCCAAGCGCGGCCGCCAGGCGCTTTGACGAGCTCGGTATCTGAGGGCGACCCTCTGAGGGCGACCCTCTATGCGCATGCGGCGTGAGGGCGTCCCGATGCGGCGCGCGGCGGCCCCGAGCGAGCCAGGGCAGGATAGGGTGCCTATCGGTGACCAAGCGCGTGTTGATCCTCTCCTGGGAGTACCCCCCTGTGATCGAGGGAGGTCTCGCCCGGCATGTGCGCAAGCTCTCAGAGGAGCTGGTGCGCCAGGGCATCGCGGTTGACGTGCTTACCCGCGGCGCGGGCGAGCGATCTGAGGATGGCCGCCCGGCGGTGGAAGAGCGGGGGGGCGTCACCGTGCACCGCGTGCGCGAGCCCAACTGGCCGCGCGATCTCGATCGCTTCGTGGCCTGGGTGCAGCACATGAACGAGGACATGTTGCGCGCCGGCGAAGCGCTGGCCGAGGAGCGCAGCTACGACCTGGTACATGGCCACGACTGGCTGGTGGCACACGCCTGCGCGGCGCTGGCAGATCGCCTGCAGGTTCCCTTTCTAACCACCATCCATGCCACCGAGCACGGGCGCCATCAGGGCTGGGTGCAGGACCAGCCGCAGTCTCATATCCACGCGGTGGAGCGCTGGATGGCTCAGCGCGCAGACTCGGTGATCACCTGTTCGCACTACATGCGCGGCCACGTAGCTGACATCTTCGACATCGATGAGGGACGCATCACCGTGATCCCCAACGGGATCGACCCCCGCGACCTACGTCCTGTCGATGATCTGCAAACGCTGCGCGAGAAGTTCGCGGCCCCCCACGAGCGGCTGGTGCTGCTGGTCGGCAGACTGGTCTACGAGAAGGGCTTTCAGCTTGCCCTCGATGCCCTTCCGGGCGTGATCGAGCGTGTGGGCAACGTGCGCTTCTTGGTTGCCGGCAGCGGGACGCACGAGACGGAACTCAAAGCGCAGGCGCAGCGGTTGGGGCTCACCGACCAGGGCGTCTTCCTCGGTTGGATCGGCGATGACGCTCTGCACTCGCTGTATCGCATCGCCGATCTCTGCGTGGTCCCTTCGATCTATGAGCCCTTTGGGCTGGTGGCGTTGGAGGCGATGGCCTCAGGCTGTCCGTGCATCGTGGCCGACACCGGCGGCTTGCGTGAGGTGGTGCCCCCAGGCGAGCGTGTGGGTCTGCGCTTCAATGGCGGTGATGCCGAGCACCTGGGCGTGATGATCGAACGCCTGCTGGTCGATGACGAGTTACGCGATCGGCTCGTGGCCGAGGCTTCCGAGCACGTGCTGAGCTTTGACTGGAGCGATGTTGCGCAGCGCACGCGCGGCATATATCGTCAGCTTGCGGTCGATCAGGAGGAGGTGCGCAGGTAATGCTTGAGGGTCTTATGCAGGATGATTTTCCACTCACCCTGCACCACATGCTGCGACGCATGCGCACTTGCCACCCGCATGCGGAGGTTGTGACGCTCACGCCGCAGGGTAGGACCGAGCGCGTCAGCTACGGGGCAACGGCCGAGCGTGTAGACCGGCTGGCGCGGGCGCTCGGCAACCTGGGCATCGGCCCTGGCGACCGGGTGGGCACCTTCGCCTGGAACAACCAGCGCCATTTCGAGCTGTACATGGCGATCCCTTGCGTCGGGGCCGTATTGCACACGCTCAATATCCGCCTGTTTGCTGAGCAGCTCACCTACATCGTCAATCATGCCTCCGATGAGGTGATCTTTGTCGATGACTCGCTTGTGCCGCAGCTTGAGAAGTTGGCTCCGCAGATGCCGGGAGTGCGTCATTTCATAGTCATGGGCGACGGCGATGCGGGCGATCTGCCGCGCACACTGCGCTATGAGGAGCTGCTGGAGCAGGCCGGCCCTGGCGCGTTTGACTACCCCGCCGTGGATGAGCGCCAGGCGGCGGCCTTGTGTTACACCAGCGGCACCACAGGCAACCCCAAGGGCGTGTTGTATTCGCACCGCTCGATCTGTCTGCACTCTACGGCGTCATTGATGACCGATGCCCTTGGTCTTTCTCGCCGCGATCGCGCGCTGGTGGTGGTGCCGATGTTCCATGCCAACGCCTGGGGAATACCTCATGGGGCTGCTCTGGCGGGCTCGGATCTGATCATGCCCGACCGCTTCCTGCAGGCCGAGCCACTGGCCAAGCTGATCGAGGCGGAGCGGCCTACGATCGTGGGCTGTGTGCCCACGATTTTCGCTGACCTGCTGCGCTACGCCGAGCAGCACCCGGTTGATCTCTCCTCATTGAAGAACGCGGCCTGTGGCGGCTCGGCGGTGCCACGGCAGCTGATGAAGGATTTCCAGGAGCGCCACGACGTGCGTGTGTTCCAGGCCTGGGGTATGACCGAGACGAGCCCCGTGGCCACCTATTCGCGTCCCGATGAGACCCGTGGCCAGGACGACGCCTACTGGGATGATCGCGCGAAGCAGGGTCGCCCGCTGCCCTGGGTGGAGTTGCGGCTGGTCGGCGATGATGAGCAGGAGGTGGCCTGGGATGGGCAGTCCACTGGCGAGGTGCAGGTGCGGGGCCCGTGGATCGCCGCGCGCTACTTCAACGACGCCTCAGGCGATGAGAAGTTTGACGAAGGCTGGCTGCGCACGGGTGACATCGCGGCGATGGATTCGCAGGGCTTCATGCAGATCACCGACCGCGCCAAGGACGTGATCAAGTCCGGCGGCGAGTGGATCTCCTCGGTTGAGCTGGAGAACGAGGTGATGGCCCATCCGGACGTGATCGAGGCTGCTGTGATCGCCAAGCCCGATGAGCGGTGGGCTGAGCGGCCGCTTTGCTGCGTGGTATTGCGCGAAGGAGCCGATGTAGGCGCCGAGGATCTCCTTGAGCACCTGCGCCCGCGTGTAGCTAAGTGGTGGCTTCCGGACGAGTTTGCCTTCATCGGCGAGGTCCCCAAGACGAGCGTAGGTAAGTTCGACAAGAAGGTCCTGCGCCGGCAGCTCGGGGAGGACACATTGCCAGGACGCGTGACGGTGGGAGCGAGCAGCGCAGCGCCTGGTGGGTGAGACGGCCCAGGATTGCAGGAAAACGAGGCTGAAGACGAAAATCAAATATGGATAGACTGCCGCCATTGCCCACCACGCCTTGCAACCAAGGGTCCTTGGCCCTTTGGAGACTAAGTTGACCCCCAGACACAAAGGTAGGTGCCTATGACTCGGATGTCTCGCACACTTCTTGCATTTTCAGCTGCGCTTGCACTGATGCTGCCGGCTGCGCCGGCCCTCGCGGCGACCACCACGACTGGTTACCAGCAGACGCCGCCGCCACCGAGCACGACCACCGGCTATCAGCAGACGCCGACGCCGCCTGCCACGGCGCCGTCCACGACTAAGCCGGCTAGCGGTACGGGGCCGTCGAAGGAAACCGCGACGCCCACGACGGGCACGTCGCCTGCTAACACGTCCACAACGCCCAGCACCTCCACGGCTGCGCATACCGCAAAGTCCACGCTGCCTTTTACCGGGCTTGACCTGCGTTGGATTGTCGGCGCCGGCCTGTTCCTGCTGGCCGCGGGCTTTTCGATTCGCCTCACGCAGCGCCGGCAGCACGGCGATCTCGGTCGCTGAGGCGGCACTGAAGGGCACCAAGTCAATGGGTCATTGCCTACGGAGCTGCTGACGCATAGTCGGCAGCTCCGCAGGTCAGTACGCGCAGAACGCTGACCCGAGACGGTAGGGTCGCTTCTATGAAGGGAGCGAGCATGCCCGATGTCGATCCAAACCCGCTTCGGGACTTCGTCCTGCAAGACGAGAATGAGACAGACGTCGAGCTGGGCGCCCTATGGCGCAGCCGCGCAGCTGCGCTCATTTTCCTGAGGCACTACCTGTGCGTGCAGTGCCGCGTCGGTGCGATGGAGCTCGAGCGCGACCGGCACATGCTTGGGCCCGATCCCAACGTGTGGCTCGTCGGAATGGGCACGCCCGTCCAGGCACAGGCGTTCAAGCAGCAGACGGGCGTGCGTTTCCCGCTGCTGCTGTCCCCAGATCTTCAGGCCTACCACGCGATGGATCTGCCGCGCGGCTCGTTGCGCCAGGTCTTCGGGCTCGCCGCGCAGAGAGTTGCGCGTCGACGCGCCAGAGGCGTTGGTCTGGATCGGGAGGCGCAAGGAGGCAACCGCCCAAAGGCCCGTCCCGAACAGGACTGGCATCAGCTTGGCGGTGCGTTCGTATTCGCGCCAGGCGGCACCGTTGTATGGGCCCACCGCGCCCGCCACGCCGGTGATGACCCCGACCACGCCACGCTGGCGAAAGCGCTGCGCGACGCCGACGATCGCCGGGCTCGTTGCCGCGGCGAAAACTGAGCGGCGAACTTCCAGGCACCCGGCCCGAGGCTAAGGCGGCGGTGCGGTGGAGTAGCGCAAGCTGGCGCTACCGACTCGGCCGCGGCGACCTCGGTGACCTTGATGTGGAAGTCTCCCCTGCGGTAGCCGAAGGGCTGCTCAGAACCCGGATCGACAGAGACTCTTGGCTTCCGACCAAATGCGCCACGGTCCGAGCGGCGCTTCGGGTTTAGACGGCACCCGGATTGCGAGCTGGGTATACGCCGCCTGGGAGCCGCAGTGGCCGAGGTTTTGTGCCCGCAACTCAACAACAACTGGGTGGTAATAGCCGCCGTGCGGCTTGAAGATGTTGCCTAGGCCATAGCCGATCGCCGTGTCGCTACCCCAGCTTGTCCAGTGGATTTCAGTCACGAGACCGCTTGGATCGCCACCGTTGTAAACGCGTCGCGGTTGGGCCGAGCCCCAACCTTGGCCGTCGGGCTTCGCGAACGCCGCCGAGCCGAGGACCGGAGTGGTCTGTGCAAGTGTCGTTCCAGGCGCTACCGCGCTGCCAGCGAGTAGCGCAAATCCGAGTAGAGCTAGGCTGACGTGGTTGCGGGCAGTTCGCATACGGGGTCCTCCTTCGGGGCCGAATGCGCAGTGTCTCAGGGCGCCCGCACGTGCCGCAGGCACGTGCGGTGGCGTATGGCGCTGAGATCGAGAGCCGGTCGCGATCTTCGCGGCCGGCAGGGGGCAGCCTCACCAGCTTCGATCACGTCCTACCCCCCAGCACGGCCCGCCAGGGAAATCCCTGGGGAAATCCGCCGGCCTCCGCCGAATGGTGTGGGGCACGTTTGCACTTTTGTTTGCACCTTGACGCCCCATGATCGGGCTACACTCGTGGACCGAAGCCTTGATGGACCGCTGACTGCGGTCACGTCGCCCGGGCTGAGAATTTCAATGTCGGCGTCCTGATGAAGCTCTCGCGGCTGTGAGCGCGTCGTTGAGTTCGTCGCAGACGGTTGCGAGGTGTGTCTTAGTGCTTGTGCTGGGGACACTAGTGAGACCTCGGCCGGTGACCCACAGCATATATCGACGTCCTTTCAGGCGCTTGAGCGCAATTTGCGACATGCCAAATGAGGCGTCGGGTTCGACTACAAAACGGTCCACTTCGTCAAGGGGCACGGAACGGGATCTAACAAGGCCAGCAATGGACACGCTGTGCGGTCCGATCGCGACGAATCCCATCTGCGCACGAACCATGATCCGCGCAGACAGCACGCCTACCGGAAGGAGCACGATTGCGCAAAAGGTCCGTGCGGCGATCGATCCATCGATAAACACTGCGGCGATGATCACCCCCCAGCTCAGCATGGCCCAGCCACCCGCAACCAGCGTGATGCCTGCCCGCAACCTGATAGGTGCGGTCCATCTAGGCTCCATATCCACGTTATCGGCACGGGCATTCCGTCGGTTGAGCTTGCCGGCATACGTGATCAGCCATCTCGGTGGCCAGACCGCAGTTGTCGGCCTAGCTTTTGCGCGTCGTGCGAATCCGATCCCGCGTCTGTGGCAGTCGCACGGTCCTGAACTTCTCGGGCAGTCGCTCGTTGAGCTTGAGTACGTCGCGGATGGCGGCCTCGCCGCGCTCGTCGAGCAGTAGTTGGCTGAAGGCACGCGCGCAGAGGATTGAGGCTCGGAGCTGGCGCCAGGCAAGGTCGGTTTGCTTGTTCGCGAGAACGCTGTTGTGGACGCGGCTCTCCATGCAGCGCTCCGGGTGCATGATCCAGACATTGACTTGGCGGTCGTCGTCTATGAGCAACTCTGCCTCGATGGCTGTCTGTCTGATGTCTGCGGCGTTCATTTCGTAGACGCTCGCCATGACATCCAGACGGCGCTCGTGGCCTTCGCTGTCGAGGAAGATGGCGACGCCGGTGAGCGGGGTGCGATCCTCCCATTTGGCCACGCGGACGCGTGCATCGAGCAGTTCGGCTGACTGTCGGAGGTCCGAGGAGCTGCCGAGGTCGATGTCTCGACTCGCCACTGCGCGGCCCTGGGATCGGCGGTCAGGACAGGGAGTGCGCCGAGTCGAGGTTGAGCCGAATGCGATCTGCCGGAAGCGCAAAGACCTCGTTTTCGCGCTTGAGCTGCTCGGGCGTCTTACGTACAGAGCGCAGCGCCTCCTCATCGGCACGGCGATCCCTCTCCTCTTCATCGACGTAGGTTGCGAGCGTGAACGAGGCCGAGTGGTGGCCGAGCCACCGCTGGACCTGAACTGCATTGCGGCCTTCCGCGAACAAGATCGAGGCGCAGGTGTGACGGAAGGCGTGGAAGCCGACCCATGGAAGATCTGCGGCCTCCCGAGCGGGTTGGAGCACTCGTCGGAAGACGCGACGGACCTTGACGTGAGGGACAGGCGCGTCAAGTGCCAGATGCCTCCACTGGAGTGCAATGGCTTCGCTGATGCGAACGCCCGTGGCAGCCAGGAACCAGAAGAACAGGTGCCATTGCGCACTTCTGTTCACACCCCCGCGTCTGTCGGGTGTCAGCCACGACCTCAAAGACAACCAAGACTCAGCAATTACCAGGTCTTTTGCAGGATGCCGGAGGAGGGACTCGAACCCCCGACACGCGGATTATGATTCCGCTGCTCTAACCAGCTGAGCTACTCCGGCGGGGAGCGAGAGTTTAGCCTGTGGCCATGTCGCGCCCGTTGCCCCTGCTAGCCGTTCCGAACGTCTCCGAGGGCCGCGATGCTGCGGCCTTGGAGGCGATAACGGCAGCATTCGCGCGCGGCGAGGCGTTGAGTCTGCTGGATAGGCACGCCGACGCCGATCACCACCGCGCGGTGCTGACATTGGCGGGTCAGCCGGGGAAGTTGGCACAGGCTCTAGTGGCAGGGACGGCGGCAGCGGTAGAACGGATCGATGTGATGGATGGGGTGGAGGAAGCGCAGCCACGTGGCGAGCACCCCCACGTGGGGGCTGTCGATGTGATGCCCCTGGTCTACCTCGAACCGTCAATGCGAGGGGCGGCATGCGCGGAAGCACTGGTGGTGGCGGAGCAGATCGGGACGGAGTTGAAGGTCCCGGCGTTCTTATATGGCGAGCTGGCGAGCGGACGTGTGCGCGCGGCGCTGCGACGTGGAGGTCCCGCGGGTTTGCGGGGGCGCATGGTGAGCGGGGAGCTGAGACCCGATTTCGGCCCGTCCACGATGCACCCGACGGCGGGAGCGACGCTAGTCGCGGCGAGGGAGCCGCTGGTGGCTTTCAACTTGGAGCTGGCCGCGCCTGCGAGGGTGGCGGACGCACGACGAATCGCGGCGCTGATAAGGGAAGGCGGGAAGGAGGGTCTGCCCGGCGTGCGGGCCATCGGTGTGGCCTTGAGTACTGATGCAGATCATGTCGCGCAGGTCTCTATGAACATCGAGCGTCCCCTAGAGGTTCCTCTACGCGCGGTTGTGGAGGCAGTAGGCAGGCACGCGGAGGTGACAAGCGCTGAGCTGGTGGGGTTGGCGCCACGGGCCGCGCTGGAGGATTTTCCGGCAGATGTGGCGATGCCGGCATTTGACCCCAGGCGCCAGGTGATCGAGAACGCCCTAAGGGGACTGCCCACTGAGGCCGCGGGCTGAGGAGCCGGGTTCCTGGCTTTACCGGTTAGGCTTGTAGGCACAGTGGCTCAGACCAAGCGCAGACGCCAGACCAAGCATCGTGGCAATGCCGCGGGAGTCGTAGAGTCGCGCGGGCGCACCGGGCGCAAACCAACCGCGGCGGAGAAGAGCCCCGAGGGGCGCGCGAAAGCCAAGGCCACACAGCAGGCCAAGGGCAACCGCTATGACCGTCCACCTACCTGGAGCGGAGCCTTTTACCGCGCGATGGCGGCGGCGGTGCTGATGCTGTTGATCAGCCTCTTCTTGATTAAGAAGCCAGGCCAGGCAATCGCGATCTTCCCGGTGGTGCTGTTGCTGTACGTGCCGATCAGCTTCTACACCGACCAGTGGCTCTATCGCCGCCGCCAGCGCAACAAGGCCAGAGGCGGCGAGAAGAAGGCGACCGGCTGATGGCGCCTGAGGTGCGTATGTTCACGGTGGGGCCGGTGCAGGAGAACGCCTACATCGTGCGCGCCGACAGCGAGAGCAAGCAGGCTGTGATGGTCGACCCCGGCGATGAGCCGCAGCGACTGTTGGCGGGGGCCGAGCAGCTAGGGGTGCAGATCGAGGCCATCCTCATAACCCACTGTCATTTTGATCACATTGGGGCGGTGGCCCCGGTGGCGAAGGCGACAGGCGCACAGGTGTGGTGTCCGGAGTTCGAGCGCCCGCTGCTGACCAACATCATGTCCTGGGTGCCGCCGGGGTTCGGTCCATTTGAGAGTTATGAGCCTGAGCACAGCGTCAAAGGTGGCGAGCGCCTGCAGCTGGCAGGGATGGAGTTCGAGGTGCTCTCAACACCAGGACACAGTCCCGGCCACGTCACCTACGCGTTTGCGCCCTCAGCATCCTCCGCCGGCGCCGGCGGAGGCAGCCCACAGGCGCCGCTGCTGCTCTCCGGCGATGTGCTTTTCCAGGGCTCCGTTGGCCGCGTGGACCTGCCGGGTGGCGATTGGAACACGTTGGAGCGCTCGATCGCCGTTCTGCTGGAGCGTTTCCCCGATGAGACCGTGGTGTATCCGGGGCATATGGGCGTGACGACGCTGGGACGCGAGCGCGTCACCAACCCATTCCTGCAGGAGCTACGGGTGCCCGCGGGCGGAAGTTGAGCGCTCCTAAGCTCAAGGCCCCGCGGGGTACCTTCGACGTACTGGGCGAGCAGTCAACCGTACGCGCCACAGTCGAGGCCAGAGCCAGGGCGATTCTGGAGGGCGCGGGCTACGAGCGCATCGAGACTCCGACGCTGGAGGCAACCGAGCTGTTCGCCCGCGGCGTGGGAGCGTCCACGGACATTGTGCAGAAGGAGATGTACACGCTCACCGATGGCGGTGGGCGTTCGCTGACGTTGCGTCCCGAGGGCACCGCCCCGGTGTGCCGCGCCTACGTGGAGCACGGCATGCACAAGCGCCCGCAGCCCGTGAAGCTGTGGTACCTGTCGAGCTTCTTTCGCTACGAGCGCGCGCAGGCCGGACGCTACCGGCAGTTTTGGCAGGTGGGCGCGGAGGCGCTGGGCAGCGAGGACCCGGCGGTCGACGCGGAGTCGATCGTCCTGCTGGGAGCTTTGTTGGCGGAGCTGGGCGTGAACGCACGGCTGCGCCTGTCGAGTCTGGGCAGCCCCGCGAGCCGCACGCGCTATCGCGAACACCTCCAGACGCACCTGCGCGAGCACGAAGCGAGCCTCTCTGAGGAGGTCAGGGGTCGTATCGACCTGAATCCTCTACGCGCCTTTGATTCCGATCATGAGGGCACGAAGAGCGCGATGCGCAGCGCGCCGCGCCTGCTCGACTACCTTGAGGACGAGGACCGGGCCCATTTCGAGGAGGTGTGCGCGCTGCTGAGCGAGGCAGAGATGCTCTACGCGGTGGACCCCAGTCTGGTGCGAGGGCTCGACTACTACACGCGTACGGTCTTTGAGTTCACCTCCGAGGATCTGGGCGCGCAGAGTGGCGTGGGTGGTGGCGGGCGCTACGACGGCCTGGTAGCGGAGCTCGGTGGGCCGCCCACTGCAGGCATGGGTTGGGCTGCCGGTATTGAGCGCATTCTGCTGGCGGGCTCCCCGCCCGCATCGGGCACAGCGACGCCGGACATATACGTGTCATGGACCGGCAGCGCCCGCAGAGCCGCGTTTGGGGTTTTGCGCGAGGCGCGTTCGGCCGGCTTGACGGCGCAAATGGAGCTGGCAAACCGCTCGCTGAAGGGGCAGCTGGGGCAGGCCGGCAAGATGGGCGCCCGCTACGTGGCAATCGTGGATGAGGCAGAGACGATGCTCAAGGACATGCAGGGCGGGGGGATGCAGGAGAAGATGGCGACCGGCACGGTGGTGCACGCTGTGTTGCGGCGTCTGCGCGACCTATAGCGGCAGGTACGACGTCCATGCGCTCATGCAGCGCTCAACTTTGTCTGCGCAAATGCCGAATGCAGGGAGGATGGCGCAGCTTTCCCGTCCTTATCAGATCGCCCTGGCAGCGCTGGCAGTGCTTGCGCTGGCCTGGTTTGCGGTGTTGCATCGCCCCGGCTCAAGCTCCTCCTCCGAACCGGCTCCGGCGCCCAGCGCGCATGTGTCCCCGGCGAACTCAAACTCCTCATCGCCCGGCGCGAGCACGTCCACCTATCACGGTGCTGCTCCTGGTGTGACCGGGCTGACGCGCGATATCGCCAAGGCTCATGGCGCCGTGGCGACGTCCGAACGCAATGCGCAGCAGCTGAAAAACAAGTCTGCACAGGCTTCCAACGAAACGCCCCCGAGCACCGCGAGTGCTCCTTCGGCTCAGCACGTGACCAGCACACCCACGCATGTGGTCGTGCATAAGACGGTTGTGCATAAGCCCGCCGCATCCCGCAATGCATCGGTCGCCGCGGCGGCCCAGACAGCTGCCCAAAAGGCGGTGCTCAAGCACGAGCTGAGCCAGGGCAAGACTGTTCTGCTGCTCTTCTGGAACCCTAAGTCCAGCGACGACAAGTCGGTGCGCAAGGCGCTGCTGGGCGTATCCGGGCATCTCAAGGGCAAGGTTGCTGTGCACGTAGCGCTGGCGGGCCAGGTCGGCCGCTACGGCTCGATGACAAGAAACGTAGAAGTGCTGCAGACGCCGACGCTGCTGATTGTCGGCAAGCAGGGGCTGGCGGTGACGATGACCGGCCTGGTCGATCAGTACGCGATCGAACAGGCCATCCGCGAAGCCAAGACGGCCTCCGCGCACTGAGCGCAGCTGCGCAAGACCCGCCAGCCGCGCGGGACTATGCGGTGTAGGTGCCTTCTTGGTGCCTTGTGATGAGCCCCTTACACTCGACTGTAGTGACTGTCGAGACGGCCTTGGCGGAGCATCTGGAACGGCCCGTAGGGCGGGGGCATACCCCGCTTGGCGCCGTCACGGGCGCGGCTGGCGGCGCGGCTTGCGGGGATCTGCTCAGAGTGTCGCTCGTGATCGATCCCAGCGACCCCGAAGGACGCCTGGAGGATGTGGGCTTCGACGCCCACGGCTGCGGTGCCGCGATCGCCGCCGGCAGCGCGGTGGTGGATCTGATTCGGGGCGCTCCACTGTTACAGGCCGCTTGCCTGGGGGCCGATGAGATCGCCGCGGAGCTGGGCGGGTTGAGTGCGGCCAAGCGCCACGCGGCGGAGCTGGCGGCGGATGCGCTGCACCGCGCGCTCGGCATGGCCGCCCGCGGGCAGACACAGCTGGGCGCGGTCGAGAAGCGGACGGTGGTGGCCATGAGTGGCGGTGTCGACAGCGCTGTGGCTGCCTTGATTACGGCCCGAAGCGGCGCGGATGTGGTTGCGGTCACGCTTGAGCTGTGGTCCGATCCGGAGAACGACGGCGAGCGCAGCTGCTGCTCGGCGCAGGCCGTGAGAGGCGCGCGCGAAGCGGCGCATCGTCTCGGCGTGCCGCATCTGTCGATCGATCTGCGCGAGGAGTTCCGCGCGGGCGTGGTAGATCACTGGCTTGAGGGCCACGCGGCGGGAGAGACGCCCAATCCGTGCGTGCGCTGCAACGGCAATGTGCGCCTGGAGGCGATGTTGGAGTTGGGTCGCAAGCTGGGCAGCGAGACGCTGGTCACCGGCCACTATGCGCGCATCAGCTGTGATGGCCCGCTGCCGCTGCTGCAGGTAGCGGTCGATCCCGTCAAGGATCAGAGCTACGTGCTGGCTGGTCTGGCGCCCGAGTCGCTCGCCCGCCTGCGTTTTCCGCTGGGGGATATGCACAAGACGCAGGTGCGTGAGCTGGCCGAGCAGGAGGGTCTGGCTGTTGCGCGTAAGCCCGACTCACAGGACCTGTGTTTCCTCGCCGGCACCGGCTTGACACGCTTTCTGGAGCGCCACGGCGATCTGCGCGGTAGCGCCGGTCCGATCCTCGATCTGCAGGGACGTGAGCTGGGGTCTCATAAAGGCAGCCGCGCCTACACGATCGGCCAGCGCCACGGGCTGGGGTTGGGGGGCGGTGAGCCGCTGTACGTGCTGGCTACCGACGCCTCTGCCAACACCGTGACGGTGGGCCCTCGCGATGCGCTGCTCACGCGTGCTGTGGCCGTACGCGAGGTGACCCTGCGCCGCGCGGGCGCGCTGGTGGATCACATCAAGGTGCGCTCGCGGGGGCGCCGCGTGCCCTGCCGCTTGATGCGCCCGTTAGAGGCGGGGCATCACGCCATGATCGAGGTGCAGCTGCATGAGCCGATCGAGCGCACCGCGCCGGGGCAGATGGGGTGTCTGTTCGCCGGCGAGGCGATCGTCGGCTACGGCACGATCGCGGGCTAGGCCAGGCATACTCCTACCCTCGATGCCGACCATGGCTGCGATGACATCGGATGAGATCCGCGAGCGCTATCTGAGCTTCTTCGAGGAGCGCGGCCACAAGCGCATACCCTCGGCTTCGCTCGTGCCTTCCGCACATGACCCTTCGGCGCTGTTGACGGTCGCGGGAATGCACCCGCTGAAGCCTTACTTCCTTGGGCAGGAACAGCCGCCTGCGCCGCGTCTTACGAGTGCTCAGAAGTGCTTTCGCACGGTGGACATCGGCAACGTGGGCAACACCGCGCGGCACCTCACCTTCTTTGAGATGCTCGGCAACTTCTCGATCGGCGACTACTTCAAGGAGGAGGCGATTCGCTTTGCTTGGGAGCTGTCGCTGGAGGTGTTCGACTTCAAGCCTGAGGACATCTGGGTCACCGTCTTTGAGGGAGACGAGCAGCTGGGGCTGGGGCCGGACGAGGAGGCGATCGAGTTATGGGAGGGCATGGGGGTGCCCGGCGAGCGCATCGTGCGCTGCCCGCGCTCAGAGAATTTCTGGCAGGGGGGACCCACCGGCCCGTGCGGTCCATGCTCGGAGCTGTACCTGGACCGAGGGGTTCGGTTCGGCGCTGTGGACGATCTGCCTGGTGGCGAGAACGAGCGCTTCCTGGAGTACTGGAACCTGGTCTTCATGCAGTTCAATCAGGAGCCTGCCAACACGCTCAGCGAATTGCCCGCGCGCAACATCGACACCGGCCTTGGCCTGAACCGCATGGCTGCGATTCTTCAGGACAAGCCTTCGGTATTTGAAACCGATCAGTTCCAGCCGCTGTTAGATCTTGGCCAGGAGTTGTCCGGGCGTGGCTATGGCGAGGACCACGCGGTCGACCGCTCGCTGCGCATCCTCGCCGATCACACCCGCGCGATGACCTTCCTCGTGGCCGATGGCGTGGTGCCCTCCAACGAGGACCGTGGCTATGTGCTGCGCCGCGTGATGCGCCGCGCGATTCAGCACGGTCGCGCGCTCGATATGCCCCCCGGCTTCCTCACACGCTACGCCGATACGGTCACTGAGCTGATGGGGGGCGCTTATCCGGAATTGCGCGAGCAGCATGAGGCGATTGGCAAGTGGCTCTCATCCGAGGAGGAGGGTTTTGGGCGCACCCTCGCGCAGGGCACCAAGCTGCTGGAGGATCTGATCGATAAGGCCAAGCAGGAGGGCCTTGAGGGGATCGCCGCGCAGGACGCTTTCACCTTGCACGACACCTTTGGCTTCCCTTTCGAGCTGACCACCGAGCTGGCGGCCGAACACGGCCTTGGCGTCGACGACGAGGGCTTTGAGCGCCTCATGGATAAACAGCGCTCACGCGCGCGAGCGGCGGCCTCCGGTGCGGCCGCGCGCGAGGACGCACGGGACTTGGCGCGGGAGTTGGCGGACAGCGCGGGCTTTCAGACGCAGTTCACCGGCTATGAGACCGATGAGCAGCGTACGACCGTGGGCGCGCTGGCGCAGGCTGACGGCTCCGCCGGGGCAGGTGAGGGGCCAAGCGAGAAGTCCGTCGCGCCTGGCGGCCAGCTGCTGGTGAAGCTGGCCGAGTCCCCGTTCTACGCGGCCGGCGGCGGCCAGGTGTCCGATGCAGGCACGATCGAATGCTTGGGCGGCGACTGCGCCGCGCGCGTGGAGGGCGTTTTCCGTCTCGGCGATGACCAGGCGCTTGCGGTTGTCGTTGAGCGCGGAATCTTGCAGCCAAATGAGCCCGTGCTTGCACGCGTCGATCGCGCCACTCGTCGTGCCACCGAGCGCAACCACACCGCGACGCACCTGCTGCACGCCGCGCTGCGCGAGCGACTGGGCGGGCATGTGCGCCAGGCAGGTTCTTATGTAGGTCCTGACAAGCTGCGCCTTGACTTCAGCCATTCGCAGGCCATGAGCGCCGAGGAGCTGCGCGACGTGGAGGACCAGGTCAATGCTTGGATTGCACAGGGAGACCCGGTGCGCCCCATTACCACCACACTCGATGAGGCCAAGCGGCTGGGTGCGATGGCGCTTTTTGGGGAGAAGTACGGCGAGGTCGTGCGTATGGTCGAGATCGGAGGCGGCGAGTACTCGCGTGAGCTGTGCGGGGGCACCCATGTGGGCACCACCGCCGAGATCGGCGCCTTCCGCATTCTTTCGGAGACTTCAAGCGCTGCCAACGTGCGACGCATCGAGGCGCTCACGGGGGCTGGGGCCGTCGAGCTGCTGCGCGAGCACGATCGGCTGTTGCAGGACATCGCCGCGACGCTGCGCACCCGCCCCGAGGGAGCGCCCGAGGCGGTACGCCAGCGGGAGGCCGAGCGCAAGCGGCTTGAGAAGGAGGCCCGCAGCGGGGGTGCAGGTGTTGCCACCGCGGATATCGATTTGGATGCTCTTGCAGGGCAGGCCGAGGATCTTGCCGGGGCGCTGGTGCTCAGCGCCGCGGTTGAAGTAGCCGACGCCAAGGCGCTGCTCAAGGTCCTTGATCATCTCAGGGGCAAGCTTCCCGAGGCTGCCATCGTGCTGGGCGCCGCTGTCGATGGGCGTGTGCATCTGGTCGCCGGCGTTGCTCCGGCACTGGTCCAGCGCGGCGTGAAAGCCGGCGCCGTCGTCAAGGTCGCCGCGGAGGTGGCGGGCGGCGGCGGAGGCGGCCGCGACACCGTTGCACAGGCAGGCGGACGCCACCCGGAGAAGCTGATGGATGCCCTCGCCGCGGGGCGAAGCGCAATCGAGGCGGCGCTGAAAGGCTGATGCGGGTCCTGGGTCTCGACTACGGCAGCGCTCGCTGCGGCTGTGCCCTCAGCGATCCCACCGGCACCATCGTCACACCTGTCCAGACCATCTCGCGCCCGCTCACCAAGCGCGGCATGGCTACGCTGATAGCGCTCATCGCCGCGCGAGACGTGGAGATGGTTGTCGTTGGGCTCCCGCTCTCCTTGCGCGGGGAGGACACGGCACAGACCCACGAGACGCGTGAGTTCGCGCGCCGTCTCTCCCAGGAGTTAGAGGTCATCCACGCTATCCCGGTCGAAATGCACGACGAGCGTTTCACCACGCGCATGGCGCAACGCATGGAGGGCGCGACTGCCGAGGAGGACTCACGCGCGGCCGCTCACATGCTGGAGAGCTGGCTGGCGGTCTGGCGCCGTCAGCAGCATTCGGCGTCCTCCCGTTAGTCTTGAGCGCAACTCGTGTTCGCCCGCAACCGATCGCAGACCGCACACGAGCGCACCGCCGAGGAGCGCGAGCGAGCCCGCGAAGAACGTGAACGCAGGCGGCAGGGGGATCCGTTGGGGTCAGATGCATCCCCATCCCCTGCCGCGCCTGTGGTGGAGCCGCCGCCTACAGAAGACCTACCTGCCGTCGAGGACCTCAAGGTGCCCCCGGCAGCAGAGCCGGTGCCTGAGCCTACCCCCGAGCCAATCTCTGAGCCAACGTCCGAGCCTCTCTTGCCGCTGCCGCTCGCTGTTGAGACACCTCCGCCACCGGCAGGGCGTGTGTCACCCCGCGTTTCGCGCCGCTCGGCGCGACTGACCCGCGGCGTCGAGCGTCTGCACAAGCAGCGAGCCAACTCCCATCGCTGGTACCGGCGTCTGCCCGTCCGCCTCGGCGCGCTGCTCGCCTTCGCGGCCGTGGGCGGCGCAATCTGGCTGCTGGCGCAATCGCTCGACGGCTCCACCACGCACAAGCCACCACCCGCACCGCGCATCGTGAAGGTCACGATCCCCGAGGGTTATACGCGCGCGCACATCGCGGCTCTCGCCAAGGATGAAGGACTAAAGGGCGACTACCTGGCCGTCACGGTGCGCTCGTCTCATCTGAACCCCACGCACTACGGGGCGCCTCGCGACACCCCCAACCTTGAGGGCTTTCTCTTCCCCGCAACGTACGACCTGGATGCGGGGGCCTCCGTGCGCCGCCTCGTCAACGAGCAGCTCGCCGCTTTCGGGGAAAACTTCGGCAGCGCCGAGATCCATCGCGCTCACTCGCTGGGCGTGAGCGCATATCAGCTGCTCATCGTCGCCTCGATGATCGAGCGCGAGGCCGAGGTCGAGCACGATCGGCCGCTAATCGCGGCGGTCATCTACAACCGCCTGCATCAGGGCATCCCACTGGGCATCGACGCCACCATCCGCTATGCCCTCAACGATTTCTCCGCGCCTCTCACCGAGACGCAGCTGCGCGACCCTTCCCCCTACAACACGCGCTTGCATCACGGCTTGCCGCCGACCCCGATCGGCAACCCCGGCCTTGCGTCGATCCAAGCCGCCGCGCACCCCGCGCATGTCTCCTATCTCTATTACGTCGCCGCCGCCGACGGCTGCGGTGAGCACGTTTTCTCCTCAAGCTTCGCGCAGTTCGAACACGACGCCGCCGCCTACCGCGAAGCGGTGGCCAGGAACCACGGGCGAGTGCCCAGCTGCCACAAAAAATGATCAGACTGGGTGTCCTTGGCTGGCCGGTGGCTCACAGCCGCTCGCCGGCGATGCACAACGCCGCGCTCGCGGCCTTGGGCTTGCGTGAGTGGCACTATCAGCGTCTGCCGGTGCCGCCTGAGCTGTTCAGCGAGACCACGCGGGCGTTGGGGGGTGCCGGTTTTCTCGGCGCGAACGTAACGATCCCGCATAAGCAGGCCGCGCTGGCGCTGGCCGATGAGCACAGCGAGACCGCCCAGGCGATCGGCGCTGCCAACACCCTCACCTTCAGGCCGGATGGCACGATCTTCGCCGAGAACACTGACGCGCCGGGGCTCATCGAGGCGATGAATCGAAAGCTCGCGCCGGTGCAAGGTCGCAGCGCTCTCGTGCTTGGGGCCGGGGGCAGCGCCCGCGCGGCCGTTTGGGCGTTGATCGACGCCGGAGCCGCGGAGGTATCGGTGTGGAATCGCACCGCGCAGCGTGCCACCGAGCTGGCACGCGAGCTGGGGGCACGTGTGGTGGATGCCCCGCAAGCGGCCGACATCCTCGTCAACTGCACCTCCGTGGGTCTACAACGCTCGGCTAGCGGGGAGCAGGATTCCTTGCAACAACTGGGCTTGCTGCACGATCAGGTCGGTGAGTACTCCCATGTTGTCGACCTTGTCTACACCGATGCCCCTACGCCGCTGCTCGCGGCGGCTGCGAAGGCCGGCGTGCCCAGCCTTGACGGGCTGGAGATCCTGCTCGCGCAGGGGGCCCTCAGCCTCGAAGCATGGACAGGGCTGCCCGCACCGCTCGACGCCATGCGCCAGGCCCTCTCGGGGCCGGGTTAGGGTTTGCCGGTCCTCTGAGTATTCGGCAGCAGGGCTCCGATCATGAGCGAGCAGAGCCCCGACCTGCACGCCATCTTCGGCATTGAGGAGGCCGCGGGCAGTCTCGACGGCGGCGGCGCCGGCGGCGCTGAGCACAGCGTTGGAGTCGTTGCCCCCGAAGCGCCCGCCGCCGAGCCACTGGTCGGCGAAGAGATCGCGCCCGGCGACGACGGGGAGCCCACGCGCACAGGTCTCACCAAGCCCTCGCGCCGCGGCTCCTCCTCGCGCTTCCTGACTGACGTCATCATCGACATGGGTCTCGTGCCGCGCCCGCGCGTGGAGGAAGCGATCGAGGCCTCGCGTTCCACCGGCACGACCCCCGAGCGGGTGCTCGTCAGCGATGGCGCGCTCACCAACGACGGTCTCGCGCGCGCGCTGGCTGAGCGCTACGGCCTGGACCATCTCGACCTCAACGTCTTCTCAGTGGACATGGGCGCCGCCAACCTCGTCACCACCTCTGCCGCCAAGCGCTACCAGGCGGTGCCCGTGGCCTTCATCGACAAGCGCACCTTGCTGGTGGCCATGACCGATCCCTCCAATGTGCTGGCGGTCGACGACATCGCGATCATGACCGGCTATGAGGTGCGCGTCGGGGTCGCCGCCTCGGAGGACATCGCCGGGCTCATAGCGCGCCTGGATCGCCTTGAGGATGTCGTCTCGAACTCCGACACGATCGCCGAGGAGGCCGAGGAAGCCGGAGCGGAAGTCGTTGACCTGCGCGAGACCGCGGATGACGCGCCTGTCATCAAGCTCGTCAACCAGATAGTGGGGCAGGCCGTCGAGCTGCACGCCTCCGACATCCACATGGCGCCTGACGGCAAGGAGGTGCGCGTGCGCTTCCGCGTCGACGGCGTCTTGCAGGACGTCACGACCGTTCCCCGCCGCATGGCGGCGGGCGTGGTCTCACGCGTGAAGATCATGGCCGATCTCGACATCTCCGAGAAGCGCATACCGCAGGACGGGCGCGTGGGCCTGACCGTCGATAACCGCCACGTCGATCTGCGCGTCGTCACGCTCCCCAGCGTGCACGGCGAGTCGATCGTGATGCGCATCCTCGACAAGGACTCCGTTGTGATGAAGCTTGAGAAGCTCGGTCTGGCCGATACTGAGCGCGAGCGCTTCGAGCGCGCCTTCGGCGAGTCTCACGGCGCCGTGCTCGTCACCGGACCCACCGGATCGGGTAAGAGCACCACGCTCTACGCCGCGCTCTTGGCGCTCAACACACCGGAGAAGAACATCATCACCGTTGAGGACCCCGTCGAGTACCAGGTCGAGGGCATTACACAGGTGCAGGTCTCGCCCAAGGCCGGTCTCACCTTCGCCACCGGCCTGCGCGCGATGGTGCGCGCCGATCCCGACGTCATCATGGTCGGCGAGATCCGCGACCGTGAGACCGCGCAGATCGCGATCGAGTCGGCGCTCACCGGCCACCTCGTGCTTTCCACGTTGCACACCAACGATGCTCCTTCAGCCATCACGCGTCTGGTGGAGATGGGCATCGAGCCATTCCTCGTCGCCTCCGCCTTGGATTGCGTGCTGGCTCAGCGCCTCGTGCGCACGCTTTGTTCCAACTGCAAGCAGCGCACGATCGTCTCCGCGGATGTGATGCGCGACAACGGCTACAAGGCGCTTGTCGATCTGGAGGCCTATGAGCCTGTGGGCTGTCGACGTTGCAGCGGCTCGGGCTATCGCGGCCGTGCAGGTATCTACGAGGTGATGAGCGTCACCTCCGAGATCCGCTCACTTGCCCTGGAACGCCGCTCAGCGGATGAGCTGCGCGATGTGGCGGTACGCCAAGGCATGCGCCGCCTGCGCGATGACGGCCTGGAGAAGGTGCGCAAGGGGATCACCTCGATGGCCGAGATCGCTCGGGTGATTGGCTCCAACTAGTATTTTCGTCCACTTCGGTGGGCTGTGCGCGGCCGCGTGTGCTGTCCCGACGATGTCCGGGGCGTGGATATTGACTTCGCAGAGCTGCTCATGGAGGTCGTTACGCGCCGGGCCTCCGACCTGCACCTGGCCGCTGGTGCCCATCCCACCGTGCGTGTGCGGGGGCGACTCACCGCGCTTGAGGATTACCCCAAGCTGTCAGGCACCGACACGCGCGAGATTGTCTACTCGATTCTCACGGGCGACCAGCGTCAGCGCCTTGAGACCAACTGGCAGCTCGATTTCGCCTACTCGGTGCCCGGCCACGCGCGCTTTCGTGTCAACGCTTACTACCAGCGCGGGGCCATCGGCGCGGCCTTCCGTCTGATCCCCGTCGACCTCACTTCGATCGATGGTCTTGGATTGCCGCCCGCGGTGCACGATTTCACGCGTCGTCCGCGTGGCTTTGTGCTTGTCACCGGCCCGACCGGCTCGGGCAAGTCCACCTCGCTGGCGGCGATGATCGATGAGATCAACGCCACACGCGATGAGCACATCATGACCATCGAGGACCCGATCGAGTTCTTGCATGGCCACAAGAAGTGCCTTGTCAACCAGCGCGAGCTCGGCTCCGACGCCCAGAGCTTTGGCGACGCGCTGAAGGCCGCGCTGCGCCAGGACCCCGACGTGATCCTGGTCGGAGAGATGCGCGATCTGGAGACGATCTCGACCGCCCTGACCGCGGCTGAGACCGGACACCTTGTGTTTGCCACCCTGCACACGCAGGACTCCGCGCAGACGATCGACCGCATCATCGACGTCTTCCCTTCCCACCAGCAGGGTCAGGTGCGCGTGCAGCTGTCCGTTGCCCTGCAAGGCATCATGACCCAGCAGCTGATTCCCACCGCCGACGGCTCGGGCCGCGCGGTGGCGTGTGAGGTTCTCGTGCCCAACCCCGCGATCCGCAACCTGATCCGCGAGGGTAAGACCCACCAGATCTACTCTGTTCTTCAGACCGGCTCCGCGCAGGGCATGCAGACGATGGATGCCTCGCTGGCGATGCTGATCCGCCACGGCAAGATCACACAGAAGATGGCCGAATCGCGCTCCTCCACCCCCGAGGAGCTTAGGCGCCTGATGGGCAGCGCATCGCTGGCCGCGGCATAGGGATGCCTTCAGGAGACCCGCACCGATGAGCACCTTCGTCTTCAAGGCTATGGATGTCGCCGGCGTCAAGGCGCGTGGCGAGGTCGAAGCCGACTCCAAGCAGGCGGTTGCCGACCAGCTCAAGTCGCGCGGCATGATCGTTCTGGATATCGCCGACAAGCACGCCTCGCGCGAGATCCAGCTGAGCTTCATGCAGCGCGCGTCGGCTCAGGATCTGGCGGTCTTCTCGCGCCAACTCTCCACCATGATCTCCTCAGGTATGAGCATCCTGCGCGCCCTCTATGTGCTGGAGGAGCAGACGGAGAACAAGTTCCTCAAGGACACCATTGTTGGGGTCCGTAAAGATGTGGAGGCCGGCCTCTCGTTGAGCGACGCTCTGGCGCGCCACCCCAAGGTCTTCAATCCCCTCTTCGTCGCTATGGCCCGCGCCGGAGAGGCGGGCGGTGTGCTGGAGGGATCGCTATTGCGCGTCGCCGATCAGCTGGAGAAGGACGCCTCCCTGCGCCGCCAGATTCGCTCGGCAATGATCTATCCGATCATGGTCATCAGTTTCGCCATCATCATCATGATGGCGCTTGTCGCCTTCCTCGTGCCTGTCTTCGAAGGTGTCTTCAAGCAGTTCGGTGGCGAACTCCCAGCGATCACGAAGGTCTCCGTTGCGATGTCCCACGCGGTCACCGGCTACTACTGGGCGATCTTCGGCGGCGCCATCCTGCTCGCCGTCTCCTTTGTGAAATGGAAGGGCTCGACGTGGGGTCGCCCACAGTGGGATCGCTTCCGTCTGCGTGTGCCCATGAAGATCGGAGCGATCGTGCAGGAGGTCGCCGTTGCGCGCTGGTCGCGGACCCTGGCTTCGCTCACCAGCGCCGGCGTGCCGTTGCTGCTTGCGCTTGAGATCACGGGCAAGACAGGAGGAAACATCGCGGTCGAGGAGGCAATGGACGGCGTTATCGCCTCCGTCAAACGTGGTGGCACCATCTCCGCTCCACTAGCCCACGCTCCAATCTTTCCCACGATGGTCACGCACATGGTCGGTGTCGGCGAGGAGACCGGCGCCCTGGACACCATGCTTGACAAGATCGCTGACTTCTACGAGGACCGTGTCGATGCTTCTGTGAAGGCGCTTACCTCGATTCTTGAGCCGATCATGATTATCGTCATCGGCGGCATCGTCGGCTTCATCGTCGTCTCGATGTACATGCCGCTGTTCACGGTTTACAACAACATCGGCAACTGATCGACGCCGCTTATCAGGCAGCGTGCCGAGCCGGGCAGTGTGTTGGCTGACCGAGCCAGGCAGTGTGTCGGCTGAGGCAGCGTGTCGACCCCCGCGACGCCGCGACTTCACGCGATGCGCAGACGCCCGTCGCCGACGGACAGCGATACCGCGCCGTTCAGCAGATCGAGCAGCTCAGCGCCCACCAGCTCGCGGCGCCACCCCTTCAGCGTTCTGACAGCCGCCTCCTCGCCACCGCCGCGCCAGGCGCTGACGATCGCCTGCAGATCGGCTCTCGCCGCCACCAGCTCGTAGGCCAGGTCGGCTTCGCGGGTGCGGGCGCGTACAAGCGCTTCGGTCAAGGCCACGAGCGGGGCGTCCTCGGGGTCCGGAGGCCTGTGGCGTGTGCTCTCCTCAAGCGGCTCGTGCGGGCGCTCGAGACCTCGCCGCACCGCGTCCAGGACTTCCTCGGTACGGCGGCGCACCGCGCTCTGGCCGGCGCCGCGGATGTCGTGCAGCTTGTTCGGGGTGCTGGGCTTGCGCTTGGCTATCTCCACAAGCACCGCGTCGCCCAGCACGCTCTGCACCGTGCGGTCCTGGCCGGCGGCCGTTCGCTCCCGCCACTCCACCAGCTCGCGCGCCACCGCCTGAGAGCTGAGACTGAGGTTGCGCACTCTGGGCAGTCGCGCGAACACCGTCTCCAGATCGCGCTCGTCGCTGGCATGTGCCAGCGCCTCACACTCCTGCTTGGCCCACTCCAGCCGTCCCAGCGTCGCCAGCCTGCGCTGCAGCTCCTGCGCCAGCTCCAGCAGGTGCAGGACGTCCTCACGGGCGTATCCCAGCTGCTCCTCGGACAGAGGCCGCGCGTCCCAGCGAGTGAAGCTGGCGCTCTTTGCCACACGCATGTTCAGCACCTGCGCGAGCAGCGACTCATAGGAGCTCTGCGCGCCCATGCCCGCGAAGCCCGCCGCCACCTGAGTGTCGAATACATTGGTCACCTCGGTGCCCAACCAGCGGCGCAGCAGCGCGACGTCCTGACGGCCGGCGTGCACAACGACCTCCACGGCCGGGTCCGCCAGGATTTCTGCCAGCGGGGCGCCGTCCACATTTGTGTCCAACGGATCGATCAGCTCAATGCGATCGGGCACGGCGACCTGCACTAAACACAGCAAGGTGCGATAGCGGCCCTCACCCATGAACTCCGTATCGAGCGCCAGCTTTCCCGCCGCACGCGCCTGCCTCATCAGCTCGGGCAGGAGCGATGCGTCCGCAATCATTCCGGTCAGCCTATCGCTTCTGGCAGTCGCCACAACACGCCCAGGCGTTTTAGGCCCGCCTGTCTTGACACATCCTGTCCGTGGGCGCGCACCCAGAGCGCTGGTTGCGAGCACGCCGCATCGCTGCGCGGTGTATGCCGTGTGCATGAGGAATTCAGCAGCGCATAGCGCACTTCACCGCGGGCGATCAGCTGCTGCAGGCGCGCAACGCTGGTGAGCACCTGACCTTGATAGGTGGTCAGCACGACTACCGGCAGTCCGTCGCGCACGATCAACGCTGAAGCCTTCGTGGCCGAATCCACCGCCACCTCGTACTTGGCGTTCCCGCGGTTCGCGCGCAGATAAGCACTCAACTTGCCCAGCTCCTGCGCCGGCAATGCGCCCACATTCCCGGCGTCGGACACCCGGTCCGCGACTGCCCTCACGCTGGCCAGCAACGGGAGCGCCAGCACCAACGCCAACAGCCCGGCGAGCGCGACCGCGCTCATACGTCCAGGCCGGCCTGCCGTGAGGATTCCCGCTGCCCACGCGACCCCGATCCCTACAAGCGCTGCCACTGCTGGTGTGAAGCCCTCAACGTAGCGAGGATGCAGGCGCGTCATGGCGCTGAACAGCAATGCTCCTGTCAACAGCCACACCACCAGGCCAAGGCCTACAGCTCTCTGTATCCGTCCGCTGCGTTTGAAGCCCAGCGCGACCGCTGGCACTCCCAGCGCCAGCGCCACCAGCAGCTCCAGCCCCAGCCGCTCGATCGGCAGCGGTCCGTGGCCTTTCAGCAGACGTGTCGGCGATGGCGGCGGGATCTGTGCTCTTTCGCCTTCCTGGACGCTCGCCGAGACGAAGCGACGTCCGCGTTTGTATACGAGCGTCGTCCCTTCCACGGCCTTGCCCTCGATGCGATCGAGGCCGTTGAAGACGAAAGCCGCGTTCCAGGCGCTGCCGTTTGTCGAGCCGATCGCGTACGGTCGCTCGTGGGTTGGGAATAGCAACGTCGCGGTCAACCACAACAGCGCCACCGCTACGTACACGACAACCGCTGCCGCCAGTGGCGCCGCGCGTGCGCGTAGCCAGCCGGGGGCATTGCCGCGAAACCCCAACAGCGCGATCAGCGCCAGCCCCGGCAGCGCGATGAGCGTCTCCAGCAGCTTTACGTTGAATGCGATCCCCAACACCGCCGCGGCCGCCAGCAGCCAGCTGACTCTGCCGCTCTCACATGCTTTGATCAGCAGCAGCAGCGCTCCCGCCAGCAGCGCCATCATCACCGCGTCCATCGTGTCGCTGCGGGCGGTGATGATCTCCACCGGCATAACCGCCAGCGCCAGGGCCGCGCCGATCCCCGCCGCGAATCCCCACACGCGTCGCACCGATGCGTATATGAGTCCTACAGCCGCGACTCCCCCCAGCGCCTCTGGCAACTTCAACGAGGTCGATCCAAACCCGAGCGCCTTCACGCTCGCCACCTGCAACCACAGATCTACCGGCGGCTTGTCGATCGACACGCTCCCGCCGGGCTCCCACGCCCCGAAGAAGAAGTTCTTCCATGACGTGCCCATGCTGCGCACGGCCGCGTCGTAGAAGGGGTCCAAGCGCACCGCCCCCAGGTCGATCAACCGCAGCAGGGCGGCCGCGAGAATCACAACAGCTACCGCAGCCCACTTCAGGCGCCTGCTGTTGGGCGCTTGGAGCTCCCGCGCCGCCTCGCTCACGTCCCACGCGCTAATCTCGCCCTATGGCTTCCGACCAGGACGACGACGCTGATCCCACAGAGGCTGCTCACGCTCCTCAGGAGTGTATGCCCTGTCGCGGCACGGGGCGCGTCATCTCCAACCTCGGTGGCAGCGCTAATAAAGTGACCTGCCCCTGGTGCGGGGGGGAGGGCGTACGGCAGCACGACATCGACGCGCAGGCGCGCTGGCTGGACAGCGGCGGTACCGACGTGGCCGATAGCGAAGCCCCGGCGGGTGACGAGGTCTCAGCAGCCGCTGTTGAGGCGGCGTAGGTTCTGGACATCCGTTGAGTGCGCGTTTGCGCCGCAGACCATGCGTCCAACGCGACTTGCAGCGCTATAGGCCCCTCTCAGTTGGGCCGATTCCCTGGCTGACAATAGCCAGCGCCGAGGTGCCAGGGCAGCGTCCATAGGGCGCTTTGCAAAGCCGGCGACTCTCGCAAGGGGGACGCATCGTCATTGGGGCGATGGGATCGAGGACTGGCGTCCTGTAATCGGATCCTAGGAGGATCAAATGCTGTATCGACTGCGCCAGCGCTCGAAGGATGAGGGTGGTTTTACCCTTATCGAGCTTCTGGTTGTGATCCTGATCATCGGTATTCTGGCCGCGATCGCCATCCCGGCGTTCTTGAACCAGAAGAGCAAGGCCAACGACGCGGCTGCCAAGTCTCAGGCGCGTACTGCGGAGACGGCCGCGGAGACGATCTCCACGGACAACAACGGCAGCTATCTGACAGTGACGAAGGCGAACCTGGAAGAAGTTGAGCCTACGCTGAAGGAAACGACGTCCGCGAAGCTGAGCGTCGGCACCGCCGCGGCGACTGAATACACAGTCACCTCGGAATCCGTTGCCTCGGGCGACAAGTTCAGCATCACCCGTAAGGCCGGCGGCGAAATCGAACGTACCTGCACGACCGAAAAGAAGGGCGGCTGCCCCGCAGGAGGCAAGTGGTAGCGCTATCGCGCTCTCGCGTTGTGCTCTTTCGCACGCCGCACTAGCAGTTCTGAGAGGCGGCTCCCAGTGGGGGCCGCCTCTTACCTTTGGCGTCCAGAGTGGTCGCCTCCAGTTGTGGCGCCTTCTCCGCTTGTTGGCGCCCTCCATCTGTCTGCGAATGTTAATGCGCGATTAAGTCGCCGGGTCCAGTTGCCGAGAAATATGGCGAGAACGGCTGGTTTCCCAAACTGCACCCAGGAGGACTGATGTTGCTGTATCGATTGCACCGGCGCTCGCAGGATGAGGGTGGTTTCACGCTCATTGAGCTTCTGGTGGTGATCCTGATCATCGGCATCCTTGCGGCGATCGCCATCCCCGCGTTCTTGAATCAGCAGAGCAAGGCCAACGACGCCGCCGCCAAGGTGCAGGTGCGTACCGGTGAGAATGCTGCCGAGACTTACTCGGTCAACCACAACGGCACCTACGAAGGCATGAACGTGGAAGCGCTGAAGGAACTCGAGCCCGTGCTCAGCGATGTTTCGGTCGCGACGCTCTCGGTGGAAGGCGTTTCAGCGACGAGCTACACCGTCAAGTCGGTCTCCAAGCAGACTGAAGACACCTTCACGATCAAGAATGAAGCAGGCGTCATCACGCGCACCTGCACCGCGAAGGTCGAAACGAAGAAGGGCGGCTGCCCGACGGGCAAGTGGTAGGCGCGGGGCAGCGCTCAAGCCCCGCCCCGTGAAGGTCGATCTGTCTCCTATGGAGGCCACATTCGCGGGCGTGCTGGGGGCGATCATTGGATCGTTCCTGAACGTGGTGACCTACCGCCTGCCGCGCCGAGAGTCGCTGATGACCCCGGCATCGCACTGCCCCAGCTGCGGCGAGCCGGTCAAGCCTTACGACAACATCCCGGTCCTGTCGTGGCTGTTGCTGCGAGGCCGCTGCCGCAACTGCGACACGCGCATCTCGGCTCGCTATCCGTTGGTGGAGGCAGCGGCCGCTCTGCTGTGCATCGGGGCCGTGCTGACGCACGAAACCGCGGCGGGCATCGCGCTGTCGGTGACGCTCGTGCTGCTGCTGGTGCCGGCGGCGCTGATCGACTTGGAACACCGGATCATCCCCAACCGGCTGACCGCGGCGGGAGCGGTGCTGGCGCTGGTGCTGGGCACGGCGCTTGACCCTGGCGGCGAGCCGGGACGGCTGATCGCGGGGGCGGCGGCAGCCGGGTTCCTGCTGATCGCGGTGGTCGCGTATCCCGGCGGTATGGGGATGGGCGATGTGAAGCTTGCGGGAGTGATGGGGCTGTTCCTGGGGGCGGCTGTAGTGCCGGCCCTTCTGATCGCGCTCATCACGGGCGTGGTGGTGGGCGCCGTCATCATGGCGCGCAAAGGTGTGCAAGCGGGCCGCAAGACAGCTGTGCCCTTTGGTCCCTTCCTGGCTCTCGGCGGCATCCTCGCCGTCTTTGCCGGGCAGCCGATCGTCGACTGGTACACCAGTACCTTCCTGCACTAGCCCGGTCGACGTGGGTCCATGCGTGCCGCCCCGATCGGCGTATATCGCCCTGCGCCCCTAGCACGATCCGCCACGCGCTCCTACCGGGATGGACGAATGGTCAATGGGATCTTGCAGGTCTTCAGGGATTGGGGACACGGGTCGATTACGGGAGCGTGTCCAGCCTGGTGCCGGACGGATCTTCCTAATGTCAAGAACGCTAAAACCGAACCTGAGCCTGTCGCTTGGCCGCCGCCGCAGCGGTGGCGGACTCGTGGGCCTGGATATCCAGCCTGGGTATGTGGCGGCTGTGCAGGCCGAGGTGAACGGTTCGATCGTCGTCAAGCACGCGGTGGGGGCGCCACTCGCGCCGGACACGATCCGCGAGGGCGAGGTCCTGGACGAGAGCCTTTTGAGCGAGACGCTGCGCCAGGTGTTCAAGGATGACCGGCTGAGCAAGCGAGTGCGCGTCGGCGTGGCCAATCAGCGCACCGTTCTGCGCGTGCTGGAGCTGCCGCCAGTCACCGATCGCAAGGAGCTGGCCGCCGCGGTGCGCTTCCAGGCGGAGGACCAGATTCCGATGCCGCTGTCAAACGCGGTGCTCGACTACACCTCGCTTGGACTGATCGATACACCCAACGGTGAGCGTCAGCGCGTGGTGGTGGTGGCTGCTCAGCGCGACATGGTGGAAAAGCTTTTGAGCGCGGTGCGCGCCGCGGGTCTGCGCCCGGAAGGGATCGACCTCTCGGCGTTCGCGCTGATTCGCTCGCTCTACCGCGCGAACACCGAATCGCAAGGGCGCGTGCTGTATCTGAACGTCGGCGGTCTCACCAACATGGCGATCGCCGAGGGTCTTGAGTGCCGCTTCACCCGTGTGGTGGGCGGTGGGCTTGAGGCGATGGCCGCGGAAGTCGCCGAGCGTCGCGGGATTCCGCTGACGGAGGCACGCGAGCTGCTGGCCGCGATCGACCTGCGCCCCGCGGAGCCTGAGCCAGAGCCTGAGCCGATGGCGGTGGTGGAGCCCGAGCCCGAGGAGATCGCGCCGGACACCGTCGCCGAAGCAGAGGATGACGAGCCGCTGGTGGACTTCCACGAGGGCTTTGGGACGGTGCCCGAGGCCGAGCCTGTGGAGACGTGGGCGCTGGCGCAGGACCCCCATGCAACCCCCGCATCTGACGCCGAGCCGGCATCCGCGGCCGAGCAGGCATCCGCGAGCGAGGAGGCCGAGGAGCTTGCCGAGCAGGCCACGGCCAAGGCCAAGGCCGACGATGCAGCCGGCAACGGCAAGGTCAAGGTTGAGGAGGCATCCGACGCCGACATACGTCTGGTGCTGGAGAACGGCATCCGCGAGATCGTTGGCGATGTGCGCAACTCGCTGGACTTCCACCGCTCACAAGACGGCGGTGGCGACGTCTCAAGCGTCGTGTTGAGCGGCCCGGCGCTGGAGTTGCCGGGCTTCGCGGAGATGCTCGAGACCGATCTCGGTCTGACCTTGCGCCGCGAGACGATCAACCTGGCCCATGCGGGCGATCTCGGCGGTCTCTCGCCCCACCACCTCACGATCGCGGCCGGCCTGGCTGCCGAGGAGGTGCACTCGTGAAGGCGGTAAACCTCATCCCTTCCGAGCAGCGCGCCGGCGGAGGACCCGTCACGGGCGAGTCCGAGGGCGCCGCCTTCATCGTGCTCGGTCTGATCGCGGGCCTGGCGATACTGGCCGGGCTGTATGGCCTTGCCAGCCACGAGGTCTCACGCCGCAAGGACAAGGTGGCGAGCATCAATGCGCAGGCACAGGCGACCAAGGCACGCGCCGATGCGCTCGCCCCTTACACCACCTTCAAGGCGACCTACGAGCAGCGCCAGAGCGCTGTCGCCGAGCTGGTCAACACTCGCTTTGACTGGGCTCATGCCTTCCACGAGCTGGGACGCGTGGTGCCCAAGGATGCCTCACTGATCTCGGTCAAGGGCACGATCGGAGCTGCCACGGCCAGCGGAGCCGCCGCGCCGGCGCCAAGCACGAGCGCCAGCGCCTCGACCGCGGCCAGCGCCTCGACCGCGGCCAGCGCCTCGACCGCGAGCGCCAGCTCCGGCGTCACTTCGGCGACGCCGCCCGGCAGTGTCCCGACCTTCGTTCTCGCTGGCTGCGCCACCAGCCAGACGGAGGTTGCGCAGACCCTGCAGCGCCTGCGGCTGATCGACGGCGTCAGCGCCGTCACCCTGCAGAGCTCCACCAAGTCGGGCTCCGGCGGCGGCTCATCGAGCGGCGGCTGTCCCCCGAACGATCCGGCCTTCGCCATGACCGTGACCTTCGTCGGGCTGCCCACACCATCCGCGACGGGCACAGGCGGCTCGACACAGTCGGCGTCCACCAGCGGCTCCGGCAACGCGTCCGCGCCGTCCCCATCCACGTCGAGCACGAACGGTGCACAATGACCACGCGCGACCGGCTTGTCCTGATGGTTGTCGTGGTGCTCGGCATACTTGCCGCCGGCTGGATGCTGGGCGTCTCGCCCGAGCGCGAGAAGGCCGCCAAGCTTCAGAGCGAAGAAAACGCCGCCCAGACGACGCTTGCCACCGCGCAGTCCCAGCTCGCCGAAGCGCAGGGCGCGCAGGCGCAGTACTCGACCGCCTACGCCGCGGTGATCAAGCTCGGTAAGGCTGTGCCGGCCGAGGAACAGGTGCCTTCGCTCGTCTACGAGCTTGATCAGGCGTCCAATCAGAAGGACGTCGAATTCAACTCGATCGCCACGGGCACCTCGGGTAGCAGCCCGGCGGCTGCGACTCCTGCGGCGGCCACGGCCACGGCGGGCTTCACGCAGATGCCTTTCACCTTCATCTTCCGGGGCAGCTTCTTTGACCTCAACCACCTGCTTGGCACGGTGGATAACTTCACGCAGAACACCGCCGCCGGTGTGCAGGTCAGCGGACGCCTGCTGACGATCCAGAGCATCAGCCTGGAACCCAAGCAGGAAAGCGGGATCGAAGCCTCCTCTTCCAAGGGCTCCTCAGGCAGCGGCGAAGCGCTTACCGGCACGATCGCCGCGACCGCCTATGTGTTGCCCCCCGGCCAGGCCGTGACGAGCGGGGCGACCTCCGCCGGCCCAGCCGGCACGAGCACCGCTCCGGTCTCAAGCCCCTCTTCCTCATCCCCTGCTTCCACCGCACCCCCCGCTGTCGTAAAGGTGACGCCATGAACGCTCTGCTCGGATCGCTGAAGACGGACCTGCTCGGGCGGCGTCTGCTGCCGCTGGTCGTGGTCCTCGCGGCGCTTCTCCTCGGCGCTGTCGCCTACGCCGTGCTCGGCGGCTCCGGCGGGTCGAGCTCCACGCCGGTGGTTTCCCTGGGGGCCTCGTTGCCGCCGGTGCCGCCATCGCTTGCGAGCCCGGCGCCGGGCGATCCCAATCAGGCGGTCTCCGAGACGACGAGCGGTGTGCGCTACCAGCGCGTGGGCGTGGCGCGCGACCCCTTCATCAAGCTGCCCGAACCCAAGGCCAAGACGGCGAGCAAGCCAAGCACCTCGTCCTCTTCATCTTCATCTTCCTCTTCTACTCCCAACGCCTCGCAGGGCGGGTCCAGTGGCACTCCCACCAGCGGTGGGACCACGCCGACCAAGCCGAAGACCGAAGCGCCCAAGAAGAAGGTGCTGCAGCGCAGCTACCAGGTGGCGTTGCTGTTCGGGCTGGCGCCCCCGCTGGGTCAGAATCCGCAGCTCACCCCGTATGAGGATCTCAAGCGCCTCACGCCGCTGCCCGACAAGGAACACGCCCTGCTCGTCTACTCGGGCGTCAGCTCCAGCGGCCAGGGCGCGCTCTTCACGCTGTTGCACGAGGCGATCGTCAAGGGTGGCGGGATCTGCCTGCCCAGCGCGACGCAGTGCGAAATGATCGACATGCCCGTGGGTAAGACCGAGGAACTGCAGTACATCGGCAACGAAGGGCAGGCGGTCACCTACCTGCTGCAGGTCGTGAGCATTGTCAAGCACGAAACCACGGTCACGCCGGTGACACCACTCGCCGCGCGCGTGTCCCAAGCCGGCAGGAAGCTGCTGCGCGCGGCCGATCTGCCCGCCACTGCTCGCCTGCGCTACTTCCCTGGGCGCGACGTCGTGGTCTTCGTGCGGCATCGCGCGCACTGAGCTTCGGCTGCTCCCAGCAAATAAGCTAGGGCGTAATGGCGCTCCGCTTGATAACCGCCGGCGAGTCGCACGGACCGGGCCTCACGTGCATCGTCGAGGGTCTGCCGGCGGGCCTCGCGCTGCGCGCTGAGGAGCTCGACATCGACATGGCCCGCCGCCAGCTCGGACATGGGCGCGGCGGGCGCATGAAGATCGAGCGGGACGCCGCCGAGGTGACAAGCGGCGTGCGCCATGGTCATACGCTGGGGGGGCCGATTGCCTTACGCGTGGCCAACCGCGATTACGCCAACTGGGAAGAGCGCATGAGCCCATGGCCGGTATCGGACCCCACCCACCCGATCCCCGAGGTGCACCTGCCGCGCCCTGGTCATGCTGACCTGGTTGGCACCTGGAAGTACAAGCAGAGCGACGTGCGCAACATCCTTGAGCGTGCCTCCGCGCGCGAGACCGCCGCGCGCGTAGCCGGCGGCGCGCTGGCCAAGGCGTTTCTGCGCGCCTTGGGGGTTGAGGTCCGCTCCCATGTCGTGCAGATCGCCGGCGTGCATGCGCCCGCGAGCGCAGCGGGACAGGCGCTTGGCGTGGAGGACTTTGCCGAGGTGGACAGCTCGCCCGTGCGCTGTCTGGATGCGCAGGCGACGCGCGCGATGGTGGTCGAGATCAACCGTCTGCGCAAGGCCAATGAGTCCTTGGGAGGCGTCTTTGAGGTGCAGGCGTTCGGCGTCACACCGGGTCTCGGCTCGCATATCTCCTGGGAGGAGCGCCTGGATGGGCGCCTGGCGCAGGCGATCCTCTCGATCCAGGCGATGAAGGGCGTGTCGATCGGCGATGCCTTCTCGGTGGCGGGCGTGCCCGGATCTGAGGCTCACGATGAGATCTTCTACGACGCCGAGCGCGGCTACTACCGTGAGACCAACCGCGCCGGGGGGCTTGAGGGCGGAATGACCAACGGCGAGCCGGTGATCGTGCGCGGCGCGATGAAGCCGCTGCCCACGCTCACCAAGCCGCTGCGCTCGGTGGACATCGCCACGCACGAGCCCGCCGAGGCCTTGCGCGAGCGCACCGACTCCTGCACGGTGCCCGCGGCGGGCGTGGTTGGCGAGGCGATGGTCGCCTTCGTGCTCGCGGGCGCCTACCGCGAAAAGTTTGGCGGTGACCACATCGACGACGTGCTGGCCTCCGTCCGCGCCTATGAGGAGCGGATCGGATGGCGCCGGTAGGGCCCGCCAAGGCGCTCGTCTTCATCGGTTTCATGGGGGCAGGCAAGTCGCGTGCCGCCCGCGCGGTTGCCGCGTCGTTGGGCGTGCCGGCGCTCGATAGCGATGCTCTGCTGGAAGAGCGTCTGGGCCATCCGATCGCGCGTGAGTTCGAGCTACACGGTGAGGCCGCCTTTCGTGAGAAAGAGGAGCAGGTGGTCGCGGAGCTGCTCGCTGCGGCCAGCGCCGGCAGCGTGCTCGCTCTGGGTGGTGGCAGCGTTCTCTCCGAGCGCGTGCGAGGTCTGCTTGAGCCTCATCTGACGGTCTTGCTCGACGTCGATGTGCAGACGGCCTGGGAGCGCGCGCAAGGCGATGATCGTCCGTTGGCGAGCGATCGTCACGCTTTTACTGCTCTATATGCAGAGCGCCAGGAGTTGTATGAGGGCTTGGCGGACGCGATCCTGCCTTCAGCCGAGGCTTCAGTCCGAGCATTGGCGGCGTTGCGTGCTCTGGCCGTGGCGCCTGCCGCCACACGTCTGCTTTGGGCAGCCGCTGCCTCGGGGGAGTATCCGGTGCTCGTCGGCTGCGGGCTGCTGGCTGAGGGTGGCTGGTCGCAGGCGCTCTGGCCACTTGACCGCGCCGGCTCGCGCGGCTTTTGCGTCAGCGATGAGACGGTGGCCGCGCTGCACGCCCCGCCATCAGACACAATGCAGGCGCTGCTGCGCATCCAGCCAGGCGAGCGTCACAAGACACTTGCCAGCGCCGAGCGTGTGTGGCAGGCATTGGTTGAAGGGGGCATGACTCGCGCCGATCACCTCGTGGCTTTAGGCGGCGGGGTGGTGGGCGATCTGGCGGGCTTTTGCGCAGCCACCTACCAGCGCGGTGTGCCGGTGGTGCAGGTGCCGACTACGCTTGTGGCCCAGGTCGATTCGGCATACGGAGGGAAGACGGGCGTTGACCTGCCGGCGGCCAAGAACTACGTCGGCGCCTACCACCAGCCTGCGGGCGTGATGGTCGATCCGGACACGCTGGCGACTCTGCCCAAGGCGGAGTTCGAGGCCGGCTGGGTGGAGGTGCTGAAGACAGCCCTCATCGCCGGCGGGGGCCTGTGGCGGCGGGTGGCGGCGGATGAGCCCGTCGATGAGCAGATGATTCTCGCCTGCGCGCGGACCAAGCTCGCGGTAGTGGCTGAGGACGAGCGCGACAGCGGCCGCAGGCAGGCACTCAACCTGGGGCACACCGTAGGGCACGCGATCGAGACCGCCACCGCCTACGCGCGCTATCGCCACGGTGAGGCTGTCGGCCTGGGCCTGCTCGCGGCGCTGCGTCTGTCCGGCCAGCCGCAGCTGCGTGAGCAGGTGCGGCAGCTGCTGGTGGCCCACGGATTGCCCGTGCGGCTGGAGGGGGCCGAGGTCGAGCAGGTGGTGCAGATGACCACGCGCGACAAGAAGCGCCTGGGCACAAGCCCCAGCGTGCCGTTTGTGCTCGCGCAGGCGCCTGGGGATGTGCGAGTCGGCTGCGAGGTGGCGCAAGACGAGCTACGCGCCGCCGTGGCAGAGTTGGTGTGATGTCCGGCGCTTACCGCATCGAGGTCATGCACGGGGTCAACCTGAACATGCTTGGCAGGCGCGACCCCGAGCACTACGGAACGCTCACCTTGACGCAGCTTGAGCAGCACATCTCCGAGTTCGCCTCAGAGCTCGATCTGGAAGTGCGCTTTCTGCAGACCAACTCCGAGTCCGAGTTCGTCGAGCATCTCCAGGGGCTCATCGGTATGGCCGACGGGCTGATCCTCAATCCGGGCGCCTGGAGTCACTACTCGTGGGCGATCCGCGACGCGCTTGAGATTGCCGCGCTGCCGGCGGTGGAGGTTCATCTGTCCGATGTCAAGGCACGCGAGGAGTGGCGCCGCTCCTCAGTCGTGGAGGAGCTGTGCGTGGCCAGCGTCTGTGGCAAGGGCGTCGATGGCTACAAGCAGGCGCTTGAGGTGCTGCGCGCTGAGCTTGAGCAGGCGCAGTCGTGAGGCGGCGTGTCGCGTCGCTGGCCGCTGCGCTGCGCGAGCGCGGCGTCGATCTGATGATGATCGGCGCACCGTTTGACGTGCGCTACATGACGGGCTTCACCGGCTCCAACGGGCTGGCGGTGCTGGCGGCGCAGGACAGCGGCCCGCACCGCTTCCTCACGGACTTTCGCTACGACACCCAGTCAGCCGAGCAGGTGCCCGACCTCTTCACGCGCGAGATCGTGACGGTCGACCTGCTGGAGGCGGCCGTGCGCGGTCTGGAGCCTCGCGCCAACGGGGCCGAGGTTGGCAAGCTCGGCTATGACGACTCGGCGACCACCGTCAAGCAGCACAAGCGTTTGCGTGAGCTGCTGCCCGAGGGCTGGGAGCTGGTGGGGTGCGCGGGTGTCGTGGCCGCTCTGCGGGAGGTCAAGGATGACGGTGAGCTGGCGCGCATTCGCGCCGCCGCCGAGCTCGCCGACGAGGCTCTGCGCGAAGTTCTCGAAGGAGGTTTAGCGGGCCGTAGCGAGCGCGATGTGGCGATTGAGCTTGAGCTGCGCATGCGTCGCCTTGGCGCTGAGGGGCCGAGCTTCCCTTCGATCGTCGCCTCCGGCGCGCACTCCGCACTGCCCCACGCGGAGCCGCGCGCGGTTGAGATTCCCAAGGACACGCTGGTGACAATCGACTGGGGGGCGTTGCTCGACGGCTATTGCTCGGACTGCACCCGTACCTTCGCCAGCGGCTCGCTCACAGAGGACGCGCGCGATATCTACGAGCTGGTCCTGCGCGCGCACGAAGCGGCGCTCGCGGCCGTCGCGCCCGGCCTATCGGGCCGTGAGATCGACGCGGTAGCGCGCTCGATCATCGAAGCGGCCGACCACGGCGAGCACTTCGGTCACGGCCTCGGCCACGGCGTCGGCCTGGAGGTCCATGAGGCCCCGCGTATCTCGCGCACCGCCGGCAAGCAGGCTGTGCGGATCGCCAACGTCATCACCATCGAGCCCGGTGTTTACCTGCCTGGGCGCTTCGGGGTGCGCATCGAGGATCTTGTGATTGTGCGCGAAAACGGTGGTGAAAGTCTCAGCAGTCTGCCGAAGGAGCTGACGGAGATTGCCTGAGGGTGTTCAATAGGCTGAGATAGACGGGAGATGCGGTTAAACCGCAGGTAGCTTTTTCTGGAGTATCTTTCGGTCGTGATGTCTACCGGCCGGAACAGTCCTGAGCATTACAACCGGCTGCGCGACCTCTTGAACGCGTTTCGCCTCGCGCTCACGGCGGTGGTGGTGGCCGTGGGATTCACCGCGGTAGGCGTTGCCGGTCGCGTGTGGGCGTTCATCCCCGCCGCGATCGCGGCTATCTTCGCCGTGGTAGACACGCCGCTGGCCTGGCGGGCCTACCGGGCGGCAGAGGCGAGTGAGCTGGCGGCGCTGCTCTCAGGCAACGCATGCCGTGTCAGCGAAGCGCGGCCAACCGAGTATGGGGTTGACCCCGAGGTGCTGCCGCAGGGGACGCAGTGGTGTTACGTCGCGCGCGATTTCGAGCACGAGCTGCGTCTTGCGATCGGCGCGGCGCTGGCGGGGGAGGGGCCGCGCCTGGTGATGCTCTGCGGGCCGACGAAGTCCGGCAAGACGCGGGCGGCCTTTCACGCCCTGGGCTGGGAGGAGCTGCGAACGGCGTGGCTGATCGTGCCGAGGAGCGGGGCGAGCGTGGAGAGCCTGCTGGCGCCCGGCGTGCTACCGGCAAGCTGGACCCCGCTGGTGATCTGGCTCGATGACCTTGAGCGCTACGCCGCGGCCGATGCGAGCGGCCTGCACGAGGGGGTGCTGCGCAACCAGCAGTGCGATCGGCCTGTGGTGTTGCTCGCCACGGTGGGAGGACGGGGCAGACGCAATACGGCCAACACGGGCCTGTTGATGGACCCTGTGGAGCAGCTCAGAAGCCAGGCGTGCTGCATCGATGTCCCGGTGAAGCTCAACGCGCGAGAGCTGGCACGCGCCGAGCGCGCTTACGGTCAGCGTCTGGCCGGCGAGATCGAGCAGGTCGGCATCGGCCGGCGCATGGTCGCGGTGGAGGATCTCAAGCAGCGCCTGACACGCTCGAACGGGCGCTCGCGCGAGGGGGTTGCCGTGGTCAGGGCGGCAATCGACCGCCGCCGCGCCGGGGTGCAGCGACCGGTGAGCGTCGGCCAGCTCGACTCGCTGTACAGGTGCTACCTGCCAGAGGATCTGGATCCCAGTGAGGAACTCTTCGCCACCGGTCTCAGCTGGGCGCGAACGCCGCTGCCCCGCACGGAGATATCGCTGCTGCGCAGGGCCGCCGAAGATGCCAGCGCCTATGAGCCCTATGACCTCGCGGTGGAGGTGGGAGCGAGCGAGTGGCCCCAGCTTGAGCAGCGGGCGTTCGAGCAGATAGTCACTCACGCGGATGCGCAGGACTGCTTTCAGATGGCGCGCACGGCGTTTGACGCGGGCGATGTCGCGCTCGCGCTGCGCCTGCTGGCACGCGCCGAGCGCTCGGAGGACCGGCGGCTGGCGGGCGCGAGCGCCTTCAACACAGGAGTGCTGCTCGCGCGCGAGGGCGACCTGGAGGCGGCTGAGGCTGCCTATCGCCGTGCCGATGAGCGTGGCAGCCTGCGCGGCGCCTACAACCTCGGGCAGCTGCTGCGACACCGTGGCGATCTGCTGGAGGCTGAGGCCGCCTATCGCCGCGCCGATGAGCGCGGCAGCCCGGAGGGGGCGGTCAACCTCGGCGCTCTGCTTGAGCGGCGCGGTGAGCTGGCCGAAGCGCTTGAGGCCTATCGCCGCGCGCAGGAGCGCGGCAACCGCAAGGGAGCCGGCAATCTCAGCAGGCTGCTTGCCGCGGGTGGGGACTCGGTGGAGTCCACGGCGGCGCTGGAGAGCGCGAAGGAGGGCGGGCATGTCACGAGTTAAGCCCACGGTCTCGGCGTCGGGGAGCGTGGTGCTGTGGGGCGCGATGTTTACGTTGTGCGTGTTCGCGGTCTTCGTCGGCCGGGCGGTGGCAGCCGCGCCGGGTGTGCCTGAAAAGTTTCCGGTCGAAACGATCTACCGAGGTGAGCTTGAAGAAATCGCGCCGGGTCCTGAAGGGAGCATGTGGTACGTGCAGAGTTCGGAGTATCCATTTGGCGTGGAGGGTCGCATTGAACGGATCGCGTCAAACGGTGTGGTTACAGGTGCCTTCACCGAGGGGGAACAGGTTCTGGGGGATATCGCCAAGGGACCGGACGGCAATATGTGGTTCACCGTCACCGATACGCAGGAGCGAAACTTTATCGGCCGGATCACTCCGGCCGGTGGGATAGAAAAGTTCTCGGTGCCGATCAACAGCACCGGAATAGTTCTCCTTTTCGCGGGACCGCAAGGTATCGCCGCCGGCGCGGACGGCAACATGTGGTTCACCGACAATCACGAAGACGCAGCAGGCAAGACCTTTATCGGTCGCATCACGCCGCAGGGCAAAGTCACCGAGTTTCCTCTCGTCTCGCCGGCAGCCAGCTCACCGGCCGGCATCGCCCTCGGCGCGGATGGCAACATGTGGTTCACCGACGACGGCGTCAACGCCCAGGGGCAGAGCTTCATCGGTCGCATCACGCCCGCCGGCACAATCACGGAGTTCCCGCTGGCAACGGCCCACCACCAGCCGATCTCGATCGCTCTGGGCGCGGATGGCAATATGTGGTTCACCGACCGTGCAGCGACCGAATCGGGTGGGAGCTTCATTGGTCGCATCACGCCCGCCGGCGCGATCACGGAATACCCGGTTGCGGGCATCAATGGCGCACTGAACGGAATCACCCTCGGCCCCGACGGCAACATGTGGTTTACCGGCAATCCGGAAATCAATCCGATCAGTTGGATCACGCCGGCGGGCATCGTGCACACGCTTCCTTTCGAGTCGCTTGTAAACACCTACCCAAGTAGTATTGCCACTGGCTTTAACAACTACATCTGGTTCACTGACCTCAAGTTCTCGGCGCCCGAAATGGTGACTACCTCGTTCGTCGGGCGCTTCCTCACACCGTTTCCGCCGGTCAATACAGCGGCGCCCACATTGGCAGGGCCGGCCACCGAAGGACAGGTGCTGTCGGTCTCCAATGGGGCGTGGACGAATGAACCCAGTGCGTTCGCCTATCAGTGGCAGAGTTGTGACGCCGCCGGCGCGAATTGCGAGGATTTGCCGGGCGATACCGAACCCTCGCTCTTTTTGACAAGCAGTCAGGCGGGGCACACGCTGCGCGTGCTTGTGAGCGCCAGCAACGTCGCTGGGGCGGCATCCAGCGTGTCCTCGCCCTCCGCGGTGGTGGCGAAGAGCGCGCCTTCACCCGCACCGCCGGTCGTGCCTGCGCCACCCGCGCAGCCGCGCCCGCCCGTGGTGGGCGCGACGCTGACCTGGCGGTTCGCATGGTCACACGTATACACGGTCGTGAAGTCACTCATCGCGCATGGTCTTCCGGCGGGCAGTTTCGTCCAGGTCGGTTGTAAAGGACGGGGGTGTGCGTTCCTTCATGTCCACGCGACGGCCAGCGTCGGCACTCGCTCTTGCCGCAAGGGCAAATGCACAAAGAAGCGCATCGCGGCACGGAGCGAACTGAGCCTGTCGAGGCTGTTCAAGTCCGGGCATCTACGGCCTGGAACTCGCATAACGGTGGGTATCGTCAGAGCCGGGTGGATCGGCAAGTCCTACGCCTTCACGGTCCGTAAGGGGCAGGCCCCGGACGTCGCGCTCACCTGCCTTGCTCCAGGCTCGACCTCCACGGTGGAGGCTTGTTGATGCTCAGGCTCGTCTCGTTGACGCTGGTGGCGATGCTCGCGTCAGGCTTAACCGCTGCGTATGCGCAGGAACCACCGGTGCAGCTTCCGGTGAGCGCGGTCACGGGGTACCCCGTGGGTGTCGCGGGTAGCTATGTGACTGCACTGGCCCTGGGGCCTGAAGGGAGTATGTGGTTCGGTGAGACCAGCCCGGGGAGGATTGTCAGGATCAGCCCAACGGGGGTGATAACCGGAGAATATGACACCCCGACTGGAGAATCGATCCCTTCGTATGAAGCGCGCAGCGAACCGAGCGGTCTGGCGCTCGGTGCCGATGGCAAAATGTGGTTCACCGATACAGGAGACAACCAGGAAGGCGAAGATTTCGTTGGATCGGTCAATCCTTCTGGTGTGATGATGAAGGTCCAGCTCCCGGCATACAGCTACCCGCTGGGAATTGCTCTTGGCGCTGATGAAAATATGTGGTTCGCGAATACTTCGGGGAAGATTGGCCGTATCACAAGCGCTGGAGTCCTCACTGAATTTGCGGTGCCGGGCAGCTCCCAGATAGAGTTTGGAACGCCGTTGGCGATGGCGCGCGGGGTCGATGGGAACATCTGGTTCACGGACGGCACGGTGCGTGAAAACGGTCAATACTCCATCGGCCGCATCACTCCCGCCGGCGGGATCGAGGAGTTTCCCATCCCGCTGCCCTACGAAAGGCCGACTGCCATCGTGCTTGGCGCTGACGGTGATATGTGGTTCACAGAGGGAGTCAACGCGATTGGCCGCATCACGCCGGCGGGCGCGATCACGGAGTTCCCGATCAGAGGCCTTGAGGGTGCCTACGACAGCATGGCTCTGGGGCCGGATGGCAATATCTGGTTTACGCAGGTCCCGAACGCGCTCGGCCGGATCACCCCGGCGGGGGCGGTGCAGAGCTTCAAGCTGCCCGCGAGCGCTCCCGGCGCGCCAAGCGCGCTTGCGCGCGGGCCGGAAGGCGAACTGTGGTTCGCGGCTGAAGGCGCTGCCGGCGAAGGCCCTCGCCTGCCGTATGTCGGCCGCTTCACGGTGCCTTTCGCGCCCGCTGCTCAGGCGCCGCCGACGATCTCCGGACAGACGCTTCAGGGGCAGACGCTGATGGCCTCGGAAGGATCGTGGTCGCACGCGCCGGGCGCGTTTGCCTACCAGTGGCAGGTGTGCGACGAGCTTGGCTCCAACTGCACCAACATCGCGGGTCAGACCGAAGCCTCGCACCTGCTTGCGGCCAGCGAAGTCGGGCACACATTGCGGGTGGTGGTCGATGCGAGCAACATCGGCGGCGCGGTGTCAGCTACCTCTGCCGCCACGGCCGTGATCACGGCTTTGCCCCAGCCACCAGGACCGCCGCCGCCGCTCGCGCCGCTGCCCGTGGTTCCGCTGCCGGTCGTCGGATCGGCGATGACGTGGAACTTCGCCTGGTCGCGGACATACACGCTCATAGACTCGCTGCTCGTGCGGAGTGTGCCGGCTGGGGCGCTCGTCAGCGTCACCTGTCACGGGCGCGGCTGCGCCTTTGCCAGCTGGCGCTCGGATGCGCCCGTACGACACCACGCCTGCAGGGGCGCCTGCAAGACCAAGACCCCGAAGCTCCAGCACGGCGCGATCAGCCTCGCGAGCCTTTTCGAGAAGCGCCACCTGGGAGTGGGAGCCAAGATCGTGGTGGACATCACCAAGGCCGGCTCGATCGGCAAGTCGTTCGTGTTCACCGTGCGCGCGAACAGGTCTCCGCGCGTGCAGATTGCCTGTCTCGGCGCGCAGTCGGCCGCCGCGGCGGGGAAATGCTGAGGCCGGGATGAGCGCGCGGCCGTTAAAAGACGATCGCCCTGCAACCCAGGCGCTGCCCGCGCCGGCGGGGCGGCGTCGAGCGCCTGCGCTGGCTGTGGCGCTGGTGATCGCCGGCCTGGCGCTGGGCGCTGCGGCCGGTCTGATAGCCAAAGGCGGCGGCCAGGATCGCGGATCGCTGTCGAGCACCGCCCCGACCTTCGTCGTTTCGAGCGGCAGCTCGCTGCCCGTAGTGCCCGCTGCCGGTGTCCTCGCCGCGTTGCCTGGGCTGCATAAGCGCTCGCACGTGGCCTCGGCAGGCGCCGGCAGCTCGCCGGCGGCGAGCAGCACGCAGAGCAGTGTCACGAGCGCCGCTCCCTCCACCGCTGCGGCAACGCCCTCCTCTGAAAGCAAGGCGGCGGCTCCGACGCCGAGCAAGCCCGCGGTCAAGCACGAAGAAAGCGGTGGAGGTCTGCGCCAGGAAAGCGGCGGCGGGGCTTAGGGCAATCAGGTGGTCGTGGCAGAGCCTGGGCAATTCCAGGTAGCCGGTGGCGGGGCCTGGGACAGCTCAGCTGCCGATGCGGTACCCGAGCGTTCGCAGCGCCATGAGCGCCCCTGTGAACGCGGCGCCTTCCTTGGCGATCGTCTGGCGGGCGCGATCAAAGCCACGGCTGTCTTCGTTGCGAGCGGCGCCGGCTAGCGTGAGGTAGTCGCGCGCGAGACGTGCGAGAGAGGCTTCGATGGCCGAGTTGGCGGACCGTTCCAAGGCCCCTGGCTTGGTGGCGCGCACAGCCGCCGCGGCGCGCGCGTTGGCGCTCGCCAGCAGCGCGGCGGCGCGGGCCTGGCCAGCGGCTGTCTTGGCGCCGGCCAGCTGGCTCCCCGCGCTTGAGCGCGAGCGATTCAGCGCCGCGATGGCATGCCCGAGCGCCGTCGCGTAGCGCGGGTTCGGGCCCAGTGGCAGGGCGCTGCCCGATATCAGGGTGAGCGATCCCAGGATGCGCTCGCAGTCCGCGAGGACGCGCTTCGATGCCGCAATGGCAAGAGATGTATTGCCCTGTGGGGGTATGCAGACACCCAGCAGCGTGTCAGCTGTGGTCGGCAGGGCGTAGATCGTCTCGCTCACGTTGCTGCCTGTGGGTCGCAGGTTGCGGTATCTGTAGAACTCCTTGCCGCCGAGGCGCACCGCTTCGCCCTGGGGAGGGTGAGGCAGCACCGCGAGCAGGCTCGCGGGAAGGAGCGTCGGCGCGGTGGTGGCGGCGCTGCCGATGACCAGAGCGCCGGGGGGCGAGGAGGAGGAGGCGAGCGAGAGCGGATCGCTCAGGCGCAGGGCGGGTGTCGCGTGGGTGCTCGTGCCGCGCCGCCAGTTGGGTGGCAGGGACACTTCCAGCGATCCCACGGAGGCGCTGCCACTGAAGGCGGGCGGCGCCGCGGCGTGACCGCCTGAGCTTGCCCCCGCGAAGCCCACCGCGACGGCAGTCGCGGCGGCAAGCGCCGTAACCGCCATCCAGCGGGGACCGAGGCGTCGTGCGCCGCGCGCGGGCGCAGCGCCAGGGGTAGCGTCAGCGATGGCCGGGACCGGATCGGGATTGCCGATGTCGCGGACGGGAGGCTCGCGGGCGGGCGGGTCGCGCGTGGGCTCCTCACGTTTGGGTTCGCGTCCGCCGCTGTCGCCCTCACCGCCGGGCGCGGCGCGTTCGTATGAGAGAAACCCAGACTCGATCTCAGGGCCTGTAAGCGCGGCATCGGAGGTATTCGCTGCCCCGGTCGCAAACGGCGCCGGAGTCAACGACCTGGGCCTGCTCTGCGCCCCGGACTCCGGCGTGGTGAGTCGGGCGTCGCGTCGCCAGCGCGCTCCCAGCAGCTCCAGGACGATCTCCTCAAGTTCCTCCCACGCCTGGACCGCGCTCGCGGTGCGCGCCGAAGGCTCCTTGACGAGCAGCCGATCGACCCACTCCGAGAGCGCCGGCGGCACCTCCGGCTTGACCTCAAGCAGTGGCGGGATCGGCTCATTGACGTGGCGCATGAGAATCGCCATCGGCGCGTCGCTGTCGTGGAAGGGGACGCGGCCGGCGATCTGCTCGTAGGCGATGACTCCTACCGAGTAGAGGTCGGTCCAAGGGCCGATCTCCTTGGACAGCGCCTGCTCGGGGGCCATGTAGGCGGGCGTGCCGATGGCAGCGCCGGTGGCCGTCATGAACTGCGCCGTGCTCGCGCTCTGCGTGGCCTTCGCGATGCCGAAGTCGGCGATCTTCACGCGTCCATCGGCCGCCACCATGATGTTCTCTGGCTTCAGATCCCGGTGCACGATGCCCGCGGGGTCCGCGGCCGAGGCGAGTCCCGCGAGCAGCCCCTCCAGCACGCCCGCGAGTTGTGCGAGTGAGAGCCCTCCGACCCACGGTCGCAGGGAGCCGCGCGGCAGATACTCCATCGCGATGTAGGGCGTGCCGCCTTCCTCCAGGTAGTCGTGCACGGTGACGATGTTGGGGTGGTTCAGCGAACCCACCAGGCGCGACTCGCGGAAGAACCGCTCGTTCAGCTCGGCGACGTTGGCGTGGACGCTGTTCATCTCCTTGAGCGCGACCAGCCGATCAAGGCCACGCTGGCGGGCGAGGTATACGACCGCCATCCCACCCCGGCCGATCTCGTGCAGAACCTCGTAGCGACCGACGGCTCTCATGGCTTCTCTTCTGAGCAGTTCCGAAACATGGAGTGGGAGCACATCGTATGTCCATGCGGGTCTGCCGGGCATTCGAGCGGCCGCGCCAGGTCCGCTGACGGGCGCTCCCGGCTCCGGTGGCGCTACGCTCTCGTTCGTGATCAGTACAAACCAGTTCCGCAACGGCTCGCACATAGATGTCGACGGCGTGGTCTTCAAGATCATGGAGTTCCAGCACGTCAAGCCGGGCAAGGGCGGCGCGTTCGTGCGCACCAAGCTGCGTCGAGCCAGCGATGGCGCGTCGATCGACCGCACGTTCCGCGCAGGGGAGAAGTTCCGCCCCGTGCGCACGGAGGCGCGCAGGATGCAGTTTCTCTATGCGGACGGCGCGGAGGCGCACTTCATGGATACCGAGAGCTACGAGCAGATAGCCGTGGCGCAGAGCACCGTGGAGGAGGCTTTGCGGTGGACGAAGCCTTCAAGCGAGGTCGATGTGCTGTTCATCGACGATCAGCCTTCAGAGATACAGCTGCCGAGCGCGGTGGACTTGGAAATCGCCGAGACCGAGCCGGGATTGCGCGGGGACACCGCATCCGGCGGCGGAACCAAGCCGGCGACGCTTGAGACAGGGGCCTCGATCAACGTGCCACTGTTCATCGAGGTGGGCGAGCGCATCCGCGTGGATACGCGCTCGGGCGACTACGTGTCGCGCGCCTAGGAGCCCGCAGAGGTGCGCCGCTCAGAGCAGAGGAGGGCGGCGGTTTTCGCGCTCTATCAGCACGATCTCACGGGACAGCCTCTGCTGAAGGCATTGGGCCCCAACGCCTCGATATTCGCGCGTGCACTGGCCTACGCCGCGGCCGATCGTGCGGCGGAGCTCGATGAGGTGATCGATCGGCACGCGCATGGATGGTCGGTGGGCAGGTTGCAGCCGCTGGAGCGCAGCATCATGCGGGTGGCCTTGATCGAGATGCTGCATCCCGATGTGGCCCCTGGGGAGACGCCCATTCCTGCGGAGGGCGCGATCGAAGAGGCCGTGAAGAGCGCCAAGGTCTTCTGCGGCAGCCAGGCGCCGGCGTTTGTCAACGGGGTGCTGGCGGCGGTGTTGCGCGAGGTGCGCGAGAATACGCCGTCGGTGCCATGAGCAGCGGAGAGGAAGCGATAGGAATGGACCCCCTGGATGACTTGATCGATCGCCTGGAGCGCGCGGCGGAGCAGTTGCGCTCAGGCGAGCTGTCGGCCGATGCGGCGGCGACGTTGGTGGAGGATTGCGCCGCGTTGGCCACGCAGGCTTCGGCCGAGCTTGAGAGCAGGGCGCGCAGCGAGCTGCATGCGCCGGCTCCTGGGCAGGACAGTCTCCTCTAGCTGGTGAGGAAGGTTTGACGGTGAGCGATGCCACTGGCGCCTCCGCAGGGAAGGGGCCGGCGGCTGCTGGGAGCGCCGCGGCCACGCCCGCGCAGCCGGCGGCGAGTTATCCGGACCACCTGAGCAAGGAGGTCGAGGAGTACCTGCGGAGCATGCGCTTCTCACAAGAAGCCATGACGGGGGGTCTTGAGGAGGCGATGCGCTATTCGCTGCTCGCCGGCGGCAAGCGCATTCGTCCCGTGCTCGCGCTGGCGACGGCCAGGGCGGTGGGGCTCAAACAGCGCTCTGTGCTGCCGCTGGCGGGTGCGATCGAGCTGATCCACACCTACTCTTTGATCCACGACGATCTGCCGGCGATGGACGATGACGATCTGCGTCGCGGCCGACCCACCTGTCATGTCGCTTACGGCGAGAGCGTTGCGATCCTCGCCGGGGATGGGTTGTATGCGGAGGCATTCCACCATCTGCTGACGCGGCAACGCTCAGAGCCGGCGCGAGTGCTGGCGGCTGCCGCGGAGCTCTCGGCGGCCACGGGAGTCAACGGCATGGTGGGGGGTCAGTACGCCGACGTCGCCCACCAAGCACCTGCGGGACCGGCCGGTCTGCGGCGTCTGCACGAGCTCAAGACGGGGAGACTGGTGAGCGCGTCGGTCATCTGCGTACTTTTGTTGGCGGCCGTGGATGGACCTGCGACAATGGCCCTGCGCCGTTTCGCGGCCGAGTTGGGCGTGCTGTTCCAGATCGTCGATGACATTTTGGATGTGACCGGAACGGATCAGGCGCTGGGCAAGCCGCGAGGTAGCGATGAGCGTCACGGCAAGCGAACCTATGTGAGCGAGTTCGGAATCGATCAAGCCAAGGTCCTGGCCGCGGAGTCCCACCGTACGGCGCGAGAAGCGCTGGCGCAGGGCGGCCCGCCGGCGCAGGCTCGTGCGGAGCTTGAGCAGGTCACAGACTTCATCTACACGCGCACCTCATGAGCGATCGCATACTCCCCCGCATAGAGGGTCCTGAAGACCTCAAGACGCTGTCCGAGGAGCAGCTGCAGGCCCTGGCGCAGGAGGTGCGCGAGCACATCATCGACACCGTTGGCGAGATCGGTGGGCACTTCGGCGCCAACCTGGGGACTTGCGAGCTGGCGGTGGCCTTGCATTCGCTGCTGAGCTCGCCGCGCGACAAGGTTCTGTGGGACGTGGGCCATCAGGCATATCCGCACAAGGTGCTGACGGGCCGGCGCGATGAGTTGCCCACGATCCGCCAGTACGGCGGGCTGGCGCCGTTCTGCTCGCGCGAGGAGTCAGAGCACGACATCATGGGCGCCGGTCACGCCTCCACGTCGGTGGGCTACGCGGTGGGCATCAAGGAGGGCATGCGCCACATGATCCACGCGCAGGCGCGCGCCAGCGAGGCTGGCGAGCATGTGCCCTCGGCGCCGATCGAGGACGGCAAGGTGGTGGCGGTGATCGGCGATGGCGCGATGACCGGCGGCGTGGCCTTTGAGGCGATCGGCCAGGCGGGGGGCCTGGGAACGCCGATGGTGATTGTGCTGAACGACAACGGCATGTCGATCGCGCCCAACGTGGGCGCCCTCTCCAGATATTTCAATCGCGTGCGACTGAATCCCAAACTGTGGCATGCGCGCGAGGGTGTGGAGGGCGGTCTGATGCGCCTGCCGGGCGGCATCGGAGCCGCCTTTGAGCGCCTGGGCCCGCAGTTGAAGGAGTCGATCAAGGCGTTCTGGGCGCCGGGCCTGTGGTGGGAGGAGCTCGATTGGGCGTATATGGGCGTCGTTGATGGCCACGACGTACGGGCGCTGCGCAAGGCGTTGCACGAGGCGCTGGCAGCGGAAAGGCCGGTGGTGGTACACATCGCCACCGTCAAGGGCAAGGGTTTCGCTCCCGCCGAGGATGGCGGGCTGGAGGGCATGGAGCGCTGGCACGCGGCGAAGCCCAAGTCGATAATCAATGGGATCCCCTCCCACCCCAGCCCCACTCGCCCTGCTTCCAGCGCGACCGCGGCCGCCCCGGCCAAGCCCGCGCCCAAGCAGTACACGCAGGTCTTCGGCGAAGCGCTGGTGCGCGAGTGCGAACGCGATGAGCGTGTGGTGGGGATCACGGCGGCAATGAACTCCGGCACGGGCTTGAACATCCTGCAGAAGGCCATGCCTGAGCGCTATTTCGACGTGGGTATCGCCGAGCAGCAGGCGCTGCTGTTCGGCGCGGGCCTAGCGCTTGAGAGCGTCAAGCCGGTGGCGGCGATCTACTCGACCTTCCTGCAGCGTGGCTACGACCAGATCGTGCACGATCTGTGTCTGCAGAAGCTGAATGTCGTGCTGGCGCTCGACCGTGCGGGCCTGGTGGGCGATGACGGCCCAACCCATCACGGCGTGTTCGACATCGCTTACCTGCGCTGCCTGCCCAACATCGTGCTGATGGCGCCTCGCGATGAGGCCCTTTTGGTGGACATGCTCCACACGGCACTCTGCTACGACGACGGTCCTGTTGCATTGCGCTATCCGCGCGGCGAGGGCATGGGCGTGGAACTGCCTGCGCAGCCGCGCGCGCTGCGAATCGGCACCGGCGAGATTCTGCGTGAGGGCGAGCGGGTGGCGCTGATCGGCTACGGCAGCGGCGTGGCCAAGGCGATGGCCGCGGCTGAGCTGCTCGCGGTGCACGACATTCACGTGACGGTCGCCGACGCACGCTTTGCCAAGCCAATCGACGCGGCCTTGATGGCGCAGCTGGCGGCCGAGCACGATCTGCTGGTGAGCGTCGAGGAGGGCGTGCTCGCGGGCGGCTTTGGCAGCGCAGTGTGGGAGACCCTCAACGACACCGGCTCGGTGCCGCGCCGCATTCTGCGCGTGGGCCTGCCCGACCGCTATGTGACCCACGGCAAGCCTGCGCTGTTGCACGAGGAGGTGGGTTTCACCGCCGAGCGCATAGCTGAGCGGATCGAGACCGCAATCGGGGACCGCCGCTCAGCGACAGTCGAGGCTTAAATGAAACGACCCGCTGGGAGGGCGGGCCGTTTCGAGGGAGGAGGGATGCTGCTGTGCTTCGGGTCGATCACTATCTTGCCCGGCGTACGTATGTTTGTGTGTGACGTTGCGCACACATGTTCGCTTTAGCCGGGATGGTTGCTTGGCGCCATTTGCGGATACCGTTCCGGGCGTGGCCTCCAAGCAGCGTCTGGACACCCTGCTGGCAGAGCGCGGCCTGTTCTCCTCGCGCAGCCAGGCCGCGGCGTCCGTGATGGCCGGCGAGGTATGCGTGGGCGAGGGGCGCAGACGGGCACAGAAGCCAGGGGAGATGGTGGCGGTGGATACGCCGGTGAGCGTCAAGTCACGCCCCAGGTACGTATCGCGTGGGGGCATCAAGCTGGCCAATGCGCTGGTCCAGACAGGGCTGTCGGTAAAGGGTCGCAGGGTGCTCGACATCGGGGCCTCGACAGGCGGCTTCAGCGACTGCTTGTTGCAGCAGGGCGCAAGCGAGGCGATAGCCGTAGACGTGGCCTACGGGGAGCTTGCCTATGCGCTGCGCCAGGACCCGCGTGTGCATGTGTTGGAGCGCACCAACGCCCGCTCGTTGACGGCAGCGATGCTCCCGTACGCCCCCGATGTGGCGGTGGCGGACGTATCGTTCATCTCGCTTACCAAGGTGCTGCCGGCGATCTTGGCTTGCATGGCCGATGAATATGACCTGCTGGCGATGGTCAAGCCGCAGTTTGAGGTAGGCCGCGAGAAGCTGGGCAAGGGGGGGGTGGTGCGCGCGGCAGAGGATCGCAGGGCGGCGCTTGTGAGCGTGGGCACGGCTGCGCACGAGTTGGGCGCGGCGGTGCTGGGCTTCTATTCCTCAGGACTGCCAGGGCCGAAGGGCAACATGGAGACGTTCGTATGGCTGGCCGAGGCCGGGCGCCTAGGCCGGGCACAGAATGCTGAGCAGATCACTGCAATGGCAAGCGAGGTTGAGCCGTGAGCGGCGCGCGGCGAGAGAGAGGGGAGCAGTGAGCGGCGAGGGCGAGAGGGGTGGAGCAGTGAGCGAACCAAGACGCATGACTGTGCTGACGCACCGTCGCGTGTCCGATACCGCTGTGGCGTTGGAGCATCTGATGGACGCCGCGCGCAACGCCGGCGTCACGCTGCGCTTCGATCCTGAGGAGAGCGAGAAGCACCGCCTCACCGCCGGGCCGGGGGTCGAAACGGATGCTGAGATGCGCACCGACGTGGAGCTGTGCGTGGTGTTAGGCGGCGATGGCACGATCCTGCGCGCGCTGCAGCGCTATGCGGGCACAAGCGTGCCGGTGTTTGCCGTGAACTTCGGCGAGATCGGCTTTCTGGCGACCGTGGAGCCCGAGGAGCTGCAGGACGGCATCCGCCGTGTGCTTGAAGGCGACTTCGAGTTGCTGAAGCTGCCGGCGATCGTGCTGAACACGCCGGTGGGGGAGGCCACGGCGATCAATGACGTTGCCATCCACCGCAAGGTTGGCGAGCGCGTGGCCGAGCTGGCCTACACGCTGGATGGCGAGGAAGTGGGCAGCGTGCGCTGCGACGGTCTGGTTGTGGCTACGCCTGCCGGCAGCACCGGCTACAACCTCGCCAATGGCGGCCCCGTCATGGCCTGGGGAGTGGAGGGGCTTGTGGTCTCCTTCATCGCGCCTCATTCGCTCACCGCCAGGACGCTGGTGGTGGCTCCCGGCGATCCGCTTGAGATCCACAACCGCTCGCGCGATCCGCTCGACGTGTCCGTGGATGGGCGCCCGCTCTGCGAGATCCCCGCCGGGGGCAAGATCCACGCGCGCTTCGCCGATGAGGTTGGCACAATCGCGCAGCTGCCCGACTCCTCCTTCTACCGCAGGCTGCGCGAGAAGTTCGGGCGACTCGCGCGCTGAGTGCGCGGTCCGTCCGTTACGCCAGTCCCTCCGCTACCGCAGATCTACGCGGCTCGGGGGTGCGAGTGCTCAAGCGAGGCAATGAAGCCGTCGAGCTGGTCGCGTGAGAAGCGGCGCTGCCCACCTGGGGTGCGGTAGCAGTCGAGGTGACCGGCGTCGGCCCAGCGGCGGACGGTAGCCAGGGACACACCCAGGTAGCGGGCGGCCTGTGAGCTGGTGAAGACCAGCTGGCGATCTTTGGCGGGTGTAAGCGGAATCAGGGGCATGGTGGCGGCTCTCAAGGGTCGTTGACGTGTGCGATCAACCATCACTTCGGCGCGATGGAGGCAAAAGTTGAGCGCCGAGCAGGTTTATGGACCTTTGGCCAGACGGCTCAAATGCCTCGTTTTGAGCGCTTCAGAAAGCCAGTTTTTTGGCTTGAAACCACATGATTGGGACTGTCGCAAGCAGGTGGATGGCAATCCAGGCAGGCCTCCTCATCTGCAATCATTTGTGCAAATCTCGCCCAAGACGTGCAATATCCGAGTCATCCCGCTATTATCCGACTCAAACCTACTCAGAGGTGGCAGCTATCCGGGACCGGACCGGGGTGCTCCGCCAAACAGGTCCGAGGGGCCACGAGCGAAGGAGCGGTTCAATGGGTTGGAAGCTCTAAGCAGAGAGACGCGACTTAGGTAGTTCCAGGGTCTTGCAACGACCCCGGGCCAGGGCGCCGCCTCATGCGGCGCTTTTGGCGTTAAAGGGCCGTTCGTGCCGCGCGGCGCGTGCCGCGCTGGGGGCCTCGCCTCAAGGAACGCGTTCGGCGCCTGCATTCTTGCGGCGACAATCTACGCGGTAGGCCGCGGCCCCCTGCGACCTACCGCATCGCCGGCTCGGCGATCGCCCGCGCGCGGCGCTCAAAGGCCAGCTCAGCCTCGAAGTCCACCTCATCGCCGCGTGCGAACAGCGCCTCGCCGTCGCGTTCCAGCATCGCTATGAAGCTGTTCACCAGCTCGCCATCCAGCTGGCGCCCGGACACCCTGCGCAGCTCCGTCATGGCGTCCTGGGGGGTCATCGGCGAGCGATAGCTGTCGCGCGCCGTCATCGTGTCGTAGGTGCTGCAGATCGCGATGATCCTTGAGAGCATCGGGATCTCGCTGCCGATCAGCCCCGCCGGGTAACCGCTGCCGTCGACGTTCTCGTGGTGGTAGAGAATCGCTTCGGCCACCGGCCCGTAGCCGTCGAGGCGTCCCACCAGCGTTGCCCCCTCCTGCGGATGGCGGCGCACCATCGCCCAGTCCTCATCGGAGAGGATCTCAGCGTTCAAGATGCGATCGGGCAAGGCGAACTTGCCGATGTCGTGCAACAGGCCCGCGGTGTGCGCCACATCCTGCTCGGCCTCGCTGCAGCCTGCATGCTGCGCCAGCGCACGCGCGTAGCGGGCCACCGCGGCGGCGTGCCGGGCGGTCATGCGATCGCGCAGCGCCAAGGTCTCGACCAGCGTCACAAGCACCCCCAGCTGCAACGAGGCCAGGCGCATCGAGCGTGCCTCCAACTGCTCCGCGCGATCCTCCGAGCGCACCAAGGCAACTGTCAGATACTGGAAGATCACGATCACCAGCACCAATCCCACAAGGGCCGGATAACCCATGTTGGTGTAAGCCACCGCCAGCAACGCCGCCAAGCCGCCCGCGGCCACCTGGCCAGGGAGCATCGGCAACAGCAGGTAACGCGCCTGGTCCACCAGGCCCCGTCCTCCGATCACGCGCTCGTGGATGGCGATCAGGGCGAAGTTGAGCAGGTTGGTGACGGTGAATACGGCGAACACGATCAACGCGAACGTCGGGCCTCGTGTAGCGGCGACGTTGTGCGGATCGTGCACGTTGCCCACCAGGGCCTGGCTGAGCAGCCCTCCCGCGATCAGGAAGACCGCGTAGGTCGCCAGATTGATCAGGGCTTTGGCGGGCGCCAGCCGGCGCACAACCGCGTCTGTGAGCATCACCGCCAGCCCCAGCGCCAATGCCGGCGTGGGGCCAAGCAGCGTCATCGCCAGCACGAGCGCGATGAACGCGCCTGAGAGATTCTGGTTGCGCACGTTCACCGTCAGACGGTCGCCGGTGGCGCTCAGCACCAACAGCAGCAACAGCAGCTGCAGGGGCTGCCAATCTTCCGCGCGCGAAAGCGCCACGGCGGCGGCCAGCGCCGCTGCCAGCAGGGCAGCCTGAAAGCCCAGGTAGATAGGTCTGCGCCAGTGTGTCATCGCAGCCAGGGGGCGCGCTAGAGGCGCCAGGGGTGATGCCAGGGATGCCATTTTTGCCAGGGGTGATGCCAGCGATGCCAGGGATGCGAGCGGTGATGCAAGGACGACTCTGTGTCGTTCTTAACGGCCTTCTGCGTGTCGTACTTGAGGCGCACCATTCGAAAACCACGGATTACCGATGTTCGCTGAGCGCCTGCATCTCTCCCGCCATCTTGCCTTGCAGTTCCGACGGTCCCGCAACCTGGGCCTGCGCCAGGCTCTTGCGCGTCACGCGTAGGAACAGGCCCGTGCACAGCGACGCCGCCACCCCGATCCACAACATCGCCGTGCGCGGCGAGGTCAATTGCGCCAGCACACCTCCCAGCGCAAAGCCGATGGCGGGGCAAAGCGCGCCGATTCCTTCCACCGTGCTCATCAGCCTGCCCAGCAGCTCGCGCGGTGTCATGTGCTGTACAGAGCTGATCAGCGCAGCCCACTGCACGCCGTTGCCCATGCCACCCACCACCGCCGCGCCGCAGGCCACGGCCAGCGTGGGGGATAGGGAGAAGCCGATATAGGCCATCCCCACCGCCAGCGTTCCCCACGTCAGCATCGGTCGCAGTGGGCGGTGCACAGAGCGCGCGAACACAAGACTGCCCAACACCATGCCCACGCCCCACGCCGCCGTCAGGAAGCCGAAACCGCGGTCGCCGGCTTCCAGCGTGGACTTCACAAACAACACCTCCACCGGCTCCACAGAGGCGAAGAAAATAATTGCCAGCGCCTCTGTTGCCAGCAGTCCCCGCAGCGCCGGCGCCGCCTGCAGGTGTCCCCATGCCGCCAGCAGGCGGCTGCGCACCGAGGTGCTGCCTGCCTCCGCGCTTGCATGCACCTGCAGGTTCATCAGCAGCGCTCCGCACACCATGAATGACACCGCGTCGATCAACAACGCCGTGGGACTTCCCGCGGCTGCCACGATCACGCCGGATACCGCCGGCCCCAACGTCACCGCTGCCGTGAATGCCACGTTCAATGCCGCGTTCGCTTCGCGCTGCGCGGTCTCTTCGGCGCTCTCCTCGATCCCGCTGTGCGCGGCCACCGCAGGACCCCCTCCGGGGGTTCCCATCCCATTTTCCTCGTTGTTGGGCGCCGCCACCAGCTCCTCGACCGCCACACGCGCTGCCGTGGCGCGCAACAGCGCGCCGGCCGTAAGCGCGGCTGTGCCGTCGATTGCCACCAGCACCAGCAGGCCCGGCAACCAAAAGTGCCACAACAGCGCCGCCATCGCTACCGCCACGATTCCCTCCAGCATGTAGAGGCGGCTGAGGCCGCCACGGCGCTTTGACACCTCTACCGCCGCGACCAGCGTTGGTGTTAACAGCGCCGGCAGCAGACGCCCCGCGACCAGCAACCCAGCCACAGCCAGCGCACTGTGTGTGTGGTCGTAAACGCTCAACATCAGCGCCACATACGCGAACCATGTGCCTAGCTGGTTGACCGTGTATGCGAGGAGGATTCTTCGCAAGCGGGGGCTCTTTGGCAGTGATGGCACGCCGCCACGCTAACGTCTGCTTCGGCCGGTTGCGGGTGCTGCAGCTTCTCTGGCAAGCCTCCGGCAGTGTTCGGCTTCTTGGATTCGTTGCTCTCAGTCCTCGCTTGACCCTTCGGTCCCCGGACCTAGACCGGCATTGGAGCGGTCAAGGTCTCCCCCTGGGGAGGGTCCAGCACAACAATCGGCAACCACGGATGGCGCCTGCCCAGAAGCTCGGTCAGCGTGCGCGTCGAGACATCGGGGAGAGCGCCCGCCAGCATCACCACGCCGCAATGGGGCGCCTGCTGGAGCACCTCCCATACGTTGCCTGCCTCCGCAAAAGCAGTCTCGGCGGCCAGCGCACCGCTCATCTCCTTGCGCACGAGCATGCGCTCATCCGCCCCGCGGGCCACGATCAGGATGCGTGGGCCGCTTCCCTGTGCCTCGGTTTCGCCGCGCCGATCGCCCTGCCAGGGCTCATCCACCAGTCGCAGCGCAGGGGCGTCCTGTCTCAAAGCCTGCCTGGCTCGTGCGCGAGCAGAGGCGACCGGGCTCATGAGGACAGGACCGCGTCAGGGCTGATGGCGCCGGGCTGCATGCGCGCCACCGAAGGGGAGGAACGCAGCACGGCGTGGGTGGGGCTCATCTCGACGATTGCCGGCCACTGCGTGTTTGTCGCGGGGCTATGCGGATCCACCTCAAGTTCGTGGCGGGTTCTCGCCAGCGCGCTGGCTGACAGAGCAACGAACGCCGCCGAGGTGATGAAAGCCCACGCGAGCCCGATGCCCACGGCGCTCATCTGAGCTCACCCCGGTGGGCTTGCGGTGTCTGTGCTGTATTCATTTTGACCTCCAGGCTGATCCGGTTCGGATTGGGCTCGCAGGGAGAGCCCTCCCGCGGTTTCCCTTCCTTGGGATTCCGCTGTAACGACACGACAATGGTGATCCCTCGCGGGCCGTTTGTCTGTCGGGCAAGGGGTGCTGATCTTGTCGTCCTAAAGGTGCCGGTCGATGTCGTCCTCCGAGGTCCTGCGGCTGACTGACAGAGGCCATTTGGCGCTTTGCAAAGGGAAAGTCGCCGTGGGAGATGTCCGAGGCAGCCGCTACCGTGTGAACGTCATGCAGGAGGGCATACCGGGGGTGGATCGCCCCATCAACGTCATTATCGCCGACGATCACGCCGTTGTGCGGGATGGCATTCGTACCGTTCTTGAGCGCGAGTCCGGTGAGTTTTGCGTCGTCGCCGAGGCCGCTGACGTGCCGGCCACCGTCCGCGAAGTCCGCGAGCACAAGCCCGACCTGCTCACGCTCGATCTGACGATGCCCGGTGGGTCGAGCCTGGCCGCGCTGCCTTCATGTTTCGTCGCCCACCCCTCGCTTGCGGTAGCCATTCTCACGATGCGCGAGGACCCCGAGTACGCGCGCCAGGCACTGCGCGCGGGAGCGCGCAGCTACGTGCTCAAAGAGGCTGAGCCGGCGGAGCTGCTGCAAGCGTTTCGCCTGGCTGTCGCCGGCGGCAACTATCTGCACCCCCGTCTAGGAGCGTTGATGGCCACCGGCGAGGACACCGATCCTGGGGGCGCGTCGCTGAGCGATCGTGAGCGTGAGGTGGTGCGCCTGATCGCTCTCGGTCATACCAATCCGCAGATAGCCGAACAGCTGCACGTGGCCGAGCGTACCGTCAAGACCTACCGCGCCCGTGCGATTGAGAAGCTCGGGTTCTCCTCGCGCGCAGAGATAACCGCCTATGCGCGGCGCCTCGGATTGGTCGACTGATTCGCTGACGCACGCAGTGGCGGCGTTCGCAACCGGGAGGACGCGCCGGCTGTCCGTTCGCAACCTGGAGGATGTGCCGGCTGTCCGTTCGCAACCTGGAGGATGCGCCGGCTTGTCAGCTCGTCACCGGACGTCCCGCCAGCGGCACCGTGAGCCTGACCGTCGTGCCCTGCCCTGGCGCGGGTGTCAGCTCCAGCTCGCCGCCCACCAGCTCGGCCCGCTCGCGCATCCCGGATAGCCCGAACCCGCCCTCAAGGCCATCGCCTCGCGGTCCCATGCGAGCGCCGTTGGCCGGCAGACCTTGCCCATCGTCGGTCACCGCCACGCGCAGCGCTCCGCCGTTGCCGCTGACGCTGATTACCGCCCGCGTGGCCTGCGCGTGACGCGAGACGTTGGTCAGCGCCTCCTGCACGACTCGATAGATGGTGCTCTCAAGCTCCGCGTCCAGGCGCTGCCCCTCGGAGCCGAGATCGACGTCTATCTCTGTCTGCACCTCCAGGCCGTCGATCGCCTGCGCGCGCCTGGCCAGTGCCTCAAGCGCCGGCACCAGGCCGAGGTCATCGAGGGCAGCGGGACGAAGCTCGGTGATCAGGTGGCGCAACCCTTCGATCTCAAGGCCCAGGCCCTCCAAGACATCGCCTACGGCCTCCTCCAAGGTGTGCTCGTCGTGCAGGTCGCGGGCGTTCGCAAGCTTCAGGCGCAGTGCCCCCAGTCCCTGCACGGTCTCATCGTGGATCTCCCGCGCCCAGCGCGTACGCTCGCGCTCGCGGGCCTCCATGCCGTAGCGCAAGCGTTCGATCTCCACCGAGCGCTCGGCTTTCAGGCGCTGCGTGACGCTCTCCGCGAAGGAATGCAGCGCGCGGCGATCGGGGTCACGGAAGCTCGCATCGTGGCGTAGCGCGATCACCAGCCCGCCGCCGTGGTCCTCCATGCTCAAAGGCTCCACCAGGACCCCGCGCGCTTCGATGCCCAGCTCGTGCAGCCACAGCGCCTCCTGGCCTCGCGGGCGATCCAGCGCCACCGGCTGGCCAGCGCGATACAGCGCACCCAGCGCGCTGCCCTCCACCGAGAGGATGCGCACGCGGGGGATGCCCTCGCCGCTGGAAGCCGCCAAGCGCAGCTCGCCGCGCTCCTCGATCACGATCAACAGCGTTCCGGCGTCAAGCAGCGCCAGACCGCGGTCGGCCATCAGGCGCAGCAGCCAAAGCTCAGATCCGGAGAGCACTCCCTAAACCTAATGGACCGGGCGGCAGCGACGAGGAGACAGATGACTGCTCTGCTGCTCGGCGTCCCGCTGCCGTCCGAGCCTCGGTGACCAGCTGCTCGGCGCTCTGGCCTTTGCGCCAGGTCGCAATGCTGACCGTCACCCGCAGCGGGGCGCGCTGGTTGCGCACTTCGATCTTGATCGCGCGCAGTCTCGCCAAGGTGCGCCGGGCGACAATCTCGCCGCGTGCGCCGTCCGCGCCAGGGAGCACCACCAGGTAATCGTGACCGTTCGTCGGTCCCATGCGGTCGTAGCGGCGGAACTCGCGGCGCAGGGTCAGGCCCACATAGGCAAGCGCCTGCTCTGAGAGGTCCTTGCCGTGTGCCTGTCCGATCGCCTCCAAGTCCTCCAGCCCAACCAGCAAGCAGCTCAGTGCCGTGCGGTGGCGCTCAGCGCGTCCGATCTCCTCTTCGATGCGCTCCAGGAGCATGTCGGCAGGCAGAGGGTCGCGGACAAACCGCGGCTCTGGTGTCTGGATGTCGCTGGCGGCCATGCCTTGTGGACGAAGTTAAGTGCCGGGAACCGATTCCTGCCGGTGTGTCCGCACAGATTAGGCGATCCGCGGCTCCTCGCTGCGCGCTCCGGGGATGGCCGTGCGTGGATGGCCGCAAAAGCGATCCGTCGGTGCGCGGTGGTACACCTGCACCTGTGCTGTTGGAGCTGCGTGTGGAGAATCTGCTCTTGATCGAGCGGGCGGAGCTTGCTCTCGCGCCCGGTCTGAACGTGCTCACAGGGGAGACCGGGGCGGGTAAGACCGTGCTTGCGCACGCCCTCGATCTGCTGCTGGGGGGCCGCGCACGCACCGGCATCGTGCGCCCAGGGGCGCTTGAGGCATATGTCGAGGGCACCTTCTCCCTGCCTTTGCAGCTGCAAGCAGACCGGGGCGAGCGCCTGCCCGCTGACGCCGAGGAGGTGGTGTTGGCGCGGCGCGTAGCCGCCGATGGGCGTACCCGCGCATACGTCAACGGGCGCTCGGCAGCTGTCGGTGACCTGCGTGCCTTGGGCGAGCTGTTGATTGCGTTCTACGGGCAGCACGAGCACCGCAAGCTCACCTTGTCTGCCGCTCAACTGCAGATCCTGGATGGCTTCTGCGGTCCTAAGCAGGCGCTGCGGCTGGGCGAATGCGCCGCGGCCCATCATGTCCTGAGAGGCCTGGAGGACGAGCTTGAGGGCTTGCGCGAGCTCTCTCAGGCGCGCGAGCGTGAGCTCGATCTGCTGGAGCACGAGCTGGCTGAGATCGATGGGCTGGCGCCCGAGGAGAGCGAATACGAGCAGCTGCTCGGCGATCGCGAGCGCCTGCGCCGCCTCGACGGGCTGCGTGCGGCCGCGGGCGTAGCGATGGAAGCGCTGGCGCCTGAGTCCGCTGAAGCTCCGGGCGCAGCCCAGGCTCTGGCGCAGGCTGTCGCGGGCATCGATGCGGCGGCAGGCGTCGATCCGCGGCTGGACGCGCTCGCCGAGCGCTGCCGCGCCTTGGCGATCGAGGCCGGCGATCTCGCGGGCGAGTTGCGCAGCTACGGCGAGCGGCTGGAGAGCGAGGAGGGCTCTCTGGAGATCCTCGAAACTCGCTTGCAGGCGCTGGAGCGGCTGCTGCGCAAGCATGGCGGGACGCTTGCACAGGTGCTTGAGCATGCCGCCGCCGCACGGGTGCGGCGTGAGCAGCTGTTGGGAGCCGAGGTCGCGTTTGCGCAGACCTCCGAGCGCCGGGAGGCCGCGCTGGCGGTGTTTGAGCGGCAGGTGGCTGCTTTGCGCAAAGCCCGTCTGCAGGCCGCACCGCGCTTGACCGAGGCCGTGGCCGGCCAGTTGGCGGCCTTGGCGATGCCCGACGCCAGCTTTGAAGTCGCCCTCTCCGAGCGCGAGCCGGGCCCCAGCGGCGCGGATGCGGTGGAGCTGCTGATCGCCCCTAATCCCGGTGTCGCCGCGGGTTCGCTGCGCGAGATAGCTTCCGGCGGGGAGCTGTCACGCGTGATGCTGGCGTTGATGAGCGTGGCCAACGCCGACTCCGATGTGGCGCTGGTGTTCGATGAGGTCGATGCCGGTATTGGTGGGCACACCGCGCGTGCCGTGGGCGAGCGCCTGCGCGATCTGGCACGCGGTAGGCAGGTGATTTGCATCACCCACCTACCGCAGATCGCCTCGCTGGCCGCGCGCCACTTCTCGGTCGTCAAGGACACTCACGCCGATCCCACCTGTGCCACCGTTGTGCGGCTCGGCGAGCGCGAGACCGTCTCCGAGCTGATGCGCATGATGGGCGCTGCCGACACCGATAGCTCCGCGCGCAAGCACGCTCGGGAGTTGAGAAAGGCGGCTTGAGCACCCCCTGGAATGTGCCTCAGGGGGTGCGTTTCGTGTCCGCTGCCGTTACTCTCGTTTGAATGGCCGTGACCTCGCAGCCGCTGAGCTCGCTTCCCTCGGCGCGGGAGCCTGCGTCGCCGGCGCCGCAGCCGCACCCCCAGCCGCAACCGGCGGTGCCGGCGCCAGCGGCGGCGTCACGCACGGTGAGCGGGCCGGTGCGCCTGGGACGCAAGACGAAGGTGATGGTCAAACATCTCGTGCCGGGCGATATTGCCGTGATCGATCATCTCGACATCGACCGCGTCTCAGCTGAGGAGTTGATCGCCGCGGGCGCTGCCGCTGTGCTGAACTGCCGTGCCTCAACCAGCGGCTCCTACCCCAACCTTGGCCCGCAGCTGCTGGTCGAGGCGGGGGTGCTGCTGGTCGACCTCCCCGACGACAGGCTGTTCCACGAGCTCTCCGACGGAGAGCCCCTTGCCGTGCTGGCCGGTGCCGGTGCTCAGGGCAGTGGTGAGGTGCTGCACAAGGGCCGCGTGGTGGCACGCGGAGAAGTGCTCGACTTGGCGCGGGTGCGCGCGGAGACCGAGGAGCGACGGCGGGAGGTGGGGGAGGCGCTTGAGCGCTTCGCGCACAACACGATCGAGCACATGCGCGAGGAGCGCGAGCTGTTGGCGGGCAAGATTGAGATGCCCCGCTTTGCCACCGACTTCCGCGACCGCTCCGCACTGGTGGTTGTGCGCGGCGTGGATCATCAGCGTGACCTGCGGGCGCTACGGCCCTTCATCCGCGACGTAGGCCCCGTGATCGTCGCGGTCGACGGCGGCGTGGAGGCGGTGCTTGAGGCCGGCTTGATGCCCGACATGATCGTCGGTGACATGGATTCCGCCGGCGAGGCGGCGTTGCTGGCGGCCGTCGCGGGTGGCGCTGAGCTTGTGGTGCACTCCTACTCCGATGGCCGTGCCCCAGGGCGCGCGCGCCTTGAGAGCCTTGAGCTTCCCTTCATGCTGGTGCCGGCGCCAGGGACCAGCCAGGACGTCGCAATGCTGATCGCGGCCGAGAAGGGCGCGCGGCTGATCGTGTCGGTGGGCTCCCAGTTCAACCTTGTCGAGTTCCTGGATCGCAACCGGCGCGGCATGTCCTCGACATTCCTGACCCGTCTGCGGATCGGCGAGATCCTCGTGGACGCCAAAGGCGTGAGCCGGCTGTACCGCCCCCAGCCGGGCCTGGCGCCGCTGCTGCTTGTGCTACTCGCTGGAGTCATTGCGATGGTGGCCGTGGTGTGGCTGACACCGGCGCTGCGCGACGTGGTGGATCTCCTATGGCTGAAGCTGCAGCTGCTGCTCGGTTGAGCCGCCGCAATGTTCGACTATCGCTACCACGCGCTTTCTCTCGCCGCCGTCCTGTTGGCGCTGGCGGTGGGCGTGCTCATCGGTGTCGCCATCGGCGACTCCAACCTGGTGTCCTCGGCCAAGAGCGGCGTGGTTCACGACCTGCGCTCGGAAGTGAGTGGCGCCAACAACCAGGCGGACCATCTGCGCTCGCAGCTCAGCAATGAGGAAGCGCTCGGTAACGACCTCTACCAGATAGCGGTACACGGTCTTCTGACGGGTCGTCGCGTTGGGCTCGTGTTCCTCGGCACCCCTTCCGATCAGATCGACAGCCTGGTGCGCGATGCCGTCACGCAGGCCGGGGGGGACCTTGTGACGGTGGTGACGGTGCGCGAGCCGCTTGACCTGCCCGGACTGGCGCGTGAGGCCGCCGGCACGCCCTACGCGGCGCTTGCCACACAGCCACGGCTGGTGAGTCGCTTTGGCGTCAGAATCGCCCGGCAGCTGGTGGGCAGCGACCATGTCCTGCTGGGCAAGGTGCAGGCGCGTCTGTTGAGCAGCTTCGATGGTCAGCTGGAAGGGCTCGATGGGCTGGTGGTGGTGCGCAGCGAGCCGGAAGGAATGACTCCTGAACAGTCAAAGACGGCCGGTGAATTCGAGGCAGGGCTGATCGAAGGGGCTACCACGGGAGGCATCGTGACCGTCGGGGGTGAGCTGAGCTCCACCAATCCCTCGCAGATCTCTTGGTACAAGAGCCAAGACATCTCAAGCGTTGACGATCTCGACACGCCTGCCGGTCGGGCCGCGCTGGTATTCACGCTCACTGGCGCGCATGGGTCCTACGGCGAAAAGCCTTCGGCCGACTCGGGCTTGCTGCCGCGCGTGGCGGGCGGCACCTCGCTGCCCTGAGCGCGTTGCCCGTCTGCCCCCAGGGCGCCCGCCCTGCGCGTCGCCGGCCTGCTCAAGCGCCGCCTGTCCGCTCCCGCCGCTAGGTTCCGAACGTGCACGCCCTCCCGCTGGCGATAGCCATGGTCTTTGCCGTCCTGATGGCTCCGGCTCTGCTGCGCGCTCTGATCGCCGGGGAGCACGTGCGCGTGAACTATCGCTCGCGCGAGCTTCCGTTCCCGTTTGGAATCCTGAGTGTCGCGGCGGCGCTCGTGGCTTTGATCCCCTTGGCGTTGCTGCAGGAGCTGGCGCAAGTGGATGTCCTTCACCCCGAGCTGCGAGGGATCTCGCTGTATGTCCTGGGGATCGCCGCGTTAGGTCTCATAGACGACACCCTCAGCGGCTCACCGCGCGGCTGGCGCGGTCACGGTGGGGCGCTGTTGCGCGGCGAGCTGTCCACCGGGGTGCTGAAGGCCGCCGGCTCGCTCGGGCTGGCGCTGTTCGTGCTTGGCGGCTTGGGCCTTTCCCACGGGCGCTACCTGCTGGCGGTGGCGGTGCTGGTACTTACTACCAACATGTTCAACCTGCTCGATCTTCGGCCAGGGCGAGCGAGTAAGGCATTCGTGCTGCTGGGCGTGGGCTTGACCTTGGGCGCAGCCGATGTCAGGCCGCTGTGGTCGCTGGGGCTGTTCGCTGCTCCGGCGCTGGTGGCCGGCGTATATGACCTGCGCGAGCGAGCGATGTTGGGAGATACAGGCGCCAATCTGCTGGGCGCTCTGGCGGGCTGGTGGATGATCCTGGTGCTCTCCACCACAGGGCAGGCGATCGCCTTGGCGGCACTGCTCGCGATCACCGCATATGGCGAGTTTCGCTCAATTTCCGCGTTCGTGGAAAAGACTCCGGGGCTGCGCGCTCTAGACTCCTGGGGCAGGCCCTCATGATCGCCACTTCTTCTGACCGCCACGCCGCCGCACCCTCCAAGACCCGGTTCATTTTTGTGACCGGCGGCGTGGTGTCCTCGCTGGGCAAGGGCATCGCGGCGGCCTCCATCGGGCGCCTGCTGGTGGCCCGAGGTCTGACGGTGGGCTTGCAGAAGTTCGACCCCTACATCAATGTCGATCCGGGCACGATGTCGCCTTATCAGCACGGTGAGGTGTTCGTCACCGAGGACGGCGCCGAGACCGACCTGGATCTTGGGCACTACGAGCGCTTCACCGACGTCAACACCAGCCGCGCTTCCAATGTGACCGCCGGCGGCATCTACAACACCGTGATTCGCCGCGAGCGCCGGGGCGACTATTTGGGGGGGACGGTGCAGGTCGTGCCGCACATCACCGATGAGATCAAACAGCGCATCGCGCTGATCGCCCAGTCCACCGACGTCGATTTCGTCATCACCGAGATCGGCGGCACCGTCGGCGATATCGAGTCGCTGCCTTTCCTGGAGGCGATTCGCCAGTTCCCGGTGGACGTGGGCAGACGGCGCTGCATGTTCATTCATCTGACGCTCGTGCCCTACATCGGCCACGCCGGCGAGTTGAAGACCAAGCCCACGCAGCACTCCGTCAACGAGCTGCGTCGCATCGGAATCGCGCCGGACATGCTGATGTGTCGCTCGGAGGGATCGCTCTCCCAGGAGATCCGCAAGAAGATCGCGCTGTTCGCCAGCCTGCCTTCCACGGCGATTGTCTCGGCGTGCGATGTCGAGAACATCTACAAGGTGCCGCTGGTCTTCCGCGAGCAGGGGGTAGACGATTTCATCCTCGATCACTTTGGCGCGCAGGCGCCTGAGCCGGACCTATCGCAGTGGCAGGAGCCGATCCAGCGCGCCGAGCACGCTTCGCGCACGGTGAAAATCGCCTTGGTGGGCAAGTATGTGCAGCTGGAGGACGCCTACCTGTCGGTCTCCGAAGCGTTGCGCCACGCGGCGGCGCTGCAGGACAGCCGCGTGCAGATTGAGTGGGTGGATTCCGAACGGCTTGAGGAGGGCTCGGAAGCGCAGGACCCTGAGGGCGCACGACGCATGCACGAGGTGCTTGAACAGGCCGATGGCATCCTCATCCCCGGCGGTTTCGGTGGCCGCGGGATCGAGGGCAAGATCGTGGCCGCCAAGATCGCGCGGGAGCGGCGCATCCCCTATTTAGGCATCTGCCTTGGCATGCAGATCGCGGTGGCCGAGTTCGCCCGCCACGTTGCCGGTATGGAGGGCGCCAACTCCACGGAGTTCGATCTTGAGACGCCCCACCCTGTGATCGACCTGCTGCCCGAGCAGAAGGAGGTCGCCGATCTCGGCGGCACCATGCGCCTGGGAGCCGATCCGATCAAGCTGCACAAGGGCTCAAGGGCGCATGCGATTTACGGCGAGGCCGTCATCTACGAGCGCCATCGCCACCGTTATGAGGTCAACAACCTGCTGCGCAAGCGCTTGCAGAGCGCAGGCTTGCGTATTTGCGGCACATCCCCGGATGAGCGTCTGGTGGAGGTCATCGAGCTCGATGAGCACCCCTTCTTCATCGCCTCCCAGTTTCACCCTGAGTTCAAGTCGCGCCCCGAGCGTCCGGCGCCACTGTTCCGGGACTTCGTTGCCGCTGCACTGGAGCGCTGCGCCGCTGGGGGTACCGTGGCGGATGGGGACGTTGCGCCAGAGGCCCACGACACTCGTGCAGCCCGTCACGGCTAGCGCCATCGAGCGCCGCCATCTCGGCGAGCTGTTTGTGGAGCTGTGCCGGATCGAAAGTCCGTCGGGGCTTGAGCGGGCGTGCGCGGCGCGGGTCACGCAGGAGTTGCGCGGGCTCGGCCTGGAGGTGCACGAGGACGATGCCGGTGTCGTTGCGGGCTCAGACTGCGGGAACCTGTTGGCGCGCATTCCCGCGCGAGCCGCGCGAGCGGTGGGAGGGGAGACGGGTCGTGGTCTTGGCCATGATCCCCTCGACCATGGCGCGATGGAGGACCTGGAGAGTCGCAGCACGCACCCATGTGTGTTGCTGTGCGCGCATCTCGACACCGTCCCTTTGCAGGCCCCTGTTGAGCCGGTGCTGGAGGACGGCGGCTGGGAGAACGCCAACGCGGGCATCCTGGGCGCCGACAACAAGGCCGCGGTGGCGGTGATGTTGGCGTTGGCGCGGCGCGTGTGCAACGAAGGCGCGCCGGTTGACATCGAGCTGCTGTTCACCGTCGGCGAGGAGCGCTCGCTTGCGGGAGCACGTGCGCTGGATCTCAAGCGGCTGGGCAGCGACTTCGGCTATGTCTTCGATCACGCCTCGCCGATCGGCGAGATAGTCGTGGCAGCGCCGTGCCATTTTCGCCTCGATGCCGACTTCCGCGGCGCGGCGGCGCACGCCGGCATCCGCCCACAGGACGGCAGCAGCGCGATTCTGGCCGCCGCGCGCGCGGTGAGTGACATGCCGCTGGGGAGGGTGAATAAGGACACGACCGCGAATGTGGGCCTGATCGAAGGTGGCAGCGCGATCAACGTGGTGCCCGAGCGCTGCTCGCTGACGGCGGAGGTGCGCAGTCTGCGCGAACAGGACGCTGAGGCCGTGGTGGCTGAAATGATCGACTGCATACACGAGGCAGCGAATCTGCCCGACTGCGATTGCGACGTGGAGGTGAGCGTGCAGCGCACTTTCATGGCATACGAGACTCCCTCCGGCAATCCGGCGGTGCGCGCTGCCGACGCGGCGTTGCGCAGCTGCGGCTATGAGCCCAAGCGCATCCACAGCGGTGGTGCCTCTGATGCCAATGCGCTGATAGCCGGTGGCCTCACCGTTGTCAACTTGGCCAACGGCACCGAGCGCAACCACGAGCCCGATGAGCGGGTGAGTGTGGCCGCCCTTGAGGGCATGCTCGATGTTGCGTTGGCGTTGCCCGACGCGGTGGCGGCTCAGTCGGCGCTCGCCGCGCGATAGCTTCTTTGATCATGTTGAAGCTGCGCCGCGCAAGAGTGTTGGAGGCCCGTCCGGTGGATGGCCCCGAGCAGCAGTTGCAGATTGCTCTGATGGACGCTGTATCTACATCCGAGCAGGACACAGGTGCCCGGCGCCCTGCCGTAGCCGACGTGGGCCTCGTCGGAGCGGCTGAGGTGGGCGATGAGGTTATTGTCAACGTTGAGGCGCTCGATCTTGGCCTTGGCTCCGGGGGCTTTGACATCGTGCACGTCAACCTCTCGCGTGGCCTTGAAGGCCAAGGTGTCGCAGGCGCCAACGTGATGAAGCTCAACTACACGAGCTTGCAGCACGCGGTGCAGCCGGTCGAGGAGGAGAAGCTGAACCTTCCCTTGACTCATCCAGTGGGGGTATTGGCGCTGCACGGACAGCTCGCCGCGGTGGCCTGGGCATTTGCACAGAGCGCCCCGGAGCGACGCTTGGGCTATGTGCAGAGCAGCGGCGGAGCGCTCCCCGGCGGGCACTCGCGTGTGGTGAAAGCACTGCGCCAACGCGGGCTGCTGGCAGGGCACCTGACAGCGGGCGCCGCCTTTGGCGGGGAGGCGGAGGCGATCAGCACCGCGGGCGCCGTGCACCACGGCCTACGCACATTGGGCTGGGACGCGGTGCTGTGTGGTCCGGGCCCTGGCATCGTGGGCTCGCGCTCGCCTTTGGGGCACGGCGGCATGTCCGCGCTTGACTCGGCGCATGCGGCGCTGGCTTTGGGCGCTCCCACGCTGCTGGTGGCGCGCATGTCCTCGGGCGATCCACGGGTGCGTCACCGTGGCATCTCCCATCACACCCTGACAGTGCTCGACCTGTTGCTGGAGCCCGTCACCGTCGCTCTGCCCGCCGGCATGCGCTCGCCTGTAGGCAACGACCTGCGGGCGGGCCTGGGGGCGGTATTCGGGGTCTCCGCCACCAGTCGCCCACAGCTTGAACTGGAGGTGGATCGCCCGGCGCGCATCGCCCGTCACGACTGGCGGCGGGCGATCGTGGATCTGCCGGCGTACGCCGCGAGTGGGTTGCCTGCGGCGACGATGGGACGAGGGCTCGTGGAAGATCCGCTGTTCTTCGGCGCGGCGCTCGCAGGCGGAACGGCGCTGGCCGAAATGCTGGCTCAGGATGAGCGCAGGGAGAGTCGCGCCGACGAGGCTGCCTGACCCCAACTTGCGCTGAATGTCGACTTGCACAGTCAAGGAGCCTGGGGGACAGGGGCGAAGCAGAGATGAGTGACCTCTCATGTCCTCCCGCGCCCTGCATCGTCATCTGTGGAGAGCGGCGAGACGATCGAGCGTCTGCTGCTGGACTTCCTCGCTTACCTGGAGCTTGAGCGCGGCCTGTCGCGCAACACACTTGAGGCCTACCGATGCGATCTGTTGCAGTTCGGCGAGTTTTTGCAGAAGCGTGGCCTGGGACCGATCAGTGCCGGACATGGCGATCTGGCGGCGTTCCTGTCCGAGTTGGCCGCCGGCGGGGAGGAGCGCCCGCCTGTGGCACCGGCGACCTTGCAACGCAAGGCGGCATGTCTGCGCTCCTTCTACCGCCATCTGCGCAGGGAAGGCCTGATCGAACACGATCCCACGGCAGAGCTGCGCGGGCCGCCGCGCACCAAACGCCTGCCTATGGTGCTCTCGCGCGAGGAGGTGGGGATGCTGCTGAGCGAGCCCAAAGGAAGCGAGCCGCGCGCGCTGCGCGATCGCGCTCTGCTGGAGGTCATGTATGCCTGCGGGCTGCGCGCCTCGGAGGCGATCGGGCTGGAGCTCGCGGACGTCGATCTCCAGGAGGGCCTTCTGCGCGCGCGCGGCAAGGGCTCCAAGGAGCGGATCGTGCCAATCGGGCGCGAGGCGGTGGGGGCGCTGGGGATATACCTCCAGCGAGGGCGCCCGGCGCTGGTGGGCGCGAAGGTCGAGTCGCGGCTATTCGTCAATCGCCGTGGCTCGGGGCTGACCCGTCAGGGGCTCTACAAAATCATCCAAGGCCACGCCGGACGAGTGGGGCTTGGGGACAAGATGAGCCCCCACACGCTGCGCCATACCTTCGCGACGCATCTACTCGCCGGAGGTTGTGATCTGCGCTCCTTGCAGGAGATGCTGGGCCATGCCGATCTCGCTACGACCCAGGTCTACACACATCTATCTGCGGAGCGGTTGAAGGATGCGTATTTCAGCGCGCATCCGCGCGCCAAGCGCTGAGCCCTTTCCCTGCGGCGAGCTACTAGGCTTGCTTTCAGATGCCTGAGCTGCCAGAGGTGGAGACGATCAGACGCCAGCTCGCACCGTTGGTGGAGGGGCGGCGGATGCACAGCATGGAGATCCTCGATCCACGCTGGTCACGACCGCTGGCGCCGGCGGAACTGAGCGAAGCACTGGTGGGGCGGCGCATTGAGACGCTGGGGCGACGGGGCAAGTATCTGGTGTGGAGCATGCAGGGGGATGTGCACCTGGCTCAGCACCTGCGCATGACCGGTGCGGTGTTGTGTGAGCCCAAGCCTGAGCCTGCTCACGTACGCGTGCGGATCGAGTTACGCCCCAAACGCCGGCTGGTGATCGTGGACCCGCGCCGTTTTGGCACCGGCGAGCTGCTGCTCGGAGGCGGGGCATTGGATGCGTTCTTCGCCGCGCGCCTGGGGCTGGAGCCGCTGGATGAGCGCTTCACGGCCGCTCACCTCGGCGCGCTGATGCGCGGTCGCACGGCGCCGATCAAGGCGCTGCTGCTCGATCAGCGCAAGGTCGCCGGTGTTGGGAATATCTATGCCGATGAGGCGCTCTACCGCGCGCGTATCCACCCACGACGTCTCGCCGGCAAGCTCTCCTCAGAGCAGCATGGGCGGTTGCGCGATGCGGTGATTGATGCTTTGAACGCGGGCATCGACGCGCGCGGCGCGACGATCGATGACTTCCGTCATGTGGATGGGGTGCAGGGGTCCTTCCAGGACCAATTCCTGGTGCATCGCCGCGAGGGCGAGCCCTGTGGCGAGTGCGGCAGGAGCATCGTCAAGATGGTTGTTGCGGGTCGAGGAACCTATGTGTGTGAGACCTGTCAGCCGCGACCGCGATCGCCCCGGCGGCTCAAGCGGCCGCCAGCTCGTCCAGTCGCCCGCTCTCCGCGGCCGTGAGCAGCTCGGCATAGCCGCCCAGCAGCTCGCCGTTCACGAGCACCTGAGGGAAGCTCATCATGCCGGTGCGACGGGCCAGCTCCATGCGTCCGTCCGGGTCCTTGCTGAGGTTGACTTCGGAGAAGTCCAGCCCGCGTGCTTTCAGAAGGCCCTTGACGCGGGCACAGAACGAGCAGGGCTCAGTGGTGTAGACGGTGATCTCGCTCATTACTTCATAAAATATAGCGCCATATCATTAATCAGCTGCTAATCGGCTGCGCTGAATAACCGCCAGGCTCTCGGCTCAGGTCAAGGCAAGCTTGAGATCCGCGAGCTTGACATCGGCCGGTGCGAGGTCCGCCGATGCGGCGGATAGCCGGGCATGGGTCGGGCTTGCGGCGGGTGAGGGCGCAAGCTTCTTGGGCAATGAGAGAGATATCTCGGTGTGGCCGCGGGCGCCTTCGACGAGCGTGCGTACGTCAACGAGCGTTAAGCCGATGAGATTGCCACCCTCGTCATAGCTGACGGCGTGGCCATCCGGAGTCTCATCGAAGTCCGCGGCTCTCTCCAAGCTGCCCTGGGAGAGATACAGCACGTCTGCTTCGGGATCGTAGTGGGCCTGATCGAAGGTATATGGGCCAACCTTGAGACTACTCATGGCTTCCGTCTCCTCGGGAATGCTGTTTTGACATGCCCCGTTGACTGCTCGTCATAGGCTACTACCACCTTGAGCCACCGACTCGGGCCTACACCCTGCAGATAGAACCAAGCCTGGCCGGGCCTGGGTTCATCAAACCACTCGGTGGGCGAGGCGATGGCTCTGATCACGCTCTCACGATAAGGCCTCATATAGGGGTGTCCATAGACAATGTGGTCCCAGCGGTTGGGGGCCAGATGCACGGTCCGCCCCAAGGGGTCGCGGGTGGTTTCTCTCTCCACGCCAGGCCCTAGCACTCGATGCCTTCGGCGATTGCGGCCAGCTCGGAGACGGTGATGCCAAGCGCCGCTGCGATCTGTTCAACGGTCGTCCAGGTGGGATTGGTCTTGCCCCGCTCGATCAGTCCGAATGTCCCGGTGGTGAGTTTGGCGCGGTGCGCCGCCTCTTCCTGGCTTGTGGCGCTTGCCTCGCGCAACCTGCGGATGGCAGCGGCGAGCGCGGGGTTGGCTGGTCGCCGAGGAGGCACTGAAGGTAAACATTGCCTAGCGTCCAAGGCCAAGTCCAGATGTTAGGGAACCCAAGCTTTAGCATCCGGAATGTTCTGTCTGCATGCGCTCGCGGCCGGGTCTGCCGCCCCCGAGCCTAGACTCGAAGCATGGCTGGACCTGTCAAGACAGAGGCAGTGGTGCTGCGCTCGATGCGCTACGGAGAGGCCGATCGAATCCTGCATGTATATACGCCTCATCGCGGACGGGTGAGCGCGATCGCCAAGGGGGTCAGACGCGCGCGCAGCCGCTTCGGCGGACGCCTGGAGCCGTTCTTCCGTCTGAGCTTGGAGTTGCACGAAGGGCGCGGCGAGCTGCTGACTGTGACCGGCGCCACGACCGTCAACGGCCATGCCCGTCTACGTGGCGACGCCGGCGCGCTGGACGCGGCGGCGCGGGCATGTGACGCGGTAGGACGGCTGTTTGAGACCTCAGAGCCCCATCCGGGGGTGTTCAATCTGCTGTGTCGCAAGCTGGCTCTGCTCGATGAGGAGCCGGCGCGGGCCACGCGTGCAGGCGCGCTGGCATTCCGCTTGAAGCTGCTGGTGGCGGCGGGCTTGGCGCCCCAGCTGGGGGCCTGTGCAGGCTGCGGGGAGCGCGAGCATCTGGTTGGGTTCTCCGGGGCCGCGGGGGGAGTGGTGTGCGGGGCCTGCGAGGCGGTGTCCTTTGCGCTGAGTGAGCAGGCGTATGGCTTCATGACAGCGACCCTGGGGCAATCGCTCAGCGAGGTGCCACAGGCGTCCGAGCCTGCTCTCGGACAGGTCGAGCGGGCGATCTCTGAGACGCTTGAGCACCACGCACACGTGCGGCTGGTGGCGGCGGTGCCACAATCGAGTCGATGAGCATCGACACCAGGCAAGTCCCGCAACGAGGTTCCGTGGCCCAGCAGGGCTCCGTGGCCGCGAGGTTCGCCGAGCGCCGCCAGGCGTTGGAGGAGGCGATGTTCTCAGAGCTGGCGACGCGCAGTTACCCCGCGAAGCGAGTCCGGGCGGAGAATGACTGCGGGCTGCGAACCCCCTTTCAGCGAGACCGCGATCGAATCGTGCACTGCAAGGCGTTTCGCCGGCTGACTCACAAGACACAGGTATTCGTGGCGCCCGAGGGCGATCACTACCGCACGCGCTTGACACACACCTTGGAGGTGACGCAGGTCTCGCGCACGGTGGCCAGAGCGCTGCGCTTGAACGAGGACCTGACAGAGGCGATTGGCTTGGGCCACGACCTCGGACACCCGCCGTTTGGGCACATCGGCGAGGCCGTTCTGGACGAGTGCATGCAGGAGCGCTTTGGGCGCGCTTTCCGTCACCACGAACACTCTCTACGAGTGGTCGAGCGCTTGGAGCGTGGTGGCGCGGGCTTGAACCTGACCGAGCAGGTGCGCGATGGCATTCTCGGGCACTCCGGCCGGGCGCCCATGCCGATGACGCTTGAGGGGAGGATCGTGCGACTGCTGGACCGCGTGGCGTACATCAACCACGACATCGATGACGCGCTGCGCGCGGGGGTGCTGCGGGAGCGAGATTTGCCGGCCGAGCCGATCGAGACATTGGGCACCTCGGGACGGCAGCGGATCGACACGCTGGTGCACGACGTGGTGGAGCACTCGGAGCGCGTCGGGGACATCGTCCAGGGCGCACGCGCGGGGTCTGCGATGACGGCGCTACGGGAGTTCATGTTCGAGCGCGTCTATCTGGCCCCGCAGGCACGCAAGGAGCACGCAAAGATCGAGCGGGCCGTGAGGACTCTGTTCGACTACTACTGCGAGAATCCGCAGGAGATCCCGCCGCTTGACCCTGAGAGCAACAAAGCGGACGTGCCCACCCGCGTCATGGACTACATCGCCGGAATGACCGATCGCTTCTGCATACGCCAGTTCCAGGCGCTGACGGTGCCGCGCGCCTTCCCGTCCTCGTGAGTCGCTACACGCCGGACTCCAAGGAGCGGGTGCGCGACGCGGTGGACATGGTCGCTCTTGTCTCGGCGCGCACAGAGTTGCGCCGCGCAGGCCCGAACAGCTATGAGGGACTGTGTCCCTTCCACGACGAGCGTACGCCATCCTTCAGCGTGGAACCGGCGCAGAAGGTCTACTACTGCTTCGGCTGCGAAGCCAAGGGCGACGCGTTCACGTTTGTGCAAGAGACCGAGGGCGTGGACTTCAAAGGCGCGTTGGAGCTGCTGGCCGACCGCAGCGGAGTGGAGCTTCAGGTCGAAGCCGAGGACCCTCGCGAGGCGCAGCGCAGACAGCGGCGTGAGCGCCTGCTTGAGCTGTTAGGGCGCACAGCGGCCTACTACGAGCGTCATCTGTGGGAGTCAACCGAGGCCAAGAAGGCCCGTGAGTACCTGGAGGGCCGAGGCCTGAGGGAGGAGGTCCTGCGCAGCTTCCACGTGGGCTACTCCCCGAGCGCCTGGGATCGGGTGCTGGTGGGCTCGCGCCGCGCGGGCTTCTCCGAGCAGGAGCTGTACGTGACAGGTTTGGCGCAGCGCTCCAAGCAGGACGGCAGGATGTATGACCGCTTTCGCGGAAGAATCATGTTCCCGCTGGCCGATATCCGTGGCCGGGTGCTTGGATTTGGCGCGCGCGCGATGCGCGACGAGCAGGGGCCGAAGTACCTCAACACTTCCGAGAACGAGGTCTACCATAAGGGTCAGTACCTGTACGGCGCCGATCTGGCTCGTCTGCACGCCACGCGCGCGGGGGAGGTGCTGCTGTGTGAGGGGTACACCGACGTGATCGCCCTGCACCAGGCAGGTATGCAAAATGCGGTGGGGCTGATGGGCACAGCATTGACCGCCGAGCAGGTGGGTGAGCTGGCGCGCATGGCCTCGCGGGTGTTGCTGGCGCTGGACGCCGACAGCGCCGGTCAGGAGGCGATGCTGCGAGCCTCAAAGCTGGCGGTGAGTCGCAAGCTTGAGTTGCGCGTGGTGGAGATGCCGGCGGGCGCCGATCCGGCCGACCTGGTGCAGCGGGAGGGCGTGGAGGCGATGAGCGCGGCGGTGGCGAAGTCGGTGCCATTCGTGCGTTTCCGCGTGGAAAGGGTGCTCGCCCAAGGCGACTACGGCAGTCCGGAGGGCAGAGATCGTACGATCGAAGAGCTGCGACCGATATTCGCGGCGCTGCCGCCCAGCGCGATGCGCATGGAGCTGACGAGGCTTGTCTCCGGTCGTCTGGAGTTGCCTGAAAGCGTGGTTGAGCGAGAGCTGTCCGTCCAAGGCACAAGCGGCGCCGGTGCCGCTGCGCAGGCGAACAACGGCAAGCGTCGACCCGCCGCAGCTCCTTTGGGTCGCCGCGAGGAGACCGAACGAACCTTCCTCGTGCTCTGCCTGGCTTCTCCCCAGGAGGGAGCGCAGGCGCTCAGGGAGCTGGATCTAGAGGCCCACTTCACCAGCGATCTGCTGCGACGCGCGGCGGCGCATCTGCGCGCGGGAGACCTCACCGAACCGATGAAGGGTCCCCAGGGCAGGGAGGGCGGAGCTGAGCCGTATGGCGAGCTGGAGGGCGTTCTGGCTGAGCTGGTGGTGCAGGCCGGGCGCGAGGAGGGTAAGCCCGCGATGCTTCAGGTGCAGCGACTGCAATTGGAGCTGGCGCGCGTGGACCGTCAGATCCAGCTAGCACGGGTGCAGGGCTCAGGCGATGTGAATGCGTTGGCGCGCCGGCGCGGAGATGTGAAGCGCGAGTTTGACCGCGCCTATGAGCAAGCGCTGCAGGAGACTGGGGAGTAGTCGCGTCGCGCCACCCTCATGTGCTCTAATTCGATCTCGGATCGCGCGATCTGGGGTAGCTCAATCGGCAGAGCATTCGGCTGTTAACCGAAGGGTTGTGGGTTCGAGTCCCACCCCCAGAGTTCCAACTCGATTCCTGATGGCAAGACCCTCGACCAATCTGGCAGCGGTCTCGCCAGGGTCATGCAGACGCGTCCACTCCGCCAGCTCCAAGGCGCGAGCGCGCATGGAGGGCGTGGCGAGGGCTCGTTCGACGGCCAGGCGCAGAGGCCGAGGGGTGGTAAAGCGCCGCGGCACGCGCACGCCGGCGCCGCCCCAATCCACGCGCGAGGCGTTCTCATTCATATCCCCAGCCGTGGGGCAGGCGACCACGGGGCAGCCAAGGCTGAGGGCGCGCACAAGCGTGCCGTGGCCGGCATGGCAAACGACGAGATCGCAGTGCGGGATGGTGCGCGAGTAGGACACCCAGTCGAGCAGGCGCGTGTTCTTAGGCACGGGCAGAGGGCGCGATGGGAGACGCTTGTTCCAGGTCGCCAGCACTCGCACGGGGGCGTCGGCGAGCCCCCGCAGCGCGGCGTGCAGCATCCGGTGCTCGGGGTCCTGCGAGGTGGAGGGCGCAACCAGCACGAGCGGCGCATCGCCCGCTGGCAGGTCCACTTCGGCGGCCGGCGGCTCCCACATGAGCGGTCCAACGACGTGTGCATTGGAGACCCGACCATCCTGCTGATCCCGCCCATTCCCGCGGGGACCGTCCCCGCGGGGATATTCAAGCTGCGGAAAGGTGGCAACAAGCGCAAGCTCGCGGCTGGTGCCGCCATGCACGTGCTGCAGCGGCGGCAAATCGAGCTGCGCACGCGTGCGGTTGAGCTCTACACGCCCCAACTCCAAGCCGTTCTCCACGCGCCGGTGCATGCGACGCCAGAAGGCGCGTCCGAGTGAGGTGCGAGGCAGACGCGCGCCGATCGAGTAGATCGGGAAGTGCGGCTCGGTATCGGGATCGATATGAGGAATGAGGGTCGCGCAAGGTATTCCCAGGCGCTCCGCCGAGAGGGCAGGCGCGAGCGTGAGGATGTCGGCCACGACCACGGCGGGCTTGAGCGCTCGCACGAGCGGGATGGTGTCCCTGGTGGCATGCACGACTGCCTCATAGAAGTCCAGCGGCTCAGGGCCGGAGGGAAACACGTGGTACTCGGGAGCAGGCGCGAAGCCCAGCCCCTCCGCTTCGATGGGTGCTCGCCAGCGCTCCCAGGTCTGCACGGTCACCTCGTGCCCGCGCGCGGCCAGCGCCCGGCCCAAGGCGATCATGGGGAAGGCGTGACCGGGATCGCCGAAGGCGCCGAGCAGTATGCGCAGCGGTGGCGGCGGCGCGCTGCTCACAGTGTCGTCCGTGCTCGTGCTCGTGTCAGTGCTCGTGTCTCCGTCTCCACGCTTTGGGGATGGCTGCCTGAGACGCTAAGCGGCCAACTCGGCCACAAGGCGCAGCTGGGTGAGACGGTCCTCGGCGGTGAAGGCGATGGGAGTGATGCCGAGCGTGCCTACGCCCGCGTCGCGGTAGACGGCGAGACGCTCCCTGACGACGTCCTTAGGGCCGCAGAGGGACACAGTGTCAATCAGCTTGTCGGGGATCGCCGCCATCGCCTCCTCGCGCTTGCCCTCCAGATAGAGGTCCTGAATCGTCTTGGCCTCATCGGCGAAGCCATAACGCTGTACGAGGTTGTTGTAGAAGTTCTGCTTGCGCGAGCCCATGCCGCCGACGTAGAGGGCGACAAAGGGGCGCATGGCATTGCGCGCGCCCTCCAGATCGTCGGTTATGAAGACGTTGACGGTGGGAGCGATGTCAAAACCTTCAAGCGAGCGCCCAGAGCGCGCGGCGCCTTCCTCCAGCAGCGGGCGCAGCTCGGAGACGTGCTCAGGTGAGAAGAGCGTGGGGATCCAGCCGTCGGCGATCTCGCCGGCAAGCGCGGTGTTCTTCGGGCCGATCGCGGCCAGATAGATCGGTATGCGCTCCTGGATCGGCGGGATGGTGAGCTTAAGCGCTCGGCCCTGGCCGTCGGGCAGAGGCAGTTCGAGCGTCTCCCCATGGAACTCCACGCGTTCGCGCGCGAGCGCCATACGCACGACGGCGACGTACTCGCGCGTGCGCTGAAGCTGCTTGGCGAAGCGCTGACCGTGCCAGCCCTCGGCGACCTGCGGGCCGGAGGAGCCGATGCCGAGAATCATGCGCCCGTCGGAGAGCTGATCGATGGTGGCAGCCGTCATGGCGGTCATCGCGGGCGAGCGGCCGGGCATCTGAAAGATGCCCGAGCCCAAGCGGATCTTGGATGTCTGCCCGGCGAGCCAGGAGAGAATGGTGGCGGCATCGGAGCCATACGCCTCGGCCGTCCAAACCGAGTCATAGCCCAGGCGCTCTGCCTCCTGGACGATGTTGAGCTGGTCCTGCGAGGAGAGGCCCAGGCCCCAGTAGCCGATATGCACGCCAAGCTTCATGACAGGGAGCTTCCTTTCGGTGGTGGAGAGGCGGGCGGCGGGTCCTGATTTTCAGAGCGAGTCGCCGGGACGAACGAACATCATCTCAGGCACGACGCAGGCGGGGGAGACGCGCAGCAGGAAACGCACCGACTCGGCGATGTCCTCAGGCCGGATCATCTCCTCCGCTTTGACCTGCTGCTTGACGAAGTCGGTCATGGGGGTGTCCACGAAAGCGGGACAGAGAGCGGTGGACTTGATGCCCTGCGAGCCCAGTTCCTTGTTCATCGCTTCGGTCCAGCCGACGACAGCGTGCTTTGAGGCGGAGTAAACCGACAGCCACGCCTCGGCGCGCTTGCCGGAGATCGAGGAGGTGTTGACCACCAGTGCGTTGTTGTGCTCTGCCCCGGCGGCCTGAAGCATCTGGAGGCATTCGCGGTAGAAGATGACGATCGCGCGGAAATTGATGTCGAGCTGCATGTCCAGGCGTTTGGTCTGGATCTCGCCCAGCGTGGCACCGATCCCCACGCCGGCGTTGTTGACCAGCACATCCAGGCGCTCGTAGCGCTCCTTGTGGGCAGCCACGACCTTCTGGATCTCGGCCTCTTCGGCGAGGTTGGCGGCCACGCCGTGCACCTCAAGGCCCTCCGCAGCCAGTTCTGCGACCGCGTTCTCAAGCTTCTCGGGGCGCCGCGCAGCCATCGTGATGGCATGGCCCTCCTGCCCCAGCACCCTGGCGACGGCCAGACCGATCCCGCTCGATGCCCCTGTGACGATCGCTGCGCGCTGTGCCATCTGCCATCTCTCCTCGGTCGTTGGACGCCTGGAATCAAACCATTCGTAGCCGCGGGTCGCATTTTCAGGCGTCGCTGGTAGCGTGATGCGCGCGCCGCGAAGCGCTCGCGGGCGACGGGCCCGTAGCTCAGCTGGTTAGAGCTGGCGACTCATAATCGCTAGGTCGCAGGTTCGAGTCCTGCCGGGCCCATTCCCAGCCTATTTGTGGCGTGCAGATTCCAACGCCGAAGGCTCTGCGAGGATCGCAGCGCATGCCGGCGACTCAGAAGGAATGGATCAAGCGTCTCCAGCAGGAGGGTTGGACGCTGGAGCGCGGTGGCAAGCACCAGGCCAAGATGACCAAGCCGGGGCATCGGCCGATCACGCTCCCAGAGAACAAGCGCCGCGCCTACTCCAAGGGCTTCGAGTCCCAGCTGCGCCGCGAGGCGGGTCTATAGGGCCGGGAGCCTTGACCCGATATCTATGATGAGGACGATGCCCGCGCCACAGCAACTACATGTCAGCGTCCGCCACGAGGACGGCGCGTTTTGGGCCACCGTGGAGGAGTACCCCGGCGTGTTCGCCACGGGCGATAACTTCGATGAGCTGCGCGAGAGCCTTCAGGAGGGCATCGCCCTCGTCCTCGCGCATCCAGGGGAAGAGCCGCCGGCAGTGAGGTTGGGGGCGTTGCATCTTGAGCCCGTCGCTATGAGCGCGGACGCCGAGCTCGTCTACGCCTAACGCGAAGTCCTAGCAGGACTGGCGCGACGCAATGCAAGCGCGTAAAGTTGCGCAGGTTTGCGGAGGTTGCCCCCGTGTACTCCAGTGAACCGTGCGCCGTTGGGCAACCAACACGGCTCAAAAGAGGAGGACAGCAACGTGCGTGTATTTCGCAGGTTATGCGTTATCGGCTTGGCGCTTGCGCTCGCCGGCCTTGGCGCGACTTCGGCATCGGCGGCGCCTCAGAGCAACACTTGCTCGGGCAGCTTCGGGTCTCCCGGCGTGCTCACCGGCACCCATGCGAGCAACGTGACGGTGGAAGGCGCCTGCCTGGTAAACGCGGGCGCAGCGCTGGTGAAGGGCAACCTGACGGTGCGTCCTGGCGCGGTGCTGCTGGCTGCCTTCGCGTTGAACGACGCGCTGGGTAGCGGCAGCTCCAGCCTGACCGTCAAGGGCAATCTCACCGTTGGCGCCGGCGCTGCGGTGGTGCTTGGCTGCGATCCGCAGAGCTTTCCCTGTGTGGATGACCCCGCGCAGGAAAGCCCCACGCTCTCAAGCCCAGGCCGCGTGTCAGGCAATCTGGTCGAGCAGCAGGCGCTCGGCGTAGTGATGCACAACAGCACGATTTCCGGCAACCTCCAGGCGAGCGGCGGCGGGGGTGGTTTCAACTGCGAACCGAGCGGTCCCTTCGCGCTGCTTGGTTCGCCGGTCTACAGCGACTACGAGGACAGCATCATTCGCGGCAACCTCGAAGTGACGGGCGTGACGTCCTGCTGGCAGGGAGTCATCCGAGACCAGATCAGCGGCAACGTACGTTTGGCGAACAACCAGTTTGCCGACCCGGATGCGATCGAGATCCTCTCAAATCAGATCTCAGGCAACCTGACCTGCCAGCACAACAGCAATGTCTGGAATAGCGCCGACGAAGGCGAAGCGCTTTTCCCGCGTGCACCGGAGCCCAACACCGTGCGAGGGATACGCGCAGGCCAGTGCGTGCTGGCCTCGCCGGCCACCGAAGGTGGCCCGCTCGGTCCCGGTCCTTTCTAGGCCGCATTAGCCCGACCGCGCTCCCGCCCGCCATGGGGCGGGAGCGCTTGGGTGTTTTCTCGCTCCTCAGATTCTGCTGAGACCTGAGGCTCTCAGCAGTGCCCGCCTGAGGCATGCACGCAGACAGCGACGCTGGCGGTTGGTGCGAAGCCGCTCTTGGTTCCCCTCAAATGGGCTGTGCCCAGCGCATTGAAGGTGACCGTGGCGTGCCCGGCGGCGTCGGTGGTGACCGTCGATTCGCCACCGTGCACCGCCACTCCGGAGGCCGCGCTGGCAACACCCGCGGTGCTGTACTTGTTCACCGTCACCGTGGCGGAGGCGCCCTGGGTGATTTCCGCGGGTGCGCCGCTCAGCTCAAGCGGGAAGACCGTCGGGGTGTAGTTGGGAGCGGTGGCCCTGTCGACGAGGAACAGCACGCGGTCGCCTTCGCTCAACTGGTCGGTGCATGCGCCTTCGCTTGCGTAGGTGTCGTTGATCCAGTAGGCCCAGTAGCGAGGGTCGCCGGCGGTCCATTCGTGCGTCTCGCCGAGGATGGTCTGAATATATGCTTCGTGGTCCCAGTTACCCATGGTGGCGAGCTGCAGGGCGCCGGCGGCAGTTGTGCCCGAGCAGTTTCCGGGTGGGGGCGTGGCGGTGTTGGTTGTGGTGACGGTTGTCAGTCCCAGCAGCGTGGAGGTGGCTCCCTCGACGCGTACGCTGACGGTGGCGGGTGTGCCGGCGAGCGCTGGGGCGCTTGCCGCGAGGGCGATCAGCAGCACGGCAGCGACCAGCGCCGCGAGGTGTCTTCTTTGCACGGTTTACTCCTTTTTTGGGTTGTTTGTGTTGGTTGGTAAGAGCGCTTGGAGCGGGCGTGAGCGCACCGCCGCCGGGAGGGCTCGGTGTGAGCAGCGATGGAGTCGCGTCTGCCTGACACGCGGCGTCTCCGACGCATACGGTGAGCACGTTTGAGGGGATCGCCCCTGCGCGCGTAGCGCGCAGCAGAAATACCCCTGCTCTGGTGAATTGCAGATGAGCCTGGCCGTCGCTTTCGGTAACAGAACCGTCGACCACTGCGCCCGCGACAGGACCGCCGTCAGTGCCCTCGGCGCGGACCCACCCGTCACGCACGCTCAGCACATAGGGAGCACCCAGCGCAATGTGAGTTGGACCGCTGAGACGCAGGATGAGTGGACGTTGAGCTGTGTCGTATGCCCACAGAACTTCATCGCCGTCGTGTAGCGCTGTGCGGCAAGCTCCCTCCACATAGCGCCAGTTCACCAGCAAGGCCCAGTAGGCGAATGGCGCGAGCGAGGAATCGGGACCGATGCGATTCACAAAGAAATCCTGAAATTCGGGGAACCAGGTTCCCTGCCACCCGATTCCTGCGCTGCCAAGCGCGCCTGCCGCTGTCGCCTGCGGCACTCCTGGCTGATCGCCCTGGCAGCTATGCGCACCGCTGCCATCGCCCCCGTCGACGGCCCCTGGCGCCGTATTGACTGGGGCGTCATAGAGCGTCTGCGTTGCGCCCTCTACGCGCAGGGACACGATCACCGTGGCCTGCGCCGGTTGAGTCTGCTCGGCGCAGGGAGCAGCCACCGCCAAAACGGCGAGGGCCGCTCCCACTGTGGCGCGTCTCAACGCAGTACGGTCGTCGCGGCTGTGCTGGTAACAGCGCCGGAGCGCGGATCGCGCATCGCTGCCACCACCCACGCGAGGCGGTTCTCGCGCCTGCGCAACGCTCGCTGCGCCGAGCGGTCCAGGGCAACCGTCACGATGCCGGAGCTGCCAGCGGCAAGGTGTGCCTCCTGCTGGCCCACGACATATCGGCGCACCTTTCCATGGAGCCGTGAGCGCAGCGCCAGGCGCACGCGCACCAGACCTCGACAACCTTGCGCTCCAGTGCCGCGCGGGCAGGCCAGCTCAATCCTCAGGCGTCCATGGCGCACGTGGCTGAGCGCAGCGAGGCGCACTCGCAGGCGAGCTGCCGCGGCGATGACGGCGCCTGCCCCCAAGCCTGGGTCGGAGGCAGGCGTCGAGCTCTGCGCGGGCGCGGACGTGCCGGCCGCTGGACTCGCGGCAGGATCTGTCGCAGCGGGAGGCGGCGGTGGCGTGGTGAACGTTTCGCCGCCGGCCAGCAGTCTCACCTGCACCAGAGCCCCCAGCCCGAGCGTCGCGTCGGTGTCCGTTTCGGGCGCCCCACCTTCGCGGCGCACCTCCCAGGTGGACACTCCGGGGTTGCTGCTGACGCCGTTCAAGCGTTCGATGCGCTGGCCGTTGAAGGCGAGATCGCTGACGCAGTAGGAAGGCGAGGAGGCTTCATTGGCGTCCTGCAACATCTGCGCGACGGTCGCGCCCTGCGGAGCGGTGACCTTGCACATGCGAATCGAGCTGCCGCCCGTGATGTGACTGGCGCTGTCGATCACCAAAGTCATCGGCACGGGTGTGCCGGGACTCACCGACGGAGCCGCTCGCACCGCCGGCTGGCCGCTTTCGGCACGTGCGGGAGCGGGCGCGCTGAACGCGGCGCCGGCCAGCGGGCGCACCGCATCCTGCGTGGCGTACAGATCCTCGTTGCCGTCGCCCGCCTGCCACTGAAAGCTGCCGTCTGGATTCTGCTGGGAGATCAGGAAGTTAAGTGGAGTCTTGCCTTGTGCGGTGACCCAGCTGTCGGGGTCGATCGCGCAGCGCCGCAGCCCGCTTGTGACCCAGCCGGTCGTGTCCGTGTTGAGACCCAGGGATGCGCTGACGAACCCGCCACTGGCGGGGTCCTGGGCAGCGTGCAGATAGGCCAACGCCTTGGCCAGAGCGGGATCTTCAGGTGTCGCTCCGGTGGCACACAGCGCCGCTATCGCCGCACCTGTCATGTCCACGTCCGAGCTCGCGGCGCCGGCGGCGAAGTTCCAGCCGCCATCGGCGTCCTGCTGTTCGCGCAGGTTGTGCGCGAGTTCGTCCATCACTTCGTTCGGTGCGCCGTTCACGTCAAGCGCCAGCAGTCCAAAGACATCGGCGTTGGTTGCGCCTTGGCCGCCAAGCTGATGCCCGTCGAACTGGGTCGCCAGGTCCGCGAGCAGATTCGTACGGGCGTCAAGACGCGAGGTCTGCAGGCCGCCCGCATAGCCGCTGAGGATCGCTCGCTCGTCGTCTGTGGCCGCGCCGCCAGGACCTTCGCTTGTCCATGCTGAGAGGTAGAAATCCTGTGCGCTGGGGTCCAGCAGCGAGGTGCGGACGTCCGCTGCATTGACACCGGCGGCGGCCAGCGCGGTCATCGACCAGTCGCCGCCGAAAGAGCCGAGGTCGCCATTGGATTCCTGCTGGGAGGCGATCCACTGCGCGCCGTGCTGGGCGGCGGCGAGCGCCTGGGCCGCGGTGACCGCCGCGGCGGCGGGTGAGGGGGTCTGGCATAGCCAAGCCAGCCCTGAAACAACGAGTGTCGCAACCGCAAGTCGGTTGACTCTGAGGGGGAACCGCATGTCGCCATCTCCTTAATCGGGGCGGCGACACGCACGCGTAGGCGGCGCACCGGCCGCCTAAACGCGAGGCTTACCAATCGGGCACTGAATGCGGGACGTATTCGGGCTCGGGATCGACCTCCCGGATCTCCTTCCCAGGCCTTCTTAGGGGCCCAGTGGAACAACGATCCGTTTGTCACCCACACCGCTGCGCGTCAGCCCCGGAGTCACACCGGAGTTCCGTCACCGCAAGCGCGCAGAACATATCGCACGACGACGACGGATGAAACCCGGAGCGCCTTCTCGTCGTTCCAGCCCGCTGAGATTGGATTGGCATAGTCTTGACTGACCCCATGCAGAGCCCGCCCGAGCAAGCAGAGATCGCGCAGCTGGAGCGCAATGCTGTCGATTGCCTGCCTGCCGGCGCGCTGCGTGAGAAGCTGAAGGGCGCGCACAACGAGGGCCGGAGGCTGCGGGTGAAGCTGGGGATCGACCCCACAGCTCCCGATATCCATCTCGGTCACGCGGTCGTGCTGGGCAAGTTGCGCGAGTTCCAGGACGCAGGCCACATGGTGGTGCTGATCGTGGGGGACAGCACCGCGCAGGTGGGGGACCCCTCCGGGCGCTCGACGCTGCGCCCAATGCTCTCGCCACAGGAGATCGAGACGAACGCGCAGACCTTCCAGGATCAGGCCCTGCGCATCTTGGACGCGGATCCCGAGCGCCTGGAAGTGCGGCGCAACAGCGAGTGGCTGGGCCTGGGGATGGCGGAGATGCTGCGGCTGATGCGCACCACCACGGTGGCGCAGATGCTGGAGCGGGATGACTTCGCAAAGCGCTGGTCGCAGTCACAGCCGATCTCGATGCTGGAGCTGATGTATCCGCTATTGCAGGGCTATGACTCGGTGGCGGTGCGCGCGGATCTGGAGCTGGGAGGGACAGATCAGAAGTTCAACCTGCTGCTGGGCCGCGATATCCAGCGCGCCTACGGTCAGCCCGAGCAGGCGATCATGACGATGCCGATCCTGGTGGGGGTCGACGGGCGCCAGAAGATGTCCAAGTCGCTGGGCAACCACATCGGCATCACCGACACCCCTGAAGATATGTACGGCAAGACGCTGAGCATTCCCGACGAGGCGATGGGCGACTACTACCGGCTGCTGTTGCATCGAGAGCCGCCAGCGGAGCTTGGGCCGAGAGATGCCAAGCGCCTGCTGGCGCGCGAGCTGGTGGGCTGGCTGCACTCCCCGCATCAGGCGCAGGAGGCCGAGGCTCACTTCGACCGGGTGTTCGTGCAGCGCGAGGCGCCCGAGCAGATCGAGGAGGCGTCGATCCTGGCGGGCAGCGACGGAATGGTGCACCTGCCCGAGGTGATGGCGCAGGTCTTCGGGATGTCCCGCTCGCAGGCCCGGCGCCTGATCGAGCAGGGCGGAGTGTCGTTGGATGAGGCGCCGCTCAGCGCCGCCGAGCACGACATAGCCGTGGATCGGGCGGATGGCGCGGTGCTGAAGGTGGGCAAGCGCCGCTTTCGCCGCCTGCGCGCCAGCTAGACTCGCGGACGTCGGAGCCGCTGCAACGCGGATCTGACAAGATCCACTCCAGTGGGGGCGTGGGGCTGGCGGCGAAGCGCCGTTAGCGCTATAATCCCCGGTCGGCCCAAAAGCGCCTTCGGGCGTGGGTCGGAAATCGGTCTCCTCTACGAGAGCACCTCCAGAGAGGCTTAGACGGTCTTTGAAAACTCAACAGCATGCGCACCGACGATCGACCTCGATCGTGGTGTGCGTCCAGGTTCGACCCGCCGTCGGGCGGCACGCTTGCGTGCTTTGACCGAGGGCGGACAAAGAGTCAAGTAGGAGCAGTACCCCGTTATGGTGCGGGACTCACGTGTATAGAGTCCCGTCCGTCTGACTGTCGCGTCGATCGTTTTCGGCCGGCACGGCGATCAGCAACTCCATGACAGCTTTTCGTGAAGTTCTTCACGGAGAGTTTGATCCTGGCTCAGGACGAACGCTGGCGGCGTGCTTAACACATGCAAGTGGAGCGACGAACCAGGGCTTGCCCTGGGGCAGAGCC